>Ga0066669_10000266_pt1 | contig 15367 bp, 15 predicted proteins | sample GraSoiAngelo_118_FD_133940 | JGI IMG/M metagenome (GOLD analysis project Ga0066669, IMG submission 133940) | Grasslands soil microbial communities from the Angelo Coastal Reserve, California, USA - 14_0919_02_20cm | ecosystem: Environmental > Terrestrial > Soil > Grasslands | place: USA...
CACGATATCCGAATGGCCGCACTGCCGTCATTTCGTCTGCGTCTGATTCTTGAGGTCGGCCAGCGCGCGGTCGAACGCCGAGAGCGCGGGCTTGATCTTGACGTGGGCGTCGAGCCGGTCGTAGAGCGCGTCCGGCGTCTTGAGCCCGTTGCCGGTGATGCAGATCACCACGGACTCGCCGCGCGGAATGACGCCCGTCTCGATCAGCTTCTTGGTGGCGGCCACCGTCACGCCGCCCGCCGTCTCGGTGAAGATGCCTTCCGTCCGCGCCAGCAGCAGCATCGCCTCGACGATCTCGGCATCCGTGGCGTGCTCGCCGAAGCCGCCCGACTCCTTGGTGGCGCGGTACGCGTAGTAGCCATCGGCAGGATTGCCGATGGCCAAGGACTTGGCGATGGTGTTCGGCCGCACCGGCTTGAGCACGTCGGTGTCGTTCTTGATCATCGTGACGATGGGCCCGCAGCCCAGCGCCTGCGCGGCGTACATCCGCGTCTTCACTGGCCCGTCCAGCAGGCCGAGCATCGTGAGCTCCTTGATCGCCTTCCAGATCTTCGTGATCAGCGAGCCACCCGCGCATGGCACGACGATGTGCTGCGGCGTGCGCCAGCCGAGCTGTTCGACGATCTCGAAGCCGTACGACTTCGAGCCTTCCGAGTAGTACGGACGGAAGTTCACGTTCACGAATGCCCAGCGGTACTTGTCGGCGATCTCCGAGCACAGGCGGTTGACCTCGTCGTACGTGCCGTGCACGGCGACCAGCGTCGGGTTGTACACGAGCGTCGCCAGCACCTTGCCCTGCTCGAGATCGGCCGGGATGAAGATGTAGGACTTCAACCGGGCTTCCGCGGCGTGCGCGGCCACCGAGTTGGCGAGGTTGCCCGTGGACGCACACGCGACGGTGTCGAAGCCGAACTCGCGTGCCTTCGTCACCGCCACCGCCACCACCCGATCCTTGAACGACCACGTCGGGTGACACACGGAGTCGTTCTTGATCCAGATCTCGCGACACCCGAGCTCGTCCGCGAGGTTGTGCGCGCGGATCAGCGGCGTGAACCCGACGTGATGACCGACCGCGATGTCGCCCTCGATCGGCAGCAGATCCTTGTACCGCCACATGCTCGGGGGGCCGGCGGCGATCGACTCGCGCGTGACCACGCCCTTGAGCGCGTCGTACTGGTAATCGACTTCGAGGGGACCGAAACAGAACTCGCAGACGTGAACGGGGGCTGCCGGGTAGTGACGGCCGCACTCCCGGCACTTCAAGCCCTTCAGCGTGCCCATGGCGTCTCCATCGGTAGGGGAATTGAGCCCCGAGTCTTACTGCACCGACAGCAAGACATTTCGCTTACTAAAGCATATCCAGAGGGAAATACAAGGCGGTATGCTCGCCACGTGCTGCCGCTCGTGCTGCTGCTCGGCTTCGGCGTCGCGTTCGCTGCCGCGACGCTCGGCGGCGCGATGCTCGGATTCGACGACCATCCCGGCCAGCTCTATCGGCTCTGGCATGTGCTCACGTACGGACCGGCGCCGTGGGCGTGGGACCGTGGCTGGTGGGCGGGCTATCCGGAGCTGCAGTTCTATCCGCCCGGCTTCGCGTATCTGGGCGCGCTGCTCGCGTCGGTAACGACCGGGGTCTTCGACGTGCGCGCCGTGTATCAGGCGCTGCTCTGGTTGGCCTATCTGCTGCCCGGCATCACGACGTACGTGGTCATGGTGCGGCTCACGGGGCAGCGCTGGCTGTCGCTGCCGGCCGCCTTCGTCGCGCTCACGCTCTCGGCGAGCCTCGCGAGCGGGGTGAACGGCGGCGTTCGGATCGGCATGGTCGGCGCGCGGCTGGCGTGGGCGTTGTTGCCGGTGCTGCTCGCGCTGCTCGCGCGCTGGCTCGACGAGCCGCGACCGCTGTCGTCGGCGATGGCGCCGCTGCTCGCCGCCATCACCCTGCTGCATCCCGCTCAGCTGCCGGCCGCGGTCGCGCTGCTGGCGCTGGCCGTCGCCCTCGGCGTGCCGTGGCAGGCGCGCGCACGCGAAGCCCTCCGCGCGCTCGCGCTGGCGGCGGCGTTGACCGCGTTCTGGACGCTGCCGCTGCTCGCCCGATTGGCGGAGACACGCGCGCTCGCGTGGGGCGCGCTGACCCTCGACGACGTCGTGCGCCCGCTGCCGCTCGTCCTCGGCGCGCTCGCCGTGGCGGCCGTCGTCGACCGTGCGCCGATGAGCGCCGGAGCGCGGCTGGCGCTCTGGTGGCTGCCGGCCATGATCGTCGTGACGGCGCTCGATCGCTTCGCGGCCGAGCCGCTCGGCCTGTACTGGCTGCCGGCCGATCGCGTCGTCGATGGCGCGTGGATGGCGCTCGTCGTGGCCGGCGGCGTCGGCGCGGCACGGCTGGCGCGCCGGCTGGAGGCCGTGCCGTTCATGCCACGCGTCGCGGTTGCGCTGCGTGCGCCGGCGGTCGGCCTCGGCACGGCGGTCGCGTTCGCGCTGCTCTCGATCGGCAGCGAGACGCTGCTCCTGAGGCCGCGTCCGGCCGACTGGCCGTCGCTGATTTCCATCGAGCGTGGTCTGCGGCTGCCGGATTTCTGGAGTCTGCTCAGTCGGCTGCCGGAGGGCCGGATGCTGTTCACACGCTCGGGCGTCCCGCTCGTTTACGGCGCCAACTGGTGGCGCCCGCACACGCACGTGACCGCGCTGGCGCCGGCGGAGAGCGGGCGCGATATCGTGCACGGCACGTTCACCCACCCCTCGCCGATCGCCGCGCTCGTCTACCGTGGCGATGCCGACGACGAGCCGATCACCGAGCTCACCGAGCGGCACGACGGCCATACGCTCTTCGGTGAGCCGCTCGACTCGCTCGCCCCCAGCCAGTTCAACGAACGCGCCGACCGACTCGGCATCGTCGCCGTCGTTGCACTCGACGACGACGTCAACCTGCTCGGCTGGCTCGACGGCACGCCGTTCCGCCGCCGACTCCTCCTTGCGCCGTTCGTCGTGTTCGCGCGCGAAACTGCCGTCGCGGTGCCGGCGGCGCGCGAGGGCGTGTGGCGCGTGGCGCTCGCCGGCGAGGCCGGCGGCTGGACGTCGGCGCGCGTCGCCTATTACCCGCTCTGGCGCGCCGAGGCCGACGGCGCGGCGCTCGACACGCGCCGGGGCGACGATGGGCTGCTCGAGGTTCGTCTCACGCGCGCGACGCAGACCGTGACGCTGCGCTACGCGGCCGGCGGCCCCGAGCTCGCCGGCCTCGCGCTCAGCGCAGCGGCGCTCGTCGCGTGGGCCGCCGCCGCGTTGAAGAGCCGCTAGCCCTTCACGGCCGCCGCGCCCGCATCGGCGCACTCCTGGTCTTGCTCGCCGGTGCCGCCGCCACACCCGATGCCGCCGATCACGCGACCACCGACGACGATCGGCGATCCGCCGAGCGTCGGGAGGACTTCGCCCTGCGCGACGATCGGCATCACCTGCCAGAAGCCCCAGCCTTTTGCGCCCATCGTCGTCAGCTCGGCCGTGCTCCGCCGGAACGCCGCCGCGGCCGTCGCCTTGGCGCGTGAGGTCTCCGGCGTGAGGAAGCCGGTGCCGTCACCACGCGCGCTGAGCACCAGGCGTCCCGCTTCGTCCACCACGGTCACCGTCATCGGCGAACCCAGGGCGTTCGCCTTGGCCTGAGCGGCCTTGAGCGCGGTTTCTGCGGTCTTGAGAGTCAGGTCGATCATGCGTTCGTCTCCTTTGTAGCGACGGCGCGTGCTCGGCTCGAGCCGAGGGTGGCCTGGTCTAGATTCGCGTGGCTGCGCTCACCCCGTCATCACGTTTAATTTAGTTGGGCTTTAAGGTGTGCATGAACATGACGGCGCCGCTGTCGTCGATCAGGCGGACCGTGAAGCCGGCAGGCTCGACGACGATCTCGCCGAAGTTGAAGACGCCGCCGCGGCCGAAGAGCGAGCGGGGATTCAGCGTGAGGTCGAGCGGCCGCGGCCGCCCCATCGTCGCCGAGAGCGGCCCGGCGACGAGCTCGTGGAACGACCAGCCCGGCGTCGGCTCGTGACGGATGACTTCAGCATGGTGGACGTCCGCCGTGACGAACACGAGGTTCTTCACGTCGTGCTTGCGCAACTGCTCGAGGATGGCGTCCCGCTCGGCGACGAATCCCGCGCCGTCCATGGGAAGCCCGAAGGGCGACACACCGGTCCAGGAATCGCGCGCCTCCGGCCGGCCCGTCGCAATCGACAGCGACACGCTCGTGACGACGACCTTCCACACGGCGGCGGACGACGTGACGGCGTCGAGGAGCCAGCGCTTCTGCGCGGCGCCGAGCATCGTCTTGCGTGGCCCGTCGCTCTCGCTGTTCAGGCTGCGGTACTGACGCGTGTCCAGGATGAAGACCTCGAGCAGCCGTCCCCAGCGGAACCGTCGATAGAGCCGCGTCGGCTCGTCGTCCGGCGGCGCGATCGGCCAGTAGTCGAGCAGCGCCTGACGTCCGGTCGGCATCAATGGATCGTGGGGACCGGAGAAGTCGTTGCGGACCTCGTGGTCGTCCCAGATCGCGTACACGGACGTCGCGCGGAGCAGCGCCTGCAGCGGTGGGTCCTCGCGCTGGTAGCGGTGACGCGCGTGATACTCCGCGAGCGTGCGCGCACGGAAGTCCGCGCCCGGCGCCACGCCCGGCTTGTCGCACGGCACGTCCGCGTAGATCGTGTCGCCCACGAACAGGAAGAAGTCGGCGCGGCGCTCCAGCATCGGGCGGAACACGCGATAGCCGCCGTCCAGCGGCCGGCACCACCCGCCGCCGCCGAGATCGCCGGACCAGAGAAATGCCACGCGCGCGGGGACGTCCGGCGCCGGCGCGCTGACGAACTCGGCCTCGGCGCGCGCGTCGCCCTGGCTGACGCGCACCGCGTAACGCGTCGCAGGCGCAAGCCCGGTCAGCGTCAGCTTGCCGGTGAGATCGCGCGCGGGCGTGACCGGCAGCGAATGTCGAGTCGACGACGCGCCGCCGACGGCGCCGACGACGACGTCGAGCGTCCCCGGATGGACCCCGCGCGCCCACACGACCGCGCGCGTCGACGTGACGTCGCCGGTCGCCACGAGCAGCGAGATCTCGGCGGCCGCAAGCGAAACGGCGACGCCGAGCAGAATGACGAGGGCGGCGGCGGTCCGCCTACTGCCTGAACTTCGCCAGATGGACGACGGCCTCCTGCTCGAACTCACGCAGCGGTTGCCCGAAGGCGGTCTGGAAGTTGGCGCGCCGATCCGCGCGCCGCGCGAACGATCGGAAGTACTCGACGAGGCTCCCGAAGCCCTCGCGTGCGATCAGGTAGTCCGCGAGCAGGTAGCTCATCTGGTACGTCGCCTGCGAGCCCTCGCGCAGATGACGCGCGGTGAAGCCGGGCGACGTGCCGAGGGTTTCCAGGTCGAGGCGCCGCGCGAGGATGGGCGCGTGATCGCGAATGGTGGCGATGGCGAGGCAGCGGCGGCGCGCGACGGTGTCCACGCCGAGGCGCTCGAGCACGCGGAAGGAGACCCACTCCGCCATGCCCTCGGCCAGCCACTGCTCGGCGCGCCCCTCGCCCTCCGCCATCTCGATCTGCGACACGTGCGCCAGCTCGTGCGCGACCAGCCGCACCCATTCGGTGCTCGCGACGTTGCGCTCGTGGTGCAGCAGCAGCTGCCGACGCTTGCCGACGCCGATCGCGAAGTCGCTGAGCTCCGCGGCCCGCACTCGCGAGACCTGGCCATCGGCCACGAGCCCCTGCTCGAAGACCTCGCGCGACGAGTAGACGTACACCATCACCGTGTCGGGCAGCGGCAAGCCGATATCGCGCGTGATGACGCCGGCGATCGTGCGCACGGTGGCCTCGTACGACGAGAGATCGGGGATGATCGGCGACGGCAGGCTCGCCGCGGGTTGCATCCGCACCGGGACGACGGTCCGGCCTTGCGCGCAGCCGGTGACCGCGACGGCGAGGGCGATGAGCAGAACGCGGCGCAGGCCTCTTCGCCGGCCCGCCCACGCGCGTCGCACCATGCTCATCTGTCCCTCCGAAGCCCGAGCAGAGTACCAGATCGCCGCCGGCGCGGAAGTGTATCTCGTCGTGTTCGGCGCGCCCGTCAAACGCCCGTCAAACGAGCGGGTCGTAGTTGAAGTACTGGCCGGAGGTCACGAGCGGTACGAGATGGTGCTGCAGCGTCCCGGGAAACATGTCGGCGATGCGCTCGGGCGTCCATCCTTCGGCGTTGTGCACGCGCATGATCGGCCGCTCGTGGCCGAACAGCATGATCTCCTTGCCGCGCACGCCGAACACCTGGCCGGTGACGTCCTTGGCGGCGTCCGACGCGAGGAAGACCGCGACGGGCGCGATGTGCTCGGGACCCATGCGCTTGACCTTCTCCACGCGCGCCTTCTGCGCGTCGGTCTCGGTCGGGATGGTGCCGATCATCCGCGTCCACGCGAACGGCGAGATGCAGTTGGCGGTGACGTTGTAGCGGGCCAGGTCGAGCGCGGTCGCCTTCGTGAGTCCGAAGATGCCGAGCTTGGCCGCCGCGTAGTTGGCCTGGCCGACGTTGCCGATCAGGCCGGAGGTGGACGTCATGTTGATGACGCGACCCCACTTCTGCTCGCGCATCAGCGGCGCCGCCGCCCGCGTCACCGCGAAGGTCCCCTTCAGGTGCGTATTGATGACGGCGTCCCACTCCTCCTCGCTCATGTTGAAGATCATCCGGTCACGCAGGATGCCGGCGTTGTTGACGACCACGTCCACGCGGCCGAAGGCCTCGACGGCGGTCTTCACGATCGCCTGCCCGCCCGCCATCGTCGCCACCGAGTCGTAGTTCGGCACCGCCTCGCCCCCGCCCTTGCGGATGTCGTTGACGACCTCCTCGGCGGGCCCCTTCTCGCCCCCGGTGCCGGCGGCGGTGCCGCCGTAGTCGTTCACGACGACACGCGCGCCCTCCTTGGCCATCAGCAGCGCGATCTCCCGACCGATGCCGCGGCCGGCTCCCGTAATCACCACCGACTTGCCCTTGAGCATCATGGCGCGCTCCCTTCGGGACCCGAGTGCGAAACGGACGAGACGATATCACACCGCGTCATCCGCTCACTCCCGGCCCGCGCGCCGCGCGTCCAGCGCCGCCACGTACGCCGCGCCGAACACGAACACGAGGCACGTGTAGTACACGAACATCACGAAGGCGATCAGCACGCCGAGCGGCCCGTAGATCTGGTCGTAGACGCCGACACGGCGGATGTAGAGGCGGAACAATTGCTTGGCGACCTCCCACAACAGCGCGGTCAGGATGGCGCCCGGGAGCGCGGCGATGCGTGCGGGCTGCCGGCGCGGCACGTAGCGGTAGACGAAGTAGAACATCGCGGTGGACAGCGACAGGCTGAAGGCCACCGCCGTCCAGTACAGCCACTGCCACGGCACGCCCATGGCCTCCAGGAAGAATTCCTGGAACCACTGGAAGATCGCGGTCATCACGGAGGCGAGGAACAGCAGCATCGTCAGCAGCAGCACGAGACCGGCGTCGAGCGCGAGATTGCGCAGGTAGTGGCCGACACCCTTCACGCCGAGCATGCGGTGCAGGACGAGGCGCGAGGCGCCGAACAGCGGCGTGGAGAAGAAGACGAGCACCAGCGTGCCCGCAATGCCCGAGAGCGCGCGCGTCTCGACGATGCGCATCAGCACCATGGCGATCTCGCGGCGGTAGACGGGAAAGTTGCGCGCGAGCTGCCCCACCACTTCGTCCGCGGCGCGCTCGGTGGAGAGCACGAAGCCCAGCGTGGAGACGCCGAGCAGCGTCAGCGGGATGCAGCAGATCAGGAAGAAGAACGCCAGTCCCGCCGCCAGGAAAAAGCCGCTCTCCGCGAAGAAGCGCGAAAACGCGCCGCGGATGGCGAGCATCAAGCGCGGCTCAGAACAGGCCGCGCACCAGGCCTCCGTCCACCTGGACGGCCGTGCCCGTCACGTACGAGGCACGCTCGGAGGCCAGGAAGACGACGACGTTGGCGAACTCCTCCGGCGTGCCCACGCGGCCGATCGGGATCTCGTCGCCGAGCTGCGCGATGTACTGCTCGCGAGAGAGGCCCGAAGCCTTCAGACCGCCCATCAGCCGGTCCGTCAGGATCCGGCCGGGGCAGACGGTGTTGAACGTGATGTTGTCCTTGGCGTAGCGCAGCGCGAGCGTCTTGATCATGCCGTGCGTGCCGGGGCGCACGGCGTTGGACAGCAGGAGATCGGGCAGCGGCTGCTTGACCGACACGGACTGGATCGTGAGTACCCGGCCCCACTTCTTCGCCTGCATTCCCGGCAGCACCCCGCGCACCAGGCGCACGACGGACAGCAGCGAAAGCTCGAAGGCCTGCTGCCATTGCTCGTCGCTCATCTCTTCGAAGAAGCCGCGCGCGGGCCCGCCGGCGTTGGCGACGAGGATGTCCACCCCGCCCCACTGCGACGACACCCGCTGCGTCAACGCCTGCACGTCGTCTTTCTTGGTGACGTCGGCGGGCATGGCGAGCACGTCGGCCTTGGTCGCGGCTCGGACCTCGTCGGCTGCGGTCTTGAGATCGCTCTCGGTGCGCGCGCACATCGCCACCTTCGCGCCCTCGCGCGCGAACTCGAGCGCGCACGCCTTGCCCATGCCCTTGCTCGCCGCCGTCACCAGCGCCACCTTGCCGCGCAGTCCCAGGTCCATGGGGTCTCCTCTATATATGGCGGGTCGGCTAGATTTGCTTGAAGAATTCCGCGCGGTCGCCCGTCGTGACCTCCAGGCGGCGCAGCCGGTTGTCGCGCATTACCTCGAGCGTGAGCTTCTCGCCGGGGCCGTGCCGCCACAGCGAGAGATAGAGCTCCTTGCGGCTCGGCACCTCCTCGGCGTTGAGCGATACGATGACGTCGCCCTCCTGCAGCCCACCACGGTCGCCCGGCCCCTCGGGCACGATCCCGGCGATGACCACGCCCTCCTCGACCGCGTGCGCGAAGACGCCGAGCCAGGCGCGCTTGGGCCGGCTCATCACGCGGCCGTAACGCAGCATCTCGCTCGCGTGCTCGCGATAGTTGTCGACGGGAATCGCGAGCGAGCAGCGCACGATCTCGTTGAGGTTCAGCGAGACGACCCCGAGGATCGCGCCGGTCATCGAGAAGAGACCGCCGCCCCCGAACCCGGGATTCGGCGCGCTGCTCACGATCCCGCGATCGAGCAAGTACTCCCAGTACGCCTCGAACTCGCCGAGATAGGTCACGAGCCCGCCGCCGATGCGCCGCTCCTGTGGCCCCGTGGACGCCACGGCGATCACGGGATCGCCGCACGAGACGTCGCCATCGGCGAGCGGCACCGCGGTCAGCCCCTGGCGCTTGACGCGAACGAGGGCGAGTCCCACGTCGAAGTCCTGTGCGACCACCTCGGCTTTGACGCGGCGGCCTTTGAGGAAGCCGACGTCGACGGTCTGGGCGCCCATCACGACGTAGTTGACGGTGAGGATGAGGCCGGAGGCGTCGACGACGACGCCGCTGCCCATGCGCTCGTTGCCGAGGATGCGCGAGGACGGGTGCGCCTTCGGGACGAGCGCGTGCAGGTTCACCACGGCGCCGAGCAGGTGGCGTGCGAACTCGACCGAGACGTCCATCAGGGCCGTCCGCCGAGGTGGCGCGCGAAGAACTCGCCGACGCGACGATGCGCATCCGCGTTGGCGGAGGCGTCGAAGCCGACGGTGGCGCCGCAGCAGCGGCCGCCGGCGGCGTTGTGGTTCTCCACCTCGGCCAGGAACACCCGCGGCTGTCCTTCGACGTCGAAATAGTGGACGGCGCCCGGATAGACGACGATCGTCACGTCGGCGCCCTTCGCGCGCTGCCGCGCCGCGAGCGCCTCGCACTCGGCGGGGTTCGTCCAATCGTCGTCCGACCCGATGAGGATCAGCACGGGCCTCACCGACAGCTCGTTGCTCAGCGACGGGCAGGCGCCGGGGTACACGCCGACGGCGGCGCGGTAGCCCGGGGGCGAGATCTCGACGCCGCGGCGCTTCGCGCGCTCGGCCGTCGGACCGTTGACGGCGGAGAGCGCGAACGCGCCACCGTTGGACCAGCCGATGATGCCGATGCGCTCGCGATCGACCTCCGGCTGTGCCTGCAGCCAGCGCAGTGCGCCGATCGCGTCGTCGAAGCGCGCGGTGTTCGGCAGGTCCTCGCCGGGCGAGCATTGCTCGCCGAGCTCGCGTGACGTCCACGAGTCCACGACCAGCGCGAGGTAGCCGCGTTCGCGGAACCACCGCGCCCAGTCGTGCGTGGACCGCGAGACGCCGTGACAGCCGTGCATGAGCACGGCGGCGGGAAACGGCCCCGCGCCGTCCGGACGAAACGCCTCGGCGCGCACGCGCACCGGCGCGCCGGGGGTGACGTTGTCGAAGGAGACCCGACCGGTCGCACAACCCGCGAGCAGCAGCGCAGCGAGCAGCAGCGCGGGGCGGGTCATGCGTCCGAGCATATACCGTCACGTTCAGGTATAGAATCCGTGCATGGCATCGGACGTCCGTCTCGTCGTCTACAGCGACTATCTCTGACCGTGGTGTTATCCGGCGGCGGTCCGCCTCCGGCGACTTCAAGACGAATACGGGCCCTCGCTCGTCGTCGAGCACCGCGCGTTTCCGCTGCGACCCGCTCCTGTGGAGCCGGTGCCGTTCAAGGGCACGTATCGCGAGGCGGGATGGCAGCGCTGCGGCGCGATGTCCGCGGCCGACGGCATCACGTTCACGCCGTGGCCGCACGCGACGATGCCGAACTGGAGCATGCCCGCGCTCGAAGCGGCCAAGTGCGTCGCCCGCCAGGGTGACGACCTCTTCGAGCGCGTGCATCCGCGCCTGTACGAGGCGTACTTCACGCGGAGTCTCAACATCGCGGACCCGCGCGTGATCGCCGAGATCGTCGCCGCCGAGGGGGCGGACATGACGCGCGTTCACGCCGACCTCGAGTCCGGTGCCGGACGCGAGGGGGTTGTGAAGGATTACGAAGCGGCGGTCGCCGAAGGCATCCGCTCGATCCCGACGGTGATCGTGCCGCAGACCGGCCGAGTGCTGGTCGGCCTCGTGGATGCTGCCATGTATCGCGCCGCGGTCGAGGAAGCCGCCGGCTGAGCGCCCCGCCCCCGCTGCTCTTCGGCGCCGATCCCACGCCCGGGCTCGTCGCCGCCGCCCTCGCCGACGACGGTCACGCCATCCGCCTCTGGATCCGCGACGGCGCCCTCACGTGCGTGGAGCGCGTTCCGTTCGAGCCGTTTCTGCTCGCCGCGGATGCCACGCTCGTCGGCGACGCGCCCGGGCTCGTGGCGCTCACGCGGCTTCAGGGTGCGGGCGAGCTTCGGTGGCTGGCGCGCTTCGACGGCTGGGGCGCGGCGCTGGCCGCGCGCGAGCGCTGCCGCGCCGCCACAGGCCTTCCCGCCAACGCCGCGGAGGCGCCCTACCGATTCTTTCCGGATCCCGTGCACCAGTATCTGATGCTCGCGGGCCGCACGTCGTTCGGCAGTCTCCGCTTCGACGACCTGCGGCGCCTGGCGCTCGACATCGAGGTCGTGACCGGTGAGGGTTACGAGTTTCCGTCGGCGGCGCGCGAAAGCGATCGCATCGTGGCCATCGCGCTGGCCGACTCGACGGGATTTCGTCGGGTCTTGCGCGGCGATCGTCTCGACGAGGCGGCGCTGCTCGCGGAGTGTGGGCGGCTCATTCGCGAGCGCGATCCCGACGTGCTCGAGGGACACAACATCTTCCGCTTCGACCTGGAATACCTCGAGGCCCGCGCGCGGCGTCACGGCGTCACGCTCGCGTGGGGACGCGATGGCAGCGCGCTGCGCGGCCGGCCCGCGCGGCTGCAGGTCGCCGAGCGGGCGATCGGCTTTCGCCGCTACGACGTCGCCGGCCGGCACATCGTCGACACGTGGATGCTCGCGCAGCTGCACGACGTCGGCGCGCGTGACCTGCCGTCGTTCGGGCTCAAGGACATCGCGCGCCATCTCGGCGTGGCCGCCACCGGCCGCACCTACGTCGACGCGTCGAACGTCGCGCGCCAGCTCGCCGAGGACGCCGACCGCCTCATGGCCTACGCCGGCGACGACGCGTTGGAGACGCTCGCGATCTCGGCGATCCTCTCGCCGCCGTTCTTCGCGCAGGCGCGGCTGGTGCCGTTCGACTACCAGTCCACGACGCTGCGCGGCTCGGCGGCCAAGGTCGACGCGCTGCTGCTGCGCGAGTATCTGCGAGCGGGCCGCGCCGTGCCGCGACCGCGTCCCGGCCAGTCCGTCGGCGGCGGCCTCACCGCCATCTGGCAGCAGGGCGTGGCGGCGCCGGTGCTGCACGTCGACGTCACGTCGCTCTATCCCTCGCTGATGATCGGCGGGCGCGTGGCCCCGGCGTGCGACGAGCTCGGCGTCTTCCTCGACCTCCTCACCCACCTGCGCGACGTGCGCGTGGCCGCCAAGCGTCAGGCCCAGGCGGCGGACACGGAAGAGGAGCGCCGCCACCAGCTGGCGCTGTCACAGTCGTTCAAGATCCTCATCAACTCCTTCTATGGATATCTCGGCTTTTCCTCCGCGCACTGGAACGACTTCGAGGCGGCCAACCGCGTCACCACCGAGGGGCGCGCGGTCGTCACCTCGATCGTCGAGCGGCTGCAGACGCTCGGCGCCACGCCGGTGGAGGCGGACACCGACGGCGTGTATTTCACGCCACCGCCCGGTCACCGCGCCGAGGACGACGCGCGGCTGCTCGCGATGGTCGCCGAGAAGCTGCCGCCCGGCATCACGCTGGAGCTCGACGGGCGCTATCCCGCGATGTTCTCGTACAAGATGAAGACCTACGCGCTGCTGGACGACCGCGGCCGCGTCACGCTCAAGGGCTCGGCGTTCCGCTCCCGAGGGCTCGAGCCCTTCCAGCGACGGCTGATCGACGAGCTCGTCGGCCTGCTGCTGCGCGGGCGGCGCACCGACGCCAAGGCCGTGGTCGATCGCTGGCTCGGCGAGTTCGCCGCGCATCGCGTGCCCGTACGCGACTTCGCGCGGACCGAGACACTTCAAGAATCACTTGAAGTCTATCGCGAGCGCGTCACCGCGGGGCTGCGGCCCACCTCCGCCGCGTACGAGCTGGCGACGGCGAGCGCCCGGCCGGTGCAGCCTGGGGATCAGATCTCGTACTACGTCGCGGGACGCACGGCGCGTGTCGCCGTCACCGACGTCGCGAAGCTGGCGACGCTCTGGGATCCCGCGCGGCCGGACGAGAACGTGGAGTATTACCAGTCCAAGGTGCTCGAGACGTGGGAGCGCTTCCGCCGCTTCACCGAGCACGACGGTCTCGTGCCGTATGTCGACGACGCACCGGAGTCGTCGCAGCTAAGCTTGTTCTAGCTCGCGCTTCAGCGCCGCCAGCCGCCGCCTCCTCCGCCGGGACGCCCGCCGCGATCGCCGCGTGGACCGCCGCCGCCGCCGGCGCCGCGCTGCGGCTGCGGCCGCGCCTCGTCCACGACGAGGTTACGGTCGCGAAAGAGTCGGCCGTTGAGCATCTCCACCGCTTTCGTCGCCTCTTCTTTCGTCGCCATCTCGACAAAGCCGAAGCCGCGCGGACGTCCGGTGAACTGATCGGTGATGATCCGCACGGTCTCCACGGTCCCCGCCTGCGCAAAGAGCTCGCGCAGGTCTTCTTCTGTGGCCTGGAAGGAAAGGTTGCCGACGAACAGTTTTGCCGCCATCGCGCGAACCTCCTGCCCTCGGTAGAAGCGGCGAGATAGGGAACCCCAGCCCAGCGCTACGGAAAGATAATGACAGGAGGCGACGCATGTCAAGGATGGGTCCGGCTCACGCGTACACGCCGCGCGTGGCTCCGCCATCGACGGTGATGCAGATGCCGGTGATGAACGACGCGCGCGCGGAGGCCAGGAAGCAGACGACGTCGGCGATGTCCTCGGGCGTCGCGATGCGGCCGAGCTTGTAGGGCGCCTGCGATGCCGCGCGAATCTCGTCCACCGTCTTTCCCGCCGCCTTCGCCTGCTGCTCCATCAGCTGATCCCAGCGCTCGGTCCGCGTCGCCGCCGGCGAAACGGCGGTGACGAGAACCCCGCACTCGGCGCCGAGGTCGGCGAGTCCCTTCGTGAAGTTCACGAGCGCGGCGTTCGCGGCGCCGCCGGCGAGATAGGTCGCGGTCGGATTACGCGCCGCCGCGCCGACGACGTTGACGATGCGTCCGCCGCGCTGCGCCTTCATGAGCGGAAAGACCGCGCGCGCCATGCGGATGTAGCCCATGAGCTTGAGGCTCCAGTCGTCGAGCCACTGGGCGTCGGGGATCTCGAGGAAGCCTCCGCCGCGGATGGCGCCGGCGTTGTTGACGAGGACGTCGATACGGCCGCACGCGCGCCGGACCTCGTCCACGACGCGCTCGACCTCCGAGAGCCGCGAGAGATCGGCGCCGATCGCCACCGCCTCCCGCTTGCTGCGGTCGCGCGCCTCGCCGGCCAGCTTGTCGAGCGCGGCCTTGTCGCGGGCCACCGCCACCACGCGCGCGCCCTCGCTCGCCATGCCCAGCGCGATCGCGCGGCCGATGCCACGGCTGGCGCCCGTCACCACCACGACCTTGTCGGTCAGCTCCAGGTTCATACGCTCTCCTCTCTCTCGCTCGCGTCGCGACACGGAAACGGCGGCGGCGCCGCAGACGGCACGCGCGCGGATGCCGCTGCCGTCGCCCGCGCGAAGCCGTCGAAGTCCCGCGCGCCGAGCCGCTGTCCGTGCAGGCGCGTCGCCCCGTCCAGCAGGAGCGAGCGCGCCCCGGCGACGTTGTCGTTGGCGAGGTGCTGCCAGCCGACCGCCGCCTGGATCACGCCCTGCAACGCCTCGCGCGTCTCGCCGCTCGCCGCCATCCAGTGCGGCTCGAGCCACTCGTGCACTTCGAAGTACAGCCCGGCCTCGTAGAGCCGCGCCGCCGTGTCCAGCACCGCATCGAGTCCACGCGTCGTCGCCGGCGGCAGCGTGGCCAGCGCGTCGCTCGCCCGCCGCGCGCGCGCCGCGAGCAACGGCGCCCAATGTCGCTCGTCCACCCCTAGCCACGTGTCGGGCGCCTCCGCCACCGCGGCCAGCGCGCGCCGCGCCCGCGCGTCGCTCACCGCCTCGAGAATCGTCGCCGCCAAGCGGTTGCGTAGTGGCAGCGGCAGTGTGCGGATCACCCGCCCGAGCGCGGATCGGACTCCGCCGTCGGTGGCAACGGGCTGCGGCCGACTATCGACGCGCCGAGCGGCGACACCGGCGCGCGTGACAGACGGCGTACTCGCGTCACATACGGCACGCGCTCGGCACGGATGCCAGCGATCAGATCGTGGAACGCGCGCTTGTCCTTGAGCAATCCGCCGACGTTGTGGCCGATGCC
>Ga0066669_10000279_pt1 | contig 15195 bp, 13 predicted proteins | sample GraSoiAngelo_118_FD_133940 | JGI IMG/M metagenome (GOLD analysis project Ga0066669, IMG submission 133940) | Grasslands soil microbial communities from the Angelo Coastal Reserve, California, USA - 14_0919_02_20cm | ecosystem: Environmental > Terrestrial > Soil > Grasslands | place: USA...
CATGCAGCCACTCAAAATCACTCGATTCGATGTTTCCGGTGTTTCCGAACAGAGGAACCTGGGCGCCGTTCTGACCAACCGCGCGGACGATCGGACGTTCGCTCAAAACTTTGCTCCATCTGACAAATCTAAGCAGTTGCGTCAAGGCAACCCAGATGCCACATCGCTGGTCAGAATTGTGTGTAAGGGCAGACTCGTATCACTGCCCGCCTCGGACATCGAATTCATCAAATCTGCAGCTAACTACATCGAAATACATGCCGCTGGATTGAGTTATCGGGTTCGCTCCACGCTGAAACAGTTCCACAATCGCCTCAGCCCGGCAAATTTCGTGAAGATCCATCGCTGCACGATCGTGAACCTTAATTACGTAAAGAACTGCCGCCCCATCCGGCGCGGCGACAGCCTGATCACGCTGCGCAACGGAAGAGCGTTGATCGTTAGCCGCAAGCACAAGGAGGCTCAGAACTCTTTGCGAGCCCTCGCTTAGAGGTTTGCCAGATACTGATACCCACGCGCCGCTAATGCGGGTCGTACGTAGAGCTCGCAGCCGGGTCATACTCGCGACCGTATTTATTCTTGTGCTGCGCCAGTTTCTCGATCGAAGGCACTTGAATCACCCCGAGCTGGACCGGCTCATCTGAAACTGTAATGCGACGAGAGAGTTTTCCCATCTCATCGCTGCTCAATCCCTCTGCCCAGATCTGCAGGAGATATTCCCCGGGCTTAACCTTGGCAATTCTCACTGAGCCTGAATTCTCCGCCAGCGAGTAGTACGGGGTATCGAGGGAAATGACGATGGCGTTCATCTGTGGATGAATGTTGCAGAAAATGTAGCTCACCCCAGGACGATCAAACTTCACCGAGCGGCTAGTCCCGGATTCATAAAGCCCGAGATCGAATCTCTTTCCTTCGAACAAAGAAAATACATTATGAAAAAATGGATCCCGATTCGGGAACTCGACCGTCGACCCTGGAGGAATGACGAGCAGGTGCGGAGAAAAAGTCTTGTTCTTTTGCCTGAGCACTGTATGGATCGGCGGTTGTTTCAGGGATGCAGCCTGCGCTCCGTTCAGCGGCGTTAACGAAATCACTATCCCTGACGTGTCCTCATTCTTGTCCGATCCGACCTGCACCCTTCCTATAACATCGGCGGCTTCAAGACGAGCCGACGACGAGGCGCAGGTTGCAAGCACAAGAACAAGAACGAAGACTTTGCTTCGAATCATGTAAATCAGAACAGCAGCCCTATCCCCATGCCGATATTCTCCACGGATGCCGTTTCTTGCCCTGGTCTCGACGCGGCAATATGACGATACTCGAGCGAGAAGAGCAGGTCTGAACGCGGTCTGTAAATCAAGCTGGCCATCGCGCTTCGATTGCGCCCGAGTCTTGGATAAAAAAGGCTCTGTACTGCCGTGACGGACCGCAGTTCATTTGAAAACGGATTGTCCAGACCAAAGCCGCCGTTGAACTGTACGACCGGGCTCGCCTGATAGCTTGCCTGCGCCCATCCCCCAATCGTGTCTAATCCACGGACAATTGCCAATCTGTTTTGCAGAGCATCGGTTGAAAGAACACTCGTTCCTGAGCCTCCGCCGAAACCTCCGAGGGCACGTCCGCGATAGAACTCACCCTTGATACTGAGGCGGCGAACCAGAGGAACCTGCCAGTCGGAAGTCGCGGCCCAGCCATCAACCCCGTGATTTGCTCCCCAATTCTGGCGGTTGAAGTACCCGCTTGCGCCAATTGAGAGCGGCCGGTCTTCATCGACCGATCGTGACCAACCAATGCGGGCCGCGTACCCAGGCTGCCTTGAAGCTTCGCCGGCTTGAGGCAAGCGCTCGAACTGTGAGCTTGGGGGCTCTCCAGTGAGTGCATCAAGCACACTCGCAGCCAGTGTTAGTCGTTGCGAATCTGGCAAGTCGAACCAGTGCTGTACCTGGATTTGTGGCGTCCAGGTCCAAAGATTTCCGCTGTAGGAGAATTCGGGTTGCGCGAGTGAAATGAGCGATGTCGGCGACAGCGGCGAGAATAATGGGGAATCCTGTCCGGCGCTCAACGAAGTGCGCGACCAATTCAGGCGCACGTTTCCCGTGCGCAGGCGCATAAGGCCGAATGTAGCCCCATCTGCCGTATTGGGAAATCCACCTGCAAAATCGAATCTGAGGTCCCCCGAAACCCGAGCCCCTGCCCATTCCGGGCCAAAAGCTTCAACACCAAGCTGCGATTGCCGCAGCGTTCCCGCAAACGAACCGCCACCATACGAGATACTTGTTGGTGGCGCGATGCCGGGACTGTCCACACTGTAGGGCACTCCACGATTGCTGAACATATTCAGCATCGCCAAGCCGGAGAGGCGAACGCGATATCTCGATCCGCTCTCCACTTTGGTTTGATATTGATCATCGACCTTCCCGGTAAGCAGTTCATACTGCTCTTCCAGCTTCGACAATTTTGCAGACGCCGATCTGCCGGATGTCTGATCCGGTTCTTGATTCGTTGCAGCAGTCTCGGCTGCCGCTGGTGGAAGTTCTGATCGCGCTTCCGCATTCGAGATCAGTTCCAGCCGCCGCTTGAGTTCTGTCGTCTCCTCACGGTAGCGACTCGCTTCGCCGCGCATCTCCTCAACCGAGGTTTCCAGCCTCGCAATTTGCCTTTGCAGCTCTTGAACGACACTGGCCAATTGCGCTTCTGAATTAGAAGGATTTGCGGGCGGCGCTTGTTGAGCCACAGTCGTCCCGCAAGCGAGGAGGATAGTGATCAAGAGCCGGGTAATCTGCGCATCCATAGACTTGAACTCCTTTTCTGAATGAGCGAAGAGAAGAACTTTTTTACTACGGGGTCACGGCGGCGGTGTTGCTGGTCCCAAAGCTCACACTCGGTTTCCTGGGACCAAGTGGCAGCATGACAAGGAAGGTAGTTCCTTTTGCGGAGCTGCTTTCAAGAAGCAAGTCTCCGCTGTGGTCCTCAACGATCTTCTGCGCCACGGTTAAACCTAATCCGGTTCCATTGGCTTTTCCCTGAGTGAAGAACGGCTCAAAGATCCTGTGCTGCAGATAGTCCGGGATGCCGCGTCCGTTATCTGTAACGCGGATTTCGATGTTGTTCCTGTTTTCCAGCAGGTCGACGCTGATTTTCCCGGTGCTGGGCGACACCGCCTCGCACGCATTCAGCAGCAGGTTATGAAATACCCTTTCCAGCTTCCTGATGTCATAGGCTCCTTCTGAAGTTCCGTTCGCTCCCATTTCGATACTGATATCACGGAATTCCGATCGCATACGGATGGTATTGATCGCGGAACGGACCGCCTGTTCGGGATGTGAAGGGTTGAGACGAAGCGACTCTCGCGTCCGGGAAAACTCCAGCAGTGAATCGATCAGTTCGTTCATCTGATGAACGGCGGTTTGAATCTCCAGGTACAGCTCTTCCCGTTCTGAACTTCTGCGGCGATCATCGCTCAAGAATTCCGCGTTCGCAATGATCGCAGATAAGTGGTGTCTCAGGTCGTGCGATATGGAGCTGGCCATGCGACCGATGGTCGCGAGGCGTTCACTATCAATCAGCTGGCGCTGACTCTGCTGCAGATCGGCCCGCATTCTTGCGAACGCTGACGTCAGTTGTGCAACCTCGTCTCCACCGTAGGGCGTCACCGGAAACTCGAAGTCCGACTTTCCCAGGGCACGCACACCTGCGACGAGCGATCTCAGCGGCTGCGTAATCGTTCGCGAGATGATCCACACCAGCCCGGCGCCAAGCAGGAGCGCGATACCCCCAAGAAGGACGAGAACCCGATCGAGGTGGCTTATGAACCAGCTCGACTGGTCGAGCGATTTAAGGACGGTCAGCCGCACTGCAACCGGGACGGTGGAAAGTTGAACCTCCCTCGCCAGGAAGCGTTCGTTGTTCAGCTGAATCTGCTGCGCTTTTACCGCCGCAAAAGCCGCGGAGCGGTTTCTCTCCAACTCTGTCTCCTGAATGGCAGTCAGAGTGGTTTGCATAAACCGATCGTCTGCCCGAAAGACGACTTCGCTGGCGGCAACCTCGCTTAATTCGCGGGTAACCTTCTCATCGATCTCGGAGCCTAACGCCAGAAAACCAACTACTCGGTTTAACTCTTTCGGCCCCAGGTAAATTGGGCGGACGGCAACCTCAAACAAATGTCTTCCACAGCTCCACCAAAGCGTGGGGCTCGATGAAGACATGGATTGCGACAGTTGCTGTTGAGTTTCGGCGAGCGGAATGTCGATCGAATTCGCCTGAATCGCAATTACTTTTCCATTTGCATCGGCGAGCACGAGCAAATCACTGCCCGAAGTCCGCCAAATTCCCGTGGAAACGTCCTGGATCGTGACTGCGTGCTGCGTGGTCATAAGCGCCCGCACAATTGGCAGGTCGGCTATCAAATCACCGGAGTGTGCGAGCGTGCTCTCTCGCTGGCGCTGTACGTTTTGGAAGGTCGCAACGGAGTTCTGCAGGTCTTGAACAATCTGCGCCCGTATGTGGCTCGTGACCACACGCCTGACGACCACCAGGCTCGCGGTGGTGAGGCCACCGGAGATCAGCAGCAAGGCAAGCAGGAATTTTGCACGCAGGGTCACAAATTTGTACTAGGGAACAAAGCGATATCCAACTCCGTGCACAGTGAGAAAGTGCGCCGGATTGGCCGGTTCCGCCTCCAGCTTTTGCCGGAGTTTCATGATGTGGTTGTCCACCGTTCGTGTGCTGGGATAATCGCTGTATCCCCAAACCTCGTTGAGCAGCTCGTCGCGCGAAATTACGCGCTCACGATTCTCAACCATGAACCTGAGCACCTTAAATTCCTGCGCCGTTAACGGAATCGGCTCACCAGAACGGGAGAGTTGCATGCGCGTGAAATCGACGTCCACCTGACCAAAGACGAAACGTTCCTCGAGTGGCGCCCTTCCCGAGCGACGCAACGCGGCCCGTACTCGCGCCAGCAACTCGCGGGGCGAAAACGGCTTGGTGACGTAGTCGTCAGCCCCGAGTTCCAGCAGGAGCACTTTATCCGTTTCGTCGGAGGTCGCGCTCACGACGATGATCGGAACGGATGTCGACAGCCGCTTAATCTCGCGACACACGTCTCTTCCGCCCATTCCCGGCATCCGCAAATCGAGAAGCACGACGTTCGCAGGCCGAGCTGAAAAAGCCTGTACACCGCTAAGCCCGTCGCCGGCGATCTCAACGGCGAATCCCTCGGGCTCAAATAGCCGACTCATTGATTTCTGGACCTTTGGATCGTCTTCGATCACCAGAATCCGCTGCATTGAAGAGGGAAATCTCCTGCAATAGTGTACGAAAACTAAACTCTGCAGCTACCCACAGCAACAATTCGGTAGGGGCGAATCGGCCCAACATCGGTCGGCTCGGACTTGGAAGTGACCTTCAGAGGCGTTTAGGTCACTGGACCTGGGTTGAAAGGAGCCAAACTGTTGTGTAAGCCCCAATGATCGGCCCAAGTGCGTTTGCGGCCGCTGGCAACGTCAAGAACGAATTGGAAGATCTGCCATCCCACATCTTCGATCGTCGCGGACCCGGTGGCGATACGACCGGCATCGATGTCGATGAGGTCAGGCCACCGTTCAGCGAGGGCAGTGCGAGACGAGACTTTGATCACCGGAACCATGGCAAGTCCATAGGGACTCCCCTCACCTGTGGTGAAGATGTGGACGTTCATCGAGGCTAGTTGTTGCGTGCCGCAGATGAAATCGCTGGCCGGCGTTGCCGCGAACACAAGGCCTTTAGTATTGACGCGCTCTCCATGGGTTGCAACCGCTGCAAGAGCCGATGTTCCGGCTTTCGCAATAGATCCCAGTGCCTTCTCCACAACATTGGCGAGGCCGCCGCGCTTGTTGCCCGGCGTGGGATTGGCAGTTCGATCAGTTGCGCCTCGAGCGAGATACTCGTCGTACCAACGCATCTCGCGGATCAGGTCCAGCGCAACCTGCTTGCTGGCCGCGCGCGGAGTGAGCAGATGCACTGCGTCGCGTACTTCGGTGACTTCGGAAAACATCACGGTCGCGCCGGCACGCACAAGAAGATCGGCAGCGAACCCAACCGCAGGATTGCAGGTTACGCCTGAAAATGCATCACTGCCTCCGCATTGCAGGCCGACAACCAGCTCTGATGCGGGCACCGTCTCGCGCTGCCGGCGATTCAGTTGCTCCAGTCGCTTCTCAGCCGCCCGCAGGATCGCGGCAACCACTTCGGCAAACCCGTGCTCATCTTGCATGCGGACTACAAGAGGATCATTTTCCAAAATGGGTAATCGTACGAAGTTGTGATCGGGGAACAGACGGTCAGGCTGAAGCTTCTCGCATCCCAGGCTCACGACCAGCGGCGCCGCTCCGAGATTGGGGTGTGTACCAATATGCCGAAGTGTGCGGATCGGAATCTCCGCGCCTGGAGCTTCAAGCGCGACTCCGCATCCATAAGTGTGCGTAATCGCAACGGCGTCGTCCACATTTGGGAATCGAGGAAGCAGTTCGCTTTTGATTCTCCGAACAGCGTAGTCGACTGTAGGCGCGACACATTGCACCGTCGTGGTGATGCCCAGGATGTTCTTGGTTCCAACGCTGCCATCCGGATTACGAAAGCCCTCGAAGCTCTGCCCTGTGAGTGGAGGCTGCGGAGCAGGTGTCGCTGTAGCGAGCGGCAAATCGTTCAAAGAAGGCGCCGGCGGCACTTCCAGGAGCTCTTCCCGAACCCACGATCCAGCTTCAATCGCGCGCTTAGCGAAAGCAATCGTTTGCCCGTAACGAACCACAGGTGCGCCGGGATCGACCGCCTCCAGCGCGATTTTGTGTGCTTGCGGAATGCTCTCGCGCAGTGTAAGGCCGCTCAGGAGTTGCGTGCCGGCCCGAAGTCCGTTCGGGTCGACAACAATCCCAACGTTATCCACCTCATGCACTCGGAGGTACGGCGGCGCCGCTCGCTCAATGCTCATCGCGAGCACATCTTACAACGCAGCGCGCAGGCAGAGACACAGCATGATGAGTCTCTAGTGTTCGTAAAAACAGGCGTTTTATCTCACCATACGAATCTCTTTCTCCTGACGTATATTGCAGGGACGCGAAAAGGAACGAGGAGTGGATATAACCGGAGATCAAGTCGCTCTTTGCGCTCTGTACATCGACATGGGCACTACGAATACCCGTGTTTGGCTTACGTCCGGAGATCGGATTATCGCCAGAATAAGCGAAAAGATAGGAATCCGCGACGCTACATGCGACGGTGGACAAGGAATTCGAAAAGGCTTGGAAGAGCTGATCAGGAAAGCATGCCGCGAGGCTGAAGGAACAGCGGTGCCTTGTGATTCACCCGGCTACATCGTGGCAACCGGCATGATTGGTTCTAATTTAGGACTCGCAGAAGTACCGCATATTCAGGCTCCGGCGGGAATTTCAGACCTTGCGGCTGCGGCCCAATGGCGTCACTTCCCTGATATCTCGGATCTTCCTTTCCTTCTCATTCCCGGAGTGCGCTCTGGTCCTGCGTGCCCCGATGCGACCTCAATCAACCAGGTAGACATAATGCGAGGAGAGGAAACTGTTTGCGCCGGCCTGGTGACGCTGGGAACGATGGCATTACCGGCAGTTGTGCTGAATCTGGGGTCGCACTGGAAGGCGATTCAACTGGATGGCAACGGAAGAATTCGGGCAAGCGTCACTTCACTTTCTGGCGAGTTGATTCATGCGGTGCAGTTACACACAATTATTGCCGGTTCCGTGCTTCGCGAAAGACCAGCAAGACTGTCGCCAGAATGGATCGAAGCCGGCATGGCAGAGCACCGTCAATCGGGTCTGGCACGGGCTTTGTTTTGCGCGCGCCTTCTTGACCTGACACATCAGGGCAGCCCCGAAGATCGTCTGGCGTTTGTTGTAGGGGCATTCATCGCGTCGGATTTGGATGCTTTGCTGGCTCGAGGTTTGATTGGTACGCACACGCAAGTTGCTCTGGTTGGACACTTGGCAATTTCAGAAGCATGGCAAACAGCTCTATCTCGAGTAAACATTCAAGCCACACTCGTCAGCCAGCAGCAGGCTGAGATGGCTTTGCTCAAGGCCATGCAACGCATTCTGCTGGCGCGCTGCCTTCAGGCCAATGCCTCTCAGAAGGGCTTTGACGAATGAGTAGCTCACGACATCCCGAAATGGTCCTTGAAGTCGTGGCTGACCCAATAATCCGACGCACGCGGCGTCGAATTGCCAAACGGATTCTGCCTTACGTGACGCTCCTGTACATCATCGCCTACCTGGATAGGGTGAACGTCGGCTATGCCGCACTCGAGATGGTCAACGATCTGAAGTTCGGCCCAGAGATCTATGGTTTCGGAGCCGGCATCTTCTTTGTTGGATATTTGTTGCTCGAGATTCCCGGAACGATACTCGTTGAAAAGTGGAGCGCACGGAAATGGATTGCACGCATCATGATCTCCTGGGGCATCATCGCGATGTGTACAGGGTTCATTCGTACTCCGGTGCAGTTCTACTGGGTTCGGTTTCTCTTGGGAGTAGCAGAAGCAGGCTTCTTCCCGGGAATTATTGTCTATTTGAGTCACTGGGTGCGGCCCCAGGACCGTGCGCGAGCGCTGGCCGCATTCACCGTCGCGCAGCCGATTTCCAACCTGGTAGGGTCTCCAATTTCGGGATTGCTTTTGGGAATCCATTGGTTCGGCCTTGCCGGATGGCGCTGGCTCTTCATCCTCGAAGGTCTGCCGGCGGTACTATTTGGAATAATCACGATCTTCTATTTGACTGATTGGCCGCATCAGGCTGCGTGGCTCTCTCCGGAGGAGCGGGGATGGATCAGTTCAGAACTTCAGAAAGAAATTGAGGCGAAACGAGCCGATCATCCGGTTAGCTTGTGGCAGGCGATACGGCACAAGAACGTGGTTTTTCTGTGCACGGCATATTTTTTCGTGGCAAACAGTGTCTTCGGATTTACCTTCTGGTTTCCCACAATCCTGAAGAGATTGTCAGGCTTTTCGAATCTTCTCGTCTCAACTATGGCCTCGTTGCCTTTCGCTGTCGGACTCTTATCAATGCTGCTGGTCGGATGGTCCTCGGACCGTACTGGCGAACGGCGCTGGCACACTGCAATCAGCATGCTCCTGATCGCCACCGGCCTGGCGCTGAGTTTGTGGCCGCAGGGAGTCTTTCTGCCACTGCTGCTGTTCTGTGTGGCTGGAGCCGGACTGTATAGTTATCTTCCCGGCTTCTGGTCCATACCCAGCAGCTTTCTTTGTGGGACGGCGGCAGCCGTCTCGATTGGCTTGATTAATTCTATCGGCAATCTTGGTGGGTTCGCCGGTCCTTATGTCGTAGGTCACTTGAGCAAGGCTACGCATTCATTTACTGCTGGAGTACTTTATCTTTCTCTCTCGGCGGTAGCGGCGGCCGGATTTGTCCTCGCTGTGTCGCCGAGGCGGCGAGAAAAAACTCTTCAGATGTAAAACAATTAGGCAAAGAGCTATGGAGGCTCTGCATTCATGAAGCTGCGCAGTGCAGCCTGGTTTGGTCTACGAAATCGCGATGGCTTCATTCACCGAAGCTGGATGAAGAATCAGGGTCTGCCTGATCACTTGTTCGACGGACGTCCGGTGATCGGGATCTGCAACACCTGGTCGGAGCTGACGCCGTGCAATGCGCACTTCCGCAAAATCGCCGATCACGTGAAACGCGGAGTCTACGAGGCCGGCGGCTTCCCGCTGGAGTTTCCCGTGATGTCGCTGGGCGAGACGCTGATGCGTCCGACGACGATGCTCTTCCGCAATCTCGTCAGCATGGATGTTGAGGAATCGATTCGCGCAAATCCGGTTGATGGCGTGGTTCTGCTTGCCGGATGCGACAAGACAACGCCCGCGCTGCTGATGGGAGCCGCCAGTTGCGATCTTCCGGCGCTCATGCTCTCCGGCGGCCCAATGTTGAATGGGAAGTTCCGCGGACGAGACATCGGCTCAGGTACGGATGTGTGGAGGTTCAGCGAAGATGTGCGCTGCGGCGCCATGAGCATGTGCGACTTCATGGCCGCTGAGTCCTGCATGAGCCGCTCCGCCGGTCACTGCATGACGATGGGAACGGCCTCGACGATGGCCTGCGTCGTCGAAGCTCTCGGCATGGGATTACCTGCGAACGCTGCCATTCCCGCAGTGGATTCGCGTCGCTACACACTCGCTCATACCGCTGGCCGTCGCATCGTGGAAATGGTGAAAGAGGATCTGCGCATGTCGAAGATCCTCACCCGCAAAGCATTCGAAAATGCAATTCGCGTTGTGGGTGCGATTGGCGGTTCAACCAATGCGGTGATTCATCTTCTCGCCATCGCAGGCCGCATCGGCGTTGATCTCACTCTGCACGATTGGGATGTACTCGGGCGCAACGTTCCCTGTTTGTTGAACCTGATGCCGGCAGGCAAGTACCTGATGGAAGACTTTTACTACGCCGGCGGACTACCCGCGCTGATCCGCGAACTCGGAGACTTAATCCATCGCGACGCGCTTACAGTGAATGGCAAGACGATCGACGAAAACGTCGCGGATGCGGAGTGCTTCGATCGCGACGTCATCCGTCCGGCGAAAGATCCATTTCGGGATCATAGCGGGATCGCCGTCCTGCGCGGCAATCTGTGCCCGAATGGAGCTGTCCTCAAACCCTCCGCCGCGACACCGGAGCTGATGAAGCACACCGGGCGCGCCGTAGTCTTCGACAACATCGAAGACTTCTACGCGCGCATCGACTCTGCCGAGCTTGATGTAGATGAAAATTCAGTATTGGTGCTAAAGAATTGCGGTCCACGTGGCTATCCAGGTATGCCCGAAGTGGGAAACATGCCACTCCCGCCGAAGATTCTGAAGAAGGGAATCACCGACATGGTGCGCATCTCCGATGCCCGCATGAGCGGCACGGCCTTCGGCACCGTAGTGCTGCACGTCTCACCCGAAGCCGCTGCGGGCGGCACATTGGCGTTGGTTGAAAATGGTGACGTGATTGACTTGGACGTGGAAGCTCGCAGGTTGCAATTAAGCGTCACCGACCATGAGCTCGCACGCCGTCGAGAGCGATGGAAATCACCTCAGCCCGTATTCGAGCGAGGCTATTACAAACTCTACTTCGATCACGTGATGCAGGCGGACCGCGGCGCCGATCTGGATTTTCTTCCTGGCGGAAGCGGCGCCTACGTGCCGCGCGACAGCCATTAAGCAAGCGAACTTCTTTTTACAAGGAAGAAGTCGAAGTCGAAGCCTGCGGCGCCTGCAGGACGCTGCCGCCTTGTATCAGTTTGTCAGGCCGCCGTCGCGGCCTTTGCTTTAGACATACCTCAACAACTCACCGTCGCCGCAACCGCCGGCTGTGCCGGACGCAGCATGAAAGCCATCGCCGCCGCGATGATCAGCGCGATGCCCAGACTTCCAAATCCGTAAACAAAGCCGCCGGATTGCTTCAGGAAGTGTCCGACGACCACCGGACCGAAATATCCGCCAAGATTTCCAATTGCGTTAATCAATCCCATGGCGGTAGCAACGACCTTGAGCGGCAGTGTCTCTGTGGGCAATGCCCAAAATGGGCCGAACGATGCATACACCGCCGCTACTGCCAAACTGATCAGAGTAAATGACACGAACGGGAATCGCTGAGTAGCCAGAGCCGCCAAAAACGACACTCCCGAAACGATCAGCGTGAGGCTCATGTGAGCGCGCCGCTCGCCAGTCCTGTCAGAACTCTTAGCTGCAGCAACCATCAGGATCGCTGCCAGCACATATGGAATCGTGATTATGTTGCCTAACGTCAGATCGCTGAGCTTCCTCGTGTTGTTAAGAGCGGTGGGAAGCCAGAACAGCGAGCCATAACTGCCAAAGTTACGGAGAAAATAAATCGCGGTAAGAATCAAGACCTGCGGCGACAGCAGAGCTGCCAGATAGCTGACTCGCTCCTGAGGCTTGCTATCGGCAGCCTCGGCGGCAAGCGTTCGCTCGAGATACTGCAGCTCCCCGGCAGAGATCCACTTTGCCTTCTTCGGGAAATCATCGATTGTCCTCAACCAGATGAGGAGCCACAAGAACGGCAAAGCGCCTTCGACCACCAAGAGCACCCGCCAGTTCCAATGCGTAAGCAGCCACCCGGAGAGCGGAGACGAAATCACAACGGAGAGCGGAAGACACAGCATCCAGTAAGCATTCGCCCGCGCTCGTTCCGCACGAGGAAACCAGTGCGCGACCAGAACAAGGACCGCAGGCCAAACTCCTCCTTCTGCCAGTCCAAGCACGAGTCTCATCATCCAGAATTGCGCTGCTGACTGAACCAGGCCCGTCGCGACGGAGCACACGCCCCACGCGACCAGAAGAATCCCCACGACTCGTTTCGCGCTCCAGTGTTGCGCCAGGTATCCGGCGGGCATTTGCAGGAGCAGGTATCCCCAGAAGAAAACTCCCACGGCGTCGCCCGCCTGCCGCGGGTCCATGTGGAGTTCGGCGCTCATCGCAGGCAGCGCCATGGAAACATTGGTGCGATCAATATAGGCGATCGTGTACATCACGAATGAGATAGAGAGAATCCGCAACCACCGCTGTTCGGTCATTTAGGGAACGTAAGTTCGTGACTAAATCTTGTATCCTCTGCAATTACTCATAAGAATCGCCAGGTTGTACTGAATGAAACGAACAATCTCAGGCGCATCGAACATTACCAATTCGTGCTTTGCTTGTCACTCAGCGTCGACGATCATGATCTCAGGAGCTGAGTGATGCCGCGAATCGCGCGAGCGGTGAAAGAGCAGGGCGCGCCGTTGTTGGGTATTGCGGCCTACTTCTACGATCCAATTTTTGTGGAGATCGCGGCTAAGCTCGGCTTTCGTGTGCTCTGGATCGAAATGGAGCATGCCTTCATCACCTTTGCGCAAGCCGCCGATCTTTGCCGCATCGCTTCCGGAAGCGGCATGCTGACGATGATCCGCATTGCTGACAACCGCCGCGAGAATGTATTGAAAGCGGCGGAGTGCGGGCCCGACATGATCGATCTTCCAATGGCGGATTCGCCGGAGATTGTCCATGACTTCATCCAGCACGCCCGCTTTCGTCCAGAAGGCGCACGCGGTTACTTCAGCGTTCCCCGCGCACTCGACTACGGCATGGTCGAGAGCCTGCCCCAGGCGCAGCAGAAGCTGAATGCGGAACTCAGCTTGATGATCCAGATTGAAACCGCAGAAGCCGTCGCTCGCGCCGATGAACTCTGTGCCATTCCGGGAATTGATATTTTCTTGGGACCGGCCGATCTGTCTTCAAGTCTCGGAGTCCCGGGCCAGACGACTCACGCAAAAGTCATCGCGGCAGCGCAGACGTGCATTCGCAGCGCCAGACAGCACGGAAAATTAATTGCAGTCGGCAGTCCGCTGCCTGACGTGCAGTTTTGGGCCGACCAGGGCGTCGACATACTTTTCTGTGGCAACGATGTCGCCTGTTTGCGGATCGGAGCCCAATCCATCCTCAAGCAGGCGACCGCCGCCATTCAAAATCGGAAAGCGAGCACTTCGGCCTAATGGATTTCAAGCAGCTCAACCGGACTGATCTGAGAGTTTCCCGCTTGTGCTTCGGCACCATGACTTTCGGCAAGCCCGCCGATCAGCAGACCTGCAATCGGATGGTCGATCAATGCATCGAAGCAGAGATCAATTTCTTCGACACCGCCAATATGTACCAGGTTGGCGTGGCGGAAAGCATGTTGGGGGTGGCTTTAAAAGGGAAACGCGACAGGCAGATCCTGGCCACGAAAGTTCGCTTCAAAATGGGAGAGGGTCTAGACGAGAGCGGCCTCTCCAAGCGGGCTATCTATCGCGCAATCGATGAGAGTCTCAAACGGCTGCAGACGGATTATGTCGATATTTATTATCTCCACTTTCCCGATTATGCAGTTCCAATTGAGGAAACACTGGAGGCGCTGGAGTCTCTAGCCGGACAGGGCAAGATTCGTTATGCGGGCACCTCCAACTACGCCGCGTGGCAGCAAACCGAAATGCTGTGTATTGCCGAGAAGAAGAGCTACAAACCCGCAGTGATCACGCAGCCGATGTACAACCTGCTCGCGCGGGGAATCGAGCAGGAGTGGCTTCCCATGACGAAGCACTTTGGCCTGTCGAACATCGTCTACAACCCACTCGCCGGCGGATTGCTCACGGGCAAGCATCACATCCAGTCCGTCACACCCGGCACACGCTTCGACAATAACAAGTTGTACCAGGACCGCTACTGGCATCCGGAGGACTTTGCTGCGGTGGAGAAGTTGCAGTCGATCGCGAAGAAAGCCGGGCGTTCCGTTGTGAGTCTCGCTTTGAACTGGCTGCTGCATCATACGGTGAGCGACTGCGTGATTCTGGGAGCATCGCGTCCTGAGCAACTCGCAGAGAATCTGGCAGCGTGTAAGGAAGGGCCGCTTCCTGATGAAGTCGTGAAGGCGTGCGATGACGTGTGGAATGAGTTGCGTGGGCCTGTTCCTGCTTACAACAGATAAGTACAGGCCAAGCGCAAATGGGAATGCAATGAGAAACGCACAGGAGAACGCGCAGGAGAACGCACACGTAGAACGCTATAAGAGCGCACAGGAGAACGCTACGAGAATGCACAAGGAGAACCGGCGGCCCCGGCCGTGTGTTCGTGGGGGACTGCTAACGCGGATGCGATCTCCCGAATTGGAAGACGTGCTCTCGGAGGACGTCTAAGAAGCGAAAGCAGAAAACACGGCCGAGGCCGGCCTGTTCTCCTTTGCGCCGATTCTCCTTTGCGGCCGGTTCTCCTTTGCGCCCGTTCTCCTTTGCGCCCTGTTCTCCTTTGCGCCCTGTTCTCCTTTGCCCTGCTTCGTCACCACCTGGGCAAGACCCTTCGCCAATTCGGATCCACGTGCTTTCGCATCTCTGCTTCGTCATCCCGCTTGCGGTACTTGCACTTGCGATAGCGCTCTCGCCCGCGAGCAAGCTGATCCTGATCGAGTTCCACGCCTAAGCCCGGCTTTTCCGGAATCCGCACGCAGCCGTTCACAATGGGAACACGGCCGCCTGCCACAACTTCGTCTTCTTCTGACTGCCACGGATAGTGCGTATCGCATGCGTATGTGAGCTGCGGAGTCGCGGCAGCCGCCTGCGCCATTGCCATGAGCGACACGCCAAGGTGTGAGTTGGAATGCATCG
>Ga0066669_10000286_pt1 | contig 15059 bp, 14 predicted proteins | sample GraSoiAngelo_118_FD_133940 | JGI IMG/M metagenome (GOLD analysis project Ga0066669, IMG submission 133940) | Grasslands soil microbial communities from the Angelo Coastal Reserve, California, USA - 14_0919_02_20cm | ecosystem: Environmental > Terrestrial > Soil > Grasslands | place: USA...
GCGATGGACGAAGCCTATCTCCGGCGCAGCGGGCGTAAATGCCAGATCAGGATCCTTACTCTTCGAAAGTACACCGGCGAGCTTCGATTCTTCGGGCACAAAAACCCCTGATGAATTCCCGTTGTGGAACAGATACCGGCTGATCTCACGAATCTCTGCGGTTTGTGGATCGCGGCTGAGAAGCCCAGGAGCGGCTGAGGGAAGCTGGCGCGTGGCCGCCACCACTCCGCCCGCACGAGCGAATTCTTCCAGCCTGCGGTAGGTCTGCAGTGGAATGCTTTCTACATTCGGCAAAACCACAATCGCGTAACGATTGGGGCCGAGCAGAAGAGTGTTGTTTTGGATTCGCCCTTTCTGCTGGAGTGTGCCTTCATCGAAGAAGTCGAAGTTGTGGCCGCTTGCCAGAATCGCTTCGATCGCATCCGTCCCAATCCGGGATCTAAGCGTCTCGAACAGGTCGGCCTCACCAGGATGAAAGCTCGCCCAGGCGTCGTCGTTGGGCAGATACACAGCTACGTCGTTGACGGGTTCACCCTGACGCAGGAGGTAGCTCACCCGCTGCAGATAAACCGTGATCTCGGGCATCACGATCCACCACGGGTTCTCTTCATCAAATACAGCAGCAGCGTAAAAGCGCCAGCCGGGATAATCCAGGCTTTTCGGTGTGTACGGCCAACCATGACCAATGAGCTGGTTGATGCCTTCGAGAAAGTGGCGGTCGGCTTCGGCTTTCATGTCCAGCGGCGTCGCACGGAAGGCGGGTGAATGTAGCCAGGTCCAAGTTTCGGATGAAGTCACCGGCACGCCATAGATGTGGCTTGCCGACGAAGCCCATCGCGTCGCGGACAATTCTTTCCATTGTGCCCCCTCGCCTTCCGGCAGATCGACGAACGCGTGGCTGGAAAGCTCAGCCGGCGGAATTCCGTAAGCCTGCATTCTCAAGCGAGTGCCGTTCTTCTCGGCCCACTGGTGCAACGGCCCAACGAAGTGTTCGTTGAAGAGCTCGGTCAGCGTTTGTGCCCTGTCGTGCCGGATTGCCTGCGCGTTGGGCACGTCGGCCGACGCAAGCGCCGGCAAGCGCGGAACAAGATCGTATCCGCGGCGCTTCTGGAATTCGCTCAGAAAATCTGGTGTCCAGTCGGAGTGATAATCCTCCAGACTGTCGCAAAAGATCGCGTATGGTTTAGCACTTGGGAAGGCCTGCATGAAGTGGTCGCCAACGCTCGCCAGATAATGGTCGACGGCGGCACGATCATAGTGATCGACTACAAACCCTTCCGCGCCGACGGCAGCTCGCTTCACCATCATTCCTGTGCGGCTGGAGACAAAAAACAAGACTTCGCCCGCCCCCTCGGGCAACCGGACCATGCCGTCACGAATGTCGTCTAGTAGCTGGTACTCCTGCGGTGTTGACCGGCCGCCGCCCGGCGCGAAGAAGACAGCGAGCAACTTCTCTCCATCAACGATGTCTGGTAGCGGAAACTTTCGTCCTTCAGCAGCAGTTACGCGCACTTGGTGAATCCGAAGCATCCCCGCGGCCTCATTGACTGGAACAGAAGGGCCACCGTATGGCCATCCGCTGCCAAGTGTTAAATCAAAACGCAAACCCAATTTAGCAGCCGTTTCTGCAGCAAATCGCAACCTCTCAAGAGAGGCATCCGACAGGTACGGAGTGTTTCTCACTCCGCTGACTGAATCATCGAGAGCAAGCGGATACACGAGTTGCACCTCGACGCCACCAATGCCGCCCAGGTTCATCGTTTCGAGCTCGCGCCGCAGTTCCGCGTTCTCCACTGTCGGTCCGAACCACCACCAGCGCATCATGATCCGCGAGTCGTCAGGAGGTTTAGCGAAGTGTGCGCGAACTTCGGCGACGGTGCTTGCTCTGCTGCTGGTCGTTTGTGCAGCAAGCGGTGCCGCCAAGAAGATGAGGACGGTCAGCGCCCTGGTCGTTGCAGCCTTGCAACCTGCGAGATTTGATCCGCTCAACACTCGCTCGCTTTGGGACAAACCACCGCTAGCCGGACGATAACATTTTTTATTGACTTAGGCAGCGAAAACCCTGAAGACAAGCGGACACTTTGCGGGTCAGGAAGCAGCCAATCGCGCTTGCGAACGACGGGGCGAGTTCTTTCGAGAGCTAAATAGACGCCCTTCGAAGAGTTTCCACCGCATACTAGCCACACGCGATAAACCGAATGCCTACTGCGGACAGCCTTCGTGTTGCCAAACTTCTCAAACCGTCCGGTCCTGACCGGACCTTGTCCAACCCGCAGCGCTCCGCTACCTGAGACCAGTGTCGGTGACCAATCCCTGCCAGAGACATCGGTAATCGCGTTCAGCGGACCAGGAGTCCCTTCGAACTCGATTCCAACATCGCGAGCCCGCAGTTTCGATTGCACACAGGCAAGACTTGTCGGAGGTAAGATCAAAAAGAGAGCAGATAAAGCGGAAGCGCATGGTCAGGGATTATTGCACGCGCTTTCAGAATCGCTTCAACACAGCTCGGCCTAAATCTGTTGTCATTGGAACAGATGTAACAAATGCAACTGTTTCCATTTGTTACATCTGTTCCAAGCGAGCGGTGTTAGACGCGGTGAATGTCGGCTGACATTCACCGCTAAAGGCGTCGCGTCACGACGCCTTTAACCATTCCATTAACGGCGTGTCCTCAGGGACACGTAATCGGGGACACGCCTGGGGACAGGACACCTGTCCCCGATTCATGCTCTACAACCACGCTTGGCTGGCTGTAAGGGTTCACAGTCATTGTGCGGGCGCGATTGCCAGCAGACTGTGAAAGACCTGCACCAGCGCTACGAGGCATACATCTGTCCGCTGGAGGACATGTCTGCCATGGGAACAGAATGTTTCCAGATCTGTCATTTTGCCCTGTCTCCATGTTTTTTCAACAATTCGCCCTCGAGCTCAGCGAAGGGAATTACTCGCATTGGCATTTGTCGCAGATATGGCGTCATTAAAGGATGATCCACGACGACGTATCCGTCGACTCTCCAGTCTTTAGTTTCTTTTATTTTGAGCCACTTCAGGACGGATTGTAGATTCTGTTTTATCCAAGTCACTCGTTTGTGATGGCGGAGCGAAATAGGGTTGCTGACCCTTTCACTGCTGAGCAGATTTTCAATTTCCAGTCGCATTTCGTGTGGTGTCCGTGCATTCGACAGGTCCTTGCACTCGATCACATCGAGGCGTTTTCGTAGAGAATCGGCAACCAGGACATCCAAGTCGCCGACATTCTTGAGCCCAGTGGTTCCTGGAATTTTACTGACCCGTTTGTGGACGTCCAGACCTGGATAAGAAAACAACTTTGCTACCTCATCATTAAAATGCAGTCCTTGGCGATTCGTGACGGGACTAATGAAATTCTTCATCTCTGTGGTGCTTGTCCGTAGGCGACCACTGAGACAAAGCTTGAGCAGGTTTTCATGGGCAAGATGCAGGTTGCGATAACCCCAAGCGATTTGTTTCTGGCCGCTCCGTGTTATTTCAATCAAGGGCCTGCGCATATATGACAGATTGCGGTTAAAGCGCCAGGGTAGACTTCTGCTGTTGAGAACGGTGGTTCAGGCCTGAGGAAGTCAGCACGAGGCCGGAGGACCATTGATTCAACGATTTTGGTGATCTGTGCGTTATTCCAACCCGTCGCATTGCGCACCGCGGTATCTAGGTCATCCCGATTGGCGTTGCAGAACGGCTGCCCAGAGTCACTCATCTGGAGGAGCGCACCCATGAATCTATCCAAATCGGATATTGAATAGCCGAACTCGGCGAACGCAGCTTTATCTAACTCTCCGACGAGTTGCGGCGGCTCTTCGTCGGCTTCGATCGGCACCGTCAGTGTCCGAAATGTTCTGGGAGAAACATACATTTCATGGCTCGCAAACGCTTCCATGTATTGGCTGCTTGCTTTCCTATACTCATCACCTCTGATTCCCAAGCGCCCTGAAGGCACAACACTCAGCTTGAGATCCGTGAGCTCGTTTTGGACAGAGTCGCTGAGCATTCCGAAATTAGTGATTTCGCTGGCCAGCATTAGCATCTCATCGAATCGCTCCAGCGTCATCGGCAGTTGGCCAGACGGCGGTGTCGCGGCGAGATACTCGATAAGGAACCGGACAGCAATGGCATCGCGAGCCTGACTCTGCAGGTCGTCCCGAAAGCCAGATACAAGCCTGGAGTCATTACCAAAGCATGCAAGTCGCGTCGCAATAGTTGATCTTCCGAGGGCCTGCCGGTGCAGGATTGCCTCATGCTGCTGCATCACGAATTGCAGTACGCCTTCCTCGGCGAGTGATGCAATGAGATTTTCCAGCTTGCTGTAGCAAAAGCCGACTATGTTATTTAGAACGGCCGTACGATCCGGATCAGGAATAGGTCCGATGGCAAGCTGTGCCGCTGCCAAATGCTCTCCCACTGAATCGAGCAGTTTGCCGATCTAGTACTTCCGTACACCTCTGTACAGAGGCAGACCGCGCTCGTCGAGAGCCGCGTCGGCCCTAACATTGAAGGACAGCAGTTTCTTTTTGAGCCCTAAAGGCGCAATCTGCTCCACGAGAGTAGCGACTTGGTGTTCAAGTTCCAGATTTGGCGTCATCAGAGCGAGAAGTAGGGACTTGAGCAATTCACGGTCGGCGCGATTATCGGGCTGACGAACGAGGTCGTGAAACGTCGAAGTAAACACGAGCTTCAGGGCGGAAGCCCCGGTGCTCTCAACCAGAAGTGCCGGCAGAGATTTGCTCTCTTCTACCTTCCCTTGGAACTCTTCTGCAACGGCCAGTTCGATTGTTAAAAGCGAAACATGTTTAAGCTTTCCATGCAAACGAACACTCGCATGCCATAGCCAAAATGCAACAGCATCTGCGAGTTCGCCATAGAGCGCGTCATTGTCGGACTGATCTGGCCCGAGAATCCAAACCGGAGTCTCAAGCGCTTCGAGGTAGACCGCTACCCGCCCTCTTCTTGGGCCCAGTGGAATGTAAATTGGAATCTCAGCGTTTCTGTGCAACGATTGCACTTCAACGCTGCCCTTGAGTTGATAGTGTGAAACAGCATGTACACCCAAGAGGTGCGACACCTTACATCTCAGCGGGCGAGCAAAGTCCGCAGCGTGAATGGAAATTACGTTAGGTACACGATCGTCTCCAACATAGAAGCTGTATTCGTGCGCCGCAAAAAATCCATACTCATCCAACGTGTTCCATACCTGTACGCGCACGCCCTTCTCGCGCAATCCGTGAGCTGCCTCGGCGAAGCTTCAAACAGCAAGCGGATCGCCAGCCTCCAGCACGCTGATTGTTCGGAGGTCAGCCGCACTGACCATGTGAAGCATAGAGGTATCTGAGAACTGCGGAAACGCGACACCGTAAGCCCGACCGATAGCTTGGTGAACTAAAAGAAACAGAATTCTGGTGTTGGAATCCTCAGCGTGAATCTGTTGTTCGAACTCTTTCATGCGATCCATAAGAGGAGTTATCAACGCATCCATGTTCCAATAGCGAGTTTTCCCACTCACGTCATAGTCTTCCATTGGGTCCGTTACTATCGCCACATATGCCCTCTTGTCCTTGTCGATTTCAGCCAGTATCTCCGTTATCGTCGATGGTAAGGTCAGTTTTGCTGGAGGGGCTAAGACGATTCCGTTTACCAAATAACCAAGACTCTCTGAAACTGACGCTTCAACGGAGTGGTTGTATGCGAGGGCGTACTGAGCCTGCAGGTTATTTTGGATTGTCAGACAATTCAGACGGTGTGCAAGCGCATCCAGGAGGGCACTTGGCGAAGCAACGATGTACGTGGTTCCAAGTCGCACTATCGGACAGCGGTGAAGGGGCCCAACCTCAACGCTGTATGAACTAGCGTGATCCTCCCCGGCCTCTGCCAGGAATGGTGCGAGTGCACTGATGTCAACCTGCTGTCGAGAGAGAACCTCTTGCAGCTCGGTCTCCGTGAACGTCACTGAACGTTTTAAGGCTTGGAACACCTCCGATGAAGGCACACGAACATCTTTGCCTCCGGCACTGGGTTCTGTTCCTCGTCGGAGACCGGCGCGAACAGCGACTTCATTACTTATGGATAAGATCGCTGCCGCTGAGTCGTGCGAATCCTGCAGAAACTGCTTGTTAGTGATATGAGAAGAGAAGAATATTGCTGCGATCATGTTCCTGAGAATGAACGGAAAAGATTCGCCAGCGCCTGGGAAGACTCTGTATGAGCCACCAAAAATGGGAATCTCTTCAATAATGCAGTCGGGAGGAGGATCCTCTGCCCTCCCAAAGAGGCGATAAAGCAAATCATTCAACAAGTTTCGCAACCGAGGCGAACTGATTTGATTGTTAAAAGTCTTCAGGGACGCGGCTGCGTGCGCTAGTGCTTCTAGGCGTACGACGTGTTCCGCATTTTCGGGAAGTAATTGCAACCCACCAGCGGTCGCCACTAGATCCGCCGAGTCGAAGTGAGAAATTGCCGTTAGCACTTCGGAAAGTGGACTGGACATTTCGTTTAGAAATTCTCGAACGAGCGGTTACGACGACAGAGTAATTTCGATGATCGTCTTCGCACCGGACCGAGCGCGCGTTGTGTCATCCCGTTAGGAGTTCAGGATGAGCCTTCTCTTGCCAGGCGACGACACCAAGGCGCAGGTCAGTTGCTGTCTTTATCGCCAAACCCAATTCCTGATTTGAGACGTTCCCCGCTGCGTCGTAGCTGGTCGCATTCCGTTTCTTCGAGAGCAGCTTCATCCTCTGGATCAGCTTGTCATCTGCCCTGATGGTGAATTCGAGAGACTCGATGGTTTTCAGATGATGCCCAGTTTGAGATGACGTGCGATAGCCACAGGCACGAAGTGCAATCATGGCGGCGGTTCGCGCAGCGTTGTATGCAGCTTCGAACCGTCGGTCCTGCGAAACTGCAGCGACATTTGCATCCTTCAGGTCGCGCTCGACAATCGTAAGCAGGTTCTTAATCTCGTCGCGACTTGTCGGTTCCGTTTTGAGCCAACCGTATTCCACCCACTCTTCTAAGCTCATCTTCGTCTCCGATCACGAATATCTTTTCGCCGCGGACCACCGAATTAAGGAAATGATTTCCGCTCGCGAACTTTGTCTTGAACTCGGAGGGGGAATAGACGGTGGGGTTTACTGCTCGCCGAAGCGATGCTTCGATACTGCTCAGTTTTCCAAGAACATCTTCGAGACTGGCTTTGCCCACGACCATGAGGTCGATGTCGCTTTCTGATCTCTCTTCGCCTCGTGCCACTGAGCCATAGATAAACGCCACCGAAACAGAATCGGCTAAAGGAGCGAGTGCGGAACGCAGCATGGGAATTGTCCCGACTGTCTTTGCGACCAAGGCACGCAATTCGGGAAAAACTGGATGGCTGCGATTGGCACGATAAAAGACTTGTTTGCCGACTGTGGAGCGTTCGAGGAGACCAAGCTGGCTCAGAAGATCCAACTCGCGCTGGATCGTTCCCACGCTCAAGCCGCCAAGTTCGCGAGCGAGCTGACGGTAGTAAAAGGACTCATCAGGATGCTCGTACAAAAGCCCAAGAATGGCTCCGCGGCCCTTCCCGAAGAGCACGTCTGCCAAGGCTTTCGGTTCTGCTCTCATTACGAGAGCAATCGTACGCAAATTGAGAGCAGAGTCAAGCTGTCGAAGTAACTGGAAAACCGGCCGATTACGCTGTTCGGCATTACGCCGCCGGGCGCAAGCGCCTGTCCAGCTATGTAGATTTTTCTAAGGCAAAATTTTCTTCGGTCGAGGCGCTCATTTTTCCCAGTTCATGGGCATTAGGAATATATAGGAGGTCTTTGCGTTGGCCCAGCTTGCTTCAGGTTGTCATAACAATTTTTTTATTTTTTGTTTTGAGGTTTTGCCGAAAAAAGGCTTCTTACAAATAGAGTGATGTCATTGGTCGGCAGGGAGGCGCCCGTAAAACGTCCGTTCCATTTCGTACCAAGGAAAATCGGTTTGACGCGACCATTTTTCGGAGTTTTTGTGCAATTAGATATATAGAGGGCAGCTCTTTGACCATACCTCCAGTTGGCCGAAATAGCCGTCGAGCCGCCCAAGTCAATCCACAACAGAACCTAAAGCCACTCGAATTTGGCCAAATAGGACCCTTATTCACCGTCCCCCAGACAAAGCCAAAAAAATTTGGTGAGCTTTTGCTCAAAAAACGCCTCATTGGTAAGTAGAGGGGTAATGCCAGGTCACCGGGCTGCGCAACTTTTCGCCGCAATTTTCGTTAGTACCGTTGCCCGAGTCTCTCCAAGAACGACTGTCATAGCCATCGCTTTTTAGCTCGAACCCACACTCAAGCCTCACCACAAAGCCACATTCCACTGACCCACTAGTCAAAGCTACCGACCCACTCCAAATCTTGCATAGGAGAACCGGGGATGTTGCGTTTCGATAATCGCGTGGCGCTGTTGGATCTGCGCTCAGACAATTTTCTCAACACGCTTGTCCAGCTCGGAGGGTACTGCACAATTGGACAAGCAAAACGGCTAGGACTCGCTAACTCGGACACCCGAGCGGCGGCTCACCTCCGAATTTTGGAGCAGAACGGATTCCTGCGGAGAGTGTCCAGTTATCCGGTTGTTTACCAGACAACGAAGTCAGCTACCCGACTGCTGGGAGCAGATCGGAGGGCCAGGCGTTCGCACAGGGAGAAGACCGTGCTCGATCGGTTGCTGGCGGTCGATTTCTATTTGGACGCGACCCAATGGGTGGCCGAGTTCGTATTTAACCATGAAATGAAAATCGCCCTGCTTACCAAGCAGGGATGCCCGTTGCCTACGATCCCGGAGCGCAGTGGACGACCTTACTTATGGGATGAATTCCTCCTCAAGGTCGGCGATGGAAGCACCACAATTGCCCAAATAGATGACCAGCAACGGGGAACATTCTCGCAGGCAAAAAATCTGGCGATACGCTTCTCTGACGTCACCAAATTCCTTCCAAAACATTCGCAACTCTACATGGTTACGGGGAGCGCAGTGCGGGACCGGAGCTACGGATACGTGTTAAAGCATCCGGACATGCAGCGAGTGCACGAGTGTTGCGGAATTCCAGTCAGAACATACTTGATCGAGCCATCAGTTAAGTCCTTCGCGACGACAGATCCCTCCATAAATCCGAGCGTTGAGCAAACAACTGCTCACAGGCACCGACACCGGCGTGGCGCCTGGTCTCCACACCTAGCCAGAATTTAAGAGAAAACGAACCACAAAGACACTCAGTCGGCAGCGGCGGCGAAGCCGCCGCTGCCGACAAGCACGAGCACAACAGGGCGGACTCCTTTCCCTTAACCCATTCTCCTTTACCCATTCGCATTGGCCATTCCCATTCCGACTACGAGACGTTGGGGGCGGCCGACACAAAAAGACGAAAGTGACAAACGGGCATTCATATTTGTCTTTTTCGTCACTTTCACAAGGGCTCGCTAGCAGAGCGAACAACCACAAGGGCTGACCCATATCAAGCAAACCCACGCCAATTCTCACGAAATGAGTAGGCGAGCTGATGAAGAAATTTGAGGAAAGCGAATGCAATCCGCAGCAACCGAGTTGTGCTATCGTTCGGATCAAGGCGAATTCCGGCGAGCCATCCAAAGGAGATTTCGAACGGATGGCCCGCAGGAGATTTCAAGACCCGCGACCTGTTCGACGCGGTGGGTGGTGGACCTTGCTGTTTTGGAAGGACCACTTCATCGCGGGAAAACACAAGCGGAAACGAGAACGAATCAAACTAGCTCCCGCGAGTATGCGCGAGCGGGAAGTTCTGAAGGTCGCTGCTGAATATCTCAGGCCTCTCAATCAGGGACTTGAGAGCATCGGATCAGCGACAAACTTTCAATCGTACGTGGAGAGCACGTACAAACCAGTGGTGATGCCGCTCATGGCCTCAAGCACGCGCGAGCGATACGAAGGAGTGATACGGAATTACCTGTATCCGGCCTTCGCAAACTCGTGCTTGCGTGATCTGACCACACTCGAATTCCAGCGATACTTCTCCGGAACAACTCTCTCAACGCTCGGCCAGGAATCGAAGGACAAAATCCGCGACGTTCTGTCGAGTATTCTGCGTTCCGCAGTGGGATACGGTTTGCTGGTGAAGAATCCAGTGGAAGGAGTGCGGCTGCCAACTAGCAAGAGAGGAAAGCGCAAAGCGAAACCACACATCACACCGGAGCAGTTCGAGCAGCTTGTAAACGAAATCCCAGAACCGTACTCCACGATGGTTTATGTGGCGGTTTACACCGGATTGCGTGTGAGCGAATTAATCGGATTGCGCTGGGAAGATGTGCACGCCGATTCCATCACGATTGATGAACGTTACTGTCGTGGCGATTGGGGGCAACCCAAAAGCGATTGCAGCAACGCAACGATTGGAGTGGATCGGTCGGTTATCGAACGTATCCAACGGTTGAAATCTTTGACCGTGATCGTGAGAGCGGGAAGGGCCAAGCGACGCTACAAGGTGGTGAAGTCCGCCCTACCGAATGATCTCGTTTTTCAATCGCTCAAAGATGGGAAGCCGATGCGCGATAACAACGTGCTAGTTCGGTTCATTAAACCCGCTGGGCGAAGGCTCGGCATCGAGTTTGTGAACTGGCGCTCGCTGCGCACTTCATATGCGACTTGGTTGATTGAAGCCGGAGCAAATCCAAAAGATGTGCAGGGCCAGATGCGGCACTCGCGCATTGCGACGACCATGGACATCTACGCGCAATTTGTTCCTGAGTCGCAGCAGCGTGCGATTAGCAAAATGACGGCGATGGTAGAGCAGCGGTTGGCGGCAAAGCACGCTACTGATGAGCTAGCTTCGCATACCATTCAGTGAGTGAATTGGAACCAATTGGAACCAAATGGAACCAAAACAGCGGAAAGGGCACTGCCAAGTGCTTGAAAATATGGTGGCCAGGGACGGAATCGAACCGCCGACGCCAGCCTTTTCAGGGCTGCGCTCTACCATCTGAGCTACCTGGCCAATCTGGATTGCAACGACAGGTTGGAGCGTCGAACCCCGATGCTCATGGAATTATAACAATCCGGCTTGGGCGGCGTGAACCTCTGCGAGGCATCGGTTCTGTGGATGCATCGTAGACCGAAAATCGATGAAACCACGAAGCACACAAACGTCACGAAGTACGTGCGAATGTTTCCTTTGTGCTCCTTTGTTCCATTCGTGGTTTCACCATGGATTTTCCTGCAATAACTTTTTCCGATTGTAAGTATAAGAAATCTCGATTTCACTAATTGGTAATCGGAGCACACAGTAGTTACCTGGAGGGCCAACATGGAAACAGGTCAAACAGTTGTGCTGTGTCCCAATTGCCGGTGGAGCGCTCGTGGAATCGACGAGCAGCAACTTCGCGCGGCGAAGGACCACCATGCGATGTACGAGTGCCCGCTGCCTTCAGCCGCGCCTGGCGACCCGCTGGTCGATGCGCTTGCCAGCTAACGCGGCGTAACCGCCGCAGACCCCCCAAGACGGTGGAAATTCCAGCTAGCTTTGGGAATTCTTGGCGCTGATGCGCGCTTGTTTACTGCCGTCTACTGCTGGCGGTTACTCCGGCTCCCTCGACAATCTTCGCGATCGCTGCGACCACTAGTTCCGGTTCATCGAGCTGCACCCAATGCCCGCTTTTTTCGGCGAAGATGAGGCGCGTCTCCGGTGAGAGTCTCTTTGCGTATTCTCGCGCATCAGTTGGATGTTCGTTCTGCGTGCCCAGGAGCATCGTCACCGGTACGTTGAGCGGCTTCACTTCGGAGAGCTCCTGCGCACTCTGGGCCAGGGCTTCGAAGTGCCGCGCCATGGCTTCGAAGCTCTTCTGATTCTTCCAGTGCGCTGCCACAAGCGGCCAGGTTTCCTCGGGCATCTTCTGTACTTGTCCGGCAATACGATTGGTGACCTGCGAGGCGTCTCCACTCCAGAGTTTGGCTGCGACTCGCGGTATGAGCCGGTTGCCGGCCAGCAGGAGATTTAGGCAGAGGCGCACAACTCCGAGTTTTGCGGCGAGAGCTCCTCGCCGAGACAGGCGTATACCTTGGCGGATCATGCGACGTTGCTCGTCGGTGATCGGAGTCCATTCCGCCGGATCGAGCGGATCAACCAGCACTAGACCGGCGGTTTCATGTGGGTACAAGTGGGCGAACGCCTGGACAATTAGTCCGCCAAAGGAATGTCCTACGAGAACGTAGGGAGCTCCGATTCCAGTGTTGTGAAGCAGCGTGTGGAGCTGCATCGCTAATGACGATGGCGTGCACGATTGCTGGCAAAGATCGCTCCATCCCAGCCCGGCGCGGTCGTAGCTGCATACGCGTGTGAACCTGGAAACTTCAGCTTGAACTCTGCGCCAATTGAGCGAAGACGCAGAAATCCCTGATTCCAAAACGACGGCTGGAGAACCTGAACCTGCTTCGTAGAGATGCAGCTTGTGTCCGCCAGTATCGATGAGGCGTCCCGGGGCTGGGAAGCGTCGTTCATCGCGCTTCAATCCGATGATCTGAAAGAGAAGCCCGATGACAATTAGGGCGGCGATTGCAAAGACGACGATAAGGGCGTAGAGCACAATCTAAGACTAATCGGAAACAGCCAACTCGCCGGGAAGGATCGGGCGCGTACGCGGCAGATGTCCTCTCACCGCCAGCGCTCCCATGAAAGCGAGTACGCCGCCGAATCCGCAGAGCCGCAGGATGTCAAATATGCGGCCTCGTGGAAGCCACCACCAGAGCAATCCCAGAATGGGCTGCGCTACTACGCACGCCCAAACCGTGCCGTAGAAGTATCGGCGTTCGTGGCCCTCTCCGGCTGTGGATGGCTTTACTCGCGGAAGTTTTCCCAGCGCGCCGAGTACCCAAAACGTTGCAGCGATAGGGAAGTATGCGTAGGAATAGATTTGTTGCAGCCGCCATTGGCCAGTCGCGATTGCGCCGATCAGTCCCGCAATGTTCAAAGCGGCGTAGGTAACCAGCTCGCTCCATGCCAGTGTGTAGCAGGTGCGACGATAGAGCGGATTCGAACGATCCTCCGTGAAGCGGATGATGTATGGCTTTGGTTCAACTCCGGGTAGCTTCCCGAACAGGCCCGCCATTCCGGTAGCAATAATTACTAGTCCTAGCCAGGCCGCCATGTACGGATGAACTCCGTGGGCGAACAGGTCAAACGTAAATGGTCCGGGTGCAAGGTAGAACACGACGATCCAGATCGGCCAGTGCGCAAACCGATAGTGCAGCTTATTGCGCTTGCGAATGGTTCTCTCACTCGCATATTCGAAGCGAACCGCAACCGAGGAATTGGGCATTCGACGAAAAGCTCCGTGCTCAATATCCCACAGCCGTGCTTGAGGCAGCAACGGTCGTGCAGATGCCGTATTTCTGATCGAGAAATTTTCGCAATGAAGCTGGCAATGCCTGCGACAGTTCCTGGAAGGTAAGCAGCTTACAGCGCACGCGCAGCTCTATTGGACGAATGGCGGCAAGTATTTCGTACCAGGAATCGATTAAATCTACCCGGCGAGCGTCGGTGAGCAGGCAAAAGGCGGCATTGTGCGCATTGGCCGCAAGCACATTGCGCAAGAGTTGATAGCAGCGATATTGCCTGCTTGAACGCGGCAGTTCACTCAGGTGGAAGACTTCGCGAAAGTCGGCGTAACTCTGCATGCGAGCCGTAGTGCAGCTCTCAAACGAACTCTCCGTAAGTTTGGCTTCGATGAGCAAATTGCCGAATTTCATGTCCACCTCAGTGCGATCGAACTTCTCATCGATCAACGGCACACGAGCTCGCCAGCCAAAGATCGGCACGGCGCAGTCGTCGACTGCGAGCATTGCGCGGAGTTGTGGGGAGCTACGTGCGCGCGGATGACAGAAGATGTTCATCAGCAATGCATCTGAGCTGCAGCAGGAATCGAGTTCGCACAGCCGGCGATCATCCTCGCGATCGTTTAATCTTTCAGGCACCGTGAGCACCTTCGTCAAGCGTCTGCGCCACATGGGACGGTTGAGAAGTGCGCGATAGCTTGCAGGATGGAAATTGCCATGTGAGCTGTCAGCATTTGGGGTAAAAACAATGCTTCCAAAATCAAAGTGACTGCGACGGAAAGCTAAGCCGTTTTGCTGCGCATATTCCGCTGCTCGGCCGGTTATTTCGTTTCGAAGCTGTGCAGCGATTGCAGACAACGTTCACTCCTCTTCAACCAGAATTCGTCGCACAAGAACTAGCGTGCTTCTCAATCCCAATAGCGTCAAGCCGAATGCCGATTGCCGATTTTCACAAATGAACCAGCCATGCTACTCGCACACGAGCCCGTGCGCTTTTATCTTCAACGAATCTGTTGCGTCTACTTCGTCTGGTTAAGGGGCTCGACCTTCGGGATGCCACATCTTCGGCCTGCGGATGTCACTTTCTTTGAACTCAAAAACACTGTCTTCTGCGTGGAATGCGAGCTAATGAGCTACAACAGCGGCGCCAACTGTCTTGCCTGCGGAAGTACTGCGCTGCTTACACTCGCTCGCGTTTTAGGCGGTTCGCTTCGAAGCCAGGAACGGGCACGAGTGATCGATGCTGAACTTATCGATCGCGCCGTAGAGAACATTCTCGGAAGCGACATGGTTCGCGAGATTCCTTCGGACCCGGTCGCGCCCTCGTCATTTGCGCACCTCGCTTATCGTGCCGCAAGCGGCGTCGCATGCCGGACCCTGCCAAATTCCTTGCCGCAACACCAACCAGCTATGCGATGGGTGGTCGAGCGCGCCTGCACGATTACGCGAGCTGACGGTGCTGCGCTCGCCCTTTCACGCCAGGGCAAGCTGGTGTGTCAGGCGCAAGCCGGAAATGTTGCTCCCGATCTGGGAGTAGAACTCAGGCTTGGCCACGGAATCTCGGGATTGTGCGCAAGTACGGGTGTCAGTTGGCGCTGCGACTCCGCCGAATCTGATACCCATGTCGATCGCAATCGCTGCCGAGAGCTGGGAACGCAGTCCGTTTTGGCCGCGCCTGTGGCGCACCTGAATAGCGTGCTTGGCGTTTTGGAA
>Ga0066669_10000293_pt1 | contig 14985 bp, 15 predicted proteins | sample GraSoiAngelo_118_FD_133940 | JGI IMG/M metagenome (GOLD analysis project Ga0066669, IMG submission 133940) | Grasslands soil microbial communities from the Angelo Coastal Reserve, California, USA - 14_0919_02_20cm | ecosystem: Environmental > Terrestrial > Soil > Grasslands | place: USA...
CGCCAGCTCGCGGACGCGATCGATGGCTTCGTCCACCTCCCACCGCTGGTTCGCGTCGATCATGACCCGCCGGTCGGGCCCGACTTCGGCGCGTACCAGCGCCAGCCGCCGGTAGTCGTCCTCGGGACGCCCGCCGACCTTGACCTTGAAATGCGTCCAGCCGCCGGCCACCGCATCGCCGCACAACTGCCGGATCGCCGCGTCGGGATAGCCCATCCAGCCGACCGACGTGGTGTAGGCCGGATAACCGGATTGCAGCAGTTCGGCCTCGCGCCTGGCTCGCGACGGCGCCTGCCGCTCCAGGATGTCGAGCGCTTCGTCGCGGCTGAGCGCGTCGCTGATGTACCGGAAATCGATGCAGTCGACGATCTCCTCGGGCGTCAGATCGGCCAGCAGCTTCCACACCGGCTTGCGCTCGATCTTCGCCCGGAGGTCCCAGACGGCATTGACGATCGCCGCCAGCGCAAGGTGAATGACGCCCTTTTCCGGTCCCAGCCAGCGCAGCTGCGATTCGCCGGCCAGCGACCGCCAGAACGCCGCGAAGTTCGCGGTGATGTCGGCAAGCTGCCGGCCGACCACCAGCGGACGGTACGCCTCGATCGCCGCGGCGACCACTTCGTTGCCGCGTCCGATGGTGAACGTCAGCCCGTGTCCGTCGATACCGGCATCGGTGCCGAGCACGACGTAAGCGGCGGAGTAATCGGGATCGACGTGGACCGCATCGGTTCCGGCATGCGTGCGCGACGTCGGGAACCGGAGGTCGAGCACTTCGAGGTCGGTGATCTTCATGACAAAGACGCGTTCAGATTATTCCAGATCCGGACCGCTCCCGTTCAGTGACGACTCTCGTTATTGACTCTCAGCCATGTGGCCCATACAATAAGGCCATATGGCCAAATCGCGCTGGCTGCAACACCGAGCCGCCTCGACGGCCGATCTCGATCGATTTCGGCAGTACCTTCGCCGCGGCAGCCCCGGACCGCATGCCTATGTCATTCTCCTCGGGCTCGAAGCCTTCGATGCTCCAGATCTGCTCGCGGCTGTCCACCGGGGATTCTCTTTCCGTGCGTTCGAACGATTCCGGCGCAACACTGGCCTGCCGGTCGAGCGGGTCCTGGCGCTTATCAACATGCCGCGCCGGACGATGACGCGCCGCAAGCGGGAACGCCGGCTCCATACCGACGAGTCCGACCGGCTGCTGCGCGCGTCCCGGATGTTCGGCAAAGCTCTGGCCCTCTTCGAAGGCGATCGCGACGCGGCGAACGAATGGCTCGCCACGGCCCAGCCCGCGCTCGGTGGCACAGTGCCGCTCGACCTCGCAGAAAGCGAAATTGGCGCGCTGGAAGTCGAACGCCTGATCGGACGGCTCGAACACGGCGTCTTCAGCTAGCCCGGATTATTCATGAACCGCAGGCGACTCGACTCATTCGCCCCGAAAACCGGTTCCGCACGCCGGGAAACGCGGCTTCGCTCGCTGCCCTGGCGCCGCCCGCGGCGGTTCGGGTAAACGCAACATGCGGCAGGAACAGGCAGCATTCGGGTCGGTCCGCCGCCGGGTGACTCGCCACGACCGCCGCGGTGAAGTCGCTCCGCCGCGTTTCCGGCAATCGCGCGGCGTGCTCCACACGGTTTTCTGTGGGAATGAGTCGAGCCGCGATACGTTCATGAATGATCCGGGCTAGTCGCCCGATCGTGCCGGAGGGCGGCCGGCGAACCCCGAATCCAAGACGTGACAATCACCGCCTGGCGGATCGTCAAAGCGCGCCACGCCGCGAACGCATTCGACGGTGAAGGGGCGCGCGTCGAAGGCGGACGCTGGAACTCGCCGGGGAGCGCCGTCGTGTATACCTCGCAGACCGCCGCACTGGCTGCCCTCGAGTTGCTAATGCACCTCGGGCGCGGAGCCATCCTGGCCAACTACGTGCTGATTCGATGCTCGTTCGATGAAGCCCTGATGACGCGGCTCGATCGAAAGCGTCTGCCCAAGAACTGGCGCTCGTATCCTGCCCCGCCTGAATTGCAGCTGATTGGCGGCGAGTGGGTCAGGAGCGGTGCGTCAGCCGTGCTGGAAGGGCCGAGCGCCGTTATCGACACCGAGTCGAACTACCTGCTTAACCCGCGTCATCGCGACTTTCAGGCGATTCGCATCGGTCAGCCGCTGGCGTTCGAGCTCGACCTCCGTCTGCTCCAGCGATGAAACACCGGTCGGCGAACCAATCATGAGACTCGGTGTCTACACGCTTGGGAGCGCCGAGATGTGGCGATGGACGAAACGAGCGGCGATATCCCTTGCAGGACTGATCCTGCTGGCACTGCTTGCGGGCGCCGCCTACCAATCTATTGCCACGCGGCGCGACCTCGCGCGCCGTCCGCCGCCAGGTCATCTGGTTGACATCGGCGGTTACCGCCTCCACCTCTGGTGCACCGGCGCAGGCTCTCCCACCGTCGTGCTGGAAAGCGGTCTGGGCGGGTCGTTCGAAGGGTGGGGATTTGTGCAGCCGGATGTAGCACGGTTTACTCGTGTGTGCTCATACGATCGGGCGGGCCTCGGCTACAGCGATCCCGGGCCTTCGCCGCGGACCACCGAATGCATTGTCCGCGAACTTGGCCTCCTGCTCGATCGAAGTGGTATCACAGACCGCCTCGTCCTGGTTGGCGCTTCGCTCGGTGGTTTCGCCGTGCGCATCTTCGCTTCATGGCACCAGGCCCGCGTCGCCGGTCTGGTCCTCGTGGATGCTTCCCACGAGGACCAGCAGCTGGACATTCCCGCGATCGCGCCGTTCGTGCCCTTCCTCGTATCCACCGGCATTCTTCGAGCGCTTGGCGTCTCGTTCGGATGGGACCCGGAATCGCTCCCTCCGACAGTCCAAGAATTCGCTCGCGCCACCCGCTTCCGCACGACGGCCTACAGCGCGGCCGCAAACGAAGTGACGCATGTGCGAGAGAGCGCGGCGCAGGTGCGGTCTACACGGCGGCAACTCTCGATACCGCTAGTGGTCCTGACGGGCGGGCGAGGCAATGAAGGTCGGTGGAGAGAGCTGCAGGCCGATCAGTTGCGCCTGTCGTCATCCGCCTGCCAGCTGATCGCCGAGCGCTCGGGCCACGCCGTTCCAATCGGGCAGCCCGATGCCGTCACGCGGGCGATTCGCCTCGTCGTGGACACGGTTCGCGCGCACAGCAACCGGCCGCGCTGCGACGCTAACGCTGCCGCCAGCGATCCAGGGCCACCGCCCCGACGATGATCGTGCCGGTGACGATCTGCTGGACCCAGTTCGGCAGCCCCTGCTGCGAACAGCCAATTTCAATCACCGACATGATCGCGGCGCCGGCTGTCGTGCCGACTACACTGCCCCGTCCGCCGAGCAGGCTACCGCCACCGATGATGACTGCGGCAATGACGTCCAGCTCGAGGCCGACGGCGACGGTCGGGTCGCCCACCGACAGCTTCGAGAACTCCATCACGCCGGCGAGCGCGGCGAGAGCCGCGGCAATCGTATACACGGCGAACTTGCACCAGTTGAGGCGAACACCGCACAGCCGCGCCGTACGCTCGCTCGATCCGATCGCGAACAGATGGCGGCCGAATCGCGTGTAGCGCAGCGCCAACCCAATCGCCACCGCCAACGCCGCCGTCATCCAGATGGCCGGCGGCAGCAGCAGCCCACGGCCGTCGCGAACAGTCCTCACCAGTTCGTTCAGCCACGTCACCGGCGCCTCGATACGCCGCTCGTCGGCCAACCCCTTGGCCGCGCCGCGTACCAGCAGCATCGTACCGAGTGTCACGATGAACGGCACAACACGAAGTTGCGTGATCAGGAGCCCGTTGACGGCGCCGCAGACGGCTCCGGCCGCGACGGCGCCGAGCGCGGCCAGCGCCGGCGTCAGGCCTCCGCGCAGCAGCAGTGCCGTGACGACCGTACTCAGCGCGACAACGGAACCGACCGACAGGTCGATGCCGCCCGACACGATAACCATGGTCATGCCGAGCGCGGCGACACAGACGATCACCGTCTGCCGCGCCATCAGCTCGAGATTGGCCGCGCGGAAAAACTGCGGCCCGATCAGCAGGCCGAAGATCGTGGCCACAACGGCGAGGCCGATCAGGACACCGGTCTCGTCGCGCAGCCAGCGCGCCCCTCGCGCTAGATCGCGGCGCGGGCGCCTGACGCTTCCATCAGCAGGGAGTGCTCGTTCCATTCCGACACGCTCCGCGCCGGTCCGAGCCGGCCACGGGTCATGACCGCAATCCGATCGCAGACGCCGAGCAATTCCGGCAGATAGCTGCTGACCAGCAGGACGGCCCTCCGCCTCCCCTGCGACGCCAGGCCGCCGCCGCGGACGAGCTCGTCCACCACTCTGTAGATTTCGGCTTTGCTGGCCACGTCAATCCCGCGCGTCGGCTCATCGAGAATGAGCAGGTCGACATCGTGGTGGAGCAGCCGCGCGACCGCAACCTTCTGCTGATTGCCGCCGGACAGCTCGCGCGCGGACTGGCGCGGATCACCGCACCGGATGTCGAGGCGATCGATCCAGCGCGCCGCCGCCGCGCGCTGACGGGACGGCAGCACCGTGCACGCCGGCCCGAACGGCTCGAGCCGCGTCAGCGTCATGTTGTCGGCGACGCTCAACCCCGGCGCAATCCCCTCGGCGGTCCGGTCCTCGCTCAACATTCCGACACCCTGCCGCCACCGCTGGCGTGGGCCGGCCGGCCCGGAGTACGCCGCAACTGTAATACGCCCGCTCCTGATCGGCTCGAGACCGAAAACCGTCCGCAGCAGCCTCGTGCGGCCGGCACCGATCAGGCCGGCAATCCCCAGCACTTCCCCGCGGTGCAGCGTCAGCGTCGCCGCCCCGGGGCCGAGACTGTCCAGATCGAGGATCGCTTCCCCGGCCTCATGTCGTCCATGCGCATACAAATCGTCGAGCGTGCGGCCGACCATCAGCCGGACGATGTCGTCGGGGCGGGCAGCGGCAGTGATGCCCTCTCCCGCGTTGCGGCCGTCGCGCAGCACGACAAAGCGGTCCGAGACCGCCTTGACCTCCTCGATGAAATGCGAGATGTAGACGACGGCCAGGCCCTGCCGTTTCAACCGATCGATCAAGGCGAACAGTGCCCGGACGTCAGACTGGGTGAGACTGCTGGTCGGCTCGTCGAGCACCAGCACGCGGCAGCCGGCGGCCAGCGCGCGCGCGATCTCGACCAGCTGCTGGGCGGCGGGCTGCAGATCGCCAACCTTTGCGTCCGGCGAGAGGTCGGGATGCCCGAGCTCCCCAAGCGCCTTGACGGCCGTACGGCGCATCGCCTCGCGGCGCACGATCCCGAAGCGCGCCGGTTCCACGCCGAGCACGATGTTCTCCATCACCGACAGGTGCGGCGCGAGCGACAGCTCCTGGTAGATCATCATGACGCCGGCGCGGCGGGCGGCGAGCGGGTCGCGGGGAGCGTACGGAATGCCGTCGAGCACGAGCGAGCCGGCGTCGGGCCTGAGCGCGCCGGCGAGCACGGCCATCAGCGTGCTCTTTCCTGCGCCGTTCTGCCCGACGAGGGCGCAGACTTCACCGGCCCGCACATCGAGATCGACGTCGTCCAGCGCCACGGTGGCGCCGAATGCCTTGCGGATGCCGCGCATCTCGAAGCGTGGAGGCGGCGCTATTGATTGAGCCATTTCGACAAATCCGGGTGCAGCAGCTCCTTCGCCGCCGGATCGTTCATGTCTTCGCGCTTGACCAGCCGGACGCCGGTATCGATGCGCTTCTCCACCGGCTCGCCGTGGATGTGCGCCACGATCGTCTTGACGCCGAGATACCCCATGTTCATCGGATCCTGCAGAACAAGGCCGTCGATATGCGCGTCCGCCATCCCTTTCACGAGAATATCCGACGCGTCGAAGCCGACAAACCGCACCTGACCGGCCCACCCGTTGTCCTCGAGCACCCGGAGCATCGCCAGCGACGTCGACTCGTTGGGCGTGAAGATGCCGTCCACGTCGAGCCGGCCGTCGCCGCGCTTGAAGCCGCTCAGGAGCGCTTCGCTCTTCTTGTACGCGCCTTCGACATCGGCGCCGCCGTACTGATTGGCGCTGACCACCGTGATGCCGCGATTGGCACCGATCGCTTCGAGGAAACCTTCCTCACGCTGGATCGTGCTTTCCGAACCCTCGGCATAGCGCAGCATCAGGACACGCCCGCGATTGCCGAGCAGCGCGGCCAGATGCTCGCCGGCAAGACGGCCGCCCTTTCTGTTGTCGGTTGCGACAAAACTGACGAAGTCGTTGCCCTTCAGACCCGAATCGATCACCACCACCGGGATCTTGCTGCGCGTCGCGTCGGCGACCGGTCCGACCAGCGCCGATTCGTCCAGCGGCGCCAGAACGATCCCGGATACGCCGCGGGTGATGAAGCCTTCGACCTCCGACACCTGGGCATCGCGATCGTCCTCGCGCAGCGGACCGCGCCAGATCACCGTCGCCCCCAGCTCGCGCGCCGCCTTCTCGGCGCCCGCGTGAATGCTGCGCCAGAAGACGTGCGAGGTCCCTTTCGGAATCACGGCAATCGTCAGCCCGCCTGATTGCTCGCGGTGCCTGCAGCCGGCGGCGGCGGCGCAGAGCAGGAAGACGCCACAGGACCACAGGATCCCGTCGCGCAGCCGTTCAGAGCGCGATCTTTCCTTCACATTCTTTCCCCGCATGAACGGGTTTCAGCTTCCAGAGCCTTTGCGCGTTTCCGCCAAGCACTGCCTCCTGCACCTCGCATGGGCGGTCGCGGAGATACTCCATCACCACGCCGACGGTCCGCCGATAATCCGCCGCCACCGTGCAAACCGGCCAGTCCGACCCGATCATGAGCCGATCGGAGCCGAAGCAGTCGAACGCGACGTCAAGATACGGACGGAGCTGCGCCGGGGTCCAGCCGTTCCAGTCGGCCTCGGTGACCAGCCCGGAGAGCTTGCACCAGACATTCTGGAACTGTGCGAGCCGGCGCAGGTCGCGCTCCCAGGCCTGCACGCGGCCGCTCCGGATTTCCGGCTTGGCCAGGTGATCGAGCACGAACGCCTGGCGCTCGAAGCGCGCGACGAATTCCGCGGCGACGGGCAGATGGCGAGGGTAGACAAGGATGTCGTAGGTCAACCCGAACTCATCGAGCAGACCGATGCCGCGGCAGAACTCCGGCCGCAGCAGAAAGCGGTCGTCGGCCTCGCTTTGCACGATGTGACGGATGCCGACGAGGCGCGGGTTCGACGCCGCCTGCTGCAGCTGCGCGCGGACGTCATCGGCCTGCAAATCGACCCAGCCGACGACGCCGGCGATAACGGCGTGCCGTCCGGCGAGCGAGAGCAGCCACGCCGTCTCGTTCAGCGTCTGACGCGTCTGCACGGCCACGCACGCGTGAAACCCCGCGCCGGCCATTTCGTGCGCCAGCTCCTCCGGCATGAAGTCGCGCCGCAGCGCAGCCATCGACTCGTCGATCCACGCGTACTCGGCCGGATCGTAGTGCCAGAAGTGCTGGTGAGCGTCGATGCGGATAGACATCATGGCCCCACGACCACGACGACTTCGCCGGGACCATGCACGCCGACCGTCAGCGTCAGCTCGATGTCCGCAGTGCGACTCGGGCCGGTCACGAAGGTGCAGCAGCGCGCGGCCGCGATGGCATCGGCCCGCTCGGCAAAGAAATCCGCCATGCTGAACCGGAGATCGTTCCGCCGGACGACCGCCACATACAAGGGCGGCAGCAGTGACGCGCTGCGCGGCTTCCCTTCTCCTGACAACAGCACGATCGATCCGGTTTCGGCAATGGCCGCGTCGCACCCGGTGACGCCGGCTTCGGCGGCCGCCTGCCTGGCCCGCGGACTCGCCCCATCTGCGGCGTCCGGCCAGAGCTGGCCGATGTCGTAGGGCAGGTGGAGCGCATCCCAGCGCAGCACCGATTTGGACCCGACGATGGCCGCCACGCGCGCACGCGCGTCCGCCGCTGACGGCTCGACGTGGTAGTCGACGCCCAGCAGCGCCAGCTCGTCGAGGAAGCGCTGGAGAGCGACCTCGCGCCGCGGCTTGACCGCCGGCTGCTCGCGCGGGCCCGCGGACGTGGCGGTAAGCGCGGCGCGGCGCTCGGCGCCGAAACCTGGGATGCGGCCGGTGAGCTGCGCCCGGCGTACGCGAGCGAGAATGTTGTTCCGGGCAGCGCTCATCGCGTTGCCCCGCGCTGCCGCTGCCGTTCCTGCCAGCGCTGCTGGAAATTCCGGACGGCCGGCGCGCGCAGATCGCGCGATCGCGTCCACCCGCCGGCCAGGCCGGGCGCCTTCCTGATCCAGCCGTCGCGCGACAGCCGCCGCAGCCACCATCCGCCGACGCGTACGACATTCCTGTAGAGACGCGGCCGCGTCGCCGTCCAGGCGTACAACCGCATCGCCGCGGCCAGCGATCGCGGATGCGGATGCGCCTTCGTCGCCGCACCCCGCAGCGTGAGCAGCATCCGCGGGATGTCGATGCGCACCGGGCAGACCTCGCGGCAGGCGCCGCACAGCGAGCTGGCGTCGGGCAGCGCGCGCCACGCGTCCAGGCCGCGCAGCCCCGGCGTGACGATCGCGCCGACCGGTCCCGGGTAGGTGTCGCCGTAGGCATGGCCGCCAATCGTCCGATACACGGGACAGGCGTTCAGACATGCGCCGCAGCGGATGCACGCGAGAATTTCGGCGGTCTCGCCGGCGAGGATCCGGCTGCGGCCGTTGTCGAGCAGCACGACGTGCAGCTCCTCCGGACCGTCCGCCTCGCCGGCCGCACGCGGACCGCGAATCCTCGTGGTATAGACGGTGAGCTTCTGCCCGGTCGCCGACCGGGCAAGCACTTTGAGACAGCGATCCAGATCGGCCAGCCGCGGCACCAGCTTTTCAATCCCCATCATCACCACGTGCACCCGCGGCAGCGTCGTGACCATCCGGGCGTTGCCCTCATTGGTGACGAGACAGATCGTCCCGTTTTCGACGACGCCGAAGTTGGCGCCGGTGATGCCCATCTCGGCGCGGAGGAACGCGTCGCGCAGCCGCAGCCGCGCCGTCGCCGCCAGCTGCCGGGTCTCGTCCGTATACGGAACGTGCAGCTGCTGCTCCATCACGCGACCGACGTCCTGGCGGGTCAGGTGAATGATCGGGGCAATGATGTGCGACGGCCGATCGTGCGCCAGTTGCACGATGTACTCGCCGAGATCGGTTTCAATCACCTCCACACCGGCGCGTTCGAGGGCGGCGTTGAGATGGGTCTCTTCCGAGACCATCGACTTGCTCTTCACCGCCACTCTCGTGCGCGTCGCCGCGGCGATGCCGGCAACGATCCGGTTCGCCTCGTCGGGGGTCTCCGCCCAGTGGACCTGGGCGCCGTTGGCGGCGAGCTTCGCTTCGAAGCGCTCGAGGTTCTCGGCGAGGTGCGCCAGCGCGCCGAGACGTGCGGCGCGCGCCGCGTCGCGCACGGCATCGGCATGCTCCAGCGAGGCCAGCGCCGCGGAACGCCGCGCCGTAAACAGACCGGTCGCGCGATCGAGCGCACCGCGCAGGTGATCGTCGGCCATCGCCAGCCGGACGCGCGTGGCGAAGTCGCCCGCCGCCGTCCCGCGTTCGCCTTGTGCCATGGATTTACACCGCGGGGACCGGCGTGGCGCCGCCGGCGCTCGATTGATAGCACGCCTCGACGACCGCCATGGTCCTGATGGCATCGTCGACCGGCGACACCAGCGCCGGATCCTCCCCCGCGACGAATCGCTGCAGATTCGACATCGGGCCCTCGAACGCTTCGGTGAACCACGATCCGCGCAGCGGCACCACCTCGGAACTGCCGCCGGCCGGCGTCAGCTCGAGTCGATCAGGCGAACCGACCGGATAGGCGAGATTGACGCCCAGCGTCAACCGCGCCGTTCCGTTCGTGCCTTCCAGCTTCAAGAACGACGCACGATCGTCGGCGCCGCCGCGCTGCGTGTGATTGAGCATCAGCGAGCACCGGATCGCCCGGCCGTAATCGAGAATGATGGAGCTGCGCGTGTCGGCGAACGCGCTCAGATGCGGGTCGGGCACGGCGCAGCAGTACACGCCGTTCGGATCGCCTGCGAACCAGCGGATGACATCCACATAATGGATCGAATGGTACAGCACCTCGAGGCGCGGCGCGCCGCGAAGAAATCGCCACTGTTCCCAGGGCTGGCGATCCACAATCCGGACCTCGATATCGGTGAGATCGCCGAGTTTGCCCTGCTCGACGAGATCGCGCGCGGCAATCACGTTCGGGCTGAACCGGAGCTGAAAATTGAGGGCGGCGATCAACCCCCGCAGGCGGCAGGTTTCGAGAATCCGGCGCGCCGCCGCGAGGTCCTCGCCCATCGGCTTTTGAATCAGCACCGCCGCGCCCGGCGGCAGGCGCGCAACGACGCCGGCAATCTGATCGCCGGGAACGGCGACGTCGAACACGAGATCGCGCCCCGCCGCGGCTTCGTCGAGCGTGTCAAACACCCGCCCGATTCCGAACGCTCGCGCGGTTTCGCACGCCGCGTCCCGGCTGACATCGAAGACCCCCGCGACCTCGAAACCGAGACGGCGGTACGCCGGAAGATGTGCCGTGCGCACGATCGCGCCCGCGCCGATGATCACAATCGGACGCGGCCGCGACGGCGCCGGCCAGCGCTGGCGCAGCTCACAACTCTCGAGCTTCACGGGGCAACTCTCAACTTGAGACCTGAGACTTGAGACTTGAGACTCGTGAGTTGGACACGTCGTTCAGATGAAACACCGGTACCATGGCGGCCCACCAGTCCCCGGCCCCTGCCGCATCAACCGGCTCCTGCAGCGTCTTCATCAACGCTTCCCATTCGGCGACGCGGGCGCTCGAGGTCCGATGCGCCGCGAACACACGCTTCACGTCCAGCCCGTCTTCCAGATCGACCACCATCACCAGCTGCCGGCCGAGCAGATGAATGTCCATCTCGCGGACGCCGGCCCGGCGAAGACTGTCCAGGACCTCCGGCCACACCCGTGCGTGGTGGCGGCGATAAGCGTCGATGGCCGCTGGATCGTCTTTGAGGTTCACCGTGAGGACGTGCCGATTCATGCTCTTTTCACTTCTATCACGCGACCAGCACGCCACCATCGATCGGGTACGCCTGGCCGGTGACGAATGCCGCCTCGTCCGAACACAGGTACAACGCGAGGTACGCCACTTCCTCGGGCGTGCCCATCCGGCCGATGGGCTGATAGGCCGAGAGCTGGCGCAGGATTTCCTGTTCGCGTCCGGCATAATGCCGGGCCACGTAGGCGTCGACGAACGGGGTGTGGATCCGCGCCGGGCAGATGCAGTTGCAGCGGATGTGCTGTTTCACGTAATCGATCGCGATCGACATCGTCATGGTGAGCACGGCGCCCTTCGTCATCGAATAGGCAAAGCGGTCGGCGACGCCGACGAGTGAGGCGATTGAGGCCATGTTCAGGATGACGCCGCCGCCCTGATCGAGCATCAGGCGGACGGCCGCGCGCGCACAGAGATAGACGCCTTTGACGTTCACCCGGTACAGCCGGTCGAGATCGGCTTCGGTGGTCTGCTCGATGGTGCCGACGTGGGCGATACCGGCGTTGTTCACGAGAATGTCGACGCGGCGGCGCGAGGCGGCAATCCGTTCGAACGCGCGCGAAACCGCCTCGGCGTCGGCCACATCGCACGCCAGCGGCTCCGCGCTGCCACCGGCGGCGACTATGCCGTCGGCGGTCGCCGCCGCCGCACTGCCGCTGACATCCAGCGCGACGACGTGCGCATCCTGCCGCCCGAAGAGCGTGGCAATGGCGGCGCCGATGCCGGAACCGGCGCCGGTGACGACGGCAACCTTGTTCGTCAGCCGGAACATGCCCGCCGGGTCATACTATACTTTACCGGTAAAGCTCAGGCATTTTACCGCTGCACCAGCTCGATCTTCGCCCCCGCGGGCCCTTCGACGTAAGCAAAGTGCACCGTGGCGCCGCCGGCCAGCCGCAACGGCCGCGGCTCGGTCAAGAACTTCACGTTCTGACTCTTCAGCTCCGACGCCTTCGCGTCGAGATCGGTGGTCCGCCAGCCGATGTGGTCGATGGCGTGTCCTTCGCTGGGTGTCGCGTCGCCGCGCTGCACCAGCAGCCACACACCCGAATAGCGCAATCCTCGAGGCGGTCCTTCAGCTTCGCCGTCTCGCCGCCGAACTTCTCCTTGTACCACGTGAGCGCCGTCGCGGCATCGGGCGCACGCAGGTGCACGTGGTGCAGACCGAGCTTCCCGGCGTCCTGGACGATTTCGATCCGCGTCCCCCACGGATCCTCCACGAATGCCAGCTTGAACAACCCCTGGACTTCGCGAACCGGCGACACCACCCGGACGCCGGCGCCCTCGAGCTCTTTCATCTTCGCGTCGAGATCGGCGACTGAAAAGCCGATGTGATCGAGCGCGCTGCCGCTGCTCGGCTGTCCTTTGTCGCTCTTCAGGAAGATCAGGCGCGTGTCACCGAACAGCAGCCGGTCGGGCGCCTCGGTCGTCGTGTTGCCGGCAAAGAATCTCTGATACCACTCGACGCCCTTCGCCTGGTCGGGCACGTTCAGGTGAATGTGGTCGACGATCGGCAGGATCTGAGCCGGACTCTGGCCGGCAGCACCGAGTGGCATCGTCCACAGCATCCCGGCGACGCCGCAGAGACCACAGCGGACGAGCAGTCGCATCGCGTCCTCCGCGGATAAGGTATCAGAAAGTTGAGGTACACTCGCGCGCGACAGGAGGTCGCTATGTGGAGCCGACGTTCATTTCTGCGGCTGGCCGGAACCGCGACCGGTGCGGGCTTCGCGGCGCGTCGCTACGGCATCAACGAGGTCGCCTACGCCACGGCCGCGGTCGAAGGCCGATCGCCGGAGGACGTGGCGGCCGACGAGACCTACTGGCGCGAGATTCAGTTCGCCTTCACGCTCGATCGCACGCTGATCAATCTGAACAACGGCAATCAGTGCCCGAGCCCGACCGTCGTCCACGAAGCCTGCAAGCGCTACATGGATTCATCGAATCAGGCGCCCGTCTACCATCGCGGCCTGATCGAGCACAACATCGAGACCGCACGGCGGCGGCTCGCGGCGGAATTCGGCGCCGATCCGGAAGAGATCGCCATCACCCGCAATGCCAGCGAGTCGCTGCAGATTGCGCAGAACGGTCTCGACCTGAAGCCCGGTGACGAAGTCATCACCACCGAACAGGATTACGGCCGCATGCTGACCACGTGGGACCAGCGCGCGCGCCGCGACAAGATCAAGGTGACGCGGCTCGACTTCCCGTGCCCGACCACGCAGGCGGATCTCCTGCAGCGGTTCGAGCGCGCCATCACGCCGCAGACGAAAGTCCTCCACTTCTGCCACATCACCAACCAGTCGGGCCAGCTGTTTCCGGTTCGGGATCTCAGCCGGATGGCGCGCCAGCGCGGCATCGTCACGATTGTCGACGGCGCGCACGCGCTCGGACACTTTCCCTTCAAGCTGCGCGATCTGGAAATGGACTATTACGGTGTCAGCCTGCACAAGTGGCTGCTGGCGCCGCTCGGCACGGGTCTGCTCTACGTGCGCAAGGATCGCATCGCCCCGACCTGGCCGCTGCAGGCGGCGCCGGAGCGGCACGACACTGATGTCCGCAAGTTCGAGGAGATCGGCACCAGTCCGGCGGCAACGAAGGCGGCAATCAACGAAGCGGTCGCCTTTCAGCAGGCCATCGGCCTCGAGCGCAAGGCGGCGCGCCTCCGCTACCTGACGCTGCGCTGGGCCAACGAGCTGAAGAAGGATCCGCGAATCAAGCTCCACTCCAGCCTCGACGCAGGCCAGACGTGGGGACTCGCCGTGGTGTCAATCAACGGCGTCGATTCCAACAAGCTCGTCCCGTACTTGTGGGACAAGTACCGCATCGTGATCACGGCTGTCGGCCACGAGAACGTCAAGGATCCGAGCCTGACCTACCGCGGCCTGCGGGTCACGCCGAATATCTACACGCCGCTCGAGGAAGTCGACACATTTGTCGAGGCGATGCAGAAGGTGTTGAAGAGCGGCCTGTCTGGCTGACGCTGGGAATCTGGTGATTTGGTCACTCAATCACCAGATTGAGACGTTATCGTCGTCGCCACTGGTCTCTTATATTTGTCGAACCACGCCAGCAGGTACAGCTGCTGCAGCAGCCGGTGTGACGGCCGGCGCCAGCCGTGGAATTCCTCCGGCATCCGCACCAGCAGCGTGTCCTTCTTTAACAGCTTCAGCGCGCGGTAGAACTCCTCGCTCTGCCCGATGGGCGTCCGCAGATCCGCCTCGCCGGTCATCACCATGGTCGGCGTGGTGACGTTGGCGACGTAGTGCAGCGGCGATCGCACCGCGTACTCCATCGGGTCTTCCCACGGATATTTCTTGAACTGCCGGTACCAGCTGGCGCCGTCGGTGACGCCGACGAACGATCCCCAGTCGATGACCGGCCGCATCGAGGCGGCGGCGGCAAAGCGGCTCGTGTGGCCGACGATCCATGCGGTCAGCACGCCGCCGCCGCTCCCGCCTCACACGAACAGATTGCGCTCGTCGATGAACCCCTTCGCCAGCGCGGCGTCGACGCCGGACATGAGGTCGTCGTAGTCGCGGCCGGGATACGACTTCTGAATCCCGTTCACGAACTCCTGGCCGTACCCGGTGCTGCCGCGCGGGTTCGTCCACAACACGGCATATCCGTTTGCGGCGAAATTCTGGAAGCTCCAGCTGAAGCTGACGTCGTACATCTGCCAGGGTCCGCCGTGGATCCACAGCACCATCGGATATTTGCGGCCCGGCTCGAAGTTCGCCGGCTTCATCAGCCAGCCCTGGATCCGCAGGCCGTCCTTCGACGGAAACGACAGCTCCTCGTAATCGGCGAGCTTCACGCCGGTGAGCACGTCCTGATTCACGTCGACCAGCGTCTTCCACGCCGCCGCGTTGCGCGCGTCGGC
>Ga0066669_10000300_pt1 | contig 14924 bp, 12 predicted proteins | sample GraSoiAngelo_118_FD_133940 | JGI IMG/M metagenome (GOLD analysis project Ga0066669, IMG submission 133940) | Grasslands soil microbial communities from the Angelo Coastal Reserve, California, USA - 14_0919_02_20cm | ecosystem: Environmental > Terrestrial > Soil > Grasslands | place: USA...
ATCGTCTCGGGCCGGCTGCCGGGAGACGACTTCGCGCTTTTCGCGTTCTCCGAGGGGGACGTGAAGATGGTCGCCGACTTCTCGTCGAACTCCGACCGGCTCTTCCGAGCGCTCGACGAGCTCGATGCGGGTGGTCAGACCGCGCTCTTCGACGCGGTCGCCGCGACGCCGAAGCTCCTGAAGGGCAAGAACGCCAAGCGGGCCATCCTGCTCTTCACCGACGGGGTCGACAACGCCAGCAAACTGACGCCGGAGAAGATGGCAGAGATCCTGCAGCAGGTTTCGACGCCGGTCTACGCTTTCGGCATGAAGAACGTGATGTACGACCTTCTGAGCGAGCAGCAACGGCAGGAGCTCTTCGTCGAGAACTTGAAAATGCTGGCAGCTTCGAGCGGCGGAAAGATGTACCTGGTGGGGGGAGACGAGGAGCTGAGGCCGCTGGCGGCCAAGGTCAATTCTGAGGTGCGAAAACAGTACATTCTGGGGTTCTCTCCCTCCGGAAGGGGTGAGCTAAAATACCGGGTCGTATTCGTTTCGGTGACGAAGAAGGGGAATTGGCTCGTTCGGACTCGCCGGGGTTATCGGGGAACGGCCCCCGAAGCGTCGGCATCGGTCAACATTCAGCGAAAGGAGGGTTCATGAAGGTTCGAACAGGTTCCAACCGTTTCCTGATGGTCGGGGCTCTTCTTGTGGGGATCGTCGGCCTCTCCGGCTGCGCCACCAAGCGTTTCGTCGGGCAGGAGGTCTCCAAAAGCAGTGCCGCGTCCGAGCGGAGAATCAGCGAGGTCCAGACGCAGGTCGAGGCGGCGCAGACTCGCGTTCGCGAGCACGACACCCATCTTGCCGAGCTCGACAAGTCGACCCGCGACGCTCTAGAGCGGGCCGAGGCGGCGGGCAAGCTCGCCGAGGGCAAGTTCGTCTACTCGCTCGTCCTCTCCGATGACGCGGTGAAGTTCCCGGTCAACCGCCACGAGCTTTCGAAGACAGCTCAGGACAAGCTCATGGAGTTCGCGGAGAAGCTGAAGGGGGAGAACAAGAACGTCTACCTGGAGATCCAGGGCCACACCGATGCCAGCGGGGGCAAAGAGTACAACTACAAGCTGGGCGAGGAGCGGGCCGAAGCCGTTCGGCGGTACCTCTCCAAGCAGGGCATCGCGCTGAATCGGATGTCCACGATCTCGTACGGCGAAGACGAGCCGGTGTCGAAGAACACTTCGCGTAAAGGCCGTGCTCAGAACCGCCGGGTGGTCGTGGTCGTTCTTGCCTAGTTAAGCCTCAGTCGGGGACAGACTTCAGTCTGTCCCCGGTTACGTCATCTGCCTAATCGCCCCGACGTCGTCGGGGCTTTTTTTGGGGACAGACTTCGAGTCTGTCCCCAATTCTTACGCCGCAGCCCTGCGCTCGCCTTCTCGAAGTCTTCCGGGATCGGCGCCTCCGCGCGGACCAAGACTCCGGATTCCGGATGATCGAAACCGAGAAGCCGGGCGTGGAGCATCTGCCGGCGTGCTTCGATGACCGGCGGGAGAGCAGAGCGCCGATAGACGGAATCGCCGATCACGGGATGTCCCGCCGATGCGAAGTGCACGCGGACCTGGTGCGTCCGCCCCGTGCCCAGACGGACCGCGACGAGCGTTGCCCTTTCGAAGCTCTCGAGCGGCCGATAGTGAGTGACCGCGCGCTTGCCCGGTTCGCCCCGGCGAGCGACGCCGCGCCGCCGGTCTCCCCGATCCGAGACGAGCGGCGCGTCGAAGGTCCCCGGAGCCCGGACGCTCCCTTCGACGAGCGCGAGGTACTCCCGCTCGATCGTGTGCGCCCGGAACTTCTCCTGCAGGTTGCGAAGGGCGTCTCGCGTCCTCGCGAAGACGAGCGCTCCGGAAGTCTCCCGGTCCAGGCGATGCACGACCCCGATCCAGCTCCGCCGTCGGTAGCGGTGCCGAAGGTAGTCGAGCGCACGGGCAAAGAGAGTGTCCTCCTCGTGCTGCGCGGTCTGCACGGTCAGGAGGCCCGCCGGTTTGTTCACGATCAGGAAGAGCGGGTCTTCGGCGAGGACCGCGAGCCGGGTCCGGACGCGCCGCGCGGCCGGCCGGTTCGGCTCGTAAAGCAGCGCGACCTCGTCGTCGACTTCGGCGCCCGGCTCGTCGGCGACGCGGCCTTCGGACTCCACTCGTCCGGCTCGAACCGCGTCGCGGGCGGCCCGGCGCGAGAGGCCGAAACGCCGCGCGACCGCGAGGTCGAGCCTCACGGCGCTGGCCGTCCGGCCGGGACGAGGATCTGGATGAAGAAGCCGGGATCTCCGATCCGGGAACTCGATCCGGCGCCCGGCCCGAATTCAGCGGCCGGCCGGAAGCGGGAGCGCACGTAGCCGTCCAGCTCTTCCAGGTAGTCCTTCCCGAACGCCGCCCGGCCGTGGCCGGCGGTTCGCACGTTCACGAGAACGACGGCGTCCGGCGGCATCCGGGAGAGCCGCGTGATCGCCTCCTGCTCGCCCGCGCGGTCGAGATGACCCGGGAAGAACTGATCCTGGGCGAGCGGGTTCGTCCTTCCGAGCACCCAGTTGAAGAAGCCGGCCTCCGGAAATCCCACGATCGATCCGTTCGGGGGGACCCGCCGCGAGAGGTTCGCGAGGGCGTCGCGCGTGGCGCCCGCGAGCGGTTCGATCACGAAGAGAGATCCGGCCGGAGTCGCCACCCGGGACCAGGCGGGATCGCGGTAGGCGAGCGCGAGGGCGCCGATCCGGGCCGCGAGGAAGACGGCGAGCGAGGCGGCGACGAGGCCGGGAAACGCCGTCGGGCGCGGGGAGACGTCGATCTGCGCGGGGACCCGGGCCGCGACGCGGAAGAGCATCGCGACCGCCACGACGATCGGCAGCGGCAGGTAGAAGCCGTCGTACGGACCGACGTAGCCGGCGGCGAGGAGGAGACGCGCCGCGAAGAGGAGCGCCAGGAGGAGGACGGAATCCGGGACTCCGGCGACGAAGCTGTTTCGGGAGCGGTCGCGCAGACGGAGCGCGGCGCCCGCGATTGCCGCCGCGAAGAGGAGCGGGGGCACCGCGCGGACCAGCGGGGGAAGGAGATCGACCGTCTCGCGCACCGCGGCAGGCGGGCGTAGCGCGACGAGCGCCGCCACGGCGAGGATCGCGACCGCGGCAACCTGCGGCGCTCTCGCGCCCGCTTCCGATCGTCTCCGGAGCCGCGCCGCGGCGATTGCGGCGAGCACGAGCCAGATACCGACCGCGAGAAGAGCGAAGAGCACGAGCCCGAGCTCCGCGAGGCGCAGGGCGGGGCGGTCCACTCCCGCGAAGGATGCGTAGACGTTGCGAAACTCGGGCGGAACGAAGAGGACGGCGAGCCACCCTTCCTTCGCGAGCGTCGCGGCCGGCGTTCCAGCGGAGGCCAACGCGTAAACGATCGCCGCGGTGAGAACCGGAAAGGCCGCCAGCCACCCGAGCCGGCGCTTTGCGGCCGCGTCGGGAGCGAGGACCCGCTCGACGGTAATCGCTCCCAGGCCGGCGAGGCCGATCTCCGGCCGCGCGAGGAGGGCCGCGAGAACGCAGGCTGCGGCGGCCCGGTCGCGGCGCGACGAGCCGCCCGAGGTCGCGAGCAGCACAGCTCCGGTCGCGGCCGCGACCGCGAGAGAAGTGTCGAGACTGTACGGGAACAGGTGACAGCCTCCGGGGCGCAGGAAGAACGCCACCGCGACCGCGAGCGAAGCGGCGAGAGAAGCGAGAGTTTCGGTGGTGAGCCGTCGCGCGAGCCGTCTCAAAGCCTCCAGGTGGAGAATGGCGACGAGCGCTGCGAGCGCGATGCGAGCGGCGAAGCGCCTCCCCGCCACGGAGTCCACGGCCGCGCCGAGCCACGGCGCCAGGGGACCGTAGTAGAAGCGGACATCGCGATAGAGGGCCTCGCCCCGGGAGACGCGCCAGGGCACCATCAGCTCGCGGCCGGTGTCGACGAACGGCTCGATCCAGCGATTCCACGAGACCGCAGCGAGAATCAGAAAAACGGCATAGGGAAGGAGGACGGCGGCGCGGCGGCTCACGTCGCCGCCGGTCTGGATCGGCCCGCGGCGAAGGCGAGAAACGCGGCAGCCGCGGCCGCCGCCGCTCCGAGGAAAAACCGCCCTCCGCGCGCCGCCGAGGCCGGCGGTTCCGGCCGCGAGGGAACTGGCGACTTCGCGGCTTCGGACCGGAGACCGCGGATCGCGCGCAGGAAAGCGACGTCGCCGACCGGCTCCGGCGAGCGCTCCGCCGCGAGCGCCTTGCGCGCCTCCTCGGCGAGAGCGGCATCGCCCTGTGCCCGGCGGTAGGCATCGAGCGCTTCGGCGCCCGCGTTTCGGCGGAACGCGCCGGAGACCGCGCGCGATTCGCTTTCCGAGACCAGCGCGAGCCGGTGCGCGAGGAGCTCCTCGGCCAGGCGCGCGGCGGCCGCGGGTCGCACCGCGGCGGCTTCCAGCGCTTCGGCGTGGTCGAGGCGCGCGGCCACCGCACTCCGAAAGGAAAGGAACGCGGCGAGGGCGAGTCCGGCGGCGGCGATTCCGAGCACGGCCGAGACGATCGCGAGCGCCCCGTGTCGCATGGTGACGATCGTAGCAAGCGACCGCCTTTAGCGGTCGTCCCGAACGCAGCGAGGGATCTTTCCCGGGCTACGATTCCGCTCGATGCAGGAGAAGATGGCGAGTCGCAACCGGCTCGTGCGGGCAATCGCCTCCGCGACGTCGCACGTCTGGTTTCCTCTGTCTCTCGCGCTCGCCCGGAGGCTGCCGCGCCGGCTGATGCGGGCAATCTCCCGTCAGACGACGATGCGCTTCATGCAGCTCCGGCCGAAATACCTGAAAGCCCTGCGCGCGAACCTGGCGGTCATTCTCGGCCGGCCGGCAGCATCGCGTGAAGTCCGGATGGCCGCCCGCAACCTGCTGGACGCCCACTTCACGGCGTGGATCGATTTTCTCCACTTCGCCACGCGCCCGCCGGAAGAGGCCGCGCGGCTCGTCGAGAGCGTCGTCGGGTATTCCCGCATCGTCGAAGCGCGCGAGCGGGGAGGCGGAGTCCTCCTCCTGACCGGGCACCTGGGCAACTGGGAGATCGGCGGGCTGATGCTCGCCGAGATGCGGCAGCCGATTCACGTCGTGCTGGTGCCCGACATCTTCCCGGCGGTCGAGCGGGCGCGCCACGATCTCCACGAGCGCGCGGGCATCTCCGAGATTCGCGTCGACCGGAGCTTCGCGCCCACCCTGGCTGTCCTTCGCGCGCTGAAATCGAACGCGATCGTCGCGATGCAGGGCGACCGCGACTTCGACAACACCGGAGTCGCCGTCCCGTTCTTCGGCAGGAAGGCGTTCTTCCCGCGCGGCCCTTTCCGGATGGCGATGGCGACGTCGGCGACGGTCCTCCCGGCGTTCATCGTCCGCGTCCCGGACGGCCGCTACCGCGCGATCGTCGAAGAGCCGCTCGACGTCGTCAAGGGAGGAGACCGGGAGGCCGCGCTTGCCGAGAACGTCCGGCGGTACGTCGCGATCCTGGAGCGCTACGTCGCGGAGAACCCGGAGCAGTGGTACTGCTTCTATCCGTTCTGGGAGGACCCGAGCCGGAATGCGACTCCGTCTGAATCCTCCAAGACGTCGGCGTGAGAGCGGATCTCCCTCAAGGCTCTCGAGACTTCACTGATGCAACACGTACCCTGCGGGTTCCTGACCTCGCACGCGCAATGTCGGGCCCTGACCTCCGCAGTGATGGACGCCGGGATCTGTGTCTCGCCCCGCTTCGCGATATCACTCACGAGGTCGGTCACCGTGAAACCGAAGCAGTAGCACAGAGGAATCGGGGCTTCCGTTTCCTTCAAGCCGACACGAACCGAGAGGTCATCCTTCCCGAAGATCGAATCTGCCTCGCGATCGAAGTAGACGACGTCACACGAAGGGTCCGGGCAGAAGTGGTAGCCCTTACCGTCCAGACGGCGCAGCGCGCTTCCAGTCAGCAGCGCTTTCAGAGTCACGAGATGAGTGCGGGTCCCCGGAGTCCCGGAGACCGGGCAGCGCCCGACGTCGGTCACCTGGCCTCTCCGGGGAGCGCCTGGATTCCCTGCTCTCCCGCTTTTCGCAGTTCCGCCAGCTGCTGCGGGTTCAAATGCTTGCTCGCGGCCCTCGTCAGTTCTTTCTCGATAGCCTCTCGTCTCGAGTCGCACTCCTCGTCCCGCGAGATCAAATGCCGGGCGAAGACGACGGCCAGATCTTCCGTCAGGGCAGCCCGCCGATCGGGCGAGAGGTCGAGTTTGCTGCCGGCGCGGTTGACGAGCCTCGCGGCGATGACCCGCGCTTCATGCTCGCTCAGTCGGTCGACGTCGGCCGCCGCGTACCACTGGTCGGAGCGGAATTCCTGGATGGCCTTTTCACGAGCCTCGCCGCGGAGCACCGCCGCCGCGAGGTGGTGCGCCTCGAACAGAGACTCGACCGCTCCGTCGGATCGGTCGTTGGGGTTCTTCCAGACCACGGCGAGCACCGTGCCGGCGTGGTTGATCCGGGCTTCCGCGATCCGGGCGTTTCGGTCGAGCTCGGTCAGGATCGGCTTTGCTGCAGAGCCGCAGCCCAGTCCTTCCGCGGCGCCGCACTCGAGGGGCACTTCGAAGAAGCTGACGCGTTCGGCAGGGAGGCTCTTCACGGCGTTCGGAGGCTCATCGATCGGAGCTCGCGGCGAACCGGCCGCGCCGCCGCCGTTCCTGTGCGTCGCTTTGTAGCCGAGCTTCGCGATGGCCTCGACCATCCTGTCGGTCGTGACCTTCGAGTCGTCGTACGTGACGCGCGCTTCGTTCTTTTCGGGATCCGTCTTCACATCCTGGACGCCGTCGAGCTTCTTCAGCGCAATCCGCGTCGCGACGGCGCAGGAGCCGCAGGTCCAGCCGCTCACTTCGAAAGCCGCCGTCCTCGTTGCGGCCAGGAGAGGCCACGCAACGACCACCGCAACGAGCGCGATCGAGAGCTTCTTCATGATGGACCTCCTGAGATTCGTTAGAAAAGCCACCTGAAAAAGTAAGGAAACGCTGCCGCCAGCACGACGACGGCCGACACGATCCACAACGCTATGCTCTGGCTTCTCCGGCTCGATGGGCGAGTGCACGCGGAGCCGGGCGCGCACTCCTCCCGGGCACCATCGCGATAACTCAAATAGAAGGCCGCTCCGAGGAACAGCGCGGCTGTCGCGAGCGCGTACGGCCGGAAAGGCTCGAGCTTGACGAGCAGCGCCCCGCCGCCCACGCCCAGCGCCGCGAGGACGAGGGGGCCGAAACAGCAGATCGAGGCCGCGATTGCCGAGGTGACCGCGCCCGCGCTCAGGAACTTCGCATTGACGGCACCGTCCATGTCCTCAAGACCTCTTGAGGACCGTCTCGAGGGCCTGCCGAAACCGACCGATTGCTTCATCGCTCCTGCCGGTTCGGGCGCAAGGGACGACGCAGGACTCGAGGTGCGCCTCCATCAACCCAACGAGAACGCCGTTCAAAGCAGACCGAACAGCGGATGCCTGAACGAGCAGAGAGTCGCAGTCGTCGCCAGCGGAGAGCATCCGACGGATTGCGGAGACATGTCCCTCGATACGGGCAAGCCGGGAATCGAGGTCCGAGCGGACGTTCTTTGGCAGGTTTGCAACACTCGACTCCGGACGACCGAGCGCGGGTTTCCGCCTGAGACTCTGTTTCGTCGGGCGCCTCCTTCCCTATCCCCGGGAGGGGGATACTAACAGGTCCGGACCGGGAGTCAAGGAATTACGGTCGGGACCGCGGCCGGCGCGCCGACACCGCGGCGACGAAGAATGCGTCGTAGTGCTTTGCCAGGTTCTCGACGTCCGGGAGGATTTCGGGCTTCTCGAAGCCGGCCGCGGCGAGCGACCGGCGCCAGTTTTCGGGGGTCAGGAAACCGTGGTTCGGGCGCGTCGCCGGGTCCGTGGCGACGCCCGTGAAGTTCTCGAGGAAGTTGAAGACGAACTCGACGTAGATCGGCTGACCTTCGAACGGCCGGACGCATTCCGAAAAAACGGCGACGCCCCCGGGCCGGAGGGTTTCCCGGATCCGTGCGAGCGCGGCGGCGAGATCTCGGGCGATGTGGACCGTGTTGACGGCATACACGACGTCGGCGGACGCCGGCTCGACTCCCTGCGCCGCGAAATTACGATCCATGTCGAGCTTCCGGAACTCGGCCGCGAGCGCCGGCCAGCGCGACCGGATCGTCCGCTCGGCCCGGCGCAGGAACGTCGGAACGATCTCCGTGAAAACGTACCGGCGGATGCGCGAAAGAGCGCCGTCGCGCGCGAGACGCTCGGCGACCGCGAGCGCGGCGGAGCCGGACCCTCCGCCGATCTCGACCACGTCGGCCGGCCGTCCGATCGGGAGAGCGCGCGCGACCGCCTCCGCTCCCAGCCGGTTGTTGATCTGGTACAGGAGGTTGTCGTTGGAAAAGTAGTCGAACCAGAGCGGAAGCTTCCCGGGCTGGAAGAGCACCTCCTCTCCCGAGAGCTCGCCGCGCAGGAACGCGGGCACGTGCTCGACCATCGCGCGCACCACGGCGAAGGGAGGCGCCGATCGCGGGTCGAGCGCGAGCGAGCGCGCTTCCGACCGATCCGGCTCGCCCGCGGGGAGCGTTCCGCGGGATCGGTAGACGGCGTCCGCGCCCGAGCCCTCCAAGGCGAGCTCTCCTTCGGCTGCGAGCTTCCGGAAGAACCAGGTCACGGGGATCGCGGCCCGCGGCGTCCAGCCGCGGTCGGCGAGGACCTCTCCCACCGTCGTCCCGCGGGAGAGAACGTCGGTCAACCCGAGATCGGAGACGAGCTTCAGAAGCATGTCCACCGTGAAGCGGTCGAATTCCTCGGAACAGAGGATGAACTCCGGAGTGAAGAGGGAACGGATGGCGGGATCGGGAATCCGGGCGAGGAGCGTCGAGAGGTCTTCGGTTCGGGTGGCCACGGAGGTCAAGCTATCAGGCCTTCAATCACCCGGGCTCTCCCCGTACACTGAACGCGTGCATCTGATCGCGGTCGCGTTGACGGCGGGAGCTCTCGCAGCCGCGCCTCCATCGCGCGTGGTCGTTCTCGCCTTCGACGGCGTCGATGCGGGGATCGTCCAGTCGATGATGACGGCCGGCCGCCTTCCCAATCTTTCGGCGCTCGCCGCCCGGGGAGGTTTCTCTCCGCTCACTCCGCCGGTCCCGCCGCAGACTCCGGTCTCGTGGACGTCCTTTTCGACGGGTCTCGATCCGGGCGGGCACCAGATCTTCGACTTCCTGAAGCGCAATCCGAGCGACATGACCCCGACGTTCGCGGTCGCCCAGGACCGCGAGGTGCCGTTCCTGCTGGGGAGAAAGACCCCGGCGGCGGCGGCCGCGGCCGTGGCAGCCATCCTCCTCGTTCCGGGAGCGGTTTTCGCGGGAAGGCGCCGGAGGGTCGCGGCGGCCGCGTTTTTCCTCTTCGCGGCGGGAGCGGCCGCGGCCGCCTTCGCCGCCGCGTCGGCGTGGTTGCCGGCGACGCGGCCGTCGATCGAGAGCAACCGGCGGGGGACGACGTTCTGGTCGGAATCCACGGCGCGGCCGGCGACGGTCATGCGCATGCCGGTCACGTTTCCTCCCGAGTCTTTCCGGGGAGGGAGACTCCTCTCCGGCCTCGGCGTTCCGGACCTCTCCGGCCGGATCGGCAAGCCGGCCTATTACACCTCCGACCCCTTCTTTTCGCCGCGCGAGGGCAACGACTTCTCGATCGAGATCGTCCGGCTCGAGTCGAACGTGGGCCGCCAGAGGACCCGGATCGTCGGTCCTCCGGGCCAGGCCTTCGGGCGCAAGGGCGCGATCGAGCTCCCGATGTCGCTCTCCGTCTCGTCTTCCCGCGACCGGCTCTCGATCGAGGCGGGCGACTCCCGCTTGACGCTCTCCGCCGGGCAGTGGAGCGACTGGACGAGCCTCGCGTTCCGCGTGAATCCTCTCATCACCGTGCACGGCTACGCGCGGTTTCTCGTCGAGACGATCGCGCCCGAAATCGCCCTCTACGTCTCTCCGATCCAGTTCGATCCGGAGCGCCTGCCTCCCGGCTTCGACATCTCGGCGCCGTCTCACTACGCGAAGGATCTCCTGCGGCGGTTCGGCCGCTACAAGACGATGGGCTGGGCGATCGACACCTGGTCGATCCAGTCCGGCACTCTGTCGGAGCCCGCTTTCCTGCAGGACGTCGCGCAGACGGTGACCCAGGATCGCCGCATGCTCGCTTCGCTCGTCGCCGAGAAGCGGCGGCTCCTCGTGTACTACTTCGAGTTCCCCGACCGGATCGCGCACGTCTTCTGGCGTTTCCGGGATCCGGAGCATCCAGCCTACGACGCGGCGCTCGCCGCGCGATACGGCGACGCGGTCGAGAAATCGTACGAGACGATGGACGCGATCGTCGGCGAGACCGCGCGCGCCCTGCCTTCCGACGCGGCGCTGCTCGTGCTCTCGGACCACGGCTTCGCGACGTGGCGGCGCTCGGTCAACTACGACTCCTGGCTCGTCGACCAGGGCTACCTCGTGCTCAAGGGCAATGCCCGGCGGCAGAACCTCGAAGCTCTCTTTTCCCGGGGAGCGTTCTGGGAGGCGGTCGACTGGTCGAAGTCCCGCGCCTACGCGATGGGGCTGGGAGACGTCTACGTCAACCTGCGCGGACGCGAGAAAGACGGGATCGTCTCTCCCGGCGCCGACTACGAGCGGCTCCGGAAGGACCTGACGCGCGGCTTGCTCGAGCTGACCGATCCGAAGACGGGGGAGCGCGCGGTTTCCCGCGTCTTCAAGAGGGAGGACGTCTACCAGCGCTACGATCCCCGCCTCATTCCGGACTTGATCGTCGCGAACCGTCCGGGCTATCGCGTGTCCTGGCAGGCGTCGCTCGGGGTTCCGACCGGGTCGGTCTTCGAGGACAACCGCGACGTCTGGAGCGGCGACCATTGCTCGCTCGACCCCGACCTCGTTCGGGGAGTCTTCTTCGCCTCGCGGCCGTTCTCGACGTCGCGCGTGCCCGGCATCACCGACGCGACCGCGGCTCTGCGCGCGCTCCTCTCGGGGACCGCTTCGCCCGGCCCGATCCTCTGGAAATGAGAGCGGCCGGCGGCTTCGCGACCGCGCTCCTTTTCCTGCTGCCGGCCGGCGCATCGCCTCCGGCCGCGAAGCCGGAGAGGCCGGCGTCCACCGCGGAGTCGGAGCGCCAGGCGGATCTGGCGCGCCTGCGATCCCGGATCGCGTCGCTCGAAGCGCACCTCGCCGAGAGCCGCCGCCGGCAGGCGACTCTGTCCGAGGAGCTTTCCCGGCTCGACCTGCAGCTCGCGATCGCGGCGGGCGAGAAGGAGCTCCTCGCGCGACTGCGCGAAGACTACGCGGCGCGGCTCGCCGAGATCGGAGTCGAGCGAAAGTCGGCGGAGGAAGCCGGAAAGAAGAGCCGCCGGAATCTTCTCGCCCGCGCCCGCGTCCTCCATAGGTTCGGACGATTCGGGTATCTCCGGATCCTTCTCGAAGCGAAGGACGTCCCGGCGTTCGTCGAGAGCGTTTCCCGGTTGGATTCCCTGGCACGGCGCGACGCCCGCCTCCTGACGGAACACCGGGGGTCGCAGACGCGCCTCGAGGCGAGTCTTTCGCGCGAGAGAGCGTTGAAAGCGGAGACCGATCGGCTCTACGCGAAGAGCGGCGCCGAAGAGCGCCGCATTGCCTCGCTCCGAACGGAGCGCGAGAACCTGCTCGCGCGTCAACGGACGCTCTCGGACACGCAGCGGCGCGAGGTGGCGACCCTCTCCGACAAGGCGACCCGCCTCGAGGGACTGCTCGAGCGTCTCTCCCAGCGTCCCGAGGAGCCGGTCGGTCCGGCAGGGGGCATCCGTCCGTGGAAAGGCGTTCTCGACTGGCCGGCGCGGGGCACGCTCTCGGAGACCTTCGGTCGCCACCGCCATCCGAAGTTCGACGCGTGGACGCAGTCGAACGGGATCTCCCTGGCCCTGCCGGCCGCGACGCCGGTCCGCGCGGTCTTCGCCGGGAAGGCGGTCTACGCCCAATGGCTGGCGGAGTACGGCAACCTCGTCATCGTCGACCACGGCGACGGCGTTTTCACCCTCTATGCGTGGCTGCAGGCGATCACCGTCCGCTCTGGAGCGTACGTCCCGGCGGGATCGACGATCGGCCTCGTCGGGACGGGACCCGGAAAGGACGAGCCCGGTCTTTATTTCGAGGTGCGCGATCGACAGAAGGCGACCGATCCCGTGGCGTGGCTGAGGTAGCAAAACCCGCGCGGAACTCCGGAAGATCCGACCGAATCCGGGTGTTACCATCCCCACGATGAAATCCAACCGCTCCCGGTTGCTGTTTCTGGTCATCTCGATCGCCGCTCTCGCGTCTCTGCGGGCCGTCGATTCCGGACCAGGAAGAGACCCCGCGACGAAGGCCCTTTCGGTCTTCTCGGAGGTCTTTTCGCTGACGCGCGGAAACTACGTCGATCCGACGGATTCAAAGACGCTGCTCGAGGGCGCCTACGACGGGATGACGGATGCGCTCGATCCGTTCTCCTATTACGTCCCGGCCGCGTCCATGAGCGCGTTCCGCGCTCAGCAGGCGTCAGGCTCGGTCGGTCCGGGAATCATCGTCGCCCGCCGGGGCGGTTTCCCCTACGTCGTCGCGCCGCTGCCGGGCTCTCCCGCGGAAAAGCAGCAGGTTCAGCCGGGAGACCTGATTCACGCGGTGGACGGAAAGAACCTCCGCAACGCGCCGCTCTGGAAGATCACGTCGGCCTTGGAAGGACCCGAGGGGACGACCGTCGAGGTCGGTCTCTTCCGTGTCGTCGAAGACAAGAAGGTGACGGTGCGGCTGCGCCGCGAGCGGTTCGCTCCGCCTCCGGTCGAGACGAAGTGGGAAAAGGACCTCGCCGTCGTGAAAGTCCCGGCGTTCACTTCGGCGACCGCCGACGCGCTCCGAAAAGCGATCGACGAAGCGGGGCATCGCTCGATCGACAAGCTCGTGCTCGACCTGAGAGGCTCGATCGGCGGCGAAGTCGCGGACGTCACTCCTTCCGCCACGCTCTTCGTCGGAAAGGGACCGATCGCCCGCGTCGTCAGCCGCAAGGTCCCGTTGAAGCCGCTCGAAGCCACGGGTGACCGTCTGTGGAAAGGACGGACCGTCCTCCTGATGGACGAAGCGACCGGAGGGCCGGCGGAAGTCTTCATCGCGGCCCTGAAGGATCGCGCGAGCGCGACGACCGTGGGCTCCGCGACGGCGGGGATGGCGATCGTGCAACGGCTCGTGCCGACCGGTTCGGGAGGGAGCGTCTACATGACGGTCGGGCGATACCAGTCTCCGTCCGGGACGATCCTCGGCGGAAAGGGGCTTTCTCCGGACGAACGCGTGATCACGTTCCCCGGCGAGACCGAGACGCACGACCCGGTCCTCGAGCGTGGTCTCGAGGTGGCCCGCCGGGGCGCCGCCCGCCGCGCGGCGTAGCGGACCCGGGCGTTTGTCGCAAGCTCCGCATCGGATCTCTCCCGCGACCGTATTCTTCGCGCTTCTCGCGCTCGCGCTCGGGATCGCGCTCTACGTCAAGACCCGTCCTCCCCGGCCCTCGCCCGCGGCGCCGCGGCCGGTCGCCAGCCATGCGGTCCGCCGGCCGCGAGCTCTTCCTCCGACGGAACCGACGCGCGCGCCGGAGCTCCTGCCGACTCCGGCCGCGCCGGCGCGGATCGCGATCGTCATCGACGATCTCGGCAACGACCCGGACGCCGTCGAACGAATCGCGCGCTGGCCGTTCCGGGTGGCGGGCGCCGTCCTGCCGGGCCTGCCCGCGAGCGCGGAGTCCGCGCGGCGGCTTTCCGCGTCCGGCAAGGAAGTCCTGCTCCACCTGCCGATGGAGCCGGACGGTTACCCCCGGATCCGTCCCGGGCCGGGCGTCGTGCTGCGCGCCGACAGCGACGAGAAGATCGAGAAAACCGTGGCCGAGGACTTGGAGACCGTGCCCGGGGCGGTCGGCGTGAACAACCACATGGGCTCCGCCGCGACCGCCGATCCACGCGTGATGCGGGCGGTTGTCCGGGTGCTCACCGCGCGGCGGCTGTTCCTGCTGGACAGCCGGACGACCGAGGCGACCGTCGCCCGCCGGATCGCCGACGAAGAATCCCTACCCGCCGTCTCGCGAAAGGTCTTCTTGGACGCGGTCGAAAGCGAGGCCGCAATCGCGAAATCTTTCGGCGACCTCGTCCAAAGAGCGAAGAAGGACGGGAGCGCGCTCGCGATCGGGCATCCTCATCCCGCGACGCTGGCGCTCCTCGAGCGGGAGCTGCCTTCACTCGACTCCCGCGGCGTGCAGCTGGTCACCGTCAGCGCGCTCGCTTCGCGGAGCACGAAGTCCGCGGCGCGGAGTCCGAAGTCCGCGAGCCTGGAGCGTTAGAGGAGGGGTTACTCCTCCGCTTTCGCCTCCTCCCAGAACCGATCCAGCGCTGCGGCGTCGAAGTCGCCGATCTCGCGCCCCGACTCCCGCGCCTTCGAAGCGACTCTTGCAAACCTCGAGCGGAAACGTGACTGCGCCCGGCGCAGCGCGCCCTCCGGATCGACGTCCCGCCGCCGCGCGAGGTTGACGATCGAGAAGAGGAGGTCTCCGATCTCCTTCTCCTCGGACTCCCGGTCACCGGCCCGCTCGGCCTCGCGCCATTCCGCCAGCTCCTCTTCGATCTTTTCCGCGACGTCGGCGTCTCTTTCCCAGTCGAAGCCGAGGTCCGCCGCGCGTGAAGTCATCCGATAGGCGGCGGCGAGCGCCGGAAGAGACACGGGGACGCTACCGAGCGGGTCCGCGGACGCGGAGACGCGCTGTTTGCGCAGCTCCCATCCCCGGAGCACCTCTTCCGAGTCGGCGGCCGACCCTCCCGCGCACACGTGCGGGTGCCGCTCCGCTAGCTGTCGGACCC
>Ga0066669_10000322_pt1 | contig 14571 bp, 10 predicted proteins | sample GraSoiAngelo_118_FD_133940 | JGI IMG/M metagenome (GOLD analysis project Ga0066669, IMG submission 133940) | Grasslands soil microbial communities from the Angelo Coastal Reserve, California, USA - 14_0919_02_20cm | ecosystem: Environmental > Terrestrial > Soil > Grasslands | place: USA...
AAGGATCTTCGTCGAGTTCTCCTACGACCGCCTCGCAACGCTGGGCGTGTCCCCTCGAGACATCTTCGCCGCGCTCAACAGCCGCAACGCCATGACGCCCGCCGGCGCGATCGAAGCCAAGGGCCCGCAAGTCTTCATCAGACTGGACGGCGCCATCGACGATCTGCAGAAGATCCGCAATACGCCTGTTGCTGCGCAAGGCCGCACGCTGAAGCTCGCCGACATCGCCGAAGTGAAGCGGGGCTACGAAGATCCAGCGAGCTTCCTGATCCGCAACAACGGCGACCCGACTTTGCTGCTCGGCGTGGTGATGCGCGAGGGATGGAACGGCCTCGACCTCGGCAAGGCGCTGGAAGCGGAAGCGGCTGCGATCAACGCGGAGATGCCGCTCGGCATGAGCCTCTCCAAGGTCACGGACCAGTCCGACAATATTCGCACGGCCGTCGACGAGTTCATGGTCAAGTTTCTCGTCGCCCTCGGCGTGGTGATGCTGGTGAGCTTTCTCAGCATGGGATGGCGCGTCGGCATCATCGTCGCCGCGGCGGTTCCTCTGACGCTGGCCGCGGCATTCATCGTCATGGCGGCGACCGGCAAGGACTTCGACCGCATCACGCTCGGCTCGCTGATACTGGCCCTGGGACTGCTGGTCGACGACGCGATCATCGCCATCGAAATGATGGTCGTGAAGATGGAGGAGGGCTACGACCGCATCGGCGCAGCGGCCTATGCGTGGAGTCACACCGCCGCGCCCATGCTCGCCGGGACGCTGGTGACCGCGATAGGCTTCATGCCGAACGGCTTCGCCAGATCCACCGCCGGCGAGTACACCAGCAACATGTTCTGGATCGTCGGCCTCGCGCTGATCGCATCTTGGGTCGTCGCCGTGGTGTTCACGCCTTATCTCGGGGTGAAGCTGCTCCCGGACATCAAAAAGCGCGAGGGCGGGCACGAGGCGATCTACGATACGCCGCGCTACAACCGCTTCCGCCAGCTCCTTGGCGTTGTGATTCGCCGCAAATGGCTGGTGGCGGGAACCGTGGTCGGTGCATTCTCGATCGCGGTGCTGGGCATGGGCGTGGTGAAGAAGCAGTTCTTTCCGACCTCCGATCGCCCGGAGGTGCTGGTCGAAGTGCAGATGTCGTATGGGACGTCCATCGAGACTACAAGCGCGACCACCGCCAAAGTCGAGGCGTGGTTGGTCAAGCAGCCGGAAGCCAAGGTCGTTACTGCGTACATCGGCCAGGGGGCACCGCGCTTCTTCCTTGCCATGTCACCGGAGTTGCCGGATCCCTCGTTCGCGAAGATCGTCGTATTGACGCCAGGCGAAGAGGCACGCGAGGCGCTCAAGTGGAGGTTACGAGAGGCGGTGGCCGGCGGCCTGGCGCCCGAGGCTCGCGTGCGGGTTACGCAGATAGTGTTCGGCCCGCCCTCGCCCTTCCCGGTGGCTTTCCGTGTGATGGGACCCGACCCGGACAAGCTTCGCGACATTGCGGCGCAGGCACTTGCCGTGATGCAGGCGAGTCTCCTGATGAGAACGGTCAATACCGATTGGGGCGAGCGCGTGCCCACGCTTCGTTTTGCGCTCGATCAGGACAGGCTGCAAAGCATCGGCTTGACGTCCAGCGACGTGGCTCAGCAGATGCAGTTCCTCCTGAGCGGCGTGCCGATCACCGAGGTCCGCGAAGACATCCGTTCGGTACAGGTTGCGGCGCGCTCGGCCGGAAACGCCCGGCTGGATCCGGGCAGGATCGCCGACTTCACGCTGGTGGGATCGGCCGGTCAACGAATTCCGCTGTCGCAGATCGGAACCGTGGACATCCGCATGGAAGACCCGATCCTGCGTCGCCGCGATCGCACGCCGACGATCACCGTGCGCGGCGACATTGCCGAGGGTTTGCACCCGCCGGACGTGTCCACGGCGGTGTGGAAGGAGCTCCAGCCCATCATCGCGAAGCTGCCTTCGGGCTACCGCATAGAGCAGGGCGGTTCCATAGAGGAGTCCGGCAAGGCAAATCGCGCCCTGGCGCCGCTGTTCCCCATCATGATCGCTCTCACGCTGATCACGATCATCTTTCAGGTCCGCTCGATCTCCGCGATGACCATGGTGTTCGCCACCGCGCCGCTGGGACTCATCGGCGTCATTCCAACCTTGCTGTTATTCCAGCAGCCGTTCGGCATCAACGCACTGGTCGGGCTGGTCGCCCTTTCCGGGATCCTGATGCGCAACACGCTCATCCTGATCGGCCAGATCCGCCACAACGAGAAAGATGGATTGGCGCCATTCGATGCCGTGGTCGAGGCCACCGTGCAGCGCTCCCGCCCGGTCATCCTGACGGCACTGGCCGCGATGCTGGCGTTCATTCCGCTCACCCAGTCGGTCTTCTGGGGAACGCTGGCGTACACCTTGATCGGCGGAACCTTCGCAGGGACGGTTCTCACGCTCGTGTTCCTGCCGGCCTTGTACGCCATCTGGTTCAGGATCAAGCCGGTCGCGAAGGGCGAGCACGCCGCTGGCGAGATTCGAGCGGAGCCTGTCCCTGCCTAGCAGAACATCCACTGAGTTCACGACCACCACCATTGAAAGGCATTCCCATGAAGATCGGAAGCAAGGACATCATGCAGAGCAAGACAGCGCTCGTTACAGGCGCCTCGTCAGGCATCGGCGAAGCCACGGCGGAACGCCTCGCGATGGCGGGCTACAAGGTCTACGGCACCAGCAGACGCGCAGCCAAGGCGAACCAACGATCGTTCGAGCTACTGCCCCTCGACGTGACCAGCAGTGAATCCGTCGAAACCACCGTCAAGGAAGTGCTGCGCTTCGAAGGCCGAATCGACCTGCTCGTGAACAACGCCGGCTTCGGTATCGCTCCGGCCGCAGCGGAAGAGAGCTCGATTGAACAGGCCCGGTCGATTTTCGAGACGAACTTCTTTGGCATCGTCCGGATGACGCGTGCCGTCGTGCCCCACATGCGACGTCAACGGGCTGGCCGCATCATCAACATCGGCTCTGTGCTTGGCTTCCTGCCGATGCCGTACGCGGCGCTCTATGCCGCGACCAAGCACGCGGTCGAAGGCTACTCGGAATCGCTCGACCATGAGCTGCGCACCAGGGGCATCCGGGTATCGGTCATCGAGCCTGCATACACGAAGACGCAGTTCGACGCGAACTTCGTGGAGCCTGACTCCAAGTTGGATGAGTATCGCGAGATTCGCGCATCGTTGGGCAAGACACTAACGGAGGTGATGGCCGCCGCCGATGATCCGGGCATCGTGGCCGACGTCGTGCTCAAAGCTGCCTGCGCGGCGCGCCCGAAGCTCCGATACACGGCAGGTGTCCGCGCGGGCCGCCTGCGATTGCTTCGCCGATTCGCGCCTGCCGGCTTGGTGGACACCGGGATTCGAAAAGACCTGCGGCTCGACTCGTAGACGGGATCGCGATGAAGGGCATCCGTCGTCGATCGCTATGGAAACGAAGACGGCCTACGAGCTGACGACATGCCGGACCGAAGCTGCGAGAGGAATGACGTGGCAGGGTGTGGAGTGCGCACGCGAAGGCACCCAATGGCGCTGTCGCACCAAGTCGCGCAGGCACTTCAGGGAGCAACAAAGCCGCCTCGGCAAAGCACGTAGGCACGTTCGAAGTAAGGTGCGGGCTCTCGCTCCGTCCGGTAACATGCGCCTTGGAACATGCATCACCGCCCTTAGCCGTCGAGATTCTCAGGCCTTCGCAATCGGCGGTAATTCCGACGGTATCCAACGTATGCAGCCGCCCAAAAATCACGTTTCTCCAGGGCCTTACGCCCTGGGGTTGATAATTGAGTGGGAGTGAATGGACGCCGATTTCGACACCGCGAGGATGCGCGAGTCGCTGCGCCTCGCGGCGCGGGCGGCCGAGCGGGGAGAAGTGCCCGTGGGGGCGCTGGTGGTGAAGAACGGAAAGGTCGTCGGCCGCGGCTATAACGCGCCGATCTCCAGCAAGGACCCCAGCGCCCATGCGGAAATCCAGGCGCTGCGCGAAGCCTCGACGGCGCTCGGCAACTACCGACTCGAAGGCTGCTCGCTCTACGTGACGCTCGAGCCCTGCGCCATGTGCGCCGGGGCGATCATGCATGCGCGCATCGCGAGGCTCGTCTACGGCGCGGCCGATCCCAAGACCGGCGCCTGCGGCAGCGTCGTCGATCTTTTCTCCGAGAAGAAGCTCAACCATCACACGGCGGTGACGGGCGGAGTTCTCGCGGTCGAAGCGGGACGGCTGCTCTCGGAATTCTTCAGCGCGCGGCGCAATGCCGAGAATTGAGATCTCGATCCCGGAACAGAGTCTCGCACTGATCGACGGGCGGGAGATCAGGCGCTACGCTGTCTCGACCTCGCGCAACGGCGCGGGCGAGCGGCAGGGGAGTTTCTGCACCCCGCGGGGAGAGCACATCGTTCGGGCGAAAATCGGCGCCGGGCAGCCGGTCAACGCGGTGTTCGTCCGGCGCCGCCCGACTGGGGAGATCTGGACGTCCGAGCTCGCCGAGCGCTTTCCCGGCCGCGACTGGATCCTCACGCGCATCCTGTGGCTGTCGGGGTGCGAGCCGGGGAGGAACCGCATGGGGGAGGTGGACACCATGCGGCGCTACATCTACATCCACGGCAGCCCGGACGCGGTCGAGATGGGAAAACCGGGATCGATCGGATGCATACGCATGCGCAACCGCGACATCCTCGAACTCTTCGAGGTCGCGCCGGCGGGGACGCGGGTCAGCATCGTCGAGTAGGTCCGCGCGCCGTGCGGCGTTTCGGGTGCTGAGAGATCAGACACTTAACCCTCCGCACGCAATCGATCGATACCTGAACTCACACACTGCATCTCCAGCCTGATGAATTTGAAGGCGAACTTGGCCAAGCGTAGACTGACACGCCAGATTAGATGGTTTTTCGGAAGATGATTGAACGTCGGACCTCGCAACATCGCCGCTTGCAGTAAACGTGGTGCCGTCATTCCGCAGAAGGGTAAGACGCGCATCTCGATCTTCATCGACAACGCCGTACTCGACGAATTCCGAACACGAGCCGATAGATCGGGGACCGGGTATCAAACGATGATGAATGACGCACTTCGGAAATACTTATCCAAAACCGACCAACCTATTACCGAGAAAACCTTGCGCCACGTGCTGCGCCAAGAGATGCCCGAGTACCTGCGAGGTCTAACCACCGCATCCGCTCGGACGCGCGCCAAGAGCGGCGCGCGCCGGTGATGCGGGACGTTAGCCGTGCGCGCGTGGCGCGCCGCACTGGATGACCTCACAAACGGAGATGAGCATGCGAACGAGGCTCACGGAGGCTTTCGGAATTCCGTATCCAATCGTATGTGCCCCGATGGCGCTGGTCACCGGCGGCCGCCTCGCGGCCGCCGTCTCGCGCGCAGGGGGTCTCGGTATCGTCGGCGGAGGGTATGCCGGCACTCTCGGCGGTGAACCCGACCTGCGGCAGGAGTTGAGCCATGTGCGCGGTCAGAAGTTCGGCGTCGGGTTCATTACGTGGGCGCTGGCGCGCGCGCCGCACATGCTGGAGGTCGCGCTTGATCATTCGCCCTATTGCGTGTTCCTCTCTTTCGGCGATCCCAGGCTGTTCGCCGAGCAAGTTCGCAGCAGCGGCGCCAAGCTAATCTGCCAGGTGCAGTGCCTCAGGCACGTCGATGAAGCACTCGAAGCAGGCGCCGTTGCCATCGTAGCTCAAGGGGCCGAGGCAGGCGGCCACGGCGCCGTGCGTTCGACGCTGCCTTTCGTCCCGGAGGTCGCCGATTACTTGGCAAAGCATTCACCGACGACGCTCCTAATCGCGGCCGGCGGTATTGCGGATGGTCGCGGACTCGCCGCAGCGCTGATGCTTGGTGCCGACGGCGTGCTCGTCGGTACGCGGTTTTGGGCCTCGGAAGAGGCGTTAGCCCCGAAAGTCGCGACCGACCGAGCAATGAAGGCGACTGGCGACGATACAGTTCGCTCGAAAGCGATGGATGCACTGCGCGGCGTTCCGTGGCCCGACGAGTTTTCATTCCGGGTGGTCAAGAACGCGTTCACCCAACAGTGGGCTCACCGCGAGGCGGAAGCCGCGGCAGCATTTGGCAGCCTACAGGCAGCATACGCTGAGGCTAGGGCACGACAAGACTTCGATGTTGTCGCAATCGTTGCAGGCGAATGCGTCGGCATCGTTCACGACCGCCCGGCCGCGGCACGCATTGTCGAGCTCATGGTGTCCGGGGCGCGCATACTCTTGAACCGCGGGGCAGCGCTCGATTTTAGGGACAGCACGGCTAATCCTGCGTCGCACCGGACCAGCGCAAGCGTTCAAAAACGCTTTCCCGCCGGATGACGCGTTTATTCGGACGATCGATTGGTCGTCTTTCAAACCTTGTCCCGCGACATAAGGCCATCTAAGCCTTGCGTGCTGCCGACACCCGTAAGCGGGCGCGGTTGACGCCCATGACTCCCTTCTTCGCCTTTCTCCACCACCTCGCGGCCTTCACCCTGGTCGCCGCCCTGGCGGTCGAATTCGTTCTGATCCGGGGCGAGCTCAACCTCGGAACCGCACGGAAGCTGCAGCGCATCGATATGGTTTTCGGCCTCTCGGCGGGGGTCGTTCTGGTCGTCGGCCTGCTACGGGTCTTTTATTTCGAGAAGGGCGCGTCCTACTACTTCCACAGCGCGCCCTTCATCGCCAAGCTGTCCCTTTTCGTGATCGTGGGACTGCTCTCGATCTACCCGACCGTCGAATTCGCGTCCTGGAGCAAGTCCTTGAAACAGGGACGGATGCCGGCACTGACCGACAGCAAGATCGCCTCGATCCGCTCGGTCATTCACTGGGAGCTGGCCGCAGTGGTCGCGATAATCCTGTGCGCCGCGCTCATGGCAAGGGGTGTCGGATATCTTGGATGACCCCGGCTTTCTCATATAAGATTCGGCGACAGCTCAAAGGAGGATGTCCATGGCTAAACTCAACATCAACGGCAAGGTGCGCGACGTGCAGGCTGAGGCCGACACGCCGCTCCTGTGGGTGATCCGCGAGCAGGCGGGCCTGACGGGCACGAAGTACGGCTGCGGGGTCGCGCAGTGCGGCGCCTGCTCCGTGCATATCAACGGCGAGGTGCGGCGCTCCTGCTCCGTTCCGGTCAGCGCCATCAAGCCCGGAGACAGGATCGTCACCATCGAAGGGCTCTCGGTGACCGCCTCCCACCCGGTGCAGAAGGCCTGGGCGGCGCTCGACGTGCCGCAGTGCGGCTACTGCCAGTCGGGGCAGATCATGGCGGCCAGCGCCCTACTGAGGAAAAACCCGCAGCCGACCGACACGGATATCGACGAGGCGATGACGAACATCTGCCGCTGCGGCACCTACCAGCGCATTCGCGCGGCCGTGCATATGGCCGCCGGCATGGCGAAGAAGGCCTAGGAGACGACCATGAAAAAGATAATCCGCACTAAGGCCACCGATATTTCGCGCCGCAAGTTCATCGTGGGCACAGCTGTCGCAGGCGGCGGGCTGGCGCTCGGATTCAAGCTTCCGTTCATCGGCTCGGCGCAGGCCGCAGCTGCGACCGGCACCGAGGTCAATGCCTGGGTGGTCGTCAAGCCCGACAGCACTTGCGTGGTCCGCATCGCGCGCTCGGAGATGGGGCAGGGCACGCTCACCGGCCTCGCGCAGCTCGTCGCCGAGGAGCTCGAGTGCGACTGGAAGAAGGTCGCGACCGAGCACGTTTTTCCCGGCCAGAACCTTGCGCGCAAGCGCGTCTGGGGCGACATGGCGACCGGCGGCAGCCGCGGCATCCGCGGCTCGCAGGACTACGTTCGCCGCGGCGGCGCCGCGGCGCGCATGATGCTGATGCAGGCGGCGGCCGAGCAGTGGAAGGTTCCGGTGGGCGAGCTCACCGTGGCCGACGGCGTCATTACGCACGCGGCTTCCAAGCGCAGCACGACCTACGGCAGAGTCGCCATGGCGGCGGCGAAGCTCACGCCACCCGATCTGAAGACGATCAAGCTCAAGGACCCGAAGGATTGGAAGATCGCCGGCAAGCCGGTGAAGCGCCTGGACACGGCCGACAAGCTGAACGGCAGCAAGGTGTATGCGATCGACGTCAAGCTGCCGGGGATGCTGAACGCCGCGGTCAAGGCCTGTCCCGTGCACGGCGGCAAGCTCATGAGCTACGACGAAGCCAAGGTGGCGAAGATGCCCGGCGTGCGCCGCGTCATCAAGGTGAACGACGGGGCGGTCGCAGTCGTCGCCGACACCTGGTGGCGGGCGAAGACCGCGCTCGAAGCCCTGCCCATCGTCTGGGACGAGGGCGCGAACGCCGCGCAATCGAGCGCGACGATCGCCGAGCGCCTGAAGGAAGGCCTGACCGCGGACGACGCTTTTGCCGACACCAAGATCGGCGACGCGCTCAAGGTGATCGCGAGCGCCCCGAAGAAAGTCGAGGCGGTCTACAGCACGCCCTTCCTCTCCCACGCGACTATGGAGCCGATGAACTGCACGGCCCTGATCGCTGCGGACAAGGTCGAAGTGTGGACTGCGACCCAGAGCGCCGAAGGCTCGCTCGCCGCGGCCTGCGAGGAAGCGGGACTGCCGCTCGAGAAGGGCGAAGTCCACAAGCTCGACTTGGGCGGCGGATTCGGGCGGCGCGGCGGCACGCAGGACTACACGCGCCAGGCCGTCGCCATCGCCAAACAGTTCCCGGGCGTACCGGTGAAGCTGATCTGGAGCCGCGAGGAAGATCAGGCGCACGACTTCTACCGGCCGATCTCGCAGTGCAAACTCTCTGCGGGTCTGGACGAGAGCGGCAGGCTCCTCGGAATGCACATCCGCGTTTCCGGGCAGTCGATCAACGCCTGGTTGAATCCGGGCGCGATCAAGGAAGGCAAGGACACCCGGCAGCTGCAAGGCTGGTACAAGGAGCCCGGCGACGCGCAGTTCGGCTACACCGTGCCCAACCTGCAGATCGAGTACGCGATGCGCAACACCCACGTGCCGGTCGGCCCCTGGCGCGGCGTCAACACCAATCAGAACGGCGTATACCTCGAGTGCTTCGTGGAGGAGGTGGCGCGCGCGGCCGGCAGGGACTCGCTCGAATTCCGCCGCGAGCTCATGACCGATCACCCGAAGCACCTCGGCGTCTTGAACGCAGCGGCGGAGAGAGCCGGCTGGGGCAAGCCGCTGCCCGCCGGCGTGCATCGCGGAATCGCGCAGTTCATGGGCTACGGGAGCTACTCGGCCGCGGTCGCCGAGGTCTCGGTGAGCGCCGAGGGCAAGCTCAAGATCCATCGCATGGTGCTCGCGCTCAATTGCGGACACGCGGTCAATCCCGACCAGATCGCCGCGCAAGTCGAAGGCTCGGTCGTGTACGGCTTGAGCGCAGCGCTCTACGGCGAGTGCACGGTGCAGAACGGGCGCATGGTGGAGCTGAACTTCCATACCTATCCGCTCCTGCGCCTCGCCGAAATGCCGAAAGTCGAGACCGTGATCGTGCCGACCGGCGACTTCTGGGGCGGGGTCGGCGAGCCGACGATCTGCGTGGTGACGCCTGCCGTGCTCAACGCGATCTTCGCCGCGACTGGGAAGCCTGTGCGCAGCCTGCCGCTTAAGAACGTGAAGCTCGTGTAGCGAGCGCCGGAGCGCTAACGCGCTTCGAGCACTCGGATGCGGGTGTTGCCGACCCAGTTGACGAGCGCAGTGAGATCGGCCAGTTTCTCGCCGCGCACCAGCGCGATGTGCGTCGCGTCGGCTTCCGTCTGGTTGAAAGTGGGGTCGACTGCTCGCCATGCGCCGTCGACCAGGCTTTCGGCCCAGGTGTGGTAGAGAAATCCTCCGAATTCCGCGGAATACACGAGTCCATTGACCACGCGCGTCGGCACGTTCAGCGCGCGCATCAGCGCCGTGTAGAGGTAGGCGTGGCCCTGGCACTCGCCGCGCTTCGCGTCGAGGACATCGAGCGCCGAGAAGGTGTCCACGGGCTCCTTGCGTATGTTCCGCTCGAGCCAGGCGAGGACCGCGTCGATCTTGTCGATTGTGGATTCCTTCCCGGCGGCGATCGACAGCGCGAGCTCGCGGATCATCGGGTCGCGGTTCTGCACCGTACTCGAGGGCAGCAGCGCCGCCGCGGCCGTGCCGTCTTCGGCGTCCGAGCGGGTCGCGTCGATTTCGCAGACCAGATCGCGCTCGGAGTTGCTGCAGCGCTGGCGTGAATCGGAAAGCGGTGCCCGTTTCCCTCCCGGGGCGAGTAAGGCGAATTTCAGAAACCGCGCCCGCCGAGGATCAGAAAGGGGAAAGGGCGTCTTGACCAGGCTCCAGCTCACGATCACGTCGTCCTTGTTGAGTACCGCGCTTACGAGGTAGTTTTTCGCCGCGCCCTCGTCCTCGAGCGCGGAGATCATCACGCCGTTCAGCCCCAGCTCGAAAACTGGCAGGCCGCGCCGGTCGATCCAGGTGGTGCTGCCCAATCCGAGCATGTCGGTTTGGACTTTGAAGGCAGCGCCTTCGAAGAGATCGCTCGTCTCGTAGGTCTCGATGCGCTGCAAGGCGCGGTCCAGGCCTTGCGTCTCGCCGTTGAAGACCAGCCACCTGAACTCACTTCCGACTTTCAGTCCCTGCAGCACCGGCAGGAGATCGAGCGCCGCGGCAGGATACAGGGGCTCGTCCAGGCTTCGCTCGTTCTGTTCGGGAGACCGCTTGGCGGTCGTGATCTGGTAGCGCAGCCGGCCGTCGCGCACCTCGCCGGTCAAGTCCTGTTCGGTGCCGTCGAGCACGTAGTGGTATGCGAACCGCATCAGCCTGGCGTTCTCGTCGACGGTATCGAGCGAGCGCATCTGCACATTCTTCTCCAGCCCGAGAAAGTGGAACCGGATCACGGCTTCCCCATGCAGCTCGTAGAGGCCATTTTCTGGCGCGCGGACCAGGCGGGAATGCGAGAATCCAACCTTTGCGCCGTTGAAAACGATTCCGCTCCAGTATTCAGGCTGCGGAAGGTCTGCGAGCGAATAGCGCGGAGGCGGAAGGGGAGGGGCACCGGCATCGCGAAAATACTGGCTCGCGCATGCCGAAAGTAACGCCAAGGAGGCTGCAGCGAGGGCTCGGGCGATCACCAGAGGAGTCTTCATCGCTCGAACAGGCTGCGTATCTTGTTTGCGTCGGGGCGCTCGAGGACTCCTTGTTCGGTGAAGAGCGCGCTCACCAGTGCGGCAGGAGTGATATCGAACGCCGGATTGGCGACCGCTACTCCCTCGGGCGCCCAGCGCATGCCGGCGTAGCCGGTGACCTCCGCGGCTCCACGCTCTTCGATGGGTATCGACCCGCCGTCCGGGGACGAGGTGTCGATGCTCGAAAACGGCGCTGCGACGTAAAACGGAATATGGTGGTGCTCGGCGAGCACGGCAAGGGTATAAGTGCCGATCTTGTTGGCCACGTCCCCGTTGGCGGCGATGCGGTCTGCGCCGACCAGCACGAGGTCGATCTTGCCGAGGCTCATCAGGTGCCCGGCCATGCTGTCGGTGATGAGCGTGACCGGAATTTTCTCCTGGATCATTTCCCATGCGGTGAGGCGTGCGCCCTGGAGATAAGGGCGGGTTTCGCTCGCGATCACCGAGACGCGCTTGCCGGCGTCGCGCGCCGAGCGGATGACACCTAGGGCAGTACCATGGCCAGCCGTGGCGAGAGCCCCGGTGTTGCAGTGGGTCAGGACGCGCGCTCCGTCGGGCACCAGAGCCGCGCCTGCGCGGCCGATGGCGCGGTTGGCTTCCACATCGGCTTCGAAGAGCGCAAGCGCCGCCTCGGCCAGCTTGGCCGCCGCAGCGTTCGGATCGTGATTCGCCGCGAGCACGCCACGCATGCGCTCGAGCGCCCAGAACAGGTTCACCGCGGTCGGCCGGCTCGCCGCCAGCGTCTTGAAGGCCGCTTCCATCGCGGTTTCGAACTTGCGGGGAGGGCGATCCCGTTGCTTATGCGCCTCGAGCGCGATGCCGAAAGCCGCGGCGCAGCCGATGGCAGGCGCACCGCGCACGACCATCGAACGGATTGCATCTGCTACTTCGGCGGCGCTCGTGCAGCCTACGTACTCGAGGCGATCGGGGAGGGCGCGCTGGTCGATCAGCTCGAGCCGCGTCCCTCGCCAGCGCAGGGTCTCGACGGGTATCGCTTCAGATGACGCGCTCATTGCCGCCGTCCACGGGCACTTGCGCACCGGTGGTCTTGGCGAAAAGCGGCCCGCACATCTCCGCCGCCAGCTCCGCGACGTCGCGGCTGCCTACCTGGGTCTTGAGCACGTTGTTGGTCTTGTACTCCTCGACCGTCATGCCGTAGTTCTTCGCGCGCTGAAGCAGCACTTCTTCGGTCCACAGGCCGGTATCGAACACCGCGTTCGGGTGCACGGTGTTGATGCGTATGCCGTCCGCGCCCCACTCGAGCGCCGCGATGCGCGCAAGCTGGTTCAGAGCGGCCTTCGAAGCCGAGTAGGCGGACGCGCCCGGGCCGGGCGCGGGAACGTTTTTCGAGCCGATGACCACCACACGCCCGCCGTGGGGAGCGAGCTTCAGGAACGGATGGCAGATGCGCATCAGGAGCAGGTTCGCATCGAGGTTCACGGCCATCGCCTTGCGCCACTCTTCGGTCGGCAGATCGGCGATCTTGCGGCTCGCGGTGAAAATGCCGGCGTTCAGCACCAGCATGTCGATGCCGCCGAAAGCCATGACGGCGCGGCCGATCGCGAGCTCCACTTGCTTGTCGTCGGTCACGTCGCAGCGCAGCCCGACAAAATCCGGGCGGGCGTGGAGCGATTCGATCCTGGGGTCGACGTCGAGTCCAGCGACGGCGGCACCGCGGGCGAGAAAGGCCTCCACGGCCGCTTTTCCGATGCCGGAGGCCGCGCCGGTGACGAGCGCCACTTCGCCCGAAAAAGCCTGCGGCTTCCCCCCCTTCTTGAGCTTCGCTTGCTCGAGATCCCAGTACTCGACGTCGAAAATATCTTTCGGCGCCAGCGCCTGGAAGCCGCCGAGCGCTTCGGCGCGCAGAATCACGTCGATGGTGTGGTCGTAGATCTCTTCCACTATCACGGTGTCCTTCGCCGTGCGGCCCGCGGTGGCCAAACCGAAGGCTGGATCGAGCACGACCCGCGGGGCCGGGTCGAGCATGGTCTTGGGTTCCTTCGCTTTCGGCGCATGCTCCCCGAAATAGCGGCGGTATTCGGCGACATACCGGTCGACATCAGTACCGAGCATGGGCGTGCGCTTCGTACGGATCACATGATCGGGTGTCGCCGGCCCTTGCTGCGAGATGCGTGCGATCTCCGGGTGCTGGGCGAACCCGAGCGTTCGCTCGCTGATCGCCGTCTTCAGGATGAGCGGCGCGCCCGCCGTATCGGAGAGTCTACGTCTGAGGGTCGCCTGAGCATTGGCGTCGGCCGTCCCGGCGGTGAAATGGTTCGTCGATACCGACCAGGCGCGTTTCGAATCGAGATATTCCTCCGCCAGCGTCACCAGCTCGATCATCCGCTCGTAGGATTCGCGCGCTGTTTCTCCGAAGGAGAAGATGCCGTGGTTCAGCAGCACCATGCCCACGGTGTCTTTTGTTCCGCGGGCGCGGAACTCTTTGGCGCAGAACTGTGCGAGATCGAATCCGGGTATGAGGTAGGGAATCACCACGCAGCGCTTGCCGTAGATCTCGCGGATGCGTTTTTCCCCGTCCCTAGTATTGGTCACCGAGAGCACCGCGTCGGCGTGCGTGTGGTCGACGAACTTTTGCGGCATCAACCCGTGAAGGATGGTCTCGATCGAGGGTGCGGGGGCAGCAGCCTTTAGCATGTGGGTGACGAGCTGGTTGACCATCTCGGGATCGGAGAGCGAGGGCAATTCCGCGAGACGCAGCACGTGCGCGAGGAGCACCGGCGAGAACCCCTGCGGCTCGATCGTTTCCAAGTCCCAGCCGCTGCCTTTCACGTAGAGGATCGTTTCCTCCTCGCCGAACAAGGTTTTCTCGCGGATCTTCACCGAGGTGTTGCCGCCGCCGTGCAGCACCAAGGACTTGTCGCGGCCGAGCAGCCGCGAGGTGTAGACGCGCAGGCCGAGGTCGCCCCGGAATTGCTCCGCTTCCCGATCGCTCCAGAGACTCTTCATCGCCTTCCAGTTTGCCAATTATACTGATGGGAAATGCGCGCAGCGTTCACCATCCGAGTGCTTGACTGGCCCGAAGCCCTGCCGTTTGCGCGCCCGATTCGGGAACAGGTGTTCGTCGAGGAGCAGAAGGTCCCGCGCGAGCTCGAGCTGGACGATTGGGACGAGCGCTGCGAGCACGCCGTCGCGTGCGATTTCCGCGGGGCGGGGATCGGGACGGCGCGCTTGCTGCCCGACGGCAGGATCGGCCGGATGGCCGTCCTTCTCGGGTGGCGCGGACGCGGGGTGGGAGCGGCGCTTTTGGAGGCCTTGCTCGCGCAGGCGCGCGAACAATCGATGTCCCGGGTGACCCTGCACGCGCAGACTCACGCGGCGGGGTTCTACCGGCGCTTCGGCTTCAGCGAGCGGGGAGACGAGTTTTCCGAGGCGGGGATTCCGC
>Ga0066669_10000323_pt1 | contig 14533 bp, 13 predicted proteins | sample GraSoiAngelo_118_FD_133940 | JGI IMG/M metagenome (GOLD analysis project Ga0066669, IMG submission 133940) | Grasslands soil microbial communities from the Angelo Coastal Reserve, California, USA - 14_0919_02_20cm | ecosystem: Environmental > Terrestrial > Soil > Grasslands | place: USA...
AATGACTCCCGATCAGATCCGGGCGCGGCTGCAGGCGAGCGGCTATCCGCCGTCGCTCCTCGACGCCTACCTGGGGGGGCAGACGCCGGGTCAGGCGACGCCGGTGCCGGGCGCGCAGGAGCTCGCGGCGATTCAATCGCTCGGATTGCAGAGCATGGCCACGGCCGGCGAGGTCCTTCCCGTCGACACGGGACTGGTGCGGTCGGTCGCCGGGGGCAAGAGCGGCGTGTTCGGCGTGGACGTGTTTCAACGGACCACGACCCAGTTTCTCCCGCTGCTTTCGGGACCCGTCCCGGCCGACTACAAGCTTGGCCCGGGCGACCAGCTGGTGCTGATCCTCACGGGCGACGTGGAGCTGGCGTATACGCTCCAGGTGACGCGCGAGGGCTTCATTCTCATTCCCCAGGTGGGCCAGCTGTACGTCTCGAATCTCTCGCTCGACCACCTGCGGGACGTGTTGTACACGCGGCTCGGCCGGGTCTATTCCGGCGTGCGGCGCAGCGCGAACGCCACGACCCGGTTCGACATCTCAGTGGCGAACGTGCGGGCGAATCAGGTCTACGTGGTGGGCGAGGTGGCGCAGCCGGGGGCGTATCAGATCAGCTCGCTCGGCACGGTGCTCACGGCGCTGTACGCGGCGGGCGGGGTGACAGAGCGGGCCAATTTGCGGGCGGTCGAGGTACGCCGGCTCGGCAAGCCGCTCGCCGCGTTGGACCTGTACGATTATCTGTTGCGCGGCGATACCCGTAACGATTTGCGGCTCGAGACCGGCGACGTGGTGTTCGTGCCGGTGCACGGCACGCGGGTGGAGGTGACGGGTGCGGTGCGGCGGCCCGCGGTGTACGAGCTCAAGCCGGGCGAGAATCTGTCGAGCCTGATCGTGGCGGCGGGCGGGTTTCGGCCCGAGGCGTCGCTGCGCAGGGTGGTGATCGAGCGGATTCTGCCGGCCGCGGAGCGCGGAGCGGAAGCGACGGCGCGGGCGCGGATCGAAGTCGGACTGGGCGTGCGGCCCGGGAGCAGGGACCTCGGAGCAGCACCGGCCGGTGGCTCGGTAGCAGCGTCGCCGGTGGACCCTCCCCGCTCCTTGATCGTGGGCTCCGTGCTCGTTCCCCAGATGCAGCTGCAGGACGGCGACGTCGTGACCGTGGAGGCGCTCCCCGACGCACCGGAAGCTTACTTCATATCGATCACGGGGATGATCCAGAACCCGGGCCGCTATCCGTGGCGGCCGGGGATCACGCTGCGCGACCTGGTGCGCCTGGCGCGGGGGCCGCGGGTCGGGGCGTTGCTCAAGGAGGCGGAGATCGCGCGGCTGCCAACCGATCGCGCCGAAGGGCAACTCGCGACCACGGTCCGGGCGCCGATGGATTCGACGTATCTGTTCGACCGCGACTCGAGCGGCCGGTACGTCGGTCCCCCGGGTCTCCCCGCCCCCGCCGCGGGTGCACCGGAAGTGCAGCTCCAGCCGTTCGACAACGTATTGATCCTCAGGCAGCCCGAGTTCGAGCTGCAGCGGACGGTGACGATTACGGGTGAGGTGCGTTATCCTGGCGCGTACGCCTTGAAGACGAAAGCGGATCGGTTGGCCGATCTGATACAGCGCGCGGGCGGTTTGACGCCGCAGGCATACGCCGACGGCGTCCGCTTTTACCGGCAGGTGACGGGGGCGGGTCGGATCAACATCGATTTGGCGAAGGCGCTGCGCGACGCCGGCTCGCGGGACAACGTGATTCTCCAACCGGGCGATTCGCTGTTCATTCCTGAGTACATCCCGAGCGTCAAGGTGGTCGGCGCGGTGAACGCGCCGGGGAGCGTGCTGTACCGGAAAGGGGCCGGGCTCGGCTATTATATCGACGCGGCCGGCGGGTTCGCGTATACCGCGGACCAGGGCCGCACCAGCGTCCGGTACGCCGGCGGCGAGGTGGAGACCCGGCACAAGTTTCTGTTCTTCCGGAGTGACCCCAAGCCAGGTCCCGGATCTGAGGTGACAGTACCGCTCAAGGACATGTCGAATCCGACGAACAAGGTGGCGTTGTTCGGGGCGATCGCGCAGATATTGGCCAGCACGGTGGCGATCATCGTGGTCGCGACGAAGCTGTGACACCGCATGCATGACTCGCAGCGCGCAGACGCTCGCTCTACTTTTCCCCAAGCGACAGAAACCGCAGAGCTACCGACCGAGCCTGCGGGAGCACCGGGACTGGCGGGCTCCGGCTACCTCAATCTCGACGTCGACGACGAGACCAGGCCGCTCGAGTTGGTCAACCTGCTGCTACGCCGCCGACGGCTGGTCGTAACACTGCCGCTCGGCGTAGCTTTACTCGCCGGCGTCGCGTCACTACTCGTCTCTCCGACGTATACCGCCATCACCACGTTTGTCCCAGAAGTAAGCGCAGACGCCCGCATGCCGGCGGGCCTCGCTGGGCTTGCGGGCCAGTTCGGGATCGCCCTGGGTGGGGAGGCGAGCCAATCGCCTCAGTTTTACGCCGACCTCATCGAAAGCCGGGAGCTGATGGAACGGGTGCTCCGCGCCCGTTATCCTCGTTCCTCCGAGGAAGGCGTCTCGCGGGACTCCGCCACGCTGCTCGAGATCCTGGACCAGGGCGGCGACAATTCGGCCGACAGCCTGTACAAGGGCGTCAAAAAGCTCACGAAGCTCGTTTCGACCAGCGTGGACCGGAAGACGGACGTCGTCGAGCTCGATGTGGACGCACACGATCGGGTGCTCGCTGCCCTCGTGGCGAGCCGGTTCCTTGCCTACCTGAACGATTTCAACGCCAAGACACGCCAGTCCCAAGCCGGGGAGCGCCGCAAGTTCACCGAAGATCGCCTGGCGCAAGCGGAAGCCGACCTGCGCCGGGCCGAAGAGGAGCTGAAGGTGTTCTACCAACGGAACCGGTCGTGGCAGCAGGCGCCGCAACTCGTCTTCGAGGAGGGGCGGCTCCGGCGTCAAGTGGATGTCCGGCAGGAAGTCTACCTTACCCTGCGGCGCGAATACGAGACGGCACGGATCGACGAGGCCAACGACACGCCAGTGCTGACGGTCATCGATCCCCCCGTCCCGCCGGCGAGAAAGTCGAAGCCCAAGCGTCTTGTATGGGTGGTCGTAGCAGCGGTGTTGGGTGGTATGGTAAGCGTGACCTGGGTCTTCGCAACGAATCACGTTCGGCGCCTCCAGCTAGAGAACGATAGCACGTACCGAGACTTCCGCGTGTTGGTCAGCGAGATCCACCAAGATCTGAGACAGATCGGTAGCCGAATCTGGAAGCGGCGGAGTGCCGATCGCGAAGGGAGAACGAGCTGACGAGTCAATGCGCCGCACTGCGGTGGACATTGTCCGGGGCAATTGCTGCGTCGCCCTCTGCTCATAGGACAGCCCAGAATAGCTGGCCAAGAGCACCCGTTCATCAAGTTGAGCGCGTCTCAACTCCAGTCTCGCTAGAATATTTCGGGCTGCATATGCACCGCCTCGGAGCCCAGACTTCATGGCCGGCTGTTAGGTTCGGCAGCTGGAGGCTCTGGGATGCGGGTGTTGCCTGGCCAAGCCTCGAGCCGCGACGAGGAGAATGGCACTTCGAGCGCCTGGATGGCTACGTGGACCTGGCAGAGCAGCACCACGTAGACGTGCTTCTGCCTCTCGCACTCACTCCGGCTTGGGCGGCGAGTGACACGGAACAAGTCTCCAGCTCCGCCTCCACTTTCATGCCGAAACCACCAGACCTAGGACTGTGGCGCCAATACGTGTACGCCGTAGCCTCGCGGTATCGCGGCCGCATCCACGCCTACGAGATTTGGAACGAGCCAAACATGGACCAGTTCTATTCGGGCTCAGTGAGGCAGATGGTCGGTATCGTGCGGGAGGCGCGCGGTGCCTTGAAACAGGTGGATTCAACCATTCTGGTTGTCTCACCAGCTCCCGTCGGCGAGGGTGGCCTTCGTTGGCTACAGGAGTTCTTTGCAATCGGTGGAGGTTCGTATGTGGACATCATCGGTTACCACTTCTATGTAATCAACGAGCCGCCCGAGGCACTGCTCGAAAGGATTGCCCGAGTGCGGGGCATTATGGCAGCCTACGGTCTCGAGGATCGACCCCTATGGAACACGGAGGCCGGTTGGATCATCACTGAAAGCGGTCGATCTGTCGATCCGCGATCCGCCGGCTTCGCAGCCAACACCAAGGTACTCTCTCAGACCGAGGCGGCTGAGTATGTAGCGCGGGCCCTCATTGTTGGTTGGACCGCTGGACTGGGCCGGTTCTACTGGTACGCGTGGGATAACTATGCCATGGGCTTGGTGGAACAGGATGGAAGGACGTTAAAACCAGCGGCCGATGCGTTCGGTCAAGTGGAAACCTGGCTAGTCGGCGCGCAATTGACCTGCGACCACCCGAATGACAACGGCACGTGGGTTTGTCCCGTGACGCGACCACACGGAGGGCCGGGGTTGGTGATCTGGAATCCCGTGCGCATCGCCTCCTTCCAGCCGCCGCCCGCGTGGTCGACAGTCTCCGTGACACAAGTCAGTGGGTCCCGGACCAGGTTAAAGCGAGCCGAGATTGTGGCCGACGCATCTCCGAGGCTTATTGAGCCGACCGGCTTGCCATGATCGCAACCTGTCACAACTCTGGAACCGCTCTTCCATCAAAATGGGATCGCTCTCACGTTCGCGCCCGCCATTATATGAGGCTCGACGTAAGAGCGGCCTCGCGGACCTGGAGCCAGCAGAGCCCTCTCGACGCTCTTACACCCAACTGAACAGGTGAAGGCCCTGCGAGGTGGTTCCGGAAACGGGATGTTGTCCGGGATAGCAGGAGGCTCGGGCGTGATCAAGTTGGGACGATGAGGAACGACGGGGATATCCGAGAGCACGCAACCGCGCGCGAAGCTCCGCTTTCGGCGCCGTCCAGTCTCAACGATACAGCACGTTGGGCAGGACGAGGAGCACTGGCAGTGGCGGACCAAGCCCTCTTTGCCGGCTCGCACTTCATCCTGAACATTCTTCTGGCACGGTGGCTCACGCCTACGGACTACGGCGCGTTTGCGTTGGCGTACTCAATTTTCCTGCTAGCGGTGGCGTTCCATGGAGCTCTGCTTCTGGAGCCGATGGTGATTTTCGGCTCAGGGCGGTACATAAAGGCGCGACGCAGCTATCTAGGGTTCGTGATCTTGGGCCATGTGGTCGTGACCGGTCCCGCGGCCATGCTGATGGTAGGAGCCGGGGCCCTCGTGGGCCAATTCTACTCGGGGACGACTGGCCGAGCCTTGCTGATGCTGGGCGCCGTCTTGCCCATCGTCCTCTTGATGTGGTTGAGCCGGCGCGCCTTCTATGTCGAGCTGCAGCCATTGGGGGCGACGCTGGGCGGGCTCGTCTACTTGGGCATTCTGGTGGGAGCCGTCGTGTCCCTGCATGCAGTGGGAAGGTTGACCGTGGCCGCAGCGATTCTTGCGATGGGTGGGGCTGCGTTCGTTGCCACGGCGGCACAACTTCCAGTACTAAAACCGCAGTGGCCTCATTCACGCGAGAGCTTCAACCTCCGGACCCTCGCTCGAACGCACTGGCAGTACGGGCGCTGGGCGCTTGCCACCGCAGTGATGACTTGGGTTCCCGCGAATGCCTACTACCCGGCACTCGCCGCGGGCGCGGGCCTAAGTGATACCGGTGCGTTGAGAGCGCTTATGAATCTCGCGAACCCTGCGATCCACACTCTGTTCGCATTCAGCATGCTGGTCACGCCAGCGCTTGTGCGGCAGCGCGACCAAGGCGGACTTCGTCAGGTGCGCTCGTCCGTTCAACGGCTCCTGACCATCTCCTTGATTGGAGCGGCCGCATATTTCGCGGTCCTGTGGTTCCTCCGACACGGCATAATGCGTTTGCTCTATTCGGAGAAATACACTGCGTACGCCGATTTGCCTGTCGGGCTTATAGGGTTGTTACCGGTAGTGACGTGCTGCACGGTGGCTCTCGGTGGGGCGCTGCGCGCGGTGGAGAGACCAGACCACGTTTTCTGGAGTTACTTGGTCGGGAGTCTGGTTGCCGTCGCTCTAGGAATTCCGCTCGCGGCGAGAGCAGGCCTCGTAGGTGCATTGCTAGGCCAGCTGTTGTCCTATAGCGGCATAGTGATCTCGATGCTTCTTTTCTATCGGCGACTCTACCCAATGACAGAGAGCTAGAACCCTGTGCGGAAGGTGGCAATTCTCGCAGCGGGCGTGGGGAGGCGATTACTGCCACTTACGAACGACCGCCCGAAGGCATTGCTGGAGCTTGGGGGGCGATCCCTCCTCGAACTCCAGATGCTGAGCCTAGCCGCGAACGGTGTACCGGCGTCGGATGTAGTAGTGATCACCGGGCATAAGCACGAGCGGCTCTCTGCGTGTGCCACTCGGCTCGGGGCATCCGTGCTGCTGAACCCGGACTTCGAGAGCACCAATAACATCGTGAGCTTGCATTGTCTCGCGCGGACGGTTGGCGCCGAAGACCTCGATGAATTGCTGATCGTCAACTGCGACATCGTGGCGCACCCGGGTATCTTTCGCAGCCTCACGCTCGCGTCGCAAGAGAACGCTGTTGTCGTTGATACCACGCAGCCACCCTCCGAGGAAGCGATGAAAGTCCACATTCGGGACGGCCGCGTTTGGCGCTTCGGGAAGACTCTAGAGCCTGCACTCGCGCAGGGCGAGTATATCGGGCTTGCACGCCTCGGGGCGGATGGTGTCAGAGGCATGTTCGATGTGACAGCGGCCCTCGTTAGGGCGGGTGACGTCGATGAATGGTACGAGGAGGGTTTCAATCGGATTGCTGAGCATGTTGAGTTGCGGCCGTTGGACACGCGGGGACTTCCGTGGACGGAGATTGACACGCCAGAGGATTACAACCGGGCGCAGGCCATTTATCAGGATTTCGTGTCGTGACGCTTCAGAGAAGCCTCTCCATCCCCCTATTCTTTGCGATCGCTCGTAGTTGTTTGTTGCGCGTCCGCGAACATCTCCACGAGAACAATCTTGTATTCCATCGACCCGTAATACTCTCTGGTCCAACCCGAACCCACGCGATTGCCGCCGAGTGCATGGCGTCCCTGGGACTTGCACCCGACGCACTCCAGGTGGTGGCGAGCAACAACGCTGCTGAGGTACGGCGCCTCGGTGCCCTTGTCTCTCAGCAGCATCGCGATGTGATCATAGCCGTTGGAGGTGGGAAGGTGTTGGACGTCGGGAAAATGGCAAGCTATCAGCAGGGACTGCCTTTCATTGCTGTGCCGACCACGCTAAGCAGTGATGGCATCGCCTCCCCAATCGCCGTGATTCGGGGCGATGCTGGATACCACGAGAGTCTTGGCGCGCGGATCCCGATCGCCGTACTGGTGGACCTGGATGTGGTGCGCGATGCCCCGGCGGATACACTTCGAGCTGGTGTCGGCGACCTGATTTCCAATCTATCGGCAATTGAGGACTGGGAACTCGCCATTCGCACGAGGGGCGAGCGGATTGACTCGTTCGCGATGCTGGTTGCACGAAACGCCGCTGAGACGTTCCTAGACAGAGTCAGAGAGCATCCCCACGAAACCGTGAGCCTCTACGCAGACCCAATCCTGGCTCGCCTCGCGGAAGGTCTCTTAATGAGCGGGTTAGCGATGGCCATCGCGGGAACCAGCCGGCCCTGCAGTGGTGCCGAGCACCTCATCAGCCACGCGCTTGATCGCATCCTCACGAAACCATTCGCGCATGGCTTGCAGGTTGGCATGGCCACAGTGTTCGTCCAGCGGCTCCGGGGCTCTGACGTTTCGTCTATCGTGGAGGCCTTCACCAAGTTAGGGATCCCTACGAATCCTGATGCGCTAGGGGTCCCTCGCGACGTGTTCCTAGAAGCGGTGCGGCGCGCTCCCAGCATGCGACCTGGACGAACTACGGTTCTCGACACTTTGAATCCCCACGTCTGCGCTGACGTGTTGGAGGAACTCTGTGCCAAGCGAGTCCGGAGTCCCGCAGAAGCGGTCCCCATCCCTGGCAGAGATCAAGAAACGAACCCTCAAACCGGTTGATGCGTGGTGGACGGTACTTGTCATCGACCCGATCGCCATTCGGCTCCTGTGGCTACTGCTGCGAATCTTGCCGCGCACGTCGCCGAACGCAGTCACGTCGGCATCCCTTGTGGTAGGGCTCCTTGCCGCCACTGCCTTTTTCACAGCGCACGTCGCATGGGGGGCATTGCTGTATCAGCTTGCCTTTGCCTTGGACTGCATCGATGGCAAGCTCGCCCGCCTGCGTGCTCGGCCGAGTGCGCTCGGCGCCTTCTGGGACGGATTCGTTAATAACCTTGTATACGGCGCTTGCATCACGGCGTTCGTCGCCGGCAACTACAGCAGAGAGCCGATGCTCGTGCTGCTTGGATGCACGCTGCTCGCGACGTGGTCCCTGCACGTTTTTCTCACGTACGAGATGCAAAAGGGGGATGCCGCGAGTTGGACGGCGATCCGGCCACCAGAGGGGAGTTGGCTCGCGCGGCACCGCCTCCTGCCGCCCTTCACATTCCCGGACAAGCACGCAATCGCGCTAACGTTGGGCCCTCTCGTCGGACAAATCACATACGGGTTTGCCGCCACCTGCCTGCTAGAGGTGCTCAGCATGGGCCTCAAGTTCCGGACCGTACTTCGTCAGAAACAGCATCAATAGCCATTTGATCGGCTGGGGGGGCACTACATGGGTACTCCGAGTTCTGCACCGCCAACACTTCCCAGTCTGGCGGGGGGCCCCACGTCGTTCTCCGTCGTCATCCCCTGCTACAACGCATCGAGGTACATCTCGGACACACTGGACTCAGTATTGCGCCAAACATATACCCACTTTGAAGTGCTGGTCGTCGATGACGCATCTAGTGACAACAGCCGACAAATTGTCGAAGGGTACACGCACCAAGACCCGCGTGTGCAGCTGATCGCATTGGACCGCCGCTCTGGTGGCCCAGCTAGTCCCCGCAACGCAGGCATCGCCGCAGCCCGCGGGGACTACATCGCGTTCCTAGACTCGGACGATCTCTGGGCTCAGAATAAGTTGCTTCATGACGCCGAGTTCTTGAGGTGTCATGACGTCGATCTTCTATTTTCTGGCGCGTTCTACTTCCGCGATCGACCGGAGAACGTCGTTTACATTATGAAAGCACGCCCACTGAATGGTACATTCCTGTTTCGCAACCGAGTCCCGTTGCTCTCGCTCTGCGCGAAACGAAGCTCTTTCACCCAGGACAAGCTCCTATTCGACCCAGACCCATGTCTTGTCGCTATCGAGGACTATCACTTCCTGCTGAGGGCGTACCTCGAAGGCAAGCGGATCGTCTGCCGCGATGGCATCGACACGTATTACAGGCAGGATAGTGGGACTAGTATTTACGGACGCCACGCATTTTCGAGAGTGCTCCTGCGTCATGTCTACAACCTGTCCAAGATTGCACTCCAGTTCTCTTTTGGAGTACCACGATTCTACGGCCTGTTGGTCGTACTAACCGCGTTTCTTTGCCTGAAGAGACTCAGAGGGTCTCTCTAAGGAGGGTGGAGGCGTGGCGTCGATAGTCATCGGTTCCGCACCTGCCGAGGGACGCAGGCGTAGCGTGTCGCGACTGGCGGACACCGCGGCTTGGAGCTTTTGGTTTGCACAACAGGCCAAACTCTTTCTTGCCTACCTCCTCTTTAGCGACAATCCAGCTGCAGCCACACTTGCCGGCGGCGTCGTTAGTCTCGGGTTTGCGAGCGGAGTATTCGTTCTGACTCTCGTACGAGGAAGCACGGGGACGAAGATCAGCTGGCCAGCCTCAGCACGCTGGATTCTGTACTTCGTCCTGTGGTCCGGAACTACTCTGCTGTGGACTCAAGCTGCGTCTCGTATGGTGGCTCTTGCCTACTGGGCCCTCATGGCTCTCGACCTGGTGGTTGTGTTCACTTTGTTCCGCCTGGGCTATCCTCCTCGAGTTGCCGAGCGTTCATGTCAGGGCTTCGTGTGGGGCTCAGTGGCAATTGCCTCTGTCGCTGTGCTCGGCGGTGCGAGGCTCCAAGACCGGCCTGGCTTGGGCGCCGAACTCCTGCACCCGAACTTCATCGGCAATCAGTTCGCACTAGGGGCGCTTCTGGCATTCTGTCTTGCCGTCCACGCCTGGAATCGACACCGGCGGAGGGGCGAGGGATGGAAATGGCTCGCCCTCGCGTTGCTCCTCCTCATGGCTCTTGCGGGCACGCTGAGCAAGACGGCCATCGCAGGATTCGTACTCGCCTTTGGCGTGTTAGTGCTCCGCGGTCGGGTTGGGTTGCGAGGCGGAATTCTGTTGACGGTGGGCGTCAGTCTTGTATTCCTGCTGTCCTTCGATGCGATCCGATCGAACATAGATGAGTATCTACAGGTACAACAAGCTCCTGATGCCGAGTTCACGTTTACGGGTCGAATCCCGCTCTGGGTTCAGACGTTAGAGATGATTCATGAGCGCCCGCTGATGGGGCACGGATTCTTGTCGTTCCGCGACCGGGGGCCACAGCTCTTCAGCTTCCGCGTTACCACGGCGCACAACGAGTGGATTCACCTCTGGTTCTCACTCGGCATCGTTGGCGTTGTCCTCGCTGCCGTGATCTATGGAACGCTCATCGTGCATTTGCGGCGAACAGCACGAGTACCAGCCCTATCTGTTCCTGCTAGTGCCGGAACCGCCCTCCTTACCTACTTCTTGGCGCGCGGCTTAATGGAAGCAAGCTTGACGAACCTTGTCTTCCCTCTAACGCTTCTCGTGGTCATCTTGGGATGGACGGCCTCGCCCACGCGGGCTCCCGCCTCCTCGAGCCAAACAATCTCTAATCGCTCGCGGCAGTGACCGTCGCCAACGGCAAGCCTATTTGCGTGCTGCAAGTTCACAACTACTACAGGGAGCCTGGTGGCGAGGACGAGGTTTTTCGAGCCGAGGGGCGTCTGCTACGTGCTGCAGGTCACAGAGTCATTGAATACGTCCGCGAGAACAGACAGATGGCGACGGCCGGCACACTGGCCCGCGTTGAGGTGGCCGCAGCGAGCATCTGGGCCCGCGACAGCGTCCGCGAACTCGCCGACCTATTACGGCGGGAGCGCCCCGACATTGTACACTTTCATAACACCTTCCCTTTGGTGTCACCAGCAGCGTACTACAGCTGTCGCCGAGCAGCAGTACCGGTAATCCAAACGCTCCACAACTATCGGCTCTTATGCCCTGCGGCCACGCTCTTTCGCGACGGCCACGTGTGTGAAGACTGTGTTGGCCGTACGCCGTGGCCCAGCATTGTTCACTCTTGCTACCGTGGTTCCATCGCTGGTAGCGCGGTCGTCGCTGCCATGCTGATCGTGCACCGCCTGCTTGGCACGTGGCATGAGCTAGTCGACTGCTACGTCACCCTAAGTGATTTCGCACGACGCAAGTTCATTGGAGCGGGGTTTCCCTCCGAGCGTATTGCAGTCAAGCCCAATTTTCTCTTGAGTGATCCTCGCCCCCGAGTCGGCGCGGGTACCTACGCAGTCTTTATCGGTCGCCTCTCCGCAGAAAAGGGACTACACACTCTCCTCGCCGCGTGGGAAACCCTTCAAGGGTCCGTGCCGCTCCTGATCATCGGCGATGGGCCGCTTCGCCCAGCGGTGGAGAAAGCGGCACGCGAGATCGTCGGACTCAAGTTCGCCGGACGTCTGCCCCACGACGAAGTGCTTGCCGCGCTCAAGGGTGCTCGGTTCCTTGTAATGCCGAGCCAGTGTTACGAGAACTTTCCGTTGGTCATCGTAGAGGCATTCGCTTGCGGCGTGCCTGTGATTGCTCCGCGACTAGGTTCGATGTTGGAGATCGTCGAGGACGGGCGCACCGGTGTCCAGTTCGCCCCAGGTGACTCAAAGGACCTCGCCACCAAAATCCACTGGGCGTGGACCCACGAACGTCCCATGGAAGTTCTAAGTCAGAGTGCTCGCGCCGAGTTCGAAGCAAAGTACACAGCCGAACGAAATTACAGCATGCTGATGGACCTATACGCCCGTGTTCGGCCTGGGAAGAGAGGAAGATAGGCGGTGCTGCTGACGCGAAACAGACTTATCCGAGAAGTAGCGGGGTTCTTCGAAACAACGAATTTCCTCTTGCTCCGGCTCTTCCTAAGCCATCCGAAACGGGCTCGAGTCCTGCCAAGCCGCTTTTTCCGCGAGTATGTGCGCGCCGGCGGGCGAGCCCCCTGGATAAGCCGCCCCCTCCACGAGTTACTGCCCGAAACCGATGGCGCTCGCGTCATCCTGGAGTACTTGCCGACAGGCCCAATTCCGATGCCGCTCGAAGAGCTGGGCGCCATCGGACTCATCTCTGCAGCCCTAAGGCCTAGAACGATCTTCGAGATCGGGACGTTCAGAGGCTACACGGCGTTAACGTTTGCGCTGAACACGCCGCCGGATTCTCTTATCTACACGCTGGACCTGCCGCCCGAAAATAGGCACCACCCGATGGCTTCCGCACGGGGGCACGATGCGTCGCTAATCGAACAAGCTCGACCCGGTGAGTTCCTACGCGGTAGAGCCGAAGGTCAGAAGGTGATCCAGTTATGGGGGGACTCTACTGCCTTCAACTTTTCGCCCTACATCGGAAATATGGACCTAGTGTTTGTGGATGGCGCGCACGACTACGAAGCCGTAGCAAGGGACACAACCAACGCTCTGAAGTTGGTATCACCCAGAGGCATCGTGCTTTGGCATGACTTTGGCCAGTACGGCGAGTACGGCGATGTGACTCAAGCGGTTCTGACGATCATGCCTCGGGACCAGGTCTTCCAGATTGAAAATACGCGGATAGCTTTCTTCCGGCGGGAAGCGTAAGCAACTCTTACCGATGCCAGGGCCTGTTTGGACCCAAGGGGTTTCACGAAATGACACGGGGACTCCTGAGGGGCACCAAGGGTCTAGTAAACCGCTCTCCAACCGCCGAGGTTGACGCCAGGGGAATTGAGTCCCCCCCAGATTGGGGGCAAGCGAACCTCGACAGGTTTGCGAGGCGCGCCATATCATTCGCAAGCGCTTTACTCACAGCGGCTTGCCTCGCCCCTGCGGACGCGCCCAGTACAGGCGCCGGCGATTCAGTTGGGGTGAACCCCGACAGGGTGGCCGTCGCGATCAACGACTCCATCCGTTTGCACCTCAAGATCTGGCACGGGACCACTTACGCCCAACGTACGGCCGGTGTCAGGTGGTTTGTCTCCGATTCAACGGTCGCTGTGATTGACTCGGTGGGTCTCTTGACCGGGAAACGTGGAGGCACTGCCCTCGTAACAGCGATAACGGACGGGACGGCGGCGTACGCGCAAGTGACTGTCGCGCCCGCAATCCTCGCAGGCGCCGGTGACATCGCCGACTGCTCCTCACCTGGTGACCAAGCGACTGCGGCTCTTCTAGACGGGGTTGGCGGTATCGTGTTCACCGCGGGCGACAATGCCTACCCGTTCGGGACGGCGGACCAGTTCGCCACGTGTTATGGGCCCTCATGGGGTCGCCACAAAAGCCGGACCCGGCCCGCGCCGGGGAACCACGAGTATATGACGCCGGGCGCGGCAGGCTACTTCGGGTACTTTGGGGAGGCCGCTGGAGATCCAGCCTTGGGCTACTACAGTTACGACCTCGCTTCCTGGCACATCGTGGTCATCAACAGCAGCGTGGATGTTACACCGGGGTCCCTCCAGGAACAGTGGCTCCGAGCAGATCTCGCGTCCCACCCAACCCGCTGTACGCTCGCATACTGGCACTACCCGCGATTCAGCTCAGGATTGTCGGCGAACTACTCGGTGATGCAGGGAATCTGGCAGGCGCTCTATGACGCTGGTGCCGAGGTCGTTATCTCGGCCCACGACCATGACTACGAGCGCTTCGCGCCGCAAACACCGTCAGGCCTGCCCGACTCAGTCCGCGGCATCCGCGAATTCGTCGTCGGAACCGGAGGCAAGAGCCTCGTGAACTTCGATCGGCTTCGCCGAAACAGCGAAGTCCGAGACAACAGCACGTTCGGCGTGCTTCTCTTGAGGCTCTACGACGACCGTTACGAGTGGGAATTCATGCCCACCCAGGCCGGCGGCTTTACCGACGCCGGTGGGGACACCTGCCACTGATCCGGACAAGGTCCGCAGCGAGACCGCTACCTCAGGACGCCACCACCGCCACGCCCCGCGGCTGCGCCACGAGCCCGCGCTCGGCAAGCTGGGACTCAATCCAGCGGTAGGTCCGCTCAAGCCCCTCCTCCAGCGAGATCTCGGGCTCCCACTTGAGTACCTCACGCAGCCGCGTGTTATCGCTGTTCCGCCCGCGGACGCCTTGGGGCTTCGTGAGATCGTGCCGCCGGCGAATTTGCTTCTCGGCGATCGTGGCAACCATCTCCACCAGCTCGTTGATCGAAATCAGTCGATCCTGCCCGAGGTTGAGCGGCTCGCGATGTTTGGACATCATTAAGCGGTAGATGCCTTCGACGCAATCGTCGATGTAGCAATACGAGCGTGTCTGATTGCCGTCACCCCACACCTCGATCTCGT
>Ga0066669_10000328_pt1 | contig 14500 bp, 10 predicted proteins | sample GraSoiAngelo_118_FD_133940 | JGI IMG/M metagenome (GOLD analysis project Ga0066669, IMG submission 133940) | Grasslands soil microbial communities from the Angelo Coastal Reserve, California, USA - 14_0919_02_20cm | ecosystem: Environmental > Terrestrial > Soil > Grasslands | place: USA...
CAGCGCGTGACGACGACGTGGCTGCGCAAGTACATCGCGCAGGTGCCGGCGGCCGACCGCGCGTCACAGTGTGCGAACTACGATGCCGCGGAGCCGGGCGGTATTTACTGGCAGTGCATCGACCCCGGCACCGTCGATCCCAACACCGGCAACGGCCTGCCGCGCGTGTGGCGGTTTCCCTTCGACCACTTCCGGCTGGCCGCCCATCCCGATGGGCTCACGCACGGGTTCATCGGCGGCAACGAGACCGAGCACGTGATCGACATGGTGGGCCGCCGCTGCAAGCTCACCAACACCTGCCCCTGATCGAGCGCTGAGGCTGCCGGGCATCCCGGAACGCCGGGATGCCCGGCCTCACGCCGGCGCGCTGAAGCCGTACGTCTCGACCGCCCACGCCTTCTGCTTGAACTTCTGCACCTTGCCCGAGCCGGTGAGCGGAAACTCGCTGACGATCTCGACGTACTTCGGAATCTTGAAGTTCGCGATCTGATCCTTGGCGAAGTCGCGGATCTCCTGCGCCGTGAGGCTGGCGCCGGCCTTCGGGATCACGAACGCCATGACCACCTCGCCCAGGACCGGATCGGGCACGCCGACGATCGACACGTCGAGGATCTTCGGGTGCCGCAGGTAGAAATTCTCGATCTCGGCCGGATACGTGTTGAAGCCGCCGACGATGATCATGTCGCTGAGGCGGCCCGTGATCCTCAGATATCCCTGCGCGTCCTTCACGCCCATGTCGCCGGTGTGCAGCCAGCCGTCGCGAATCTTGTCCGCCGTCGCCTCCGGCTGCTTGTAATAGCCGAGCATCAGGCTCGGCCCCTTCACGCAGACCTCGCCCTCCGTGCCGATGGCGCACTCGCGGCCGGTCGTGGGATCGACGATGCGATCGACGAGCTCGGGCGTGACACGTCCGACGGTGGAGACCCGCTGCTCGATTGGATCGCCGAGCCGCGTGAAATGCGTCCCGCCCGTCGCCTCCGTGAGGCCGTACACGACAGTGGCATCCATGCCGAGCCCGTGCTCGCGATCGAGGATCTTGCGCATCATCTCTACCGGCACGGGGGCGGCGCCGATGGTACCGGTCCGCAACGAGCGCAGGTTGTAGTCACGGAAGCCTGGGTGGCCGAGAATCGTGATGAACATCGTCGGCACGCCGGAAAAGATCGTGACCCGCTCGCGCTCGATGAGCCGCAACGCTTCCTCGGGATCGAAGACCTCCATGACGACTTGAGTGGAGCCCGCCAGCGCATTCGCGGTGATGCAGCCGAGCGCGCCGAAAATATGGAAGTACGGGACCGGCACCAGGCATCGATCGTCGGGGCCCCATTCGTGCAGCGCGAGATACTCGCGGGCCTTGTACCAGAAATTGCCGTGCGAGAGCAGGCAGCCCTTGGGCGCTCCCGTCGTTCCCGAGGTGTAGAGCATCGCGGCCGGCGCCTCGGGCGCCACGCGGATCTTCGCCAGCTCGCCGGGCGCGACCTTCGCGCCGCGGCGGACGACGGCATCCGCGCCGAGACAGCCGGGATCGTGCTCGGCGCCGAAGACGATGACGTGGCGCAGCTCCGGGAACTTCGCGCTCACGATGCGCCGATCCTGCTGCCAGAGCACGTCGGGCACCACGCTGCGGAGGATCTCTCGATAGTCGATGCCGGCGGTCTCCAGCCGATCCATCATGACGAGCGCCTTCGCGTCCGACTGCCGCAGCACGTACTCGAGCTCGACGCCCTTGTAGCGGCTGTTGCACGTCACCGTGACGGCGCCGATCTTCGCGATGGCGAAGTTCGCGACGTTCCACTCGATCGAGTTCGGCATCCAGATGACGACGTGATCGCCCGGCCCCAGCCCGAGGGCCAGGAGACCGCGCGCGAACGCGTCGGCGCGTGCGGCAAGCTCCGCGTAGCTGATACGGATGTCCTTGAAGACGATGGCCGGCGTGTCGGCGCGGCGCGCCGCCGCCGCGTCGAGCATCGCGCCCAGCGACAGCGGATTGTTCACGCTCATGGCCGGCCGATTTCCTCGAACAGGCGGCGGACGCGCGCGAACGCGACGCCCAGGTCCTGCTCGGTCAGCCCCTCGTGCAGCGCCGCGCGCAGCCGCGTCCACAGCTTGTCGCTGCGAACCAGGGCCGCTTCGCGGTCGCCGGCGCCGGCCACTTCGCGGATGGCGAGCGCCGCGGATTCTGTCCAGCCCTCGAAGGCGCGCACGAGCGCGCCGCGCGTCTCGGCCTGCCGATCGGGCGCCGTCGCGGCCAGGCGAAGCGCGCGCACGAGCGGCTCGAGGGCCTCCTCGAAGGCGCCGGCGTCGACGCGGCGGCGACCGAGCTTGTCGTAGCTCCACCAGAGGCGGCGGTCGACTTCCTCGCGGCGCTTGGGCGGCAGCGCCTCGTCGTGCACGCTCTCGAGCAAACGCTCCGCGCGCTCGAGCGCGCTCAGCGCCTCGCTCTCGCGCGCCTCCTGCATCGAGCGGATCGCCTGCGCGGTGAGCTGGCCGATCTCGCCGCTGAAGGTTCCCGAAAAGAGCTCGCGGAACGTCTCGGCGCGCGCGGGCGGCACGCCCGGACGCTCGAGCGCCTCGCGCAAGATCCCGCGCGCGGCACGGAATTCTTGACGTTGCGACAGCGCCAGGACGAGCTGCTCGTAGGCCGGCCACAGCCGCGTCTCCGCCGTCGCCGTCAACTCGCGCAGCTCCGCATCGTCGGGCGCCGCCGCACGCCCTCGCGCGAGCCACACGAGCGCGTCGCGCAGGCTGCTGACCCGGCCGTCGGAGTCGGGCGCGGCCGGAGCGCCGGCAGCGGCCATCAGATCCCGGGCGGCCGCGAGCGCGAGCGCCACGAGCTGACGCTGATACTTCGGACGCTCCACATCGGGAGCCGTTGCGATCGCGGTGTCCAACGCGGCGCGCGCCGCCGCGTGGTCGCCGAGCCCCTGCTGCGCGAGTCCCAGGATCGACCACAGCGCGGCCGACTCGTGCGCACCGGCCGGCCGGCGCTCGGCCGGCGCGTCTGTGGCAAACGCCGCGCTCGCGGTCTCCACCACGTCGGCGTGACGATGCTGCGGGTAGAGCTCGAGGCAGTAATCCACGAGTGCGGTGGGCGTGACTGGCGCGGACGTGGTCGGCGTGGGACTGACGGGCGCGGGCCCGACCGGCGTGGGACTGACGGGTGCGGGCTCGTCTGGCGTGGGACTGACGGGCGCCGGCGTGACCGGCGCGGACGTGGTCGGCGTGGGACTGACAGGCGCGGGCGTCGGCGGCGTGGGAGCGATGGATACGGGACTCACCGGCGCAGCAGTGACCGGCGTCGCAGTGACCCGCGCGGGCGCGACGGTTTGCGTCGACTGCGGCCGCCCGATCGGCGTCGCCTCCGAGGCCTTCGCGCGTTTCAGATACCGCTCGCGCGCGCCCGCGGCATGGCGCGGATGGCTCGAGCGCCAGCGCTGCCTGGGCTCGCCCGACGCGGCGTCCGGCGTGCCACGCGAGGGCCACAACAGCGCGAGCGTGCCGAGAAAGACCAGGCCCAGCGCGACGAGCGCGCCGAACATGATCAGCGTCTCTTCGGTCAGCACGCGGGGTTCACCGGCGCGCCCTCGGCCAGCGAGCGATAGGCGGCCAGCACCACGGCGAGATCGCGGCGCCCCTCGGCGCCGTCCATCTCGCTCACGCGCCCGCTCGTCATCGCCTCGCCGAACGCGCGCAGCATCGCCTCGTGGCCTCGTGTGTCGCGCCAGAAGAGGCGCGCCCGAACGCCGTCGCGGCCCCTGATGAGGACCCAGCGTCCGCGGTTGTCGACGAAGCACGTCGCGCGCGTCCCAGTCACCGATGACCATTGAAACCGTGAAACGCCGGGCGCGGCAAGAGAATTGGCGAGGACGCCGATGGCACCGCCGTCGCACTCGGCGAGGACGTCGACGGCGTCCTCGCCGGCCATGTCGCCGAGTGTCTGCGGCGGACGCAGCGCGAACACGCGCCGCACCTCGCCGCCCCACCAGCGTAGCGCGTGCACGTAGTGGATACCGCCGTCGATCAGAGCGCCACCGCCCGCGTCGGACGTGAGGCGCCAGCCCGCGTGCCGTCGCCAGCCGCGCGCGATCAGATGCAGCTCGCGCGGCTCGCCCAGCAGGCGTGCGTCGAGCGCGCATCGTACCCAGCGGAAGGCGGGCATGAAGCGAAAATTCTCGGCGGTCATCAGCACGCGGCCGGCGCGCGCCGCAGCGTCGATCATCCGGTCGGCCTCGTCGAGCGTACGTGCGAGCGGCTTCTCGACGAGCACGTGGCGGCCGGCGGCGAGGGCCTGCAGCACGTCGTCGAGGTGGCGATCGTGAGGGGTGCAGACGACCGCCGCGCGCGCGCGAGGGTCGCGCAGCGCGTTGTCGTAGTCGCCGTACGCGCCCACGCCGCCGAACTCGCGCGCGTAGGCGCGCGCGCGGGCGACGTCGCGGCTCGCGAAGATCACCGGCAGCCGCAGCCGCCGCGCGGCCCTCGCGTGACGTCGCGCGATCCAGCCACAGCCGAGCACGACCAGCGCCATCGCCTCGTATTCTAGTTGCCTGTTATCATTACAAGCGAGCAGTCGATTCGTACGGAGGCGTGCATGCGTCGAGTGGCGGTGATCGGAGTCGGTGTCACGAAGTTCGGTCGGCACGAGCGCACGTCGGCCGAGCTGTTCGCCGAGGCGGCGGCCGACGCGCTGGCCGACGCGGAGATGCCGGCCAGCCGCGTGCAGGCGCTCTACTACGGCAACGTCGTCGGCGGGGAAACGGAGAAACAGCTGCACACCGGGCCGCAGGCCGCCTCGGTGCTCGGCATCCCGACCGTGCCGACCACACGCTTCGAGACGGCGTGCGCCTCGTCGCACGCGGCGTTTCGGCACGCGGTCATGGAGGTCGCCTCCGGGGCCTCCGACGTCGTGCTGGTGGGCGGCGCCGAGCGCGTGCTGAACGTGCCGACCGCCGACTCGACGGAGTACTTCGCGTACGCCTCGGACGCCTCGTGGGAGCAGACGCTCGGCCTGACGTTCCCCGGCGTCTTCGCGCTCGTGGCCCGCGCCCACATGCACAAGCACGGCACCACCGAGGAGCAGATGGCGGCAGTGGCCGTGAAGAATCACCGCCACGGGGTCCTGAATCCGAAGGCGCAGTTCCGCAAGGAGATCACGCTCGAGACCGTGCTGAGCTCGCCGAAGGTCGCCGATCCGCTCAAGCTCTACGATTGCTGTCCGTTCAGCGACGGCGGCGCCGCGCTGGTGCTGGCATCGGAAGACGTCGCACGCACGGCCCGCCGGCCGATCTGGGTCCTCGCCTCGGCGGCCGCCTCCGACTGGATGCTGCTCGGCGACAAGCGCGATCTCTCGCGCGTGCCCGCCACCGAGCGTGCGGCGGCGGCGGCGTACCGTCAGGCGGGCATCGGACCTCAAGATGTCGACGTCGTCGAGCTGCACGACTGCTTCACGATCGCCGAGATCGTCGCCACCGAAGGCCTCGGCCTGTTCGAGCCGGGCGCCGGCGGGATCGCCGCGGAGAAAGGATGGACGAGTCTCGGCGGCAAGATTCCTGTGAATCCCTCGGGCGGGCTGAAGGCCAAGGGACACCCGATCGGGGCGACGGGGGCCGCGCAGATCTGCGAGGTCGTCACGCAGCTGCGCGGCGAGGCCGGCGCTCGCCAGGTCGAGGGTGCGCGGCGCGGCCTCACGCACACGCTCGGCGGCAACACCGCGACCGTGCTCGTCAGTCTCTTCGGCCGTGACTGAGTCGACGGTCACCCTCGGCCGCTTCTTCGCGGCTGCGCGCGAGGGCAGGTTGACGGCGATCCGCTGCGGCGGCTGCGGCGCGCTCGCCGTGCCGCCGAAGGAGCTGTGCCCCGAGTGCGGCGCGCGCCGCTGGGAGCCCGTGCCGCTTTCCGGCGAGGGCACGATCGCCAGCTTCACCGTCATCCGGGTCGCGCCGCGCGGACACGCCGACGAGGCGCCCTATGCGATCGCGGCCGTGCGCCTGCGTGAGGGCGTATCGCTGCTGGGCCGCGTCGTCGACGTCCCCCTCGACTCACTGGCGATCGGGATGCCCGTCCGCTTTCGCCCGATTGTCGTGAAGGACCGTCCCGCCATCGGCTTCGGTCCGCGCCAGCCCTGATATAGTCGGGGGCGGCGGCATGGCCCCGGACACTCTCGATCTCGACCTGGTCGTGCGCCGTCTTGCCGGCGATGGCAAGGCCCGGGTGTCGGCCGATGCCGTCGCCGTGTGGCTGCTCGGGCTCGACGGCAGCGAGCTCGCGCTGCACGCCGCGCTCGGCTTCGCACGGCCGTCCACCGCGCGCACGCTCGCGCATCGTCCCTTCGGCCGCCTCGCCGACTGGCTCACGCCGCGGCGAGTGCCGTCGCTCGGCATCGTCCCCGCGTCGTTACCGCCGGGACGCGCATGGCTGCGCGAGGAATCGATCCGATCGGTGTTGGTGGTACCGCTCGCGGCGGGCGGCATTCGACTGGGTCTGCTCGCGGCCTTTCGACGCCGCCGGCCGTTCACCGCGCGCCATCTCGCCGCCGCGCGCGAAATCGCCGCGGCCGGCGGGCCGGCCATCCACGCCGCGCTGCGCTTCGCCGAAGAGCGCGAGCACGTCGAGCGCGCGGAGATACTGCTCGCGGTGACGCAGACGCTGGCCTCGACGTCCGATCTGCCGGCGGCGCTCGGTGAGATCGCCCACCGCACGGCGGCCGCGCTCGGTGCGGAGTGCTGCGAGATCCACGTTGCGGACGCCCCCGCGCCGTCGCCATCGGCCGTGCCCGAGGGCGGCGCCGAGCTGGTGGTGCCCATCGGGCGCGAGTACGCGGCCATCGGCTCGCTGCGCCTCGTGCGGCGCGATGGAGGCGAGTGGGCGCCGACGATCGTGGAGCTGGCCACGGCGATCGCGGGGCAGATCGCGCTGGCCGCCGAAAACGCGCGGCTCGTCCGCCAGGCGGAGGCGCACGCCGGCGAGCTCGCGGCGCTGCACGACGTCACGGCCACGCTGACGTCGACGCTCGAGCTGCCGACCGTGCTCGAGACGGTCGCCGACTCGGCGCGCTCGCTCATCGGCGCGCAGCGGTGCGGCGTCTTCGAGCTCGACGGCGCCCAGCAGCTCGTGCCGCGCGCGAGCCGTGGCGTGCCGATCGAGCATCTGCTCACGCTGAAGCCCGGTCAGGGCGCCGTCGGCGCCGCCGCACTCCGCCGCGCGCCGTTCTTCACGCCCGACTGGCGCGAGCACGAGCCGCCGGGCTACGCCACCGATCGCGTTGGCGACGAGGTGCTGCGCGACGCCGTCCGCCGGCAGGGCATCCGCGCCGTCCTCGCCGTGCCGCTCGTGTCCAAGGACACGCTCGTCGGCGTGATCGCCGCGGCCTGGGACGACGTGCACGCGTACGACGAGCGCGAGGTGCGATTGCTCACCGGGTTGGCGCAACAGGCCGCCGTCGCGCTCGATCGCGCGCGCGTGCACACCGCGGCCCTTCGGCGCGCCGACGAGCTGGGCGCGCTGCTGCGCGCCGCACGCACGGTCATGGCCGGCCTCGACCGCGACGCCACGCTGCAGCAGATCGCGCACGAAGCGGCCGGCATCGCGGGCACGCCGCACGTGAAGGTGCTCGTCGTCGATTCGCAGACGCGCACGCTGCGGCTCGGCGCCATCACCGGCAGTCCGGTGCCCGCCGATTTCGCGGTGCCGCTCGGCTCGAGCTATTCGGGCCGGGTGGCGGTCACCGGCGAGCCGCTGTTCGTCTCGGACACCGCGAACGACCCGCAGAACAACCTCGCGCAGCGCGACCGTGAGGCGGGCATCGTGACCTATCTCGGCCTGCCGATCCGCAGCCGTGAGCGCGTCCTCGGCGTGCTGACGTTCAACACGACGATGCCGCGCCGCTATTCGCCGCCGGAGCTCGACTACCTCGCCTCGTTCGCCGATCTGGCCGGCATCGCGCTCGACAACGCGCGGCTCTACGACGAAGCGCAGCAGGCGCTCGCCGACCTGCGGGCCATGCAGCAAAAGCTGGTGCGCGGCGAGACCCTGCGCGCGCTCGGCGAGCTGGCCGGCGGCGCCGCGCATCATCTCAACAATCTGCTGACGATCGTGGTCGGGCGCGTGCAGCTGCTGCTGCGCAACGTCGAGGACGACCGGCTGCGCCGACCGCTCGCGATCATCGAGAAGGCGGCCAAGGACGGCGCCGAGGTCGTGCGCCGGCTGCAGCAGTTCTCGCGCACCCACCAGGTCGGCCAGCTGCGCACCCTCACCCTCGAAGACGTGGCCGGCGACGCGCTCGGGCTCACCCGTGGCCACTGGCAGGACAGCGCCCGCGCGCGCGGGGTGAGCATCGACGTGGAACAGCGCCTCGCGGGCGCGACCACGATCGAGGGCGATGCGGCCGCGCTGCGCGAGGCCGTCACCAATCTCGTGCTCAACGCCGTGGACGCGATGCCGAAGGGCGGCCGCCTCACCGTCGAGACGCGAACGGACGGCGACCGCGCGGTCCTCGTCGTGGCCGACACCGGCACCGGCATGTCAGAGCACGTCCGCCTCAAGGCGCACGAGCCGTTCTTCACGACGAAGGGTGTGAAGGCGACCGGCCTGGGCCTCAGCGTTGCCTACGGCATCGTGCGCAGCCACGGCGGTGAGCTGACGCTCGATAGCCGCGAAGGGCGCGGCACCACCGTCACGCTGATGTTGCCGCGAGCAGGTGCGACGTCGCCGGCGGCGGGATCCGCAACGGGGCCGCGGGCGGGCGCGCTGCGGATGCTGCTCGTGGACGACGAGGACGAAGTGCGGGAGGCGCTCGCCGAGATGCTCGCCTCGCACGGCCACACGGTGCTGACGGCCACCGGCGCCGACGAGGCCCTCGAGCGGCTCGACGCCGAGCCCGACCTCGACCTCGTCCTCACGGATCTCGTCATGCCGGGCGGCACCGGTTGGGACGTCGCCGCCGGCGTGAAAGCGCGCCGTCCGCACGTCCCCGTCGGCCTCATCACCGGCTGGGGCGACACCACGGACGTCGACGACGCCCGGCGCGCGATGGTGGACTTCGTCGTCGAAAAGCCGGTGACCGTCGAGGCGCTGCAGGAGGCCGTCGCGCGCGTGCGCGAGCGCTGAGCCGCTAGCGCGACGGCGCGAGCGTGACCGCGGCCGCGCGCACGGCCTTCACGATTCCGTGATAGCCCGTGCAGCGGCAGAGCACCGCCGAGATCCCCTCGCGCACCTCCTGTTCGCTGGGCGAGGGATTCGTGCGCAGCAGGTCGAGGGCCGTGAGCAGCATACCGGGCGTGCAGAACCCGCACTGCAGCCCATGGTGCTCGCGAAACGCCTCCTGCAGCGGATGGAGCCTGCCGTCGCGCATCAGTCCTTCGACCGTCGTGATCTCCGCGCCGTCGGCCTGGACGGCCAGCATCAGGCACGAGCGCGCCGCGTCCCCGTTGATCAGCACGGTGCAGGCGCCGCAGATGCCGTGCTCGCAGCCGACGTGCGTGCCGGTGAGACCGAGATCCTCGCGCAAAAAGTCGACGAGCAGCTTGCGCGGCTCGCAGCGGCCCTCGCGTGCCGCGCCGTTCACCGTGAGCCTCACCGTCGCGGCGGTCATGCCGCGCGCTCGGCGGCGCGCTTGAGCGCGCGCTCGGTGAGAACACCGGCGAGGTGGCGGCGATAATCCGCCGAGGCGTGAATGTCGGCGTCGGGCTCGACCAGCTCGCTCGCGCGCCGGCCGGCGGCTTCGATGGCGGCCGCGCCAAGCCCGTCGCGCTCGACGATCTCCTCGGCGGCGCGCAGCCGCCGCGGCGTCCCGCCGGCGCCCGCCGTCGCCAGGCGTGCCGTGACGCGTCCGCCGCTGCGCCACACCGCGGCCGCGACGCCGACGATCGCAAAGTCACCGTGACGCCGCGCGAGCTCTTCGAACGCCCAGCCCGCGCCCTCGGCCATCACGGGCAGCCGCACCTCGGTGAGGATCTCGTCCGGCGCCAGCGTCGTCGTGAGATACGTCTCGAACAACGCGCCGGAGGACAGCGTGCGCTCGCCCTTCGGCCCGCGCGCGACGACCTCGCCCTCCAGCGCCGTCAGCACGGCCGGATACTCGGCCGACGGATCGGCGTGGGCGATCGAGCCGCCGATCGTGCCGCGCGAGCGGATCGGCAGGTGCCCGACCCAGCGGGTGGCCTCACGCAACAGCGGCAGACGCCGCGCCACAACGGGTGAGAACTCGATCGCGCGCTGGCGGGTCATCGCGCCGAGCCGCACGTGACCGTCGTGCTCGCGGATGTAGGCCAGCGATGTGATGCGGTTGAGATCGATGAGCGCGGCCGGGCGCGCCAGCCGAAAGTTCAGCAGCGGGACGAGGCTCTGGCCGCCGGCCAGCAGCTTGGCGTCGCCGTTGTAACGCGCGAGCAGCGCGAGGGCCTCGTCGAGCGTGGACGGCGCGTGATACTCGAACTTCGGCGGTTTCACGGTAACGAGTGCCGGGAGTCCGGCTCGGGCCGTGGGTGGCCTGCACGAGAGGCGCGTGGCTCCGCTCCGCGATCTCCAGCTTGGCGGATCATTTCCCAGAGGTTGCTCGGCGTCATCGGGAGCTCGGTGATGCGGATGCCGAGCGGGCGGAGCGCGTCGCTGACCGCGTTGGCGATGACGGCGGGCACGGTCATCGACGACGACTCGCCGAGGCCCTTGGAGCCGAGCGGCGTGAGTGGCGACGGCGACACGATGTGAGCGATCTCGATCTCCGCCGGCGCCTCGGTCGCCGTCGGCACGAGGTAATCCATGAACGTGCCCGTGAGGAACTGGCCGTCGTCGTCGTACTTCAGCTCCTCGTACAGCGCGCCGCCGAGGCCGTGCAGCGCGCCGCCGTAGATCTGACCCTCGGCGATCATCGGATTGATGATGGTGCCGGCATCGTGGACGGTCACATACTTGAGGATCGTGATGGCGGCCGTCCGCCGATCGACCTCGACGGCCATGATCTCCGCGATGAAGCCGTAGGTGTTCGACGAGTTCACGCGATCCTCGGCGTCGACGGCGCGGCTCACGCCGAAGCCGAAGACCGCAGTCGCCTGCAGCCCGGGCTCCATGCCGTCGGGCAGCGACTCGGTGTTCCAGTGCGCGCGGCCCGCGAGATCCTTCACGGAATACGACGGCCCCTTGCCGCTGCGCGGCCGCACGGCGCCGTCGCGGAACTCGAGGTCGGCCGCCGGACGCTCCATGAGATGCGCCGCGTAGTCCACGAGCTTCGCGCGGAGCTTGCGCGCGGCCAGCGCGACCGCGCTGGTGCCGACGGAGCCGAAGCGGCTCGAGTACGTGCCGGAGGAGATGGACCAGATGCGCGTGAAGGTGTCCATCTCGTCGACGACCGTGATGTCGTCGGGCGTGAGCCCCAGCTCGTCGGCGACGATCTGCGCGACGACCGTCTGGTGCCCCTGCCCCTGCGGCGTCGTGCCGAGGATGGTCGTCACGCGTCCGAGCGGATCGATCTTCACCGTGGCCGCATCCACCGCGCCCGACTTCGGCAAGTATTCGGGCTTCGCGCGGAACTGCGGGTCGAGCGCGGTGGCCACGTACCCCATGTTCGAGACCGACGGATCCACGGCCAGCGCGACCCCGATACCGAACCATCGGCCGTTCGCGCGCGCCCTGGCCTGCTGGCGTCGCAAGTCCGCGTAGTCGGCGACCTGCACGGCTTTGTCCAGCGCGGCGGGATAGTCGCCGCTGTCGTAGTAGCCGCCGGTCGGCGTGTGGTACGGCATCTGCTCCGGCGCTATCAGATTTCGCCGGCGGATCTCGATGGGGTCGAGACCAAGCTCGTCGGCCAGGCGGTCCATCATCCCCTCGGTTTCGAAGTAGAGATGGCCGCACGCATAGCCGCGGTTGGGCCCGGTGAGGCTCTTGTTCGTCATCACCACGGACGCGTCGACCTCGAGGTGCTGGAAGGCGTATGGGCCGACGAAGTTGCCCGTTGGACGGAACGAGCATCCAGGCTCGGGGCTGCGGATGTAGCCGCCGACGTTGTCGAGCCACTTGAAGCGCATCCCGACGACGGTGCCGTCCCTCTTCGCCGCCAGCTCGCGGTAGGCGACGCGATCCGTGCCGCTCGACGACGCGAGCAGGTGCTCACGGCGGTCCTCGATCCACTTCACCGGCACGCCCGCGTGCTTCGCGGCCAGCGCGATCAGCGCGATGTAGGGATAGATGCTCGACTTGATGCCGAACGAGCCGCCGATGTCCGTCGGCACGATGAAGCGCAGCTTGTTCTCGGGCAGCCCGAGCACCCTCGCGGTGAGCGGATGCATGATGAACGGCCCCATGAAGTTGGACCAGACGGTGCAAATACCATCGGGCTCCCAGCGCGCGATGATCCCGTACGTCTCGATCGGTGTGGAGCCGTATTTCGGAAAGCGGAAGCGCTCGCGCAGCACGACGTCGGCCTCGCGGAACGCGCGCTCAGGATCCCCGTACACGAGCCGTCGATGACCGGCGAGGTTCGTGCCGACCTTGTCGTGCAGCACCGGCGCATCGGGCTGGAGCGCTTTCTCCGGATCGACGACGGCGGGCAGCGGTTCATACTCGACGTCGACCAGCTCCGCCGCGTCCTCGGCCAGGTATCGATCGCGCGCCACGACGACCGCCACCGGCTCGCCGACGAACCGCACCTTGTCGGTGGCCGCGCAGTAATAGTGCACGGGCGTCGTGACGCCGACCGCGAACGGCTTCGTCTCCCGCGCGACATCGTCGCCGGTGATCACGCCGACCACGCCCTCGGCCGCGCGCGCCTTCGACACGTCGTACCCGAGGATGCGCGCGTGCGGGTGGCGCGAGCGCACGATCGCCGCGTGGTGGATGTTGCCGATCGGCGGATGATCGTCGATGTACGTTCCGCGTCCGGTGAGGAGACGGAAATCCTCGACGCGCTTGACCGACTTGCCGATCCAGCGATCGCTCATGAGCGGCCTCGCACTCTAGTCAGCCGTCCGTCGCAGTGTCAAGCGCGCGCGCCACTCACCTCGCGGCGTCCCGCTCAACCGCCGGCCCGGAAGACGGCTCAGTGCCCGCCGCCGGCCACCGCGGCGCCGGTGATCGACGCGAGGCGCTTGGCCAGAGGCGTATTGCGACTGCGCCCCACCCGGACCTCGCCGTCGATGACGACCGCGGAGATACCCGGAATATCGCCCCGCGCGATCGCGTGCAGCGCGTCGGGCGCCAGCGACGCGGCAGGCGCGTCGCACACGACGAGGTCGGCGGGCTGGCCGATGACGAGCGTGGCGGCGGCGGCCAGTCGAAAGGCGCGCGCGTTGTTGCCGGTGGCGAGGGCGATCACCGTCTCCGGCGCGAGGTCGCCGAGCGAGGCCAGCTCGCACACGCTCTTGAGCACGCCCATCGGCATCACGCCCGTACCCGTGGGCGTGTCGCTGGCGACGCACACACGCAACAGCGCGCCGGCTTCGCGCGCGAGCCGCAAGATGAAGAGCGCGGACTTGAGATTGCCCGCCTGCACGAGCTGCAGCGCCATGTCGGTCTCGCGCACGATCGTGCGAAGCCCGTCCTCATCGAGCGAGGTGGTGCCACCGTTGACGTGGCCGCAGACATCGGGCCGCAGGTGCAACAACACGTCATGCGTGATCGGACTCGAGCCCGGGATCGAGTTGCCGCCGCTGTGCGACATCACGCACAGACCGTGCTTCTGCGCGCGGCGGACGTCGGGCTCGCCGTCGCGCGGATGCGTGTAAGCGCCGAAGCCGTACTTGGCGTGGCGCACGCCGTGCCTGGTCATCTCCGCGAAGTCCGCGTCGCTCAAGCCCGGCTCCAGCACGACCGAGCCCGCGTTGACCTTCATGCCGTTGGGATGGAAGTGCTCGAAGCACTTCGCGGCCGCGATGGCGAGCGCCTTCGAGGCCGCTGCATCGTGCGGACGGCCGGGCGCGTGCACGCCCTCGCCCGCGGACACCACCGACGTGATGCCGCCGTGGACATAGGAGTCGAGGAAATCGACGGTCTTCTGCCGCGGCGTGTAGTCGCCGAGGACGACGTGGCAGTGCGAGTCCACGAGCCCAGGCATGACCGTGGTGCCGCGGCAGTCGATGACGACGTCGGCGCGTGCGGCGTTGGTCCGGCTGGCCGACCCGAGCGCCGTGATGCGTCCGTCTTCGGCCAGCAGCGACTCGGCGTCGCCGCGCGGCGCCGAGAGGACGCCGGTGACGAAGGCGCCGATGTTGACCACGCCGAGCGTCGGCACCTTACCGCGCCTCGAGGCCGCTCACTCGTACTCGCCGAGGCAGCGATCGACGACGGCCTTGGCCCGCGCCCAGTCGTAGGCGCGGAACATGCGTGTGTTCACGACCGGCTGGGCGGCGGAGTAGAACATCTCGTACTGCAGCTGACGGCCGCCGAACTCGGTGCCGACGAAGTCCCACACGAGCTTCAACAGCTTCACGCGCTCGCGCGCGCCGGTCGTCGCACCCCGCAGGAACTTCTCGAGATCGGCGCGCGTCTCCGGGCTGGTGAACGACGCCTCCGAGGA
>Ga0066669_10000336_pt1 | contig 14366 bp, 11 predicted proteins | sample GraSoiAngelo_118_FD_133940 | JGI IMG/M metagenome (GOLD analysis project Ga0066669, IMG submission 133940) | Grasslands soil microbial communities from the Angelo Coastal Reserve, California, USA - 14_0919_02_20cm | ecosystem: Environmental > Terrestrial > Soil > Grasslands | place: USA...
AGCCGGAGTTGGACCGCCTCGAGGAACAGGTCAATCGGGACAGGCTCAGCGTCATCCTCCAGCGACACCTGCCGTCCGTGGATCTGCCCTTCTTCGAGCGGTGCCTGGCCGCGCTGCGCCCCAACACCGCGCCGTGGCGGCGCCTCCTGGTCAAGCGCGCGCTGCATCGCCGCCTGCGGGCATACGCCGCGCGCCCGCCCCTGCGGATGTGGCTCGTGACCTGGCGGCGACGCCTCGCGACCTTGGGTGGGCTGCGTGGGGACACAGCATCGCGCAAGCATTTCCACAGCGGCACGATCCTCGCGCTCGTCGGGGGCGATGGAGCGGGCAAGACGACGTGCGCCACGGCGCTGCACGCGTGGTTGGCGCGGCACTTCGAGACGTACCGGGCGCACCTCGGGCGGCCGCCCAAGGGGCTGATGACCGCCTCCGTCGGGGTGGCATTGCGCGTGGCGGGGGTGTTCGACCGCCGCGGTACCGGAGCGCTCATGGCGTACCTGGAGCTGTTGTATCACCTCGCGACGGCGCGCGACCGCTATCGCCTCTACCTCAAGGTCCGCCGGTTTACGGCCAACAAGGGACTCGCGATCTGCGAGCGCTACCCGGTGTCCGGGAACCACTCCCTCGTGGGACCGCGCATCAAAGAGCTCGTCGACACGGTGCCGTACGCCGGCCTCGCCCGCTGGCTCGCGCGGGCGGAGCAGCGCTACTACGAGCGGTTCGGCCGTGAGGACATCCTCATCGTGTTGCAGGTCGATCCCGAAACGGCCGTCCGGAGGAAGACCAGCGAGCCGGCGGAATACGTCAGGAATCGGGTCCGGATCGTCATGGAGCGAGACTGGAGCAGCAGCGGCGCGCGCGTCGTCGACGCCGCCCGTCCGCTCCCGGAGGTCCTGCACGACCTGAAGGCACTCGTCTGGTCCGAGCTCTAGGCGTGATGCTCCGTTCCCCTGCCCCCCCCTCCCTTCGCCCCCACCGCCCCCTGGTCGTCGAGCTGGTCGGTCCTCCGGGCGCAGGGAAGAGCACGCTGGCGCGCTTGCTCGCCGAGCGCGACTCCAGGATACGCGCCGGGCTGGGCGTGGACGCCGTGTCGACACCACGGCTCGCGGCGAGCGCCATGCACACGCTGCCCACAATCGTCCAGCTGTGTCGCAGCACCGCCGGACTCCCCTGGGCCGAGAGCCGCCAGCTCATTCGGCTGCATGCGCTCGGTGACTCCCTCGACCATACCGCCGTAAACGGCAAGCGGGTTCTCCTCGTGGAGGAAGGTCCCGTGCTGGTGCTCAGCTGGCTCCAGGTCTTCTGTCCGGCCACGCGCGACGATCCGGTCCTGACGCGCTGGCGGGAGCAGGCGCTCGCGCGTTGGGGCGCGACGGTCCGACTGGTGCTGGCACTCGACGCCGCAGATGACGTCTTGCGAGCGCGGATCCGCACGCGCACCAAGCCACATCCGGTAAAGCACGGCAGCGACCGGGAAATCGACGAGTTCATCGCGTCGTTCCGCACGGCGTTCACCGATGTGCTCGCGGCGCTCCGCAGCCGAGGTACCGACGTCGCGGTCTTGCGAACCGACGACGAGCCGCTGCCGCGCCTCGCAGAGCAGGTACTGGAGATCCTCGCACGGGCAGGGGTAGCGGGAGTGCGGGGGGGTGCCCAATGCTGAACGGAGCCCTCTCCCCCGCCCCCGTCCGCCCGCTCGGGCGTGCCCGCGGCGCGGCGATCGCGCTGCCGCAGGCGCACGGCGTCCATGTCGCCGTGCGCTGGGCGTTCTACCTGTTCGTGTTGTCTCTCCCGTTCGAGTACCCCAGGCGCACCATCCCCTGGGAGGTCACGACGATATCGTGCGCGCTCTTCCTCCTCACCGCGCTGTTCCAGCCGCGCATCACGTTCGCGCGCATCCCCTGGGCCGTGCGGTGGTTCGCCCTGTACCTGTATGTGCTGCTGGGCGCGTTCGTCGTCGACGGCGGGCATTACGGCGATCAGGTGCAAAAGCTGTTCGTGCTGCTGCTCGAGGCGGTGCTGCTGCTCTGGGCCGCGTCCAACGTCCTGCGCTACGAAGACGTCACTCGCGGCGCGCTGCTCGCATTGGGGGTCGCCTGTGTGGTGCGGGCGGGGATCCAGCTCGCCGGCATCTCGACCGAACGGGTGACCGAGTGGACCGGGGGCGTGCGCGTCCTGGCGATGGGCCAGAACGAGAACCACAGCTCGATGATCATGAGCGCAGGCCTCGTCGCGCTGCTCGGGCTGGCGTACGGGCAGTCGCGCACCCCGGCGTGGGCCCGGCTGCTGACGTGGCCGGCGGTCGGCGCGATCGCCATCGCTGTCGTGCAAAACGGGTCGCGCGGGGGGTTTCTCGCGCTCGCGGCCGGCATCGCCGCACTCACACTCGGAGGGCGCAGCCTCGGGGTCCGCATCCGCAACGGCGTGGTGCTGCTGGTGGCGTTCGGCTTCCTCGGCTGGACCACGTTCCAATCGGAGGGCATGCGGAATCGCCTCCTGCAGTCGGCCGAGACCGGGTTCATGGCGGGGCGGGAGCGCATTTATCCCACCGCGGTGCGGATGATTCTCGAGCGCCCGCTCACCGGCTGGGGGCCCGTGAACAACATGTACCAGCTCGGCAATCGGCTGCCGGAACAACACGTTCCCCGGCGCGACACGCACAACCTCGTGCTCGAGGTCGGGACGTCCACGGGTTTCCTCGGGCTGCTGCCGTTCTTCGTGGGGACGTGCCTCTGTCTCGTGGACGCGTGGCGAGCCCGCCGCACCATCGAGGGCACGCTTCCCTTTGCGATCCTCATGGTGATGTTGGTCTCGAACATGAGCGGCAACTGGATCGCGACACCCCTCTTGTGGCTGGCGTTTGCGTACGCGCTCGCCGGCGGCCGCAGACCGGCACTGGCTACCTGACATGTGCGGCCTAGCGGGGCGGTTCCATCCCTTCGCGCTGCCCGGCGCACCCGGCTGGGCGGAGCGCGCGTCACGCCTGCTCGCGCACCGCGGTCCCGATGGCGAGGGCCTGCTCCGCAACGACCAGTGCGAGCTGGTGCACCGCCGGCTGGCGCTGATCGATCTCTCACCCACGGCGCACCAGCCCATGGGCAACGAGGATGGCGCGGTCTCCATCATCTACAACGGCGAGATCTACAACCATCGCGACCTGCGGGCCGAGCTGGAGGCCCGCGGGCATCAGTTCCGCGGTACCTCGGACACAGAGGTGCTGGTGCACCTCTACGAGGACCACGGCGCTCGCATGGCCGAACGGCTCCGCGGCATTTTCGCCTTCGCCATCTACGACAGCCGCCGGCGCGCGCTGTGCCTCGCGCGGGACCGGTTCGGTGTGAAGCCCCTCTTCTACGCGCTGCACGAGGGCCAGTGGGTGTTCGCCAGCGAGATGAAGGCGATCCTCGCCCTGCCGGGGTTCCGCCCGGAGATCGACCGTCAGGCGTGCTACGACTTTCTCGGTCTGGGCTACGTGCCCGAGCCCGCCACCGGGTTCGCCAACGTGCACGCGCTGCCCAAGGGTTCGGTCCTGACGGTCGACGCCACGGGGCCGCGCTGGCTCCATTACCACGATGTGGCAGCCGTTCCCAACCGCGCCCGCCGGCTCGACGAAGCGGCCGCGCAGGCGGAGAGCGCCCTGCTCCGGGCGGTCAGCGGGCAAGCCGTCGCCGACGTGCCGGTCGCGGCCCTGCTGAGCGGGGGCATCGACAGCTCGCTCGTGGTCGCCGCGCACGGCCGAGCCACCGCCGGGTCCACGGCGACGTTCAACGTGCGGTTCCCCACCGCGAGCCACGACGAGACCGCGGTCGCCCTCGCCGTCGCCGAGCACTGTCACACCGCGCACCGCACCATCGATCTCCGGGACGAGAACATGAGCAGCGAGGCGATCCTCGATCTGCTCCGGCATTTCGATCAGCCGTTCGCCGACATGAGTCTGCTCCCGATGTACTGGATCTCGCGGGCGATCCGCGATCAAGGCATCATCTGCGCGCTGTCGGGCGACGGCGGCGACGAGGCGTTCGGGGGGTACCCGCGCTTCTGGCGGGCCGACCGGCTGTTCCAACTGATGCAGCTCCCGTCCTGGATGGGGGGCGCCCTGCGCGTCGGGGGCGGCGCGCTCGCGGCCTGGACCCGGGACTGGGGCCGTCAGCTCGCGAAGGCCGTGCAGCTCGCCCAGGTCGGAGCACACGACGCGTCGCTCCTCATCTCCGGCCTCTCGAACTACCTGAACGAGGTCGAGAAGCAGGACCTGCTGCGCCCCGAAGCCCGCGACGGGTTCCTGCCCGCATGCCGGTACTTCGACGGCTACCCGTCCCCGGCGGTGACCGACCTGGAGGAGCTGTCGCTCCGCCTCACGGAGTCGCTGTTCCGCGTCAGCCTGCCGTCCGACATGCTGCGCAAGGTGGACATGATGAGCATGCGAGCGAGCATCGAAGTGCGCGTGCCGATGCTCGACGAGGAGGTCGTGGCGCTGGGGCTGACGCTGCCACATCGCCTCAAGACCGACGGCGTCAGCGGCAAGCAGGTGCTGCGCGCCCTGGCCGGACGATGGCTCCCGCCGGCGGTCGCGAGTCACCCCAAGCACGGGTTCGCCGTCCCGATGGACGTCATGGTGCCCGACACGTTTTACGAGGTGCTCGACGCGCTGTTGCTCTCGCCCGGGTCGAGAACGGGTGCCTTCGTCGCCCCGGAGGTGGTGCAGCGCTGGCTGCACGCCTTCCGCCGCGCGCGGGACGGTCACTACCTCGGCACCATCAGTCGGGGCGGTCTGTACCAGCGGGTGTTCATCCTCCTGGCGCTGGAGCTGTGGCTGCAGGAGCACGGCCTCTCATGGTGAGCGCTCCGGCGAAGCTGCGGCTCGCGGTGTTCACGAGCACGTATCCGGCGCGGGTCGCCACCTTCTTCGAGCGTGACATGCGGGCGCTGCTCGATGCCGGCGTGGAGATCGACGTGTTCGCGGTAGCACCGCTCGATGCCAGCCTGTGGCGCTATCGGCTCGACATCCTGGACGACGAGATCCTGCCGCGCCACCGCGTGCATCATCTGAGCCTCCTCGAGTCCGTGCGGCAGGCGCGCCCGTGGCCGGTACGCAAGCTCGCCACCTTCGTGCGCGACGCGGCCGCGGTGAGTGCGTCCGCGGCGCGGTTCGGCCTTGGGCCGCTGGCCAAGAGCGCCTACGTGTTCCCCAAGGCATGGACCTGGGCGGCCCGCTCTGCCGATCGCTACGATCATGTCCTGGCCTACTGGGGGAACTACGCCGGCACGTGCGCCTACGTGTTTCACCGGCTGATCGAGCGACCGGTCCCGTTCTCCATCTGGCTCCACGCCGGGACCGATCTGTACCGCTCGCCCGTCTTTCTGCAGGAGAAGCTGAGCTACGCGGACGCGATCATCACGTGCTGCGAGTTCAATCGCCGCTACCTCGAGCAACGCTACTCCGACAACGGGTCTGCCATCGGCCCCAAGGTGTACGTCAGCTATCACGGCCTCGACCTGGCGGCCTTCCCTTACCGGCCCGACGGGCGTCCGGCGCGAACCGTGCTCGCCGTCGGACGCTTCGCGCGCGCCAAGGGCTTCGACCATCTCCTCAGGGCCGCGGCTGCGCTGAACGCACGCGGCACGCCGGTGGACGTGGAGCTGGTAGGTGACGGACCGGAGCGCGCCGCCCTCGGCGGGCTGGCCCGGGAGCTCGGCGTCGAGCAGCGCGTGCATTTCCGCGGCTGGCTGCCGTTTGCGGAAGTGCGCCGGGCCATGAGCCAGGCCACGGTGCTGGTCCATCCGTCGCCGGGCTTGGGAGACGGCCTGCCCAATGTGCTGCGCGAGGCCATGGCCGTCGGAACGCCGGTGATCGCTTCGCGCGTCGCCGGAATTCCAGAAGCGCTGGACGATGGCCGGTGCGGAGTCCTCGTTCCGCCCGCCGACGTCGGGGCTCTTGGCGAGGCCATCGCCGGTATGCTGGCCGACCCGGACCGGCGCCTGACCCTGGCCGCGCGCGGGCGGCGGCGCACCGAAGAGCTGTTCGACGCCTGGCGCAACGGCGCCCGGCTCGCCGACCATCTGCGCGCCACCCGTCGCACGCGAGCCGGCGCGGAGGCGGCCCTGCAATGCTGATCACGTTCTCGGGCCTCGATGGTGCCGGCAAGTCCACGTTGATCGAACGCCTCAAGGGTGCGCTCGAGCGGCGCAACCGTCGCGTCGCCGTGTTCCATATCAACGATCACCTCGGCGTGTACGCGTACTTGCGCCTGCTGCGCGATCGACTCCTGGGCGCGCCACCCGAGGGCAACGGCGGCCATCCGGCGGTCCCGCCGCCGCGGCCCGCAGCGCCAGGTCGCCTGCGGGCCGCCTATCGGCGCGTCCGCAACGCGATCCTGTGGAACAAGCCGCTGCGGCGGGCCATCTACCCGATCGACCTCCTCGTTTTTCTCGCCTACCGCGCGTACGTGGAGAAGGTCCGCCACGAGGTGCTGGTCATGGATCGGTACTTCTACGACACGCTCGTGGACGTGACCGACGACCGCCCGTCGGTGTGGGTGCACCTGCTGCAGCGACTGACGCCCACCCCCGACCTCGCTGTGTTCCTGGTCATCACCCCTGAGGAATCGTTCGCTCGCAAAGGGGAGTACTCGGTGCCGTACCTGCAGCGCCGCGCCGCCGCCTACCATGAGGTGTTCAGGCGCGTCCCGGCAGCGGTAGCGCTCCAAAACTCCGATTTCGACCAGACGGCCAGCACGCTCGAGCGGCTGGCACTGGAGCGGCTCAGGCCATGAAGGCCCGGTCCATCGCTACCGAATCGCGGTACCGGGTCGTTCCGGCCCCGACGCTCCTGCCAGGGCTTCCCGCCGACTTGAGCGCGATCGTGTTCCACGACCGGGAGCCCGCCGGCGCCACGATCCGCGTGTGCGCGATCGGCGATACGGGGCTGTCCGGGCAAGTCGGACGCACCGCATCGCAGGAGGGCTACGGGGTGCTGCTCGGCGACGTCGCACCCTTGCTGCAGTCGGCCGAGGTCAGCTTTGCGAACCTCGAAGGGACGCTGCTCGAGCGACCCGCCGCGGACGTGTTGTTCGCAGCGGGCCCGGCGGCGGCCGGCGCGTTACGACAGGCCGGTCTGACGATCGTGCATTTGGCCAACAACCACGTCTACGACTTCGGGCCCGCGGGACTGGGCTCGACGCTGTCCGCTGTCGAGTCCGCCCAACTCCTGGCGCTCGGCGCCGGGCCGGACGTCGCCGCGAGCCGGCGTCCGGTGCGCACCGATGCGCGCGGCGTGCGCGTGGGCTGGCTGGGCTGCGGTCGTACGCTACTGGCCCAAGCCACCGGTCCCAACTTCTGGGAGTTCAACGAGCCGGAGCTGCTGGCGGGGATTCGCGCGGCCCGCGCCTCGGTGGATGTGCTGATCGTTTCCGTCCACATCGGCTTCATGTACCTGGACTACCCCCACCCCGACCACCAGGCGATGGCGCGACGCCTGGCGGCGGCCGGCGCCGACGTCGTGCTGATGCATCACCCTCACGTGCTCCAGGGCGTCGAGACGACCGCGGACGGCCGGATCCTGTGCTACAGCCTCGGCAACTTCCTGTTCGACTGGAAGGAGGGGCTGATCACCAATCTGGTGATGGTCCAGGAGCAGAACGAGGGCGCGGTGTTCGTGTTCGATCTCGACCGGTCGGGCGTCGTCCGCGCGGCTGCCGTCCCGACGTACACGGACGAGCGGTGCCGTGTGCGGTGGGCCACGGGGGCGCGGGGCCGCGCGATCGAGGAGCGACTGCTGCGCTTGAGCCGTGACCTGCTTGGGAACTACTCCCCGGCGTTCTGGCGCCAACGGGCCGAGCGCAACACCAAACACGTGCTGCGGATGCTGCGGTTCTACATCGCGCACGGCGACTGGCGTAGCGTTTGGCGCATGTTCAGCAAGGTCCGCGGCCAGCACCTTCGTATGCTGGCCCGCTGGGTGCTCGGCAGCCGCTGGCTGCGGCCGGGACAGGATTCCCATGCGCCGGTCATCTGAGGTCGCCGCCGTGCCCACGGCGATCCCCGACCTGCTGCTGCAGCTGCTGCTCGGCGGCGCCGCGGACCCGCCGGCCGGGCCCCGCTATGTGTGGGACTCCGTCTTCCGGGTGGCGCGCGATAACGCCGTGTTGCTCCGCGTGGCTGGGGCGCTCGAGGGCCTGGGGATCCCATGTCCGGCACCGTTCGTGTTGAGCGTGGCCGCCGAGCGCCGCCGCGCCGCGTTGTTGTTCGCCGCGATTCAGACCGTCAGCCGCGTGTGCTCCGAGCACCAGATCGCGCATCTGTTCCCAAAGGCGTTCCAGCACTACCCGGACATGGGGCGGGACGCGGACCTGCTGGTCCTGGCCCGTCCGGCTGAGCTGGCGCCCGTGCTGAGCGTCCTCTACGCCGCGCCCTGCGCCGGCGGATTCGCCAATTGGATCGCCGCCACCGTCCGCTACGTCCTGCCGGGGTGCCCGGGACCCCTCGACATCCAGTACGGAAGGGTGGGCTTGGTAGGCGAGCACGCGGGTTATGCGACCCAGCTGATCGCGAACCGCACGTCGCAGGTGATCGAGGACGCGACGGTGCTCGTCCCGGCCACCGAAGACCAGTTGCTCCTGCAAGGGGTCCAGCGCGTGTTCGGACGGCTGTCGCTCCGGCTGGCCGATGTGGCCTGGACGATCGGCACGCTGCGCCGCCGCGCCCTGGATTGGGATTACGTGGTCCGCACCGCACAGAGTATCGGCGTGACGCACGGCCTGGGCTGCTTCTTGAGCTACATCGAGCAGCTACACCAGCGGCTGTTCTCGGGAGCGCTGTTGCCGGATGTCGTGCGGCGATACCTGCCGTTGCGCGGCTGGGGCGACATCAAGTTCCGGCACGGTCGTTATCGCTTTCCCGCGCTGCGGGTCAACCTCCGCCTCTCCGTCGGCGCGCTCGAGGCAAAGCTCGCTCGCCGGGACTGGGCCGGCGCCGCTCGCCTTTCCCTGGTGCCGCTGCTCGGCGTGACGTCCACGCTCGGCCATCTGTCGCACGGCAGCTCCTCATGAGCGACGCGACCCTCTGGCTGTATCACCGCCTGCCGTCAGCGGCACGCTCCGCCGCCGCTTCCCTGCGCGGCTACTATCTGCGCTGGTGGCGCTACGGGCGCGACACCGACCGCCTCATCGCCGAGGCCCTGGAACGCGACGGCTGGACCGCCACGCAGTGGGATCGGTGGCGGGAGCAGCGCCTCGCCTACGTCCTGCACCGTGCCGCCACGCGCGTGCCCTACTACCGCGACCAGTGGCAAGCCCGCCGCCGCCGGGGAGACCGGGCGTCGTGGGAGGATCTCGCCAACTGGCCGCTGCTCGAAAAGGAAGACGTGCGCGCGCACCCGGCGGCCTTCCTGGCCGACGACTGCCAGCCGCGGCGCATGTGGCGGGTCCACACGAGTGGCACCACCGGCACCTCCCTCACGATCTGGCGGAGCCGGGAGACCGAGCGCGCGCTGTACGCCCTCGCCGCGGCGCGCCGGCGCCGCTGGTATGGCGTCTCGCACCGCGACCGTTGTGCGCTGTTAGGTGGACAACTCGTCACGCCGATCTCGCAGCGGCGCCCGCCGTTCTGGGTCTGGAACGCCGGGCTGCGGCAGCTCTACATGTCATCCTACCACCTCACGCCGGCGTTCCTGCCGGCGTACCTCGACGCGCTCGCCCGCTACCGCGTGACGTATCTCGAGGGGTACACGTCCTCGCTGTACGCGCGCGCCCAGGAAGCGCTGCAGCTCGGACGCCGCGACCTCTCGGTGGCCGTCGCGATCCCCAATGCGGAACCGGTGGAGGACTATCAGCGACGGGCGATCGCGGCGGCGTTCCAGTGTGCCGTCCGCGAGACCTACGGCATGGCGGAAGGCGTCGCCGCCGCCAGTGAGTGCCCGGCGGGCCGACTGCATCTCTGGCCGGAAGTGGGCTTGCTGGAGACCGCGGAGGACGGCGAGCTGGTCGCGACCGGCCTCCTCAACGCGGACATGCCCCTCATCCGCTATCGCATCGGCGACCGCGGTGCCTTGCTCGCATCCCCGACGCCGTGCTCCTGCGGCCGCACGCTCCCTGCGCTCGCCGCGCTCGAGGGCCGCGTGGACGACGTACTGTTCACGCCCGATGGACGCCGCATCGGCCGCCTCGACCCGGTGTTCAAGGCGGACCTGCCGGTTCGCGAAGCGCAGATCGTGCAGGACGCGCTCGAGCGGGTCCGCATACGCTATGTGCCCGCGCCGGGCTTCACGCCGGCGGCCGCGCGCACCCTGGTGGAGCGCCTGCAGGCGCGCATGGGACCCGTCGCCGTGGTGCTGGAGCCGGTGACCGAGGTCCCCCGCACCGCCGCCGGCAAGTTCCGCGCGGTGGTGTGCAACCTCTCGCCCGCCGAGCGCGCCGGGAGCGCGCACGAACCATGCGCCCGCTGACCCCCCTCGCTACGCCGCCGCGCGCGGCCGCCTCCGCGGCTCAGCCCAGCGTTCCCGGCCCCGCAACCGCGGCACGGTCGAAGGTGCTCGTGGTCGACGGCCAGACGAACCAGGCCCTGGCGTGCGTGCGCTCCCTCGGCCGCGCCGGACACGAGGTGTACGTGGCGAGTGATCGCCGCTGGCCACTCGCTGCCTGGTCGCGTTACTGCACCGCGGCGTTCCGGCTGGCGGGAGAAACCGTGCCGGCATTCGCCGACCTCCGCGCGTGGGCCGCGCGGGCGGGCGTGAGCCTCGTCCTGCCGCTCACCGAGCGGTCGTGCGTGCTGTGCGACGCGGCCCGGCCGGCGTGGCAACAGGCCGGTATCACAGTCGGCTGCGCGCCCAGCGAGACTTTGCTGCAGGCCTTCGACAAGAGCCGCGTGATCGCGCGCGCGGCGACGTGTGGCGTCGCGGTCCCTCCCACGGAGCTTCCCGACTCGCTCGCCGACTGCCACGCCGCCGCGGACCGCGTGGGATTCCCCTGCGTGGTGAAGGCGCGCCGCAGCAGTGTGCTCACGGCGGCCGGATTCCTGAGAGACCCGGGACCGGCCTACGTCGCGTCGCACGCCGAGCTCGATGCCGCCGTGACGCCCCGGCGGCAGGGTGACGAGTGGCCCTTGATCCAGGCATGGGTCCCAGGGCAGGGCAAGGGTGTGTTCGCGCTGTGCGACCACGGTCGCGTGGTGACGTGGTTCGCCCACGAGCGGCTGCGCGACGTCCAGCCCTCGGGATCGGGAAGCAGCCTGCGCCGCTCGACTCGGACCGATCCCCGGCTGCGAGGACCGGCCGAACGGCTGCTCGCCGCCCTGCAGTGGCACGGCCCCGCGATGGTCGAGTTCCGGGACGATGGTGGGCGGTGCCCCTGGCTGATCGAGGTGAACGGGCGGTTTTGGGGTTCGCTCGCGCTCGCGATCGCCGCGGGTGTCGACTTCCCGTTGCTCTGGGTGCGGATGCTCGAGGGGGGGGGGGAGACCGTGACCGCGCCGCAGGGCTATCGCGAAGGGGTGATCGTGCGGTGGCTGTGGGGGGACGTGAAGCGCTTCCTCCATATCCTCCGCGGCCGCCCGGCCGGCTTCCCCGCGTCTTATCCCCGTCGTAGCCAGGGCGTGAGGGAGCTGGTGGGGCGGCAGCCGGCCGGCACCCGGAGCGAGACGTGGGATCGGGGCGACCCGTGGCCGGCGGTGGGCGAGTGGGTGGAGGGGCTGCGCGAGCTCCTGGCATGGATGACCTGACATGACGGCAACCGTGCGCCCGTTCGTCTCGATCATCGTGCCGTGTCGTAACGAGGAGCGGCACATGGCCCGCTGCCTCCAATCGGTCCTGGACGGCGACTACCCGCCGAACCGGCTCGAGCTCCTGGTGGTGGACGGCCGCAGTGACGATCGCACCCGGGAGATCGTCTCCGGGTACGCGGCCCGGTATCCGATGCTGCGGCTGCTCGACAATCCGAAGCAGATCACGCCGGTGGCCCTGAACCTGGGCGTGCGAGCCGCACGCGGCGACGTCGTGATGCGTATGGACGCGCATGTCGTGTACCCGCACGACTATGTGTCGCGACTCGTGGCCGCCCTGGACGAGAGCGGCGCGGACTGTGTGGGGGGCGTGATCGAAACGCTCCCGGCCGACGGGACTCCGATCGCGCGCGCCATTGCGCTCGGACTCTCGCACCCGTTCGGAGTGGGCAACGCCTACTTCCGAATCGGCGCGCGGGAGCGTCGCTGGGCGGACGCGGTCTCGTTCGGATGCTACCGGCGCGAAGTCTTCGACCGGATCGGACTGTTCGACGAAGACCTGGTGCGGAACCAGGACGACGAGTTCGATCTCCGGCTCTACAAGCACGGGGGCCGCATCCTCCTCCTTCCCGACGTGGTGTGCGCCTACTACGCGCGCCGCTCGCTGCGGCAGCTGGGGCGGATGTTCTACCAGTACGGCTATTTCAAGCCCCTCGTCGGCAAGAAGCTCGGCAGGATCATGACGGTGCGACAGCTGGTGCCGTCGCTGTTCCTGCTCACGCTGGTGGTGACGGGCTTGCTGGGCATCGTCCTGCCGCTCGCCCGTGCGGCGTTCGCGGGTGTGCTCGGGGCGTATGTCGTGGCGGTCCTTGCCTTCTCGGCCCGCGCGGCCCTGCGGCACGGGGCACGTTGCGGCCTGGGTCTCGCCGCCGTCTTCGCAGTGCTGCATGGCAGCTACGGCGTCGGGTTTCTGCGGGGTGTTGGCGATCACGTCCTCGGTTGGCGTCGGTTGCAGCGGACCGGCTTCTCCTTGTCGCGCTAGAGAGAGGAACGCGCGTGCGCTCCCCCCCCCCCTCACCCACCGGACCCGAGCTGGCGAGCTTCGGATTCCACGAGGTGACCGACGATCCCGCCGCCTCCGGGTTTCAGCGTCCGTCGGCGCTGCCCTACAAGCACACCCGCCACCCCTTCGCGCCCCCCCTCGCGTCCTTCGACGCCGTGGGGCTCGTCCCCGGGCTGGTGCCCGAGCTCGATCTCGAGCGCCCCGGCCGCCATCTGCTCCTCACCTTCGACGATGGTGGAAAGAGCGCCCTGTATATCAGCGACGAGCTGTCGCGGCGTGGCTGGAAAGGCCACTTCTTCATCGTCACGAGCCTCATCGGGTCGCGCACGTTCCTCGACGGGCCGGAGATTCGCCGCATCCGCGCCGCGGGTCACCTGATCGGCAGCCATTCCCACACGCATCCGGACATCTTCCGCGAATGCACGACGTCGCAGATGGCCGAAGAGTGGCGCACCAGCCGCGCCATCCTCGCCGACCTGCTTGGCGAGCCCTGCGTGGTGGGTTCCGTTCCGGGGGGGGACATCTCGCCTGCCGTGCTGCGATCGGCGGCCGAGTCCGGGCTGCGCTACCTGTTCACGTCCGAGCCATGGACGCGTCCGTTCCAGGTGGACGACTGTTGGATGCTGGGCCGCTTCGGTCCGAAGGTCTGGACGCCGCCGGCGAGAACGGAGCAGCTCGCGCGCTTCCGCGGCTGGGGCCGCGCGCGCCTGGAGCGCCAGCTGAAGGAAATCGCGCGGCAGACGCTACCGGCGCTGTACCGCCTGTACGTCAGGAAGAGCACCCGGGCAGGAGCCAAATCGTGAGCCAGTACGTCGAGGAGTTCGCCGGTTCGACCGAGGAGTGGGACGGCTTCGTCCGCGCGCAGCCCCACTGGACGCATTGTCATCTGTCCGGCTGGAAGACCGTGATGACGCGAGCTCTCGGGCACGAGTGCTCCTTGTGGGCGGCGCGCGATTCGGAGCGTCGGCTCGTGGCTGTGCTGCCGCTCGTGCAGGTGAACAGCCTGCTGTTCGGGCACTACCTCGTGTCCATGCCGTTCCTCAACTACGGCGGGCCCCTCGGCACCGACGCTGGTGTGCAGGCCCTGGTCGCCCACGCCACCGCGCGCGCCACGCGGGACCGCGTCAAGCTGCTCGAGCTCAGGAGCCGCACGCCGCTGCCGATCGGACTCCCGGTGTCGCACCGTAAGGTGACGGTGTTGCTCGACCTTACGCCCGGATCGCCCAACATCTCATGGGAGGCGCTCAGTCCCCGGCTGAAGAGCTACGTGCGGCGCACCGCACGGGCCGGCGTGACGGTTCGGTTCGGGCCGGACCAGATCGACGGCTTCTTCACCGTGTTCGCCCGCCATATGCATGAGCTGGGAACGCCGACGCACAGCCGCCGCTTGTTCGCGACGATCGCGCAGGTGTTTCCGGAGTCTGTGTGGTTCGGGTGTGCCTATCACGACGGCCGCCCGGTGGCGGCCGGCTGCGCGCTGCAGTGGGGCGACGAAGTGGAAGTGACCTGGGCGTCGGCCCTCACGAGCGCTCCGGAGCTGCGGCCGAATGCCCTGCTCTATTGGTCGTTCCTCGAGCGCGCGGCGCTCGCGGGA
>Ga0066669_10000351_pt1 | contig 14221 bp, 5 predicted proteins | sample GraSoiAngelo_118_FD_133940 | JGI IMG/M metagenome (GOLD analysis project Ga0066669, IMG submission 133940) | Grasslands soil microbial communities from the Angelo Coastal Reserve, California, USA - 14_0919_02_20cm | ecosystem: Environmental > Terrestrial > Soil > Grasslands | place: USA...
ACGACTATTTGTGGCGCATGCAACCCAACGATCCGCGGTTTGATCAAGAGCCACTTTTTAACGCGGACAAGGACGACATCGGCGTCCCGGGTCTATGGGTGGCACAGGCGTATGACGTTGGTGTGCAGCCGGAGTTCGCGGCCTTCGAGCATGCCCGTGCAAAATCTCAGGACGCAGCGATTCGCGCTAACCAATTCGCAATCGTGAGTCCGCTTACGCATTGTTCGCTAGGACGCGAAAGCGAGCACACGATCGTCGGGCAACGACCGATTGGCGATGCTCGCATTGATTACACGAAGGCATTCACCGATTGGTTCGACTACTGGGTAAAGGACGGCAATCGCCCAAGCACGCATACCTTTAAGAGATCAGCGGTCGAGGTCTACCTGCCGGGCCGCAATAGATGGCAATCCTTCGACACATGGCCGACGGTCACTCAGCCTCTCAGTCTTTACCTCACTAGTGACGGTCACGCGAACAGTCGCCTGGGTACCGGCAAGTTGGTGTCAGCGACCACTAAGCACGAATCGTCAGACACGTTCCCCTATGATCCGAGGGTCCCGGTCCCCACAACAGGCGGCGACGCCTGCTGCAGCCCTATCCCTGGTGGATCGGTGGATCAATCCGAGGTGGAACTGCGCAACGATGTTCTGGTGTACACATCGGAGCCGCTCGAGGGATCGCTCACTGTTGTCGGCTGGGCGGAAGTGGACGTGTTTCTGTCCTCTGACGCACCCGACACGGATTTGACCGCAAAAGTTATCGACGTTGATACCAGCGGACAGGCATTTAACGTCGGTGAGAGTATTCAACGCGTACGCTGGCGTGAGGGTTATCGATCGCCGGTTTTCATGAAGCCGAACCAGGTATACAAGGTGCGTGTCGGGCCGTTCTTTGTCAGCAATTACTTCATTGCTGGACATCGCATTCGCGTCGACGTCAGTAGCAGCAACTTTCCTCGATATGACCGCAATCTAAACACCGGCGGCAACAATGTCGACGAAAGTGTGCCGCGCATTGCGACCAATACGGTGCACCACGGTCCTTCCTTCGAGTCTCGCGTACAGCTACCGGTTGTAACAGTGCACTGAAGCGACCCTGCCTCTGTCGGTAAGGGTCTTAAAATGAACTGGACGCTGCGATAAGGAGTTACAAGCGCATGCGCTCGCCAGTCGGATCAATCGCGGGCGCCTGCAAGACGCGTGCTGCGCGACGCGTCCCGGCAATCGATACCTCAATAGCCACGTTCCCCGTCAACAACTCGGACTTGACGTAGCCCATTGCCAGGCTCTTCCCCGCACAGTGTCCATAACCTCCCGACGTGGTGTATCCGACGTACTCTCCTTTGTGCCAGACAGGTTCAAAGCCGTAAGCGTCTGCGTCGACCGCATCGATTTCTAATGTCACGAGCTCGTGCGCAGATTTGTGGTCCCTGTCTTCCATGGCCGCGGCTTTCCCAATGAACTTGTCTTTCTCATAGTCAACAATTTTCCAAAGTCCGCACATTCGCGGGGTGTAGTCTGATGTGAACTCTCGCGACCATATGCCGTAGCTCTTCTCCAGCCGGAGTGAGTTAAGAGCATACAAACCAATGTTACAAGCACCAAGGTCCTTCGCCGCGCGGTTTACGGTCTCGCCGAGACAACGCCCGAACACGGCAGGCACGTAAATCTCGTAACCGAGTTCGCCCGTAATTGATAAGCGTGCGACTGTAGCGGGCACAGCACCAACCTCCATAACTCGCACACTCATGAAGGGGAAAGCTGGCGTCGACACGTCATCAGAGCTCAAGCTAGCGAGCAACTCGCGTGAGCGCGGCCCGATGAACAGGAGCGCTGCATATTCGTCACTAAGGTTACGAATTTCGACGCCGCTCTTGGGCATGTGCCCTTGGAACCAGCGCATGTGCCACACTTGCAAGTAGCCTGAGCCGAACAGCATGAAGTGATCATCTGCAACGCGTGCGACCGTCAGGTCGCCCATCAAGCGTCCTTTGGGTGAGAGCATAGTTGCTAGGCGAATCCGTCCGACCGGCGGCAAGCGACTGGCGAGCAAGCTATCCAGCCATTTTGCTGCTCGCGGGCCAGATACTTCGTACTTTGCGAACGCCGACGCGTCGGCAATGCCAATACTCGCGCGAGCGGCTCGACACTCCCGCGATACGCATTCGAAGGCATTTGATCGCCGTAGTGTCGTTGTCTCCTCGGGGGGTGTGCCCGGCGCGGCGAAGAAAAGCGGTAGCTCCAGTCCGAAACTGACCCCGTGCACGGCATTACCTTTTAGCGCGAAGTCGTATAGTGCAGAGGTCTTAGAGGGGCGACCTGCTGGCCAGTACTCGTTTGGATATGCGAGTTGGAAGCGCCGTGCATAAAATTCGCGTACACGTGCGTGTACATAGGAGCGTGTGGCGAAGCTGCCGAAACGCGCTACGTCCATCGCGAAGACATCACTTTCTGGCTCACCTGAAACGATCCAGGTCGCTAACGCAAGTCCAATACCGCCTGCTTGTGAAAAACCGGCCATCACTCCGCAGGCGACCCAGTAGTTGCGAAGCCCAGGCAGCGGCCCGACCAGCGGATTGCCATCTGGAGTAAACGTAATCGGCCCATTAACGACGCGGCGTATCCCCACACTCTCGAGTACAGGGAACCGCTTGAACCCCTTCTCAAGTTCATTCGCGATACGATCCAGATTAGGAGGCAAGAGCTCAGCCTCCCCGTAGTCCCATGGCGTCCCTTGCACTGCCCAAGGGCTCGCTGCCTTCTCGTAGACGCCTAGTAGAACGCCCTTGCCTTCCTGCCGCACATAGATCTCACCGTCGAGATCGACAGTGAGCACTATTTCCTTCCCCAGTCGTGTCAGGTCCGGTAGCAGATCGGTGACCAAGTACTGATGTTCCATCGGCAGGAGCGGCAGATCGACCCCGACCATCTTGCCGACCTCGCGCGCCCACAACCCGGCCGCATTTACGATGTGCTCGGCTTTGAGTGTGCCTTGGTCCGTCACCACCAACCAGCCGGCATCTGGAAGTTGTTGCAGCTGGGTCACCCTTGTATGCCGTAAAACCTGCGCTCCGCCCAATCGCGCCGCCTCTGCGTACGCGAGCGCTGCACCCGTCGGATCGAGATGTCCCTCGTTCGGATCGAAGATTGCGCCGAGTACCGTCCGCGTATCCATGATTGGACACAACCTGCGGATTTCTTCTGGCCCAACAAGATGCGTCTCCAGACCGATCACTCGATGCCGCGCATGCTCAGCTTGAAGAAACTCCCAACGTTCGCGGGTCGCAGCGACGTTGATTCCACCGGTCATGTGAATGCCGATATCTTGACCGGACATCTGTTGCACTTCCCGGTACGACCGAACCGTGTACGCCTGCAGTCTGGCAACATTTAGGTCGCTGTTGATCGCGTGGAAGCCGCCGGCCGCATGCCAACTCGAACCAGCGGTGAGTTCCTTGCGCTCAATCAGAACCACATCCGTCCAACCGAGCCGCGTCAAGTGATATAGGACACTGCAGCCGACGATACCGCCACCGATTACCGCGACACGAACCTGAGACTGCATCGATATGCTCCGGCCACAGTCAACGTTTCTGGACGCTGAAAGTCGCGGCTGATGTTGCGCCTGTTAGTGCCATAGTCACCGTGGATACCAACTGGGCGTGACAGCGATCGAGCGAGCGCGGTTGGTTGACACGGCGTCGTGCATCGAAGTTCGTGCTCCGTAAGAGAGCACTACGACTACAGCGCTTGGGCAATCTTATCTCGACCCTCGCGCTCGAAACGTAGGAAATCAGCCCATTCTGTTAGGCTTAACGCGCTATGCGTCAATCAGGTGTGCAGGGACAGACGCTGAAGGTGGCGGGGCCGCATGAGCTGACAAGTTTCGCGTCTCAAGTTGCAACCAAGCGGCGCCGATCGCCATAGACTTGTGTCCTTTCGCCGCAATGGGTATGGGCGCGATGCGCTAGGCTAGCGTAGATCAACCGAGAAACTGATCAATAACTACGAGCGAGCGTCGTGCGTGCGCTGTAAGTCCAGTACAGGGCGTCGTACAGGGTGTCGTCCCGCAACGTTTTGCGTGTAGGTGTGCCAGGTACGACTCGCCAACATAGCAACGTAAGCAGCTGTGGAGAGTCAAATGCTACAGACTGACGTTACACGATTTGCACTTTCGGCCACATTGGCGATTGTGATGACCGTCGGAACGTTCGTCCCACCTCAGGCCGCAGAACCGGCCGCAACGGAGCGGAATCCCGACCGCCTCGAGGAAGTCATCGTTACGGCGCAGAGGCGAGCTGAGAATCTGCAGAACGTTCCAGTGGCCATTTCAGCGCTCACGCAAGACGTGCTCACTGAACGTGACATCAAGGATGTCGCTGACATCGCTCTAGTTGCGCCCGGCGTGTCCTACGTCAAGGTGGGACCCGGAGAGTCACAGTTCCTTATCCGGGGCGTACAAGTTGCGGGAATGAACGCAACGGAACCGCGGTTCCAGCCGTCTGTCGGCATCTACTTTGACGAAATACCGGTCGCAACTGCCTTGTATAGCCCCAGCCTGAATACGTTCGATGTAGCGAGGGTGGAAGTATTACGCGGTCCACAGGGCACCCTTTATGGCTCCGGGTCTCTTTCCGGCACGGTGAAATTCATCACCAATTCTCCAAGCGCAGGGGGCGTTGATGTAGCCGCTCGCGGGGACCTATCAAATACAGAGCACTCCCATGGAACCAACGGAGCGGCAGATGGCATGGTTAACCTACCTCTCGTCCAAGACAGAGTCGCGTTGCGTATTGTCGGTGGTTACAGGGTAGATGATGGATTCGTCGAAAATCTAGCAAATGGCTCAAAAGACGTCGGTCGCACCACCGAGAAAGGCGGACGGGTAGCAGTCGGATTCACGCCGAGCGACAGATTCAACGTTACGCTGATGGCGATTTCACAGCTACTCAATGCAGATGATCACGGGAGTATGGATCTTGAAACACCCGGCGTAGTACCCGGCCCACCCGGACGATTTCAGCAGTGGCGCCTGACACCGACCCGGGTAGCAGACGACTTTCGTCTATTCGCGGCTACAGCCAACTACGATCTAAAGTGGGCGCAATTTACTTCTGCGACCTCATATGTCCATCGTGCGCTCACTAACGATCGAGATGGCACCACCTTAGCGGCGCTCATAGTTCCTCCGCCGCTGCAGTTCGCGCCGTTAGAAAACCCCCTTAACTACCACGGAGTCACGCAGGAACTTCGCCTGACTTCGCCGGCAGTCGGTGCATTGCGCTGGCAGGCCGGTGTGTATTACTCGTCCCTTATAAAGCATTTTTCTCAATTGTTCCCCGTGGCAGGTAGCGACGCCAAGCTGGCTACGATTGGAATTCCACCGGCTACGTTTTTCGGTGCGGAACCCGACGACCTTTTTCATTCCCATCTCAACTTTGACGAACGACAGCGGGCGGTGTTTGGCGAGCTCTCCTACGGCTTTCTGAATGAGCGACTGGTGGCAACTGTGGGGGGGCGTTGGTTCGACTACAACCTAACCTACCACGTAGATGCTGCTGGCGTGTTCAACGGTGGAGTGACATCAGGCGCCGCGCAACCGGATGCGCGTGACTTCAATCCGAAATTCGTCTTGAGCTATCGTGCCTTGGACAACGTCTTGGTCGCGTTGCAAGCCGCACAGGGATTCAGGCTAGGCGGGCCAAACGATGTAATACCGACGACGTGCGCTACGCAGCTTCAATTCCTCGGTCTGACGAGCGCGCCTCTCTCATTCGGTCCCGAAAAACTTCGCTCTTACGAACTGAATTCGAAAACATCGTGGCTTGAAGACCGGCTAATCGCCAACGTGGCGGTCTACAAGATGAACTATCAGGACATTCAGGTTAACCAACCGCTCAACAAGCCGACATCTTGCGGATTCTCGTACACGTCGAACGGGGGTAAAGCCTCAAGTAAGGGCGTTGAACTCGAGCTTGCGGGGCGCATTGGCCAATGGTTCCGTTGGTCGGTCGAAGGAACCTGGACGGACGCGACACTCGATGAAGATCTTCCCTCCGGCAGCGGTCACGCTGGTGACCGCCTGCCATTCTCAGCGCCCTTCACCGGAAGCGCCTTTGCTCGTTTCTCCTTTCCCGCCTTTGCTTCGCTCAACGGGTACGTGCAGCTCGACTATCGCTACGTCGGCGAGCGAATACAGGAGCTGGGCTACCAGACATCGCCCGACGAGGCGCAGCCCACGTCACCCTTCAGCATAGTCAATGTCCAACTTGGCGTAGAGAGAAAGTCGTGGGAGGCGCACTTGTTCGTTGACAACGCCGCAAATGACACGTCCATTCTCTCAGGCGGGCAACTCGACTTCGGCCCCACGCGGTACGTGATTCGCAATCGCCCAAGGACCGTGGGCTTATCTGTTATGTACCGCATGAAGTAATGTGACATTGGAGCCGACCCGGTTGCGTCGAGCGCGGCGATTACGACGAGCTGCACGGTTACAATTCAGCGGTTCGGCCGACAGATTAGGGCGCGCTGAACGCATAGATGCTGTGTCCAACGAATCTCGACTTCAGGGCTACTCGCCCAGTGATGCTCCACGCCCCTTTACGATCGCGCACACGTCAATGGCAATCTGCCGAGGGGTGTCTTCTCCTTTGTGTATTGGACTGCTATGAGGCTATGAGGACTAAGCAATAGCCATTCCTGCCTTTGAGATTCCGGGCTGAAGTAGTTTAGTGAAAGCTCCCAACGGTCTAAGGGAAACCGCGTGAGTCTTTCGGGCGTAGCGGCGCACATCGGGTGATCGCGGCCTCAATGGCGTGGCACCTGGGTCGGTCCGCCGCCAGCGTCTCGCATCCTCAGGCGAGCTCGTTTGTCGCTGGCGTGACTCGGAGCCGCGTCCCCCGGTGCTGCGCTACGAGCGCGAACGTGCGGGGAACCGCTGCACCTGGACGTGAAGAGACTCGGGCGACTACAGGGTATTGGAAAACGCCTCACGGGCAACCGCACGTACTGCACGGCGCAGTCACGCAACCGCGGTATCGGCCACCGGCATACCGGCATCAATGCTAGGCGCGTAGTCGAGGGTCTCGGCACGTCCCTGAAGGCATGGACCTCAAGTATATTATTGATATGCTTTTGATGTGCAACCTGGCCGGAGTGCTTTGGTTGGCGGTCACAGAGGTCGAGCCTATGGATAAGACATTCAATATCTCCCGACGGCAATTGCTCGCCGCCGCGGCGGGGTCCTCGCTGGCCGCTCTCGGGAGTGCAGGCGATGCCGAGGTGGACTCGCAGTCCGACCCATGCGCTGCACCTGACGCCTCAGTCGAGGCGCAGACCGCTATTCGTTGCTTTCCGATCCGCCATGGTGGCGTCAGCCCGCTGCGACACCCCCGTCTGGGAGTAGAGGTGGCGGGCCAGAGTGCATTGAGCACTCTGCGTTTCTTCAGGACTGTGCGGCTGAATCGGGTTGAGATCCCGCCGACTGTTTACGGGAGAGATCAACCTGTGGTGCCCTGCCATCCGGCGCATGTACAGGTGAGTGTCTTCCACCGGGAGAATCAGGCGTGGGAGATCGTTCGCGACCTGACCCTGCCGGCCAATCCAAAGTTTTCGGGTGCAGGGCTATCGCCTAAGGCCTCACCTGCGGCGATGCAGGCATTCTTCGAGAAGGCCATTGCCGAGCACAAGCCCTGGAGAATCGATCTGAACGGTCTTTTGACCGATCACATCCGACTCGAATGTGATCGCGAGCACCCGACCTGGCCGAATGCGCGGGAGTGCAACGGGGGCCTTCATAACGTGCCGTTCGGTATCTTTCACGAGGTCGCCGTCCATGGCGAGGCGCTTGGCGACACCATCGTAGCCCCTTATCGACCGATTCTCAGGCGGCGGTCCATCCGACCGAGCGCTCCGAGCGGAATGAGGCTCGAGAGAAAGGCCGACGTGGTGTTCTATCGCAGTCCGCAACTATCGGTGGGCTTTTCCCTGAACCGGCCGTTGCTGATGCATCTCGGGTGGGATGCTGCTGCTACCGGTCGAGCTGACGTCAACCGTCTGCTCGTTACACGTACCTGGTGGATTTTTGGGCGAAAACCGGAACTGTTCGGGGGCCTGACTGGGCCGCTCATCAGAACGCTGGACGGGGATTTTGCTTCCTATCTATGGACGGGCGACATTGAAATCGAAGGCAACGAAGTCCGATACCGCGAGCTGACGTGTGGAGCGGGTCTGACGCTCGACGTCACATTTCGGGTGATGGCCGATCGCCTCGAGCTGACGATCGAGCAAACCTGCGAGCGGCAGCTCACGGCTCTGGAATACGAGGCGTGGCGCTTTGCGTGGGATGTCAGGCCAAGCCCGACCGGTATTGGCGCAATTCCGACGGAGATGCCGGGCCGCAACGGTCACGTACACTTTCCGGTGCTCATCACAGTGGAGGGCTCAGGTTGCTTGTTATTCACGCGTGCAGCTTCGGGTGATGACAGGTCCGCGGCCCCGTATCTGCAGGCCGAAAGCTATCGCGAAGCGGAAGCGCTGACGTGCGGCATTGTGCCGGGGCAGCGTACTTCCGACGGATTTGGCGTGCTCATTCTGCAAGGACGGCAGCGGCTGGAATTTGAATTGGTCGTGACTAACCTTCAACCGAGCGTCAGCGCAGCGAGACCGAGTGCACCTCTCAGCGAGGGAATTCGGCGCCATTGGGCGACTGTCTTCTCGTGTTATCGGCCAGAGTACCGTGGGTTCTCCAACAACTGCGTATCGGTCAACTGCCATCAGGGGCAGTGGTCGCAGACGGAAGTTCTAACCCACACGGAACAGCCCAAGAATGCGCCGGACCTCGCCGGCATGCATCGCTTCACGGTGGAAAAAGCACTTCTGGATGGGGGCGGATATGGATACTGGCGCGAATACTTCATGGATTCGGATCCATCGCTGCTGTGTGCGGCAGGCAGCGCCTACCGGCTGAACGCGAGTCGCGAGTGGCTCGAGCGAATCAAGCCGGGCCTGATCGACGTGTTCGAAAGAATGGTGGCCATGGCGGGGAAGGACGGGCTGCTGGTGAATCCCGATCGCTCGGGCAATTCCGGCGACAACAGCCTGAGCACTAACGGTATCGACGTGATCCGCTTTGGCTACCTCGACGCTTTCTCCAACGCGTGGGCTTATCGTGGGCTGCGCAATGTCGCGCCGATTTTTGCCAGCCTGGGCGATCGCGCCCGCGCTGCCAGGGCACTGGAGATCGCGGGGCGGATGAGGAAGGCATACGGACCAGTGTTTATCAATCCCGCCAGTGGCTGGGTGGCAGGTTGGCGCAGCAAGGATGGGGTGCTGCACGACTACGCCTATCTCGGAATCAACGGACTCGCCGCCGCTTTCGGTCTGCTCGACTACGATGCGGCTCACACGGCGCTTGGGAGACTGGAAGGCCTGCGCGCCCGGGCCTGCCCGGTATCGGATCAGCTTGGACTGCCCGGGAATTTGCTTCCGCACCGCAAGGAAGATCAGTACTTTGGGGAACTCCTGGGCAACTCGACTCCGACGTTCGAGCTATTCTGTGATGGCGGCCTCTCGGCGATTCTCGTTGGTTACTACGTCCGCGCGCTCTCATCGTACGGCTTCAGGGAGAAGGCGCGCCACCTTGCCGATGAGCTGGATCAAGGCTATGCCGACAACGTATTCTCCGGGGGAGTTGGCAGCGGCAATGAGATGCGATCGTGGGAAGGTTTGCCCAGCGGCTATGAGGGCACACTGACTTACAATCACGGTCTCCTTTACGCCATTGCAGTGGAGAAGAACATCATTGAGCCGATGACTCCCGAGTGGTGGCCGGCCATGCCATCTTGATCTGTGCGGGCCCACTGGGCGCGTCGGCAAGGACGACACAAACAATCAACGCGTCGCATAGCGTGCCTCAGGGAGCTCTGGGATTTGAGTGTGTTCCCGTTCGTGCGGCAGCATGATGCCGAGCGCCCTTCCCGGGCATCTGGTAGGTCAGGCCAAACCCGAATGGAAACAGTGGGTGATAGCTGGCGTCGCCACGATTGATGGCTATCTGTTCAGGTTTACGCGGCCAGGAGAATGACAGTTTGCCGGTAAAGTCGTAATTCACCTGTCCCTTGGCGTTGCGGAACAGGACATCGGCAATGGCGGCTCCCTCGCTGCCGGGTAACCATGCGACCACGAACGCATTGGAGTTTTCCAGCTCTGGAGTGGTCCACAGAGGCCGCCCCGTCAGGAAAACCGACACCACTGGAATACCGCTCTGCTTCAGGCGACGCAGGAGGGCGAGATCGCGGTCCGCCGGTCCCGTGCTTGCGACGCGCGGCGCTCTGTGAATCGGAGTAGGCTGCCCGGTGCGAGCCTCTCCTGAGCCGAGCTCGCCGGATTCCGGTGGCGGTGGGAGGTCGTCTTCTGATCGAGGTGCTGACGTGCTCCTGAATTCGACCGATGGAATATCGCCGGCCCACTCGGCGTACGGATTCTCCCCGAAGACCACGATTGCAACGTCCGGCCGCGATTGGTAGCTCCCATCGACGCTCAGTGTGGTGGTGCCTCCGCCTGCGTCTGCGGTGGAGCGGATGCCCTGGAAGATCGACGTCGCACCCGGGAAGTCGGCATTGGAATTGCCCGTTCCGGACCAGGTCAGGGTCCAGCCTCCGCACTGCTTGCCGATATCGTCAGCGCCATCGCCGGACACGAGCACCTTCATGTTTCTGCGCAGCGGCAAGAGAGCACTCTCGTTCTTGAGCAGGACGAGCGACTTGCGCGCGGCTTCGCGCGCCACGGCCCGGTGGTCGGCAGACCCGAGGAGCGCCCTCCCATTGGCAAGAGTGCGCTGGGAGGGTCGCCCCTTGTCAAACAGGCCCGCGCGGAATTTCACGCGCAGAATGCGCGTTACGGCATCGTCGATGCGGGACTCGGGAATGTCACCGGCGCGGACCTGCGCGAGGGTATTTTGAATGAATGCCTTCCACTCCTTGGGTACCATGAAGAGATCAATGCCGGCATTCACGGCGCGCGCGCACCTGTCTCTGGAGCAACCCTGGACGTCATCGATGCCGTCCCAGTCGCTCACGACGATGCCATCGAATCCCAGCAGGCCCTTGAGTACGTCCGTCAGCAGATGCCGCTGGCCGTGCACTTTGACGCCCTGCCAGCTGTTGTATGACACCATGATCGCCTGAACGCCGGAGCCGATTGCGCCGATGTACCCAGGCGCGTGAACTCGCCGCAGCTCCCGCTCCGAGGATCGGTTGTCGCCCCTGTCCACCCCGTGCTGCGTTCCACCGTCACCGATGAAATGCTTCGCTGTCGCAATGATATGGGTCGAGTCGAGGAATGACGGCGTGCCCGCTGCACCCTGCAGCCCTTCGACCATGCGTGCTGCATATGTCTCGACGATACCGGGATCCTCCGAGTAACTTTCATACGTTCGTCCCCACCGATCGTCACGAGCCACAGCAACCGTAGGAGCGAAGGTCCAATCGATGCCGGTGACCAGGACTTCCTCGGCAGTCATCGCACCGATACGCTCGATGAGCTCCGGATCATTTGCTGCTCCCAATCCGATGTTATGCGGAAACACGGTGGCGCCGAACACGTTGTTGTGCCCATGGACTGCATCCGTGCCCCAGAGAACGGGAATTGCGGGTGCGCCATCCGCGGACTGCGAGGAAGCTTCGAAATAGCGATCTGCCAAGGCTACCCAATCGGAAACATCCGCATGCTTGTTGCCCCCGGGAAAGGCTCCGCCGCCGTTCAGAATCGAGCCTAGATGCTGCGCTTTGAGATCCTCAGGCGTGATATAGCGGATATCCGCCTGGACCATCTGCGCGACCTTCTGCTCGAGAGTGAGCCTATGAAGCAACTCGGCGATGCGGGCCTCGACCTGCGGATCTCGCGGAACGGGGCTGCTCAACCGCGGCCATGGCTGCGCTCGAGCGAGGGTAGGGGGCCCTGATCCAGGTCCCTCGGCCGCTGAGGGCCAGCTCGGCGTCGTGGCGCCTACGGCAACGAGGACACAAAGCAGCACTCGGCGCGCCACGAACGAAGCCAAGATGCGTACGCTCAGGTCGGCGCGGCGCGCACTCGTGACTGGCATGGAACCTACAGACGCGTGGTGGATCGAGCGGCCGGTCCGACAATGTCGTCGATGACAAGACTCGCCGCCTCGATCAGCGCCTGGGCACGAGCTCGTGGCGCGCGGGCCATGCAACATCCCGTTGGACAGATTTCTTCGCGGCACGCTTGATCGCAGCAAACCGCCGCAGCGTGCGATACGGCGGTCGCATGCGAAAACTCAGCCATGGAACCGTTTCCAAAAGAATACTACAATGCAGCTGGGAGTCAATCAGGCAACGCCCACCCATCAGCTCGACTAACTTGATCCAAGGCCTGCGTGACCTTCCATGCGTACGCGTAAGAGACCTACGGTCGTGGATGTTGCCTCACGCGCGGGTGTTGCCGTGGGCACGGTCTCTCGCGTCATCAATCACAGTGAAGCCGTCAGCCCGTCGACGCGTGATGCGGTGTCGCGGGCTATCGCGGACCTCGGATTTCGCCCGAACAACGTCGCGAGAAGCATGCGGACCCGGGTGACGCGCACCATCGGCTTCGTCATTCCGGACATCTCGAACCCGCTCTTTGCAGTGATCGCGCGCGCGGCCGAAGGCACCCTGCAGAACATGGGATATCTCCTCAACCTGGCCAACAGCGGCGACAGCGTGGAGCGCGAGGTGAAGCTGATCACGGACTTCGCCGAAAGGCAGTGCGACGGTCTGATTTTCGTCACCAACAACGAGTCAGACGTCCGAATGATCGAGGCGTTGCGATCCGTGCGCCTGCCGCTCGTGACGCTCGATCGGGACATCAATCTCCCGATCGACAAGGTCATGACCGACCATGCACGCGGGATGCGACTTGCGGTCAACTACCTGCTCGAGCTCGGGCACCGGCGCATTGCGCTGATCAATGGCTCCGAGCTGATCGCACCCGGGCGCGAGCGAGCGCGTGGTTTTCGGGACGCGCACGCCGAGTTCGGATTGAAGGTCGATGAGGCGCTCATTCGCTCGGGGCGTCTCGATCAGGAGTTTGGGGCCACCCAGCTGGCCGCTCTGCTGGAGCTGCGCAGGCCGCCAACGGCGGTCATAGCCGGAGGCAATCAGATTCTGGTCGGTGTCCTGCGCGCGCTGCAGCTGCGTGAGCTTGCGGTGCCGCGGGACCTCTCGTTGATCGGCTGCGACGACACTGCGGTAACGCAGGTTTCATCACCACCCATCACAGTGGTGGACAGGGATCTCGCGCAAATAGGCCGCACCGCAGCGCAGATTCTGATAGACCGGCTGAACGGACAGAGCCGCCCGCAAGCGACAAGAGCCTTCCTGCCGACTGAGCTTAAGATCCGCGCAAGCTGCACCGCCCGGCGGTAGTGATGCTCTCAGGCCGTCCGCTGTTCTCGTGAAGTCGCGGCAGGTGCGAAGGATCGTCGCCGTAATCCCGCTCGTCGCGGGCGTGATGACGACGCTCGCCTCCGACGTGAACCATCCTGCGGCTCTCGCACGGTTGCTGGCCGATGTCTCGACGGAGTACGCGACGCTTGAACCGCTCTCCATACGACCTGCAGAGGGATTCATCAAGTACGACTATCTGGTCCCCGCCGGTTATTACGGGGAGATGTGGGACTGGGACGGCTTCTTCATTGGCTGTCATCTGGCCCACCAGAGTGCAGCAAAGGCGAGGTATCTCAAATTCTGGGTGCTGGATTTCACGGCCGCGATCGACCGAAAGGGCTACGTTGCCGGGTGCATCACGACGAAAGGCCCTCGGCCCCTCATGGGCGACTTCGCCATGAAGCCGTTTCTGGCACAGGGTGCGGTGATCGCGGCGCAGCGCCTGGGCGACTACGAGTGGGTCAGGCCCATCTGGGAGGGACTGCGGAAGGTCATCAGCTACCGCGAGAATACACAGTATGACCCGAAGTGGGGGCTGTTCTTCTGGGAGAATGCGATGCAGTCGGGCGCCGATAACAACGTCGCGCTCACCAATGATCCTCGAGAGCGCAGTTCAATCCTCGGAGTGGATCTGTGCACATTTCAACTCCGCGAATATCTGGCCATGGCAGTGCTCGCGGGCAGGCTGGGGGACCGGGCGTCGCAGCATACATACCTCGAACTGGCCGAGAAGCTCCGCGCGGCCATGGTCAAACACATGTGGTTCGA
>Ga0066669_10000356_pt1 | contig 14148 bp, 7 predicted proteins | sample GraSoiAngelo_118_FD_133940 | JGI IMG/M metagenome (GOLD analysis project Ga0066669, IMG submission 133940) | Grasslands soil microbial communities from the Angelo Coastal Reserve, California, USA - 14_0919_02_20cm | ecosystem: Environmental > Terrestrial > Soil > Grasslands | place: USA...
CGCAAGGGCGAGGAAGCCGAATACAACAAATGGATTTGGTCGAAGCTCGTTCCGCCGAAAGTCGTAGCAGACCAGACGCCTTTCGCGGGACTCCACGGCCCGGTGTATGTTCCCAAAAAACTGGAAGATGGCGGCAATCGTGGCTACGGCGCATTCGGCTGCAACGGATTCATTATTCTTGATCTTTCGGATCCTACGCACCAAAAAGAAATTGGCCGGTTCGAGCCGCCGCCACAGTACTCGGGTATGGGCATCGCCTTTCACACAATTTATTGCGGCATCCTCGACCGCGGTTTTGTTCTCACCAACGGCGAAACAACCAATTCTGATTGCAATCAAATCTATTTGCCGAACTGGGTCATTGATATTCGCGACGAAGAGCACCCCATCGCAGTCGCGCAGTTGCCGCGCCCCGTGCCTCCTCCGGAAGCACCCTACCGCGATTTCTGTTTCAAGCGCGGGCGCTTCGGCGCGCATAATCCGCCGCACCTGAAAGCGCCCGGGAAACCGCGGCCGGAGTTTATTGCGTATTCGTACTTCATCGCGGGACTGCGTTGTTACGACATTGGAGACCTTTACAAGCCGGAAGAAGTTGCTTACTTCATTCCTCCGCAGGGCGGCGATTTGAAACAATTTGGAAGCTACGACCGCACCGTGGACAACGTGTTCATCGAATGGGACCGCAACATCATCTGGACCGCGACGGATACGGGCCTCTACGCGTTGAGCTGTCCGAATCTCGGAAAGCCCATTCTCGATCCCCTGCCGGTCGCGGAATGGTCGCTCGACAAATTGAACAAGGGCGCACCGTAGGCTCATTTCCCTGGACTACACAAGGAGCGAATCTCGATGAACGCTAGAAGATGGGTTTGCCTGTCGATTCTCGTTGTTGGATTGTTGTGCAGCAGCAGTGCGCAGGAACGGAGCGCGCAAAAAATACGATTGACGAGTCTGCCGGGCCGTCCGCTGCCTGTAGTTGCGGCGGAAATGAACGGTACGTTCGTGAAGTTCGGAATCGAAGTGGAGGTCAACCCGGCGCCGAATTCGGATGCGATGCGGGCCGCCTTGGCGGAGGGACAGGCGGATGTTGCCCACGCGGCGGTGGACAACTCTGTCGCGATGGTGGAACTGACCGGCGCGGACGTGGCCATTGTGATGGGAGGGGAAGGCTCGTTGAACGAACTTTTCGTGCAACCGGACATTCATTCGGCCGCGGAATTGCGCGGGAAAACTCTGATCGTCGATGCGGTGAACACGGCGTACGCCCTTCAGATGAAAAAGATTTTGCTTCTGAATGGACTGCAAGCCGGGCGGGACTACGAGATGAAGCCTTACGGGGCCACGCCGCAGCGATTGGTGGCCATGCGCGAACACAAAGAATTTGCTGGTTCGATGCTTGGTCCGCCGGCATCGATTGTTGCCAAGCGCGAAGGCTTCGTGAGCCTCGGCTCGACGCAGAAGCTCATCGGGCCGTATCAGAGTTATGGTGCTTTCGTGCAGCGTAGATGGGCGAGCGAACACAAGGATGCGCTGGTGCGTTATCTTGCCGCGTACATCGAGGCGCAGCGCTGGCTGATGGCCCCGGCCAACAAAGAGAAGGTGATTGCGTTGATGATGAAGGAATCGAAAATCCCCGAGGATGTTGCGGGGGAGACGTACGCGGTCTTGATTGAAGGTCACGGCGGATACGCGGACGGGGCGGGCTTCGATCTCGATGGTTTCAAAAACGTGTTGAAGCTGAGAGCGGAAGTGGAAGGTCAGTGGGGCGGGCATCCGCCTGCTCCTGAGAAATACTACGATTCCTCGTATTACGTCGAGGCGCTTAGAAGACTGAAAGGGGCGAAGTGAATGAATTTCATGGCGAAGCAAGACCGAGTGAGAGCTCTGCGGATTGCGGGGATGATTCTCAGCGCGCTTGCGTGGACGGGAAATGCCCTGGCGCAGCAGAAAGAACGAACGCTCGATGAAATCAAAGCCGAGGCGATCAAGCGCGCGGAAAATGGAATGTATCCTCTGATCGGACTTGATGCCTCGGATGTGCGTGAGGCGTTTGCTGCGATCAAAACGTCCGACTACGACGAGTGGGCCGCCGCTTTCAGCACCGTCGCGGACCGCTACATGACGCAGGCCAAAGCGATCGAGGGCACAGATGCCGCAAAGGCGAGTGCGCTGTACGTCAAAGCGTGGCGGCTGTATTCGTTTGGGCGGTGGCCGGTGCCTGCGACTCCCGGCAAGCAGCGCGCGTACGCGAAGGCTCTGGAAGCGTTTCTCGCACACGCGCGTTTGATGGATCCGCCGCTCGAAGTGGTGCGCATTCCGTTTGAAGGATCGGAGATCGTTGGCTATTTGCGGCTGCCGAAAAATGCGAAAGGCCCTGTGCCGTTGGTGATTGCGATCAGTGGACTCGATAGCCGGAAGGAAGATCTTTCTGAAAACTTCGGCGCCATTTTGCCTTACGGTATTGGATTTATAGGGCTGGATTCGCCGGGCACGGGGCAAGCGCCGATCAAAGCGAGCGAAACGGCGGAACGCGAATTCTCGCGGGTGATTGATTACCTGCAAACTCGGCCGGAAGTGGACAAGACGCGAATCGGCATGGATGGGCAGAGTTTCGGCGCGTACTGGGCGACGAAGCTGGCGATCCTGGAGCACGCACGCTTGAAAGCAGTGGTGGCGCAATCGCCGCCGGCGGACGCGACGTTCCAAAAAGATTTTGTGATCAACAAGACGCTGGGAAATCGCGAATATCTCTTCGGACTGGGTCCCGCGCTGATGTCGATTTACGAAGGCGCGAAAACGGTGGATGACCTGGCGAACATTTTTCCGAAGATGTCGCTGGTTTCGCAGGGGCTGCTGGGGAAGCCGACGGCGCCGATGCTGATCATCGCGGGAGTTTTGGATACGCAGGTGCCGATCTCGGATACGTATCTGCTTCTTAGCAACGGTGACGTACCGAAGGAGGCTTGGATCAATCCGCAGGGCGGGCATCTGGGAAGGCAAGTGAAAGTGTGGCCTGATCCGGTGATTTTCCGGCAGGTGATTATTCCGTATCTGGTGAGGAAGCTGGGCGTGGAGAGCGGAGGTTGAAGGTTCTTCCGCTTTCTCGACATGGCTCCCTCCTGGAGTTGATTTGCCATGCGAGGCGGCCCAAACTGTGCGGAACGGAGCACTCTCTTGAACGGGATCGACGTACTCCGATGAGGAGCCGCCGTCACCACTGTTTTGACCACAGAGTCTGAGGCCATGCTAAAGAACGGGCTCCCGAAGGATGCACCATTGATGCTTTCGGCCTACTTGCCGGCGCGCATGGGCCCGCTCATCGTATCGCAACGAAGCCCCAGGCTCAGTTCCTTACCTATTTGACCCACGCATCGCGGGTCCGTTGCTAAAGAGCTGCTTAATCGCTTGAAAAAACATGGGAAGCAAAGTCGATTGATCGTGCGACATCAGGCGAAATCTGCGAACAGAGGAGTGGCTGGCGACTTTTTGGGGTTGATGGCGTCGAACTTAATTGCGAGGGAGTGCGTAATTGGAAGAGAGGAAAGAGCGGGTCTGAAGACCGGCCATTACGGGTCACTGGGCTTGAAGTCGCTGAATTAAAGGATAGATGGAAGCGGGGTCGACCGAACTGGGAGGTGCGCATGGGAACGCTGGGGCAGGATATCCGGTATGCCTTGAGGAACCTGGGGAAGACGCCGGGATTTGCGTCGATCGCGATACTTACGCTGGCGCTGGGGATTGGGGCGTCCACCGCAATTTTCAGCGTGATCGATAACGTCATGATGGAGCCTTTCCCCTACCCGGATGCGCAGCGGTTCTATTCGGTGCAAATCCATGACGCGGAACGGAGCGAGCCCGGGGGACGGGGAGGGTACACGGGGGCAGAGTTTTTGGATTATGTGGAGCAGAATCACGTATTTGATCGGGTGATTGCGAATGACCAGACCGATGTGTTGTACCGGTCGGGAGAAGGAACGGAGCGATATAAAGGGTGCATCGTGACGCCGGGGACGTTTGAGTTTTTGGGGATGCCAGCGCTCGCGGGGAGAGTGATGCAGCCGGCGGATTACGAGCCGGGAGCGCCGCCAGTCTTTATGTTGCGCTACAAAGTGTGGGTAAAGGATTTCGGCGCCGATCCGGGAATCTTGAACAAGACGTTTGTGCTGAATGGGATATCGAGAACGCTGATCGGAATTATGCCGCCGCGGTTTGGATGGGGCGACGCAGACATGTGGATTCCGGCGAAGCCGACTCGGGCGGCGACCGGAAAAGCCATCGCGGGGGCGTTTCAGCAGCGCTGGTTCCTGCTGGGGCATCTGAAGTCGGGGATCTCCGTGAAACAGGCGGAGGCGGACTTTACGGTGGTGGCGAAGCATCTTGCCACGGTGTACCCGACGGAGTACCCAAAACGCTTCACGGTATTCATGGATTCCCTTACGAACCTGGTGGTGGGCAGGTTTAAGACGACGCTTTACATCGTGCTGGCCGCGGTGGGGTTGCTGCTGCTGATCGGCTGCGGGAATGTGGCGAACCTGCTGCTGGCAAGGGCGACGACGCGGGAAAAAGAGTTTGCCATCCGATCGGCGCTGGGGGCCAGCCGGTGGAAACTGATCCGGCAACTTCTGGTGGAGAGCATGCTCCTGGCGATCGGCGGCGCGGCGATGGGCACGCTGCTGGCGTGGGGAGGGTTGAAGTCCCTGGTGGCGCTGATGCCGCAAAACATCATACCGGCGGAAGCAGTGATCCGGCTGAATACTCCGGTGCTGGCGTTCACGTTGTCGATAGCCGTGCTGACGGCGCTGGTGTTTGGACTGGTGCCGGCGCTGAAGGCGGCGCGAAAGGATTTGAACGAACCTTTGCGGGATAGCGGCAAGGGGATCAGCGGCGGATTCCGGCACGGGCGGCTGCGCGACGCCGTTGTGGTGCTGGAAGTGGGGCTTTCATTGACGCTGTTGGTGGGCGCGGGACTGCTGATGAGAAGTTTTGTGGCGCTTCGGGATGTGAAGCTCGGGTTGCAACCGGATCATGTCTTGGTGGCAAGGCTTCCGCTGCCAGTGGATCGGTACAAGACGGCAGACCAGGTGACGGGATTCTACCGGCCGCTGTTACAGCGTCTGAAAGCGCTGCCGGGTGTGGTGGAAGCGACGGAAACCAGCACGCTGCCGCCGTACGGCGGGATTCCGAGCGACATCGAGATTCCCGGGAAGACGCACGCGGAAAAATGGAATGCGATGTTTCAACTGGTAAGCGAGGGATATTTTCTGGTGCTGAAAATCCAGTTCGTGGACGGAAGGGGTTTCACGGAAGCGGAAGTGAACGGAGCGAGGAAGCTGGCGATTGTGAACCAGACGTTTGTGCACAAATATTTGGGCAACGAGACTCCCATCGGGAAACAAGTAAGAATCGCGCAACTGGCCGAGTTTGAAGACGCGGTGAAAGAGCCCATGTTTGAAATTATTGGGCTTGTAGCGGACGCAAAGAACCGGGGATTGCAAGATCCGATCGAGCCGGAGATCTGGGTGCCGTACACGGTGACGGGTTCGGCGTTCCGCGGAATCCTGGTGCGGACAGCGAAAGAACCGATGACGATGATGAATGCGGTGCAGCGGGAGATCTGGGCCACGGATAGCAACGTGGCGCTGACGTTTACAGGGACACTGGAAGGCTACATCAGCCAGTTTTCGTATGCGGGACCGCGGTTTGGATTTTTGTTGATGACGATCTTCAGTTCGATTGGGCTGGTGCTGGTGACGCTTGGCGTTTACAGCGTGCTGGCGTACACGACGGCGCGGAGAACACAAGAAATCGGGATACGCTTGGCACTGGGAGCGAATGGCTCGGATGTTCTCGGATTGGTGATTCGAATGGGGCTGCGATTGGTGGGGATTGGCGTGGGCCTTGGCCTGATCGCTAGCCTGGCGCTAGGGAGGGTGATTGCGACACAGCTCTGGGGAGTGTCGGCGTACGACCCGTTGACGCTTACGTGTGTTCCGGCGCTGCTTATTACAACCGGGCTGCTGGCGTGCTGGATTCCCGCGCGGCGTGCCGCGAATGTCGATCCACTGGTGGCCCTGCGGTATGAGTAGAAAGCCTTTGCAACTCTGCTTAGATCCGCGTCGAGATCGCCGTTGGTGGCCAGTCTTTAGTTCTTAGTTTTTAGTAGGAGAAGAAGGAACGCTCTATCGTTCTCTGCTCTCCAGGAGGCTACTGCAAGAACTTTGGGTTTGTCCGTCCAAATTATTGCCGTCACAATGCACAAAAGAATCTTGGAATCAGCTCCGGCTAGAGGCTAGAAGCCGCTGTGTTTTAGGCCCAGGAAAAGCCGTGTTTGGAGAGCGGGAGGGAGCGGATACGTTTGCCAGTGACGGCGAAGATGGCGTTGCAGACGGCGGGAAGAACCGGCGGGAGCGCTGGCTCGCCGAGGCCGGTGGGTGAATTGTCGGTCTTGAGGAAATGGACTTCGATTTCCGGGGGCACTTGGTTCATGCGGACCGGGGGATATTCGTGGAAATTGCTTTGGAGGGCGCGACCGCCGTCGATGGTGATTTCGTAGGACATGACGTGGCTTAGACCTTCGATGACGGCGCCACGTACCTGATTTTCAGCGCTGCTGGGATTGATGATCTGGCTGCCGACGTCGCCTGCTACCCAAACTTTATTTACTTTTATTTTGCTGTTGGCGTCGACGCGCAGCTCCACGACTTCGGCAAAATAGCCGCGATGAGAAAATTGGAAGGCCACGCCCATGCCAGTGTCCTTCGGCGCCTTGCGCGAGCCCCAGCCGGATTTTTCCGCGACGAGTTTCACCACGCCGCTCATGCGGGCGGCTTCGAGATCGGCTTCCGCCGGATTCGTCGAGGGCGTTGAGGACGGGATGCGGGGCGAGCTCAGGAGATCCAGACGGAACTGGACGGCGTCCTTGCCCGCGGCGTGCGCTAGCTCGTCCGTGAAGGATTGAAAAACCCATGAGAAGGCGTTGCTGCGAGGAGCGCGCATGGCGTAGGTGGGAACGCCGAGCGGCATGAGCGACGCCCCGAAGAAAAAGTTTGGGAGGAACGTGCCGGGAAATTCGTTGCTGGGAATGTTGGCTGAGGGGGCAAACTGCTGGCCCTCGCCAAAGCTGACAAAATGATTGCGCCAGGCGACGAGTTTGCCGGAGGAATCGAGGCCGCCCTTGAGGAAATGAAAGCCGGCGGGGCGGTAGTGGTCGTGGTGGAAATCGTCTTCGCGGGTCCAGAGGAGCTTGACCGGAACGCCGACCTGCTTGGCGATGGCGGCGGCTTCGAGCATGTAGTCGTTGGTAAGGCGGCGGCCGAACCCGCCGCCGGCGCGCTTCAGGTGCACGATGATGTCGTCGTGAGGAATGTTGAAGACTTTTGCGACGAGCTGGCGACCGGATTCGGGTGTCTGGCTGGGCGACCAGAATTCCATTTTGCCGTCGTGGTAATGCGCAAGGCAGTTCTCTGGCTCCATGGGGGCGTGGGCGAGAAAGGGATAGGAGTATGCGCCCTCGACGATTTTTGCGGCGGACCGCAGAGATTTCTCCGCGTCGCCGTCGCTGCGGACGGTGATAGCAGGCGCTTGTTTCGAAAGTTCATCGGCACGGTTTGCGAAGCCTGCGCTGCTTTGCTGGGCGGTCGCGCCTTCGATCCATTTGGCTTGCAACTTTTTCCGCGCGGTGTTGGCTTGCCACCAGGTATCTGCGACGATGGCGACGCCGCAATGCAAGCCGAGCAGATCGGAGGTCCCATCCACTGAAAAAGCATGACGGACGCCGGGCATGGCTTTGATTTCATCGAAATTGGCGCTGAGGAACTTGCCGGCGTAGACCGGGCATTTTTCGTAGACGGCGTACAACATCCCAGGAAGTTTGAAGTCGATGCTGTAGAGATTTTTTCCGGTGACGATGGAGGCGTTGTCCACGCTGTGAATGGGCTGGCCGATGATCTTGTAGTCTTTGGGATCCTTGAGCTTGACGGACTTGAGATCGGGCGGCGTCAGCGTGGCGGCTTTTTCGGCAAGCACTCCGTAAGCAAGGGTGCGTTTTGACGGCTGGTGGGTAACGCGGCCTGAAGAGGTTAGGCATTCGGATTCGGGGACCAACCAGGTTTGCGCGGCGGCGGTGACGAACATTTGGCGGCACGCGGCGCCGACGCGGCGCAGCGGATCCCAATTGATTGGAGTAGCAGTGCTGCCGCCGGCGCGTTGCGGACCATACTTTGCTTCATCGAGATCGGCTTGCTCGATGCGGACATCTTTCCAGTCGACGTCGAGTTCGTCGGCGATAATCATGGGGAGACTGGTTTTTACACCCTGGCCAATCTCTGGGTTCTTGCCCATGATGGTCACGATGCCATCCGCTGCGATGCGGATGAAGGCGGTGGGAACGAAAGCGGGGGGCGAGGGCTGAGGCGCTTGGGCAAGAAGTTCAGCGAATGGATCGAGATGGAGTGCAACGAGGATGCCTCCGCCGGCGACAGCGGAGACGCGGAGAAAACTGCGGCGATCGAGGAGCGTGGTTTGCATAGGGCCTCCTTCTTGCTTTCGAGTTTGGTTGCGCGCGGGTGAGGCGGTTGGCATCGCTGGAATTGTAACGCGGTCTATCGGGTTTTGGTTTCACTGTTTTTGAGTGTGACGAAGCCGGGGCGCGCCACAGCGCCGATGATCGCCTGACGAACAAGACCAAGCATGCTTCGCTCCTGCGAATGCCGCGACGGAGGTTACTCTAGAAGAAAGATTTTAGGAAGGTTTGGCTGGAGCAGCCTGAATCGTAGTTTGATAGCTGATGGACATGACCCAATGACCGTCGCGCTTAATCCACAGGCGGCTCACGTGAACCGGCTTACCAGAATAAGGCTGATGGAGGCAGGTCATCACCACGGCGTCTCCGAAATCAAACATCTGAGCTGATACCAGCGGGGCGGGCGCAGAACCATGGCCGGTCTGCTTCTGCAAATTGAGAGTTGCGATGCGATCGGCCTTGCTCAGTGGATGGTCATTGGTAGAGCCGAGCATGACGAATTCTCCCGCGATATGCGGCGACCAAGCGGAAGCGTCATGGTTCGTAACGCCGGTCTCCAAAGCCTGCCATGAAGCTATGATGGCCTGTTCTGCTTCGGTTTTCGGTTTGAATGGCAAAGTCTTGCACGGATTCTGGCAGTCATTCACGCCGGGCCCTGCCGCAGTCGCGGCCAGCTGGCCCAGAGCGACCTCGTGATAGACGAGCAAACGCCAACCTGCCGGACGCTTTACCCAGATGCGCAATACGTGGATTTTGTCGCGGCCGGACATCACCGCGCCGACCTGACCGTAGGTGCGCGGCTTAAGTTGCGCTCCGGTTTCGTTGCCAAGTGCGGGCGTGGGCAGGGACTTGAGGACGTCGGCCCGGGCTCGCGTCTTTCCGTCTGCATCCGTCCAAGTGAAATCCGCGTCGAGCAGTTTGCCGACCGCCGCCTTGTCGTCTTTCGCGGCGGCCTGGACAAATTCGCTGTCGATCTGGAGAAGCGATGGTTCATCTGCGACAGCAATGGCGCGCTCGCCAGACTCCGCAGCCAGCATGACACCGAGCGCGACCCCGGCGGTCAGCACACTCGCGACAAGGCGTCTCATTGGTTTCAGTCCCCCCCTGGAATTCGTTCCCTCGGTTATACATGGAAAAAGGGCCGGATGCGTGTCAGGGCCCCTTTGTTGTGTCCAAGTGTGCCCAAGCACGTTAGAAGGTGAACTTCAAGCCCAACTGGATAGCGCGGGCGCTGCCCGAGCCAAGCACGGGGTTGAAAGAAGCGTTGTCGGGGGTAGCGCAGCCGCAACCGAAGGCGCCAGCCTGTGACGGATCGCCAGTTGCCCCCTGGCCGTAGCCACTCGTGCTGCCATAGGGATTCGCGAAATTGGGGTGGTTGAGAAAGTTGAAGGTCTCGACACGGATTTGAGCTTTTACTTTCTCTCCAAACCTGAAGGATTTCGAGATCGAAAGGTCCACGTTATGGAAGCCAGTATCCCGGAAGATGTTGCGGCCCATGGTGCCAAACTGGCCGACAGCATTCGGGATCAGCAAAGAATTGCCCACCATATAACAATAGTTGGTCCCAATCTCGGGATCCGTAAGCGAAGTCACTGCACCAGGGCCGACGGAAGTGGCTGCGCTCAGGCAAGCGGCCGGGACGGGACCTGTGCAGGCACCGCCGCCACTCGGACCGAAGCACGGAATTCCATTGGGGCCGATTGACTTGAAGTCGGCCGGGTTGCCAAAGAAATTCCAACGGTCAGCGTTTTCGTTGGCTCCCGCAAAATTGTTCACCTGGTCGTTCACTCCCCAAGGTTGCCCGCTCTGCAGAGTGATGATGGTATTGAGCTGCCAGCCTTCGAGGAGTTGGCTCTTGGTTTTCTTTTCCGGGAGCGAATAGGTCACGGAAAGAGTAAAGCGGTGAGTGATGTCAAAGTCGCTGCTGCCACGATCCTGGCCGGGATGCTTGCTATCCTGGGGGAGGAACGCAACCCAGTTCGATGACAGGTCGTCAATGGCATGAGCATAGGTATAGCCAGCCACGAAATCGAGACCATGGTAGTTGCGGGCCGTTAGCGTGGTCTGCAAACCGTGGTAGGTAGATCCATAGAAATTAGAGAGGTAGTTGATGTAGTTGAGGTAGGGATACTGAGCCGCGAATGGCTGCGCGGTGCTACCGTTTGCGATATCCGGCTGATTGAGATCCACAACTCCGATCAATCTCACGCCATGGTTACCCACGTAAGTGGCCTCCAGGGAAAGCTTGCCGGAGAAGGCGTGCTGGATACCCAGAGTCCAATTCTCAACGTAGGGGGTGCGGAAATTGCGGTTCATGGAAAAGGTATCGCAAGGCCCCGGGTCGGTTCCGATGCCGTCACCGCACTGAACCGATGCGGTGACGCTGGAAGGATAAATTGCGGTAGTTTGATCCTGCCAGGTAAGGTTTGAGCCTGAGAGAGTAACGCCTGTGGCAAAAATGTTTCCGATGCCGCCGGTAGTAACGGGGGAGACGGGGCAATTGCCACCCACTGGAGCTGCAGGACATACAATGATGGTGGCGCCCGTGGGGACGGTACCAACACCCAACGTGACGGTGTTTTGTGTGTTCTGCTGAGAAAGGAACGCGTTCATGGAAAGAAGGCTGTAGATGATACTTCCTCCGGCGCGGACGATAGTGGTGCCCTTTCCGGTCACGTCCCAAGCGATCCCGAAGCGTGGGGAAAAATTCTTGTGGTCGCCTTTATAAATCGAGCCGATGTTCTTGCCCACCTGTTCAAAACCGACAGAAGGCTCCCAATTTCCGAACAGGTTGTTTGCTTCCTTAGGAACACCCTGGAGCTCGTAGCGGAATCCGAGATTCATAGTGACCCTTGGAGTGATGCGCCAGTCGTCCTGGGCGTAACCGGCGTAAAGCCACTGGGTAATATTACGGGTGGGATCTCCAGCCAAAAAGGTGGTATTCCCCGGTATTCCAGCGAGAAAGTCTTCGAGTGGAGAGGAGCCAGCGGCAACTCCGTCGCCTTGGAATCGGATCCGCCCTCTCCCTGCACGGAATGTGGCCTGATGGACCTGGTCTTTGCGGAGTTCGCCACCGAACTTAAAGGCGTGCTTGCCACGTAAGTACGACAGCTGATCAATAACGTCATAGACTTTGTCCGGCCCGACAATTTTGGGGAAATTGTGGAAGGAACCCAGTTGCGAAAAGGGACTGATTCTGATGTCGGGGATACCGCTCAACAAGGGAATGGAGAGGCCGGTGTTAATCTTGTAAGGGAAACCAATGTCGTCGGGGAGGATTTGTAGAACGTAGTGTGTGAACCCGCCACGAAGCTCGTTGGCCCAAGTGGAACTTGGAGTCCAAGCCCAGTGGGCGGAGACGTCTTGCGCTCGGGAATGAACTTTGGTGCGGAATTGCGGCAGGAGCTCGAAGAAGTCCATTCCCACGATGGTGTCGTTGCCGAAGAAATAGGAGCCGCTCAGAGCATTATGGTCGTTGATATGGTAATCCACTTTCCCTATCGCATTCTTTGAGCTATTAACGTTGGGATAGTTGAGCGATACAAACGTCCCCTGCCCGGTGTTCGGCGCGGGAGAGTATAATCCCAATAAATAATTGCTGAGCGGATTAACCACGAAACTCGCGTTCTGCGCCAGCAGGTCTTGAGTGGCATCGGCGACGCTGATGGAGCAGTCGCCCGTGGTGATCACCACACACCCGTTGCCGCCGCCACCGACAATGGAAGCCGTCGTCGGGACGTGTCCGGGCAGGGAGTTGCCGACGGTATACATCTGGCCTTCGTAAGCACCAAAATAAAAGAGCTTGTCCTTAATGATGTGCCCGCCGGCGCTCCCGCCGTACTGCTCTAGTTCTACAGGAGTCTTGTCTGAACCGACAGGGTTGAAGTAGTTGCGAGCATCGAATTTGTCAGAGCGGCCAAAACCATAAGCAGTGCCATGGATGTCGTTGGTGCCCGATTTCAATCCGACGCTAGTGACTGCGCCGGGCTTCCAGCCGAACTCGGCCCTAGGATTGACCTGCGTATTGAACTCCTGAATCGCATCTATCGGTATAAGGGTGGCGGCATCACCGATGACAGCGGCGGCGTTAGTGACGCTCAGGCCCATGAAGGCTTCGTCGTTGGTAATGCCGTCGACGATGTAGCTGGTGTCCTCGGGACGAATACCGTTGGTGCTCTGGGTCCAGGGTCCGCCGCCAGGGTAGATCATGGTGCCGGGACGGAGAGAAACAAGATTCTGGTAATTGCGGCCGTTCAATGGCAAATCATTAATAATCTCGTTGCTTATCGTGCCGCCGAGAGTGGTGGAGGTGGTGTCCACCATCGGGACTTCTTCGGTGATAGTGATCGTTTCGGTTGTCGAGCCGGGCTGGAGGACGGCGTCGATGCGCGCGTCCTTGCCAACTTCTACCAGGATATTCTTGCGCTCAAAAATCTTGAAACCCTTGAATTCGGCGCGCACGGTATAAGTGCCGGGCTGAAGGTTCAAAGCAACATAGGCTCCATCTGAGTCCGTAGTCAGAGTTTGTGAGACGCCGCGCGCGACGTCCGTGATGGTTACTGCCGCGCCTCCGACGTTGCCGCCAGACTGGTCGGTGACGACACCCAGAATTCGGCCCGAACTGCCTTGTGGATGAGCTGCAACACTAGCAAATAGCGCTGCGCAAACACCCGCCAGAACTCGAAGGAGCTTGGCCAGGCTGACACACCCCGGCATGACGTTCCGCTGAGCCTTGGACTGCATGAGGACCTGCCCCATGAAATAGGTATAGCCGCTCTACCACCATATGATAGAAGCTGTCAAGCAATTCCTTAATTGCGAGCATCTAAAATAGTGATATGGCCAGGAAGGAGAGGATACTGGTACAGAGGTTGGACCACGATTGTGACCCGGTACTGAATGACCGGATCTTCTTTCATACTGCCCCCTGCCAGATCAGGTCAATTTCGGCGAAATCGCAAGACTAGTCTGCCCACATCACGTCCGCTTGACGCGCCGATTTGGGTTTGCAGAAGCAGCCTGGTGAATTGGGCTAAGTTCAAAAACCAGTCTTGCCGGGGTGGGCGCATGCAGGCGGCGCACCCGCTTTCTTTTTTGAAAGGTGCCGATTACGATTCCTCGATACAATAAGGCTGATAATGTTCCATCTCCTGCTTTCCTTGCTGATGTCGGCGTCCGTAGCTGTACCTCACCAAAACACGGGGGCGAGCGTCGTCGCCAGGCCGTGCGCGGAAGGGTGGGACGGCGCTGGACCGAGGACCAAGAAAAAGCCGCGGAAGCATGCAAAGGGAGAGCCGCAAAATAAAGCGGGGGCTTGCATAGAACTGTCATTTCCCCCGCTGGAGATTCAAGAATACTTGCAGTCGTACGCCCGGAGTCAGCAATGGAAAATCAGTCAGGAACAAGTGACCGAAGACTCCTGGACGGTCTCGCGGGAGCTCAGCAAAGAGGAACTGCTGGGCGCTACCAAGAGGAACTCAGGTATGGCCAGAGTAACCTGGACGGCAGGAGTAGTCCGTTTGCACATCAGTACGGCGCAAGTGGCAGAAGGGTACGCACGCACCATGATTCGTGCCAGCTTCCGCGGCTACGGCCAAAACGCGGATCAGTTTGCGCTGCCGCGGGAA
>Ga0066669_10000365_pt1 | contig 14076 bp, 13 predicted proteins | sample GraSoiAngelo_118_FD_133940 | JGI IMG/M metagenome (GOLD analysis project Ga0066669, IMG submission 133940) | Grasslands soil microbial communities from the Angelo Coastal Reserve, California, USA - 14_0919_02_20cm | ecosystem: Environmental > Terrestrial > Soil > Grasslands | place: USA...
CGTTGCGACATACACAAGTCTCCACATCGAGGCTGCCCGCGACCGGTCAGCCAATTTTTGCGCCCAAACTGAAGTGCCAAGAACCAGGAGAAGAGCGAATAGGACCACTGGAATTCTGACGAGCGTTGTTTTCTGCATCTCACACCCCCGGATTGGACTCCACTGCGCGGGCTCTGCCGTTTCGCAGCCTGTGACGAGCCAGCGGTCTTCAAGTCACTCCCGACTGTAAGAACCCATTCGTGCCGGAAAAGTTGCACCGGTTTTTCGGGCCGTGCGCAGCACTTCCATTCAGAAGATGGTTGCGTCCCCAGAAAATGTTACCTGGAAAACGTGGACATGCGCTCATGTTGAATGGGGATGCACGCCTCATCGCGACGATGAAAAGTGCCAAGAAGCTTGCGAGAAGGCCCGATCGAAAAAGACTTCGGAGCCAGAGCCTCAAGAATTCCAGAAAAAAATCCGTTTTGCACGAGTGGCGAGTTTGATTTGACAGAATTGCGAGTTCCTACGATAATTATGTGTACGTCACTCCTGTGGAGGGCAAACAAGCCCGGCGTAGGAACGCGGGCTATCAAGGATGGCGCCAAAATATATTTTTGTAACCGGCGGTGTGGTTTCCTCACTTGGAAAGGGCGTAGCTGCCTCCTCTATCGGTTGTCTCCTCGAAAGTCGCGGTTTCAAAGTCACTCTGCAGAAATGTGATCCGTACCTGAACGTCGATCCGGGCACCATGAGCCCCTTTCAGCACGGTGAAGTGTTTGTGACCGAAGACGGCGCGGAGACGGACCTCGATCTGGGGCACTACGAGAGATTCACGCACGCCAAGCTTTCCCGCGACAATAACTGGACGACCGGGCGCATCTACGAAACCATCCTAACAAAGGAGCGGCGCGGAGATTATCTCGGAAAAACGGTGCAGGTGATTCCGCACGTGACCGACGAGATCAAGGCGACGATTAGGAAAGTCTCTGACGGCGTCGATGTCGTGATTGTCGAGATTGGCGGGACGGTCGGGGACATCGAATCGCTTCCCTTCCTCGAAGCGATCCGCCAAATGCGACTCGAGCTAGGCGCGGAGAATACCCTCTTTGTGCACGTCACGCTGGTGCCGTTCATCGCCGCGGCGGGCGAACTGAAAACGAAGCCCACGCAGCACAGCGTGAAAGAGATGCTGAGCATCGGGATTCAGCCGGACATTCTTCTTTGCCGCAGCGATCACCACATTCCGGCTGAACTGAAAAGGAAAATTGCGCTGTTCTGTAACGTGGCGGAAGCCTGCGTCATTTCAATGGAAGACGTAGACACGATTTACGCAGTGCCCGCCGAGCTCAGCAAAGAAGGCCTGGACGAGCAAATCCTGCGGCTGCTGAAACTGGAAGCAAGACCTTCGGACATGAAGCCGTGGATCGACCTGGTGCAGCGGATGCATCATCCGGCCGGCGAAGCAAGGATTGCGGTGGTCGGCAAGTACGTGCAGCTCGAAGATGCTTACAAAAGTTTGCGCGAAGCCCTGCTCCACGGCGGACTGGCGCACAACCACAAGACCGTCCTCGAATGGATCGAAGCGGAAGAGATCGATTCGGCGGAGACGGCTACCGCCCGGCTGCATGGATACGACGGCATCCTGGTTCCCGGTGGCTTCGGGAAGCGCGGCATTCAGGGAATGATTCATACCATTCAGTACGCGCGAGAAAACAAAGTGCCATTTTTCGGAATTTGCCTGGGAATGCAGTGCGCAACCATCGAATACGCCCGCGACGTAGCCGGGATGAAGCAAGCGGACAGCACGGAATTTGATCCGCAGACGCCGCACCGGGTGATTTACAAGTTACGCGAATTGCTGGGCGTGGATGAAATGGGCGGCACGATGCGGCTGGGCGCCTGGACGTGCAAGCTCGAGCCGGGATCCTTTGCACACAAAGCTTACGGGAAACTGGAGATCAGCGAGCGGCACCGCCACCGCTACGAATTCAATCGCGACTACGAAAAGACCTTGGTTGCCGCAGGATTGCGCATCACGGGACGCACGCCGGATGAGAATTACGTGGAAATTGTCGAGGCGCCGGACCACCCGTGGTTCCTCGGCTGCCAGTTCCACCCGGAATTCAAATCGAAACCACTGGAACCGCACCCACTGTTCGCGGCGTTCATCGGCGCGGCGCTGGAACACAAGAAGAATAAAGCGCGTGCCGCGCCAGAGCCCAAGCGCGCGCAGGCCGTGGGGCTCACGCCGCACGTCACCGCCTAAATCGTTGCAAACGCAGCGCTGGCTGCGTAGCCTAAGTACCTTGCAGACCTTTCCCCATCTCGTATGAACACGACTCGCGAAATTGCGCTTGGAGCGCTTCGCCTCGGCGGCGGTAACCCACTGTTTCTGATTGCCGGGCCGTGCGTGATTGAAAGCGAAAAGCACGCACGGACGATGGCGGAGAAGGTTGCGAAGATCACGGCCGATGCGCAAGTGCCGTACATTTTTAAGGCGTCTTACGATAAGGCCAATCGGTCCTCGTTAAAGGCCTTCCGCGGCCCGGGCCTGAAGGAAGGCTTGCGCATTCTCGGCAAGATCAAGTCCGAACTCAAACTGCCGATACTTACCGACATACACGACGCCTCGCAGGCGGAAGCTGCTGCCGAAGTTTGCGATGTGCTGCAGATTCCGGCGTTCCTAGCACGGCAAACGGATCTGCTGATCGCTGCGGGCAAAACGGGCCGGATCATCAATATAAAAAAAGGGCAGTTTCTGTCGCCCTGGGACATGGGAAATGTGTCGGAGAAGGTGGCCAGCACGGGAAATACGAAGATCATCCTGACGGAACGCGGCGCTTCGTTTGGATACCAGAATCTGGTGGTGGATATGCGCTCGTTCCCGATCATGCAGCGGACGGGCTACCCGGTTGTTTATGATGTGACTCATTCCGTGCAGCTCCCCGGCGGGCAAGGCCAGTCCAGCGGCGGCCAGCCGCAATTTATTGAGCCGTTGGCGCGCGCCGGTGTGGCCGCGGGAGTGGACGGCATTTTCCTGGAGACTCACGACAACCCCGCGGCAGCCCTCTCGGACGGACCCAACGCTCTGCCGCTGTCGGAACTCCTTGGACTGCTCATGAAATTAAAAGGTCTCAACTCCGTGGTCCGCCGCTGGAGCGAGAAATGAGCCTGGAGACAGCGCGGCGCGTGCTAAGGATCGAAGCGCAGGCCATTCAAGATGTGCTGGCGCGGCTGGACGCCAGCTTCGAAAAAGCCGTCGACCTGCTCTTTGCCTGCAAGGGGCGGGTCGTCGTTAGCGGAATGGGCAAGTCCGGATTGATCGCGCGGAAAATTTCCGCGACATTATCGAGCACCGGCACTCCATCCTTTTTCCTGCACCCCGCGGAAGCGCTGCATGGGGATCTGGGTATGCTCGCGCGCGGGGACGCGATGCTGGCAGTTTCCTACGGCGGAGAAACGGAAGAGCTCATCCGCCTGCTGGAGGCGTTCAAGCGGCTGGAGATGCCTCTGGTGACGCTGACGGGCAAAGTGCAATCGACGCTCGCCGAAGCCAGCGAAGTCGTGCTGGATGTCAGCGTGAAGGAAGAGGCGTGCTCGTTGAATCTTGCGCCCACGGCAAGCACGACCGTGGCGATGGCCGTGGGCGATGCCCTGGCCGTCTCGCTGTTGGAACGGCGAAATTTTCGTCCTGATGATTTTGCGGCCTTGCATCCCGCGGGGCGTTTGGGGAAGAAACTGCTTCGCGTCGAACACCTGATGCATGCAGGAGAGGCGCTACCACGTGTTTCTACCGAAACGCCGATGCCGGACGTTTTTCACGAGATGAGCAAGAAGGGCCTGGGAATGACGACGGTGCTGGAGCCGGACGGTAGATTAGCGGGGATTCTGACCGATGGCGACTTGCGGCGGTTGATGGAAAAACATCGCGGCGCGACGCTCGAGATGACCGCCGGGCAATGCATGACAAGGGGCCCGCAGACCATCGAGCCGCACCTGCTCGCGAGTGAAGCGTTGAACTTGATGGAGAAGCGCAAGATTACGTCGATCGTGGTTACCGATGAGGCGAAGGGCGTGCTGGGCGTGGTGCATCTGCATGATTTGTGGACGCTGGAGCTGATGTAGCGGTTTGAGGCAGAAGGAATTCAACGCAGAGAAGAAAAGAGGACATGGCATTGGCTAAGCGAGGAAAGAAGATTCCGGAAAAACTGGCGCGAAGAGCGAAGCAGATTCAGGTGCTGTTGATGGACGTGGACGGGACACTGACCGATGGCAGCGTCGCCTTGTTGTCGCAATCGGACGGTTCAGCGCTTGAAATCAAAACTTTTGACGCGCACGACGGTCAGGGCCTAACGCTTGCCGTTACCGCCGGGATCCGCACCGGCGTCATCACCGGCCGCGCCAGCGCAGCTCTCCGCAGGCGCTGTAAAGAGCTAGACATCGAGTTTGTCTACGAGAAGCAGGGGCACAAGATTGCGGCTTACGAAGATGTCCTGCGCAAGACCGGCGCAAAAGAATCGGAAGTCGCCTTCCTGGGCGATGACCTGCCTGACCTGACGGTCATGAACCGCGTGGGACTGGCAGTCGCGGTCCACAATGGCACCCCGGAAGTGCGCCGCGCAGCCCACTACACCACCAAAGCCGATGGCGGCAAAGGCGCCGCGCGCGAACTCGTCGAAGTCATCCTCAAATCCAAAGGCATCTGGGAAGAAATGATCGACAAGGCCCGCGCCTGAACGTGCGCCTTCTCCCCCGCTTTTCCGGCTCGGCCCGCCGGCGAACCAGCTGTCCCACAGCAGACAAAGCAATTACAAATTTATCATGACGAGTACGGTACTCTTGTGGCAACATGTTTCTTGATAGTCAGCCAGCGCGCTCGCCGAATGGTCTTGCACCCAACTACCCCCCGCTGCTCCGCCTTTCCCCTAGCCTCCTCTCCTCTAACTCCTTTCCTCACAATCTTTTATCCGACCCCCACCCTCTAAACCCCGTCCTGTCCATCTTTTATGAAAACTTAGGGGGGCAGAGGGCCGCTAGTTCTTTAACCCTCAGTTTTTGGTCTCTTCCATTCATCCTCATTTTTTCCTAGGTTTTACACACTCTTTCGGGCAACGGGTTCTCCTCAACTCCTTTGGAATCAATTCGCTGCGCACTCTTTCCATCGCGACGGGGGGGGTACCGCCTTTTCTGCCAAATGGCTACTCCCAGGGTCTGCCCTGGCCTTCAGGGAGGAGCATAGCGATCAAGGATTTCTCTTTCACGAGTCACCGGCCGGCCCCGAGCGTCTCGGGGTCACGTGTCGCCCTTCACTGTTATTTCTTCCTGCTGCATATGGGCCATGATAATGTCACCAGCCATTCCGCCACGAAGGATCAAAAGCGATGCTCCACGCATGGCATGACGTTTCTCCAGGGGACGACCTCCCGCCCGATTTTCAAGCGGTGATCGAGATCCCCCTGGGTTCCAACGTGAAATACGAGCTGGACAAGCCGAGCGGGCTCTTGAAGGTGGATCGCATCATCCATTCGGCGGTGTTCTACCCCGCAAACTATGGGTTCATCCCGCAGACGTACGCCGACGATAACGATCCCCTCGATGTGCTGGTCTTGTGCCAGGAACCGGTGCAGCCGCTGGCGCTGATCAGAGCGCGGGCCATTGGGCTGATGACCATGATCGATTCCGGGGCGAGCGACGACAAAGTCATCGCCGTGGCGACAAACGACCCGGAATTCAACAGCTACGTCGAGGCGAACGAACTGCCATCGCACCGCTTGCTCGTTCTGAAGCGTTTTTTCCAGGACTACAAGCAACTGGAGGGTAAGGAGGTTCGGGTGGATGACATCCGTCCGGCGTACGCAGCGGTCAAAGTCATCGAGAATGCCCTGGCGCGTTACAAGGCGCAAAGAGAGGCCCTTCGCGCGAAGGATCAGCGCTAATGCAAATGCACTATTTTTACGACCAGAACTCAATGTTAACTTGCACCGACCGGAGCGGTCCGGTCGCCGCAGCGGCTTGGCTTGAGATTGTTTTTGTGCGCATGGCAAGGTTTATGGGCTGGAGCGAGATTGCATGAATCGTTTCTGGAAATGGACAGCGGGGATTTTTGGCGTGCTATTCATGGCTGCTTTTACCGTGCTGTCCTTCATGGCGGGAAGCCCGAAGGACGTATACGGAATGGTGCGATACGCCCTGCCGCACATGCATCGGGGCACATTGAAAGTGGGCAGCGACGCGCCAGACGCGCGGATTGTCGCGCTGGATGGCGTTAGTCGTTTCCACATCCGCGAACGAACCCATGAGCGGCCGCTGGTGTTGGTGTTCGGGAGTTTTACTTGACCGCCTTTTCGCCGCCAGGTTGGCGACGTCGTTCAGATTTATGAAGATTACAAAGAGCGCGCCGATTTCCTTACCATTTACGTTCGTGAAGCGCATCCCACCGACGAATGGCAGATGAAATCCAATGTGAAGGACGACGTTTGCTATGCTCAGCCGAAAACACTGGAGCAGCGCGTGGCCATCGCGAATGATTTCACGAAGAGATTCAAGTTCCCCTTGCCCTTCGGAATTGACGATATGAGCAACGCCGCCAATGACGCGTATGCTGCGTGGCCCGAACGCATTTACATCATTGATGAGGGCGGCCACATCGCCTACCGCGGCGGGATGGGACCGTTCAACTACAAGCCCGATGAAGCCCGCGAATGGCTGGCCGCGCGCTATGGGATGGCGAAACATGAAGCTTCAGCGTCGCCGGCATCTGGGGCGCCAACTTCCACGGCGGCGCCAGAAGCAGCGCCTGCGGCAAAGTAGCGGGTGGCGGATTGAAGAAAGTGGGCTTGGCGCGTGCTCTTTCAAAACTCGGCTATTGCTCGCGATCCCGCGCAGCAGAGCTGCTTGCAGCGGGGCGTGTGAAATGGAATGGAACCGTGCGGCGCGATCCGGAAACGCCGGTGCGCATTGGAAAAGACCGGATCGAAATAGACGGCCAGCCAGTAGAGCGCAGTTCCAAAATTTATCTTGCTCTCAACAAACCTCGCGGAGTTCTGACCACCGCATCTGACGAAAAAGGCCGGGACACTGTGTATGCGTATTTGCCGGAGGGCTTGCCGTGGATTGCGCCGGTCGGGCGGCTAGACAAAGCGAGCGAGGGTTTGCTGCTCCTGACGAATGATTCGGAATGGGCGGCGCGCATTACCGCGCCGGAGACGCATCTCGACAAAACCTATCACGTGCAAATCAGCGCCATTGCCGATGAAAAGTTGCTCCAGTCATTACGAAACGGAATCCGCGGGAGCGCAGGCGAATTCCTGCGGATGAAAAGCGTGCGCCTGCTTCGGCAGGGCGAGCGTCATTCGTGGCTCGAAATTGTGCTGGACGAAGGCAAAAATCGCCACATCCGGCGGATGCTCGAAGAACTGAAAATTGAAGTGCTCCGGCTCGTGCGTGTCGCCATCGGAACGCTGACCCTGGGCGCTCTACCAAAGGGTGCAACTCGCCCGCTCGAGCAGGAAGAGAAGCAAGCGTTGGATCACGCGATGCGCACGCCGAACCGCGTACCTGGCTCTTCGGTTCGATGACAAAGATTATTTCGATTTGTAAGTGAATGTCACTTTGGTTTCTTCATCAAGAACCAGCGGGCGAACGAAGTTGTACGAATTCCCTGCCCTCGGCACATCGACGCGAACCGGCAAGATGCCGGAAACGCGCTGCTGGAGATTCGTCACATTGGAGGAAGCCGCCATCTGTTGCTTCTCGGCATTCTTGCGGGCTTCGCGCTCGATCTGGCGAGAATTGCGGATCTCGGTGGATTCGGCCATCACTTGTACGGTTTCCATCTGGCCGACCGGCGCAATCATCGCGCGTCCCACTTCACCGTCATAGCTTTCACCGGCAGCGTATAGGGGCGAAGGAGGAAGAAGATTTGTGGCGATGGCGTCACCGCCGAAGTCTTTCACCTTAAACTGTTCGGGGAGAAAGACTTCCCATTGCAGGAGATTGATCGGCACGTCCATTTTCGGAAGGGAGAGATCGGAGCCGCCTTTTTTCGCGAAGGGCGCGCCCGAGTGCATGAAAACGAACGAGACAGTGTAGGAGTCAACGGGCCGAAAGCCCGCGCGCAAAAGTGGGACGCGATTGCCGTCCGGTCCTTCGACGGGTTTCACTTTTTCTCCGGCAACTTCGGCGGAGAGAATGCTCGCGCCGGGAGGCAACGCCACTTTCAAAAACGGCTGCGCCTGGTTTTTGATAGTGAGTCGTATCTCGGTTAAGGATCGGCCTTCCGTGGTCACGAGAGTGGTGACGACGGCGCGTTCGGCGATGGCGGCGAGCACGCTGCTGTCCGGAAAGCGCGTCCATTCGAACGCGAGGGCGGGCTTTTCGTTCGGCTGCTTGTGATAGCGAAATGCCGCTTGCATTGGAAACCGCGCGAGCGAACGCAAATATGGATTCATCTCTTTAAAATCCATGCGCTTCAGGCCGCCAGATTCCGCAGCGGTTAACTCGATCGTTCCAGCGCCCTCGACGAGAACCTCGCCGGTTTCCCGCTGAGCATTTTTGAAACTGAGAAAGGGCGCCTCGGCTTTCGTTGCGGTGATTGATTTTTCCATGGAGATTAAGAACTGATGGGTTCGTTGTGGCGGGCTAGCAACCTTCAGGGTCAAAACGCCGAACTCCACTTCGCTCGATTCCACTGATGCTCCCGTCGCGCCGGTGATTTCGAATCCTGCGGGGACTTCCATTTCGAATTGAGAGGGTTCGCCTTGCACGACGATAATGTCGGCGAGAGCGGCGACTCGAATGTCCGCTTCGCTGACGGAAACGAGTGTCTTCACGTCCGAGAGAAAACGCACCTCTTTGGGTACGGCCGGAGCGGCGGTCTCCCGAGTGGTCCACCAGATGTTGGCGACTTGCCCTGGTGCGAGTGTCGCTTCGATGGCGGTTTGGCCCTTCTCTGAGGATCTAGAGGTAATGAGGCCGGGGCTGATTCGAACGTTGGTGTGGTCGCCGGGAACAACAAGTGCAAGCCGCACGCTTCCCGCTGAAGGTACGGGAAGATTGAAGGAGGCGCGTCCAGCTTCAATGCTGAGTGGAAGGCCGGCGTCGAGCGTGACGGCGAAGTCCGCTGGTCCAGTAAGAACAGCCGTGTGCGTTCCATTTTCCAATTCGAGAGGCAAGCCCTTGCCTTCCTGACGGGCGTCGAGAATGGCCATGCCGGTCGTCAGGGGAATTTTGGTCGCGCCCTTATGAAGGATTTCTCCCTGCAATTGCACCGTACCCTGAACCGATTCGTTCGCGACGCGGAACTTCAGGTCCGCGCGCTTCATGGTGTACGGAACGGGCGGCGTGTCCAGTTTCCTGGCAGGCTTGTTTGCGAGTTCGACGAGCCGGTTGTATTCGTCGAGGGGAAGCGTGACGTTACCCGAAGCCGGTACGGGAGGCGGAGCGACATCATCTTCGGCGGCCGCAAAACCGGGGAGAACCAGCATCCCAGCCAAGACTATTGCGAATATCTTTTTCATTTGCCACCTGCCTTTTTCTCGTGCTGATACGTTAGTTCCGCAGAGGGAGTTTGATTTTCGCCGGTCAGTTCTGAGACCAAGTAGAGCGAAGGACCGAATGCGGGGAAAGAAACGCGGATGGGAAGAATTCCGGCGCGCTTCCCTGCCAACGAGTCGGCCCTGAATTTATCGAGAAGAACCTGAGTTGCGGCTTGAGAGCGCTTGGATTTGGTTTCGTCCTTGGCATCCGCATCGGATAACGGTGGCGCCGTCAATCCCGCAACGACTCCCGCACCTACGCCACCGGCAGAACCCGCGCCAATTCCGTATCCTATGGCTGGCGGGCTGAGTGCTGACGAGATCGGATTCGAATAGGGTTCCATTCGAAACGCGCCGGGTTCGGGCGACACTTTGAAAAGCAGAGGATGATACACGAGGAGTCCCGTGCGCGAGACCGGCAGATCAAGAGCGGGTAGCGCAACTTTAAACTGGCCTTTGTCATTCCACACCGTGCCGCGGCTCAGATAGACGACCTCAACCGCAAACTCCGGTGCTTCTTCGCCAGCGCGCGCTTTGTCCAGCGGCAAAAGTAGGCTGCCGTCCGGCGACTGCCCCGGCCGCACCGCTTTACCCGCCAGGGATGCGCTCCAGAGCGTGGCACCGGCCGGCAAGGTGATCTTGAGGAAGTTGCGCTGGTTGTTTTGAACGGCGTAGCGCGCCTGGACGAGCGTTTTGCCCTCGTTGCTGATCAAAACCTGGTAGCGAGCCTCCGAGACGTTGGCCATCAGAACGGCTTGGGGCGTGTACCGCGCGATGTTCAAGCTGAGCGACCGCGTCAGATTCGAATCGCCGGAGCGAAACCGAAACGCCGCGAGCGATGGTGATTGGCGATTCGAAACCATTTCGCCGAGGTCCGTCGCATCCGCGCTTTCTAGCCCTTCGAATTTGAGATCCTTGATCTCCGCCGCGCCGAGGACTTCGACCGCGACGCCGCCGGTTTCACGCTCGACGTTGAGAAGGCGAAGTAGGGGAATATCAATTTCTCCTTCCCGTGGGCTGCGAGTTTCCCCGGTCACGACGAATCGCGCGGTTTGCTCGAGCGGCTCCAGGAACGTCACTGAGAGTTCGTTGTCCTTCGCCTCCCAGTCGGCTACCATTGCGCCCAAAACCTGATTGATCGTGACCTTGTCAGGGATTTGAATTCTGGCGACGCGCGCTGCGCCCTGAGTCACCTCCAGATTGACTTCGGCGTTTATGGAAGTGGAGTCTTCGCCGAGCCCCAGGAGCTGGGTCAGCGATCCGCGCATTCGCAAAGGCTGCGTGACGCGGTGGTCCTCGGTCTTTCTGCGCCAAGCGAAGGTCAGTGGTTCGTTTCCGCGCCCGTACGCGATCCACTTGCTTTCCGACGCGGATTCGGATTTCTCGGAGAGCAGGCCGCCCGTGAGCCGGACGTCCACTCCCTGTCGAGGAAGCTGCACGGATGCGCGGGTAACGCCTGAGGCGGTCGATGGCAGCGTGATACTTTCTTCGCCAGTTGCGGATGCCACGGGAATGGCGATATCGAGCAACAAGAGCGCCCGCCCCGCATGGGAGAGAAGTGCGGAGAGTTGGCTTCCCGCTTTGCTGCTGGCACCGGGCACGAGAGAAACAAGTTTGCCGTCGAGTCTTGCTTCACGAACCAGGAGACCTGCCGGAATCGGGACGCGCACCCAGCCGTCCTTCAAGACATCGACCGTCAAGCTCGCGCGGCCGGAAGCGAGTTCACCCTCGATGCGCAGGTCGTAATCAACACGCGTGAGCGTGGCTTCAACCGGAGGCGGCTCCGGATCGCGTTCGATGGGATAGGCCCTCGCGTGAAGGTTCCGGTATTCATCGACAGGCAAGACGACCCAGCCAGGCGAGTGAGCGGCGGTCTGTCCCATGGAGCTGGCCGCAGAAATGAATAAGAGAGCAAGCAGACAAGCACAGAAGAGTGGCAAGCCGGGTCTTTTTTTCAGCGTGAAAGCTGCTGCAATTCGTGCGGGCATACAAGTAGCCTCCTCATCTTCAAGATGGACGAGCGAGTAAGTTCTTTGTGCGACCCGGGCACGGAGCGTCCTGTTGAGTGGATAGGATGGTGCGCTGGGCGAAGATGGTTGTTCCATAAATAATTCCTTCACAAGAGCGAACGGCTAAGGCATACGACTGCCGGTACTCTGCATTAGAACGATGAGCTGGTTATTTCTTGCAGGACTTGGTTAGCGAGGTGAGTTTGAATCAAACGGGCATACTGTGAGTTTTTTGGATTGGTGAAGAGGAACATGGAGCGGGCGATGCGAATCGAATCAGGTCCAATGCTCTCTCTGTCTTAGAGCGTAAGGGCGGCAGACACAACTTTGCTTCAAATCCCTCCGAGCCGGAAGGAGCGGGTCCGCGAAGGACCTCGCCGCGCCTTCGCCGGACTGTGTTTCAAGAGGCGAGCCGGAATCCCCTATCTGAAATTTTGGAAGCTCGCGATCGATGGAAGCAAGATCCGCAACTAGCCGCTTCCTTTTGGACTTTTCGACGCCGAGGAGTTGGGATAACCAGAAGCGATTTCCTCTTGACAGACCAACACCGGAGATGTATTTAACCTGTGGGTTAAGTACGGTATGACGTCTGACCAGCTCAGCAGCACCTTCGCGGCCCTCGCCGATCCTACGCGGCGCGCGATCCTGGCACGTCTAACGTCCGGAGAAGCCTCGGTCACACAACTGGCCGAGCCATTCGAGATGAGCATGCCGGCCATCTCCAAGCACCTTAAGGTGCTGGAGCGCACGGGACTGATCGCGCGGGGACACGAAGCGCAATGGAGGCCCTGCAGGCTCAAGGCAGGTCCGCTCAAGGACGTTGCCGACTGGGCTGCGCAATACCGGCGGTTCTGGGCGGAGAGCTTTGAACGGCTGGATGACTATTTGCGAGATGTTCAGAAAAAGGGGAAAAAGTATGGCCACGGGAAACATCATGGCAAACAAAGAGCAAGAATTGGTGCTCACCCGCGTGTTTGACGCGCCACGGGAACTCGTGTTCAAGGCCTGGACCGATCTAGAGCTGATCTAGAGCAGGTTGCACAGTGGTGGGGTCCCCACGAGTTTTCTAACCCGGTCTGCGAGTTGGACTTACGGCCTGGTGCCGCCATCGGCATTCACAAGCGCGGCCCCGATGGCACCGTCTATCGAATGACGGGCGTTTATCACCAGATCGTCAAGCCTGAGAGGCTCGTCTTCACCAGCGCGGCCCTGGGTGCGGATGGAAGCCCCCTGTTTGAGGTTCTGACCACGATGACCTTCGCAGAGCAAACTGGCAAAACGAAACAAACTATGCGGGCGCGCGTTATTATAAAGACGACGGCCCGGGCTGGCCCGTATATTGCTGGGATGGAGCAGGGCTGGACTCAGAGCCTGGAGCGCCTCGCCGAATCCCTGGCAAAGACTTGACGGCCGAAGAAAGAAAAATGCCCGGCTGCTGCACGACGGAGGCTGTCTGAATCCGGACAAAGCGTCCCAGGATCGCGCTACGGGGGCTTGAGACGGACAGGGACTTTGCGTAACACGCTCATGGAAAAGAGCTTAGATTGATCCTCAAGAGAGGGATTGCTACTTGCATTCTTCTCAACAACATGATTTTCTTAGCGCCGCCGGGTGTTCTGTGCATGGCAGGCGTTCGATTCGAGCTGTCGATTTCGCGGAGCTTCGTTCGTCGTATAGTTAGGACGAGAGTTCACGTGGCTTCATCGAATGGCGAACTGGGAATTTGTACCGCCAGTCGGTTATAACCGCCTCGAAGAAGGAGCAAGAGCATGTCATTCCTTCACGATCTGAGAGTGGCACTCCGTTCGCTCGCGCGAACCAAAGGGCTTGCGGTCACCGTGGTGCTCACGTTGGCACTCGGCATCGGCGCCAACGCCGCCATCTTCAGCCTAGTTCGCGGCGTGCTGCTTCGGCCGCTCGTCAACAGCGACGAGGCGCGCCTCATTTATATTAAACAAAGCGCGCCTGGTATCAGCCCCGGGGAAGTCCCATTCTCCGTGCCGGAAATTCAGGACCTGCGCGCTGGCGTCAAAACGCTCAGCTCCTTCGGCGAGTTCTCCACCGTGGGTTTCACTATGATCGGCCTCGGCGAGCCCCGGGAAGTTCGCGCCGGCGTCGTTGACGGCCCCTATTTTGACGTGGTGGGCCTCCATCCGGTCCTCGGCCGTCTCATCGGCCCGCAAGACGACGGTGCTAAAGCCGCTGGCGTCGTGGTGCTGACCTATCGTTTCTGGTCAACCACTTTCAAGAGCGATCCTTCCGTCATTGGTAAGTCCGTCCGCCTCGGCAGTGGCTTCGGCGATAGATCTGCCACTATCATCGGCGTCCTCGAACCCTCGATCCCATATCCCGCGGATACTGAAATCATTGCCAACATTGTCACCAGCCCCCATCATCTGTCCGCGACCATGCAGAACGGGCGCGTCCATCGCATGACGGAACTCTTCGGCCGCCTCGCTCCCGGCGTCACTCTTGATCAAGCCCGCGCCGAACTTCGCACCGTCTACGGTCCGATGCTCAAGGATCATCCCGACGCCTATTCGCCCCAA
>Ga0066669_10000368_pt1 | contig 14053 bp, 19 predicted proteins | sample GraSoiAngelo_118_FD_133940 | JGI IMG/M metagenome (GOLD analysis project Ga0066669, IMG submission 133940) | Grasslands soil microbial communities from the Angelo Coastal Reserve, California, USA - 14_0919_02_20cm | ecosystem: Environmental > Terrestrial > Soil > Grasslands | place: USA...
CGGATGTTTGTACAACAGGACCTATGAATAGAAGCCTGTCTTTAAAAGGAATAATCATCCTGGCCCCAGCTAAGTAATACTTAGCTGCCGGTAGATCGGCTATAGAAAAATTATCTTGGGACAGCGGTGGTGCAAAATTAGCCCACCCCCTTGTTCCATTAAGGACAGGAGCTGTAGCGCTTCCGTTAGTAGGATCACCGTCATAAAAACGAATACCATCCAAAGTCGCATCTGCTCTATTTGTTAAGTATTGTGCTATGCCGCCTGTTCCATTTGTGGCTAATGTAGCATTGGGAAACGTTACGATAACGTTATTAGCATCGGTTACTGTTGTGACATACCCTGTTTGGAAGTTTATTCCTGTGGTTGTTACTACTTCGTTGATGAAAACAAAATCCCCAACCACTAAACCATGTCCTGTAATATTCAGAGATGCTGTTGTGGGTGATAGGACGGTAACAGTTATGATGCTTTTATACTGCATTCCGATGTTAGTTGCTGAGAAAGGAACAGTGATACCATTAGTGGCCCATAAAGCACCCTGATAGTTAACAGTCCAGAACTGTTGGTAGTCTTGACCATTCCATGAAGTGGGTGTCCAATTTGTTTTCTGTACATAGCCAGGGTAGAATGCTGTGGGTGGATTTTTATAAAAGCTTACATCATAAACATCAAACGGAATAGTGTTATTGATATTATATGAGTATTTAGTATCAAAAGCTATGGTATTTGGAAATGAAGGATCAGTTCTTACAAAATCCTCTAAGCCCATCACTGGGAGGTCGGGATAGTATCTAAATACAGCACTGTAGGAGCTTCCTGCCTGTGCAGGAATGGTGATCACCCCTGTAGCGTAATTAATCGTATTGGGACCACTAGTACCAGTAGGTGTTAGGAATCCATCCATTGTAGGGTCTGTAAAGGGCCCCCCGGGTCCTGTTAATGTAACACTTCCTGGGACTATATTTCCGTTGGTTTGTAGGCTGAATCCTGTAAGTAGATTGCCAACGCCACCCCCGTTCAATGTGATGGTTGTAGATCCTGTATTATAGGATACAGATAGTGAGTCAAAGAAGCGTGTTAGTCGGCATAGAAACGATGTTCCCCTCTTTCTTTTAACCCTTCCACGCCATTGATAGGCATTAATAAGTCTTGGGAAAGAATCGTTATCTATGACAAAAGCTGTTCTATCGTTGCGTAAACCTTTGTCTATAGGCCCTACGATGATTTTCTCGCCCATTAAAGCACCTATAGTTGTAGAACCATGAATGTGAAATTAGCAGGATCAACTAAAGCACCACCGTTTAGAGTAACAAAATTTAATTCAAACTGTCCTGCAGGACCTAAAAGATTATATCCAACTTGTGTTCCAGAAGCATTTGATACCACATTTGAAGAGCAAATAACGGCATATTGGTTACTGGCAACGGAGTTAGCTGTGAGCGTAATCACATATTTGCCTGTTGAAGATCTAACAACAGTAGCTACATTAACAGACTGAGAGGCTATCACAGCAGGCCCTACACCACCTGAAACATAACCCCACGCCCTTAGGCAATTAAGAGGGAATATACCATTTTGGTTTCTGTAATTAAGATTTGACACGCTGCTAGCTGTTCCAGATCCTGTATAAATAGTAGAAGTAGGGTCTGTTTGAACACCAGCAGCATTCTTACCGCTAATTGTAACCTGTTTATGTGTTCCAGATGGGATATCTGCAAATGTGTAGTGGTCTACAGCGATGATCGTGTCTGTGGAATTAGTATTAACCTTCATTGGACCCTGATCAACAGATGGGTTGTTAGGGGCATCTGGGATATCTCTTGTGTATGTGATGACCATATTAGGTAGACCCTCCAATGTTATTAAAACCAAATTGACCAGATCCAAGATCACGTTGACTATAAATAGTCTGCGTGCGATCATTGGTGAACTGACGCTGGCTACGCTTCCAAACAAGTAGTTCTTGTTCCTTAAACAATGGCTCATAGAACACAAATTGTTCGGTATCTCCAGTGTCTGATAGTATCTTACGGGCTGCACCCCTTGCTAGGTATTCTGCCATATATCCGAAAGGAATGGCTTCCTCAGTGTTCAAGAATGCAGCGGGAGACAGGTAGGCATCTATTTCTACAAGATACTGCCTATCTGGTGGAGACCGTAACGTGAGTGTGTTATTGTAGTACAGGATGGCTCGGGGTAATCCTGTTTGAAAGTAATACCACTCAGCGTTAATAGCTATTCCAGCTGGGATAGCTACAGGGAAAGTAACATTTGCTACGCCTGTGAAGTAGTTAATAGTATTAACGGTAGTGCTATATGTTCCTGGTAGACGAGTATTGCCAAACGGGGCATTTCCAGGAGTCATTAATAAACCGTAGTTAGAGTTGCCTTGAAGAAACTGTCCACTATCGGCCACAATTATATTGGATCCATCTGCAGCCATAGTAGTGAAATAGACAGCAGATTCGACACTTGTTACAGGAACAGTTGTTAGCAGATCGGTTACTGTTGGTGGGTCTTCATTAGTACCTGTAGCTATGATCCCAGCCATATCAATATGACCCCTAAGAATGGTGTTCACTGGAACATTTATCGGTGTCTGATTTCCTGGAGAAATAGGTAATGTAATGGTGTAAGGACCAGCTGTGCCGTCCCCTATGATGCTTGTGTTTGAGTTCTGTACAACATTTGGCCATACATTAAAAAACGAAGATCTTTGTGACTGCAATGGTACCTGAATGCCATTGATGTATGCGGGTGATAAGAATCCCTGATACACCGGATACATTCCAATTGATTGACCACCTGGCTCTGTTTGAACATCATATAGAGGCATATTATAGCGATCAACCCCAGCAGATGTTTGAAACTGATATTTCTTCTTCAGATCAAACAACTGCATACGAGCGTCCACATCCATTATCCAAAATCTATTGATATAATCAATGATCAGGTTGTCGCTGATATCAGCGTTGGAGGGACTTTTAATAATCCTACGCACATACGTTATTATATCGCTAAGTAGATTCAAAATTTACCTGCTCATAAATATTGATTTATCGTTGCTTACTGGTTTTGCATCCAATCTCTGTACTATATTTTCAACAGCCATGGTGCCATAATACTGACCCGCATGATCAGACCCAGCATTGGTGTGCTCTTTCATAGTTAAAGTATGGTGCCTAGCCTTCTTTATCTGCTCTGCAACATAGCGAGGCCCCACGACCTTCTTATTCACAGGTATCTTCCAAAATTCTGCTGGTATACCTGCAAAAGGCTTAGTCCACATCTCAATTTGTTCACCGATGATCATGTTATTTTCAGCTATGAATGGGACGTATTCTTTGGCAAATTCCCACTGTTTTCTATAGTCTTCATTAAATTTATCTCGGCAGCCTATTGATCTATTGGGTTTTAAGTAGGTATCTGGCGATTTCTCCAATTGAGACTGTGAGAGTTTTGTCTGAGGCTCCATCTCTTTAAGGGGGGCTGCGTTCATATGATCAAGGGTCATCTGCTGAACCTGTGCATCAAACTCTTTAAATTGTGCATCGGCCCTATCTAGTTCTCTTTCTCCTGCTGAATTAACTTCTGGTCTTTGCTTCATGATGATTTTCTCCTGCTAAGGTGAGATATTTATAAAACTTCCTGGTATAGTGATACTTGTTGTCACATTACCAATAAAAGAATTTATTCCGCTATTGATATCTCCTATAGAAAAAATTTGAGCCGGTGTTTGCGGCACCAGATATAAACTTGCCTCACCATCTGAGGCGTATGCACTGAATCCAGAGGTGTTTATATTCACCGTAAACTGGGTGCTGCTCGCTGCTGTTATTGTTCCAACTAGCCCATTAATTTGGGTCATTCCACCCACATCAGTAAAAAGGATACGATTTCCTGGTAGGAAGTAATTATTCGCAGTAACAACCGCTGAAGAAGCTTGAGTGATATTTGTAATAACTGCTGTGTAAGGGGTAGGAATGAAAGCATCGCTATATACCGAGTTTATTCCGACTATCACGGAAGTAGTTGATGGGATTTGAAATACATAACCTCTTGTCTCATTAAGTTGATAGGAACCAAAGAGCTGAGGGATGATTAATCTTACTTCCTGTCCAATCACATACTCATGTACTGCAGATGTTGTGATTGTGGTAGTCTGTCCACGAGTAATGTCTGAAATGTTTAATCTACTAGGGCTATAATACTGAGGCTGGATAGGAACATTAGCGTAAGCAGGAACGGGATAAGAAATTACTCCTGTTAGAGAAGACATCTTTAAATCCTTTTAAAAACAGGTAGGGGTCATTCCCCTACCCACCGAAAAACATTGAAAAACACACTTTTCAATGCTACGGAATTGACATATCATGTAGGAACGCTTCCCAATAAATGACGTTTCCTGCTGCTCCAACTAGAACAGAAGTTGTCAATACGCCCCCAGCACCTGCACCAATAATAAACCCTTGAGCTGTGTTATTAACGAATGAACCGTTGATGGCTGGTCCGTTAATTGTGTTCACAAGAGTTGTCCCTATTGGCATATACTGTGGAGGAGGATACAATGCGGATCCTGAAGAAATAGCAGTTCCACCTGTATTTACATCACCAACTGCTACTATCTGAGCAAACGTTCTTCCAGGTGTACCTGCGAAGCTTACGTTGCTTGTAAAAGCGGTCATTGCTGATGAATCAATATTTACAACCACTGTGTTGTAATCCGTTACAGCTATTACATAACCATAGACTGGAGAGCCAGGGGTTAGTGTATTAGGTAATGAATTCAGCTCCACAGTTCCCCATGCAGAAGGAATTCGGAAAGCAACTTCCTGACCAACCTTAAAGTTGTGCGCATCAGTTGTATCCACTGTTGTTGTTGTACCCAATGTTATAGCACTGATCACAGTGTCTCCTGGGAAATACAGATAAGGGTACAAGACCTTCTTAACTGTAGCACCTGAAGGGGATCCTGATAATGCAGTGTATGCTGATTGGTTAGTATTCCAAGGAATCGTGAATGTTGTAGCGCCAGTTACAGTAACTGTAAAAGGAACGCCCTGAATTTGCTGCATACCAGTCGTTGAGGACTGATAAAGACCTTGAAATACAACAACATCACCACTCGCTAGATTATGGTTTGTGGTAGTTGTTACAACAGCAGGGCTTGCTTTTGTAATACCACTAATCGCTAGTGTGGGTCCATATTGTAGGAGTTGTCCTCCTGCAAATGTGCTGATACCGCCAGTAGTAACAACGTCCCAGATAATAGCTGGGGTTGCGTTATACCCTTGTTGGATAGCAAACCCTTGTCCCATATTAGCATCCCACTGTGCTGCAACAACGTTCTGTGATGTTGCTGCTGCTGCGGATGTAGTATAGTTCATCATTCTGACAAAATCAGGCTGAAAGGGCAGATTAATAATCTGCGCTGCACCTGTTGATGTGAAACGGCCTTTTGCTGTTTTTGAATATTCAGTCATGTTACACCCCCAGGTTGCTTAAGCGTGTGCTTAAGACGTTACGGATGGCTGTATCTTGAGTCAGAGCTTGTGCCTGAGCGAATTTAACCGCTAAGGTTGCGTTCTGAGCCAACATACCTGAATAATACGGATCACGGTAAATCAATCTCATGGTGTAACCATCTTGATCGATATGTGTGATTGCCTGTTTACCTACAACTGTGTTGTAGTACACATCATTCAATGTTCCAGAAGCATTAGTAGCAGCATTTCTAGCTACAGGGGCTTCAGAGCTTGTCAAGATCCTGATGTTGTATACAGAACCGTATTCTGAGGGCAATGCTGATGCATTTGTTGGGTAATTCCATTGTGAGAGGAATCCACTACCAACTAATGAGTCAAAATCGGACTGTAATTCAGTCGAAGAAAGCATAAAATATGCACTTCTTACAGGGCCTGTTCCACTCTCTGTTACTTTAGTGACCTAGTTTCCTAGGCGGGGAAACCTCTTCGGATCTCCCTCTCGACCTTTATTCATACGTCGAGTTCAGACTATCGCATCTCCTTTCGGAGCCAACTCACTTAGTCGTTTACGCTGCTTTCGCTTGCGCCATGTCACCCTGTAGGGCTTCCATGTCAATCAGAGTTAGTTTATACAGGTCTGGTTCGTTAAACCTGTCCATACCTTCGATACCGCTCATAAATTTATAAGCGTTATTTGTGTCCAAAGTTGTAGCAACAAGGCTAAAATCAGATACACCAAGGTTAGTGGGATTGAATCCATTAGATCCACCACCAGCATTTAACTGAGAAGCTGCTGATACAATATAGTCTCTAAGGACTAAATCCTCAGCCTGTCTCATTGCAACAGCTAAACGCTCAGATACCCAAGCTAATACACCTTCTTGGTCTTGAAGAATAACTTGTTCATTGATGATACATCCTGTACCGCAGAAAGCCATCTGAGCATCAATGATGTCTCTTTGTGGAACTTGAGCTGGAGGATCTATACCAGAATTACCCAACTGAATGGTTGGGGGAGTTAATGCGCGTGGGCGCATAAAGCGGCATGTAGTACCACCATTAGGAGGCATACTTACCTTATCACAAACTGTGATGTAGTTCATTGAGGGGGTAGGCACGTAGAGCATCGCAGGCGCAAGCGACTGGAGGATCATAGGGCCTAAATTACCCGTAGTCGTAATCGACATCTCAAACCTTAGGGTTTGTATGTTTAAATACGATATGATGATCGGTAGACGAGCCTAATTACGTCAGTTCTCGATCATATCTAAAGGTAAGGAAGGCGAATTCCTCTTTAACGCCAGAAGTATGTGCCTATAACGCGGGCTTGCGTAACTGTTTAAATATTATATAAAATATTTTAGGTCAATGTTTTTGTTCTTTCCAGTATTTCCACATCTTCTTCAGATTTTTTCTCTTAGAGTGTTTATAATCCGGCATCATAAGCTCTGCATGTCGACTATTCCACATATCTTCTATATCATGCTTCACAATGTTTCCATTGAAGTATCTTCCAAATGCCCAAACCTGAAAATCATGATCTGTGTAGTCGGGACGTTTACTAAGAAAATATGCTAAGACCATGGATCCAATCATAAAAAGTAAAAAACATAAAATTACTATAAATTCCACCATGTTACAGCCTCAGTCTTTTTTGCATTTCCTTCATCTTGTCGTATGCCTGTTTCTTACCTGCATCACTATAGTCCCCAGCATTCTGATAAGGAGAGCTGGCTATGCCGCTTGGCTGGTAGTAGAGATTGTTCTGGTTAGCGTTAATCTTTTCCTGAACAGAGGATTGTTTATTTTCCGGAAGATGAACGCCTAGGGCCTTTATATTCTTATAGACAAGCTTTTGCCTTTCGAATCCCTCAGGCATTTCCAGTATTGCTTCAGCAAGGTCAGGATCTTTCTGAGCGAACTTCTCAGCATGCTGCAGTACTTGATAGAAATCGGGATTATTTTTAAGCCAATTTTGTTTTCTTTCTTCGGACTGTTCTTGACGCGATATCTCTTTAGCTCGTTTCTCTATCTTTTCTTCCATTCTTTTTTCGAACGAAGAAAGCGTACGGTTGAGTTTCTTATGATCAACATAAGGGTCTGAACTCTCCTCATCTTGCTGATCAGACTGCTGTTTAGATACCAAAGCCTCCTGGGCCACCTTCTCAGCTTCTAACCTAGCTGTTCTTTCCTGTTCCAACTGTCTTTGATATTTTGCTTCTAACTGACGGAAATTAAATTCTTTATCATTTTGTTTGTTCTCAGACACTTCTGGGACTTGTTCGACTGGACTTGTCATAGACATCCTTTACCCGTTACGGAGGGTGCCGATTGGATTTATTTGTATTAAAATCAAAATGTATATATATATCAATTAAAAAGTGGTATATATGAAGATAAACAGACTAGAGACGCATGATCGGTTAGAACATTTTAAAAAACAGTCCTTTGATATTTCCGAATGCTGCCAGGACATCATCAATCAGAGGCCGTTTGGAGAAAACCCATTCTATATTTTTGCACACGCAAGAACTGATGACGATGGAGTAACAAAGCGACTTATATGGCAACCCAGACTTACTAAACCACAGGCACAAGATAACTCAATGCTGTTTAAGGCTTATCCAGCCAGCGATAACATCAAGGTAATATGGATAATACCGCCTAAAGAGACGTGGTCACAGTTCCAAAAAGGTAAGGTGACCGAAGACTCTCGTATTTATCAAAGCATTCAGTCGTTCCTGACTAATAAAGAGGGCTTAGAGGCTCGCGAGAATGATGATCTTCCAGATGAAAAGATCAATGTTATCTATGAAAACATAGCACGCTCTATGAAAACAAAGAAGCTAGGATTAATTATTCCACACTCCATACCAACCCTATAACCATTTTGCTGACGCCAACAAAATGGTCGACATATTGTTGTAGGCAAACCGGTCATCTAATGCTTGATGACAAATAACAAACAGGATAATGTTATAGAGTCCAAACCATAACCCCGCGGGTAAATATGAAAAATAAGTTAACTTATTTAGTAGCTGCTTTTCTATGCGGATCATGCTTAGCGCATGCTTCAGCGGACGAGCAACCACCACAAGATTCATACAGCTATGTTTCTTTTGGATCAGGACCGATCAACGGTCTAGGCGACAGCCTTCTTGTTCCTAACTTATCAGTTGGGTACAGATCACGCGGTAATTCAATCATGGGAAGCGACACCGGATTGTCATTTAGCACAATTGGTACAGCACACCAGGTTTCATTGCAGTACATCATGCATTTTTACCTAAATCCATATGACTCAAGCTCTCCTTACTTAGGCACAGGACTAAGAATGAGCGGCTTCTTTGCTAACCAGGGAAGGGCAGCAAAAGCTATGCTATCAACAGACTTCGTTGTTGGAAAATCCTTGGAAGATAATTTCGGAAAAGGTCATTTCGTTGAGATGCATGTATGCTCACCATCAGTGTGGATTTGCAATGAGAATTCACAAGTAGCGAAAAAGAAAGGCTTTACAGCTGTTCCAATGATGTATTTGACATATGGAATGGGCTTCTAAGCCAGAGATTTAGGTGGTTTCTTAAGACCCTTGGATTTGGGTGCTTTTTCTGAAAAGACATCTATAGGTCTTCCTATACGATTACGTACTGCAGATCCATGATAGTCGCCCATTCCTTTCTTCATTGGAGAGGTATGGGCGTTTTTCAGCGCTTTCATTGAAATTCCTTTGATTCTTCCGAATATAGAAGCTTCCAATAAACGGAAGCTATCCAGCAATCATAGTCTCCATCCCACCAATGGGTGTGCTCAGGCTCTTGTAATGATGTAGACCACTCAGGCCATTCCTGGATAAAGTCCCCATCTTCTGTGGAATGAAGCTTTCTAGTAATTAAACGCTGTTTATCTTTAGGTTTTTCAGAACTAAAAGACACCCACCTCATTCCTGAACGTCTATTGGTAGGTTCTTTAAAGACTGATCATACTCATCACGAATTAACTTAGGGCTATTAGGTAAGCAAGCAACCTCTAAAACCCCACCGCCCTTATGTCCTACGGGCTGATTCATGCCAACACCATAATGGGACCCAGCATTTGTATAGCAGCTAGTTCTCTGATCATAATCAGGCATACGAAAATCCCAGGGATTCTCTTTCTTCTGAGTCTTTCTAGGCTGTAGCGGACCAGTAAATCCTGTTTTCATACTTAACCTTATAAGTAAAGGAGTTAGTCGGTTTTTCCGACTAACTGACTAGTTTCTGTAGCTAGGCTTCATAGGACGAGCCTTGATCTGCCTTTTGCTTTCCATCTGCTGAGTCTTCACAGCCTCTGTTGTGTCTTCGTAACGACTAACGTCTCCGGCACCTTCAGCTGAACTTTCTGCTTTTACTTTATGTGGCCCATCAGGAAATACTTGTCCTTTTGGAGCTGCTCCTACCCATGATGAATGATCATCTATACGTCTACCTGCCATTTTAAACCTCCACGGTCATAGGCTATTTTTCTTATCTATATACTAACATACAAATTTATTCAAATAAACATTTACATCATCGGCTGTTGCTGATTCTGTTGCGGTTGAAGATCTGCATTTCCCATCAATTTAGAGATGAACTCATTTGAGTTTGCGTCTCTATGGGCCATCTGCTTATCAGCCTCTTCAGACTGCTGCTGCCTATAGTCAAACGATTGAATGTCTTGAAGCTTTAAAGATGTCTCTATCTCTCCGTATCTCGCTATTATATCAATCATTTTCTCTAAAGCTTCCATCTTGGCCTTCGTCGAAAGTGCCCTGTTCTTGGTCACTTCAGCCATTCTTTCTTCTAGGAGACCTATATTGCTCTCAAATCTGCCGTATCTCTCTTTAGCCATAGCAACATTGTTAGCTGCCTTAGAGTATAGTTCTCTTAGTTTAGCGTCTTCAAACGCATGCTGGATATCCTGAGCTTCTTGTTGGACCGCTGCAGCTTGTTGTTCTTGTTGTTTCAAGAATTCGATAGCTTCGCCTTTTCCTGTGATATTAAGCTTAGGAATAATCATAGAAGGAGGAAATACCTCTCTACCAAACCTTTCATTAATCTCAAACATCTGCTGAGCCTGTAGATTCTGTTGAGTAGGGGTAAGGTCACTTTCCTCAACAACAACCTGAAATTTAGAGAAGATTCGACTATAGAAATAAGGAGAAGGCTCCTCACCGATGTACAGCTTAACCTTTTCAGCGTTCCAGTTGTTAAGCACCATTCCTAGAAGTCGCTCACCTAATAGCTTGTCAGAAAAGTCCCACTGATCGAAATATTTCTGGAACACCATGAGATTAGCTGCTGATTTTAGAAGGGAAGTAAGAGCAGATATCTGTTTATCCTCCTGTCCAGCCCAATTCTCCATGTTCACGCCAGAGGTATTATATATCAAGTCTGCCATCTGCTGCGCTAATGCTAAATCAGACTCAGGAACAGCACTAGGGATGATCTTTTCAACGTCTGTTAGCTCATACCCCTCGTTAATGATAACATCCCAACCTTGACCCGACTTCTTAAGATTATCTTCATTAGCCACAGCACCGACTTTTCTCTTCCACCCAGCGTTGATTGTGGCTGCTGCGATATCGTTATTCTGTATGACTTTATAATTAAATAAAAACTGAGGATCCCTCATCGTTCTAACTAGAGACCTAACTCTCAGATCAAACTGGCTAATATGTGGATCATAGTTCCAATAGTAAGGCACAAATGGACAGCCATCGAATCCTAATGGATTGTCACCCTGAAACATCAACTGATCATTAAGAACAACGGCTAGTTTCCAGCATGGGACCTCTACAGTGACCTCTTCTAGGTCCTGTATTCCATAAAGTATGGCCTCTAGTTGTGATTCACCACCAGCAAAGTCGAAGAATTGATTCCTCTGTGCACTATATAGACGCTTTTTCTTCTTTTTCCACTTATACCACACATAGCTCAAGACCATTAAGTCATTGCGAGCCATATTGTAGTTCTCTGGTAGGAAGTAGAACCGTCCGTAAGTCTGAGGAGAACCCTGCATAGGTGTTACAGTAGACACTTTATCAGGAAAACGAGCATCGGCCTCACGTTTACTTATATACTCCTGGCACCAGACAAATTGAGCGTCGGACATATCGGGGTTTCTGAAGAAAGGATCAACCAGGAATGAATTATACTCCCACACCTTTATCTTTGCTTCACCTTGCGCTGGATCATTACCATTAAAATCAAGATACGGCTGAACCAACACCATTCCAGAGACAGCCGACAGCTCCTTAGCTTTAGAACGCAGCTCATGAAGATTGCCAGCATTAGCTATGTGTGTCACCAGGCGCGTATACTGATCGGTGGTCTGGGCATCCCCACCCTCTGTTGGCACATAAGAGAATGTCTTTCTGTGTTGTCTCTCATATCCAGTTATCATATTCACTGGCTGTTGAATCAGATTGAAGTAATACTGCTGGTAGGATGTGTTTGGACTGAAGTTAAAGTACCTATTAACAAAAGACTGGGAGCCCGCATAGAAAAGCGTGTCTATGTTGGACTGATTCCACCTAGACTGCTCTATAGGTTGAAATTTGGTATATAGATTATCCAACCAGGACCGGACATTCCCTTGAGAGGGTTCCATAGAATCATTCCAGGGAGGATAATAAAAGGTCATAGACTAGGTTCCTTGTTAATTCGTCTTCTATATCTTGCAGCGCACGCATTACTGCAGTATTTGGCCCACGGCTGTGTCGTTATTCTCTCTTTGCCACACTCAAGACAGTTTATAGCTACCGTTTTTCGAGTTTTCCAAACTAATTTAGATATCTCGGACTGCTTCTTTTTTCCCTCAGCGGTTTGAAGCCACTTTCGTGCCTGAACCAGCTGTATTCGTCTTTTATCTAAATCAAATCTTCCCTCTTGCCAGTGCCGTTTAAGGTGCTCTGATCTAGAAAGCATCTCCAAGTTTTCTATCTCGTTATTATCTTTGTCACCATCCTTATGATGGATGTCCATTCCCTTAGGAATAGCACCATGGTAATTGATCCACACCCACCGCTGAGCATGAATTGGCATCATATTTTGCCAATACCCATCCTTGCCTTTGTAAAAGCGCTTCCCAAAATACTTGCGATATTTTTCTTCCATAACATCCTCATTTTAAGGACATTATACAGTAAACTTGCGTTTATGTCTTCTCTACAATCGTTCCAAGGGGGATAATAGAATGTAATGGTGGGCCTCCAAAAGAAGAGAGTCTTTTAAAGTTCACCATACATAAAAATATTTATTATATCAATATAAGAGATTGCTTTTTATCGAGAAGTGCGGTAATCACGCATGGAACCTTCTGTTTTTAGGCCTTTCTACTGTCAAATGATCCGGATTAAAGCACAAAGGGTTACCACAGGTATTATAAACCGGAGACGAACACTCATCCACCCTATTCATGATTAAATACATACATTTACGAACGCTAATACATCTTTTCCTGAAGGAGGTCATCGGGATTTTCCCCTTCTGCTTAGGACCAAGCCAGTCCCAACATTGAACTACTAATCTTCTTTTAGACACCAACTCCCTGTATTTACCCCTTGCTTCTTCCTCGTCCACTGGTGTATCCTTTCTTATGTAGTATTAAAAAATGTGCATTGTACACATTCACATAATAAGATAAAGGGAAAAGGGATCAGGAGAGGAACCAAACACCTATAAATAAAAATACCTGCTTTGGAGCTACCAGGCTGCAGGCTGCCTAACAAAACACACAAAAGAGACGAGCCCGTGAGGACCAAACTCTTAAGTAACCCTATGGTGTTGTCAAACGAAGGGGGCCGTTATCGAAGAGGCCATACACGTCCAAGCGCTTGGAAATCTATTTTCTTTTGTTATCCAACTCATTAAACCACTCCGCTTTCCCCGCGAGCAGATACCGCACCCCCAATGAACCGACCCCGCCGTTGGCCGGATATGTCACAACAATCTCCCAACCGAGCACTGCCATAGGTTTAGGGATGGATGTTAAGGCCCACCTCTTAATTCTCTCTACACGCTCACACATAACTGGATTATCATCGATTGCGCATATCGTAGGCAGATCCTCAAATGAGAGGGGCTCCTCCCATACATATGTTTTTTCAATACTACTCATTTTTTCTCCCTTGGTGGTTTAGGGAAAGGCATCCACCACATAATCACGCCAGAAGCAAACACAGCAGGTACTGAATCTTCTTCAATGACGCCTCCACACTCCTCAATACACTCCCAATGAGGAACCTGTTTTGTTTTAGGTATCTCTACATATTCCTCTTTTTCCTCATCCCATTCCAGAAAATCTTCCCCATACCAATTCTTGGGATCCCTTATATAACTAGCGACACAGATATATACTCCATCTGTAACAAGCACAATTTGGTGATGGCTTCTTGGCAACATTTTTTCACAGCTTATCCACTCATCCATATCCACACCCTGTTTCCATATTGGCGCCGAATCGGGCACCTTTAGTTGATACTCATAAAACATTTATCCACCTACTCATCTAATTCCTTCTCCACATAAGGAGCATAGAAAAAA
>Ga0066669_10000371_pt1 | contig 14022 bp, 14 predicted proteins | sample GraSoiAngelo_118_FD_133940 | JGI IMG/M metagenome (GOLD analysis project Ga0066669, IMG submission 133940) | Grasslands soil microbial communities from the Angelo Coastal Reserve, California, USA - 14_0919_02_20cm | ecosystem: Environmental > Terrestrial > Soil > Grasslands | place: USA...
AGATGGGAATGTCGCCGATGCGCGTCAGGACGTCTCCCGGCTCTACGCCGGCCTCCTCGGCCGCGCTTCCGGGCGTGACGCCCTGGATCAACACCCCGCCGCTCGGCGAGGGGCCGGCCGAGATGCCGAGGAAGAGCGAGGTCACCGGGTTGCGCCGGAATACCAGGCCCGCTTTTGCGAACAGCTGCTCATATGGCAGCGAATCGCGCCCATCGATGTAGCGCCGGTAAAAGCCGTCCACGTCCGGCATGCCCGCAGCCCGCAGCTCGCTGAACAGATCGGCGGTGAGGAATCCCTTGTTCTGGCGATAGTAGCGGGTGTACAGCGCCCGCATCACCTCGTCGAGGTTGTGCGCGTTGTCCGTCGCGTCGCGGATCGAAATATCAAGCAGGAATCCGAGCAACGACCCCTTGGGATAATAGAGCTGCGAGCTGTTGACATAGACCTCATGAATCCACGTGGCCTCGCTGCCGTCCTCGACACTCCACGGTTCGGGCGCGTCGTCGACTTGCTGGATGTTGGCGATCGCGTTGTCGAGAAACTGGGTCGGCGTCCACAGGCCCGCGCGCAGGTTCGTGACGTCCGCGTAGTAGTCCGTCACCCCTTCCGACCACCACAGCAGCGAAGTGTACTGCTCGGCGTGATAATCGTATGGCCACATCTCGGCGGGACGGAGGCGCTTCACGTTCCAGAGATGGAAGAATTCATGGGACAGCAGCGGATACATGAAGTCGCCCAGATTGCCCGACACGGGATCCGCGAACGCTTGCACGGGCATGATGTCGTACTGCGAAGCGCTGTGCTCGAGGCCGCCACCGAATCCGATGGGCCCGTGGATGACATTGAAAAAGACGGTGTACACATCGTATGGCGTGTCGCCCATGATCCGATTCTGCACCGGTGCCATCTTCGCCACGCCGTTCCGCAGGTTGCGCGCGACCGCTGGCGTATAATCGCTCGCGGGCCAGAGCGCGATGCGAATCCACTTGCCGTCGGCTTGGAGCGAGTCGAGGCTGTATTTCCCCACGAATGTCATCGCGTCCGCGAGCTCGTGATAATCAGCCGCGCGATAGACGCCGCTCGCTGGACCTTTCAGTGCGGTCGTCACTTGCCAGCCCGCCGGCAGCCGAAACCGGACTTCCGCCGGTCGCGCGAGTTGCCCCTCTTCGAGCATGAACAGGTTGGTGCCGAGGAATTGTCCGAAATCCTCGGCGCTACGGGCGACGGAAAGATCGATCGTATCGGGCGAGTAGTCGAAATCGACGAGGACGTGGTCAGCCCGCCGGGTCGCCACGCGCCACGTGTCCTTGTCGGCGCGATCCCAATGCAGTGCTTCGCCCGCCGCGTTCTTCGCGCCGAACCCATGGACGTAGCGCGCATAATTCTGGACTTCGTAGTTGCCCGGGCTCCACGCGGGGAGCGAAACGAACAGGGTGTCCTTGCCGGTCGTGGGAAAATCCGCGGACACGTGGAATTGCCCTCTCACGACCGAGACTTCGTACCGGACGGCCTGTCCCTGGAGTGGCGACGCGAGGAGCAGGACGACGGGGAGGAGCTGGGAAAAACGACGCATCATCACTCCAGGCAAGAAGTTGGGCCTCGGCGTGATGCCGAGGCCCAATCTTAAGTTACCCTACAGCAGCGATTTAGGAGGGAACCTTCGCGCTCGCGTCGGCGACCATCGCCCGCAACTCCTTGCTGGGCTTGAAGACAGGAACGGGACGCGCGGCGACTTCGACTGGATCACCAGTTCTTGGGTTACGTGCCATCCGCGTCTTGCGCTGGCGGATTTTGAACGTTCCAAATCCGCGTACCTCAATGTTATGCTGCTCGGCGAGCGCGGCTTTCACGGCGTCAAGGAAGGAGTCTACGACCCGCGCACAGTCCTTTTTTGAAATCAGGGGACCAGCGGTGCGAGCGATTTGCGCGGTGACCTTTTCGACCAAATCAGCCTTCGTCATGGTCCCCCCGAAAAATCTGCCAGGTTGGCAAAAGTCGGGGGCTATCATACGGGCTTACTTATTTAGTGTCAAGAGCTTGTAGGAATTGTTGAAAGTGTCCCTGGGCGTCATGCGGGCCCGGCGACGCCTCCGGGTGGTACTGGACGGCAAAAATCGGGTACTCCCGGTGCCTGATGCCTTCGACCGTCCCGTCGTTGAGGTTAAGGTGGGTGACCTCAAGCGACTTCGCGCCCGGAACGCCGCTCGTTTCGCCCCGGACTGCGAATCCGTGGTTCTGAGACGTGATAAGTACTTGTCCCGTCGCGAGATCGCGCACAGGGTGATTGCCGCCGCGATGTCCGTATGGCAGCTTCACCGTTTCCCCCCCCATCGCGAGGCCGAGCAGCTGATGGCCGAGACAAATCCCGAAAATCGGGACCGTCCCGTCGGCCAGCTGCCGGATTGTATCGATCGCGTAACCGACCGCCGCCGGGTCGCCAGGACCGTTGGACAGAAACACGCCGTCCGGTTTGAGCGCGCGCACCTCTCCGGCGGTCGCCCTGGCCGGCACGACCGTCACGCGACAACCTTTCTGCACGAATAGCCGCAGAATGTTGCGTTTCATCCCGTAGTCGAACGCCACGACGTGATGCGCGGCGTCGCCCGGCGCAGGGCCCTCACTGTACGCGTCGGGGATCGTCGCGACACTCGCGAGGTCGAGCCCGTTCATCGACGGTGACGCGGCGAGTGCGGCCGTGATGGCGTCCGTCGGCTTCTCACCGAGCGCGAGCACGCCGCGCATCGCGCCGCGCGAACGGATGTAGCGCGTCAGCTGGCGCGTGTCGACATCGGCCACGAGGGGCACTGCCGCGCCGGAAAGCCAGTCGAGCAGCGTCCCGGTCGCGCGCCAGTTCGATGGCGTCGCCGACAGCTCGCGTACCACGACGCCGGCGACCCGCGGGCGGTCGGACTCCACATCCTCTGGATTGATTCCGTAATTGCCGATCATCGGAGCCGTCATCACTACGATCTGGCCGAGATAGGAGGGATCGGTGAAGACCTCCTGGTAGCCGCTCAGGTTCGTGGTGAAGACGACTTCCGCGTATGCCGGCTCAAACGGGAGAGGCGCAGTTCCGGGGAACCAGGCGCCGTCCTCTAGCAGGACGTAAGCAGGTGCTCGATTAGGGCCGGCGATTGCTGGGTGGGCGTGCTGGCGGGGGCGCCGGAGGAGCCGTGGGTTGCGTTTCAATCGGCAGCTGCGACGGTGCGACTGGTGTCGGCGCCTGCCCCTGGCCTTCGAGGACGGAGCGAACCTGGTTCGCCGATTGCGACATGAACGTGAGGATGAGCGCCAGAAACAGGAAGATGCCCGCCGTCCACCACGTCACCTTCGTGAGCAACGTGGTCGCTTGACGGCCACCCATGATCGTTTCGGTGCCGGCTCCACCACCCATGCTGGCAAGCCCGCCGCCCTGCCCCGCCTGCAACAGCACGGCGGTCGCGAGGATCAGCGCGTCGAGGAGGAGGATGCCGATGAGAATTCCGTACATGCGCCGGGCAAGATACCTAAGTGACGGCGGTGCGCACAAGCTCGATCCACACCTGGGGATCGAGCGACGCGCCGCCGACCAGCACGCCGTCGAGCTCCTGTTCGGCGAGCAGTTCCACGGCGTTCTTGACGTTGACACTGCCGCCGTACAGCACCCGTGTTTCCTTCGCCTGGCGCTCTTTGAGCCACGCGCGGATCGCACGGTGAACTTCGGCGGCGTCCCGCGGCGTCGCATTCCGGCCCGTCCCGATGGCCCAGACCGGTTCATAGGCGACCGTCACGAGGACTTCCACACGGTCACCCAATGCCGCGTGGAGCTGCCGGCGCACGACGGTCAACGTTTCGCCCGCATCGCGCTGGGTGAGCGTTTCGCCGACGCACAGGATGGGATGGAGGCCGGCGGCGACCACGGCTTTGAGCTTCTTGCCCGTCTGCTCGTCGGTTTCGCCGAACACGTGACGGCGCTCGGAATGCCCGATCAGCGCGGCTTTGGCGCCGGCCTCGGCGGCGAGGGGTGACGACGTCGCGCCGGTGAAGGCGCCTTTCGGCTCCCAATACACATCTTGCACGCCGGCGCGCAGATCGGTTCGGTTGCCGATCGCGGTCGCAACGGCCTCCACGGATACCGCCGGCGGGAAAAACCACACCTGGCGGTTCGGCTGAGGTGGATACGCGGTGAGGAACGTCGCGAGATAGCGGCGGGCCTCGGCCGGTCCGACGTTCATCTTCCAGTTGGCGGCAAACAGCAAGGCTCTCACTTGTCCTCCAGCGCCGCCACGCCCGGCAACTCCTTCCCCTCGAGAAATTCGAGTGACGCTCCGCCGCCGGTCGAGACGTGCGTGAGCTGATCTTCCAGGCCTGCCACCGCCGCGACGGAGTCCCCGCCCCCGACGACGGTTACCGCTCCCTTCTTGCCGGCCTCGACCAGCGCCGTCGCGATGGCGCGCGTGCCGGCATCGAACGGCGGCGTCTCGAAAACGCCCATCGGGCCGTTCCAGAAGATCGTCTTGGCCCGCAGCAGCCGCGCTCGATAGTCGTGCTGCGTCGCGGCGTCGATGTCGTAGACGGCCCAGCCTTTGGGGATCGCATCGACGGCCACCGACCGGTGCTCGCTCGCGCGTTCCAGCGACGGCGCGATATCGCCGCCGCGCGGAAGAATCAGCTTTTTGCCGCTGGTCGCGAGTAAGTCTTTGGCAAGCTCGATCCGATCCGCTTCAACCAACGAGTCCCCAACCTCTAGCCCCATGGCCCTAAAGAATGTGCACGCCATCGCGCCGCCGATCAGCAGCTCGTCCACGCGCGGCAAGAGCGAGCGGATCACGTCGATCTTGCCGGAAATCTTCGCCCCGCCGAGAACCGCGACGAACGGCCGCTTCGGGTTGGTCAGGAGCTGGCCGAGGTACTCGAGCTCCTGCTCCATGAGGAATCCGGCGACCGCGGGCTTGAGCAGATGTGCGACCGCATCCGTGGAGGCGTGCGCGCGATGTGCCGACCCGAACGCGTCGTTCACATAGAAATCGCCGAGCGCCGCGAACGTCTTCGCGAGCTCTCGATCGTTCTGTTCCTCGCCAGGCCAAAAGCGTGTGTTCTCGACCAGCGCGACGCCACCGCGCGGCAGCCGCCGCGTCGCCGCCACGCCGGCCGCCGGGTCGGCAACAAACTCGACTGGGGCGCCGAGCAGTTTCTCGAGCTCAGGGACGATTTGCTTCAGCGAGTACTGCGGATCCGGACCGCCCTTAGGCCGGCCGAGGTGCGACAGCAAGACCACGCGAGCGCCCTTGTCGCGGAGATACCGGATCGTCGGCAGCGACGCGCGCAGCCGCGTGTCGTCGGTGACCTTGCCGTTCTTGAGCGGGACGTTGAAGTCGACCCGCACGAGCGCGCGCTTGCCTTCCAGCGCCTGCGGGGGAAGATCCCGCAGGTTGTTTTTGGTCAACGGCGCTTTCCGATGTACGCGAGGAGGTCGACGCAGCGTGCCGAGTAGCCCATCTCGTTGTCGTACCACGACGAGACATGCACCAGCGTGCCCTCGATTACGGCCGTGGACATGCTGTCCACGACACTCGAGTAGAGGCTGCCGATGTAATCGACGGAGACGAGCGGCTCGTCGCTGACGTCGAGGATGCCTTTGAGCTTCCCCGCGGCGGCTTGCTTGAACGCCGCATTCACTGCCTCCACGGTGGTCGGCCGCTCGACTTCCGCCGAGAGATCGACGATCGAGACATCAGGCGTGGGCACGCGCAGCGAGATGCCGTCGATCTTTCCCTTCACTTCCGGAATGACGAGACCGGTGGCCTTCGCCGCGCCCGTGGTGGTTGGGATGATGCTGAGGGCCGCCGCGCGCGCGCGCCGCATGTCCTTGTGCGGCAGGTCGAGGATTTGCTGATCGTTCGTGTAGCTGTGGACCGTCGTCATGAAGCCATGCTTGAACCCGAAATTGTCCATCACCACCTTGACGACCGGGACGAGGCAATTCGTCGTGCACGACGCGTTCGAGATAATGTGGTGTTTGGCCGGATCGTATTTCTCGTGATTGACGCCGATGCAGATCGTGATGTCTTCCCCTTTGGCGGGAGCGGAAATCACGACCTTCTTCGCGCCGGCGGTCAGGTGCTTGCTGGCGCTTTCCTTGTCGGTAAAACGGCCGGTGCTCTCGAGCACCAGCTCGACGCCCAGGTCCTTCCAGGGGAGCTTCTCGGGCTCTTTGATGGCCGACACTTTGATCGACTTGCCGTTGACGATCAGCGCGTCGCCTTTGGCTTCAACGGTGCCGGGAAAGCGGCGGTGCACGGAGTCGTACTTCAGCAGGTGCGCCAGCGTCTTCGTGTCGGTGATGTCGTTCACGCCGACGAATTCGAGGTCGGTCTGTTGGGCCATGGTAGCCGCGCGCAGCACGTTGCGGCCGATGCGTCCGAAGCCGTTGATCCCTACCCGAACTGCCATGTCTCTCCCCTTAAGTGAAGTCTGGAATGGCGGCGCGGGCGAAGGTCACGCCCATGACTTTCGTAGCTCCGGCTTGCTCTAAAGCTCTGGCCGCCTCTGCGAGTGTCGCTCCTGTTGTGAAAACATCGTCTACCAAAACAAGTGTGGCGTGTGGCGTGTCGCGTGCGGCGTTGAGCTGTAGGCGTCTGCGCCACACGTCGAACGCCGCACGCCGCACGTCAAAGGCCCCCGCCACATTCGCCAGACGCGTGTCCGGTGTCAACGCCGTTTGCGTCGGCGTCTCCCGAGTACGAACCAGCGCGTCGAGAAGCACCGGAATCCGCCACTGTTGTGCCAGCGCGCGCGCGAGCACCTCGCTTTGATTGTAGCCGCGCTCGCGCAATCGCTTCGCGGCGAGGGGAATCGGGATCAAGGCCGACGGTCCGTCGGCGGGGGGACGCAGTCCACTCATGGCGGCCGCCAGATCGTCGGCGATGCGCGGCAGGCCGCCGTACTTGAGCGCGTGCACGGCCTGGCGGGCGCCCTCCTCCAACCACACCGCCGATCGCACGGATTGCAACGCACCCGGCCACGCGGTGCAGATGCGACACGGGCCGAAATGGGGCTCGGGCTGCCCGCAGCGATTGCACCAAGGCGGGCGCACCATTCGCCAGCGCTTGCGGCAGACGGGACACACGACGCGGTGAGCGTCGCGCGGCGTGAGCAGCGCGTGACACACCAGGCACTCGGCCGGAAGGAGAAGCTGCTCGACCGACGCGCTAAGCACGGAGCGCGCGCTGCACGGCGGCGCGCATCACCTCGGTGGGTGCGTCGGTTCCGGGAAAGAATCGCGCGAATGCGGCGGCGCCTTGCTGCACCAGCATCTCGCGTCCATCCGCAGCAACGATCCCGCGCTCGCGCAGCGCGTGGACCCAGCGCGTCTCCCCCGGCGCATACACGAGGTCCAGCGCGCGCTGGACGCCGGGGATGTGGTTCAGGTCGACGGGGAGTGGATCGTGGCCCGCAAGTCCCAGGGGGGTGGCATTGATCGCCACGTCGACCTCGATGGGCCCCTTCGCGACACTGGTCGCCGCGCCGGTGCTGTTGGCCCACGCGACAAATGCCCTGGCGCGCCCGTCATCGCGCGAGCGTACGAAGAGTGTCGCGCCGCGATCGGCCGCGGCGACGGCCGTCGCACGCGCCGATCCCCCGGTGCCCACCACGAGCCACCGTTCCCCCTTGTGGATCGCGCCGAGTCGCTCGAGCGCGGCGCTCACGCCGATGACATCGGTGTTGTCGCCGACGACTGACCCATCTTCGGTCCAGAAGGTATTGCATGCGCCGACGCGAGCGCAGACATCCGTTTTCCGCGAGAGGGAGCGTTCCACCGCCGCCTTGTGTGGGACGGTGACGTTGCCCGCGCCCCCGATCGCCGCCTGCGCCGCCAGGAATGGGACGAGCGACGGCGCCGGGACGCGGAGCGCGACGTAGACGGCGTCGAGCCCAAGCGCGCGGCACGCTGCGTTGTGCATCGCGGGAGAGAGGGAATGGGCCACCGGATCGCCGATGACCGTGAGGAGACGCGTTTTAGCGCTGATCTCCACGCTTGCTCTCAGCGGCGAGGCGGTCAGCCACCGCGGCCGCGAGGGACTCGAGCTCCTGGCATGTGTCGCGATAGACGCCGAGGTCGCCGCCGAACGGATCGCTGACCTCATCGCCGCCCTTGCCGGCGTATTCGCCCAGCACGAACACCTTGCCCTCGCCGCCGAGCTCGTCGACACGGGCGCGGTGATGCCGGGCCATCGTGAGGATCAAGTCGGCGCGCTCCACCAGCTCGCGGGTCAGCAAACGGGCGCGGTGCCCGGAGAGATCGAGGCCGCGCTCCAGGCCAACGAGGTAAGCGCCTTCGGAAGCCGGAGCGCCGTCCCAGGCGCCGGTGCCGGCCGACGTTACCGCCACCTCGAGACCGCGCTCTTTGAGCGCGCGCTCGAGCAGCGCGGCGGCGAGTGGGCTGCGGCAAATGTTGCCGGTGCAGACGAACAGGACGTTTTGGATCATGGCGCGAGACGGCCGACCGCGCGGCGCAGCTCGTGCACGCTCAACGTTCCCTCGCGCACGATTTGCGCTCGCGGCTTGGTGCAGTCAACCACCGTCGAAGGCGGTCGGTTCCCCAACACGCCGCCATCGAGCACCAGGAGCTTCCCCGCCGCGACCGCCGGCGCGAAGTCGCGGGCGATGGCGTCGGCGCCGGGTCCGGGCGGCTGGCCGGGCAGGTTTGCCGACGTCGACGTCAACGGGCCGCCGAGCGCCGCGACGAGCCGTGCGATCGCCTGATGGGAGGTCCAGCGCACGGCGATCCCGCCATCCGGGCCACGCAACAGGTCTGGCAGGCGGCCGGAGCCGCCGGGCAGTACGAGTGTGAGCGGGCCGGGCCAGAACGCCCGCGCCAACGCATCGGCGGACGCGTTGAAGGCCAGCCCATTTGCTTCAGCCATCGCGCGATCGCTGATCAATAGAAGGAACGGCTTGCTCGCGGCGCGTCCCTTCAAGGCGGCCAGGGCGGCGACGTCCGGCTGCATGGCGCGCGAACCCAAGCCGTAGACCGTCTCGGTCGGATAGGCGAGCAGGCCTCCGCCGCGGAGATGCGCGACCACCTGGGGAATCGCGGCGCCCACCTCCGAATCCGATTGAAATGGAAGCGGTTTCACCGCAATTCACGCGCAAGAGCCTCGGCGATGCGGAAGTCGTCGGCGGTCGTGATCTTGACGTTGTACGGCGAATCGGGAATCAGCTCGACCGGAAAGCCGGCGCGCTCGCAGACCTCGGCGTCATCGCTCGGCGCACCGCCATTGGCGGTGACGCCGAGCCGCGCGTAGGCGTCCCGCAGCATCTGCCGCGGAAATCCCTGCGGCGTCTGCGCGCGCCAGATGCGCTCGCGATTCACCGTGTGCAGGATCCGCGGGGTCGGGCGATGCGGGCCTTCCCCAATCTCCTTGAGCGTGTCGGACGTCGGGACCGCCGCGACCGCTCCCACGCCCGCGCGTGCCCGCGCGATCACGGCATCGATCGTCCCGCGGCTGACAAACGGCCGGGCAGCATCGTGAATGAGAATGATCGTCGCGTCCTCCGGCAACGCGGCGAGCCCGGCGCAGACTGAGTCCACGCGCTGGGCCCCCCCGGGTACGAAGTCGAGCCGCTCGCCACGCAGCTTCGCGAGCCAGTCGGGCGGCCGCTCGGCATATCCGGGCGGCAAGGCGACGACGACTTGGCGCACGTCCGGATGCTCGATGAAGGCCCGGAGCGCGCGGAGCAGCATCGGCACACCGAGGATGGGGCGAAATTGCTTCGGTTCCCCAGGGCCGGCGCGCACACCGGCGCCGGCAGCCACCACCACCACGCCGACGTCAGGCTGCGAGCCGACGGGTGAGCTCACCAATTCCCTCCAGCCCAATCACTTCAAGGTCTTTGCTTGTCTTCGATCGGTTCGATAGGAACACCCTACGAAAGCCTTGCCGCGCAGCCTCCGCGAGGCGCCGCTCGACACTTGCCACCGGACGGATCTCACCGCCGAGACCGACCTCGCCGAGGAACAGGGCGTCCGCCGGCACCGGCCGGTCGTGCACCGTCGACACCAGCGCCGCCAGAATCGCGAGATCGGTGGAGGGTTCGATGAGACGAACCCCTCCGGTCACGTTGACGAACACATCGAGATTCCCGAACGGCAGGCCCCCGCGGCGCTCCAACACCGCGAGAAGCAGCGCCAGGCGCCGGTGATCGAGGCCGGTGGCGACGCGCTGCGGTGTGCCGAAGCCCGCTTTCGAGGCCAGCGCCTGGATTTCGACGAGCATCGGGCGCGTGCCTTCCATCAAGGCCGTCACCGCAGAGCCGGAAGCGCCGGTGGTGCGCCCGGCGAGGAACGCTGCCGCGGGATTGGCCACTGGCTCGAGCCCGGTGCCCGTCATGCGAAAGACGCCGATTTCATCGACCGAGCCGAAGCGGTTCTTGACGGCGCGCAGGATGCGGTGGTCGAGCGTCGTCTCGCCTTCGAAGTACAGGACGGTGTCGACGATGTGCTCGAGCGTCTTCGGACCGGCGATGCCGCCGCCCTTGGTGACGTGCCCGACGAGCAGCACGGCAGGTCCCGATTCCTTGGCGAAGCGCATCAGCCGCGCAGCGCACTCGCGCACCTGGCCGACGTTCCCGGGCGCGCCTTCGAGTTCTTCGGTGTAGGTGGTCTGCACCGAGTCGAGCAGGACGACGCTCGATTTCAGCTGTGTCGCATGATGCAGGATCGATTCCAGCCGTGTTTCGCCGAGGACACGGATGCTGCCGGCGTCTTCCTCGAGCCGGTCGGCACGCAGCCGCAGCTGGTCGGGCGACTCCTCGCCAGAAACGTACAGCGTCGAGATCCCCTGACTCTCGAGCCGCGCCGCGCACTGCATGAGCAACGTGGATTTGCCGATGCCCGGCTCTCCGCCGACGAGGGTGACGGAGCCGGGGACGATTCCCCCGCCCAACACGAAATCGAATTCCGCCAATCCGGTGCGCCAGCGATCTCTGCCGGCGGTTGGAAGGTTGGAAAGTTGGACGGGAACTGCCCCAGTTTCCTTCCAACCTTCCAACCGTCCAGCCTTCTTCCCGACCGGTTCCTCGACCAGCGAATTCCACGCACCGCAGCTATCGCACCGACCGCCCCATTTGGGTTGATCCGCGCCGCATTCCGTGCAGCGGAAGACCGACTTGCCTTTAGACACTGACCGGGGCCTCGCGCGCGGTGTAGTTGTCGAAGCGCGTGTATTCCTTCTTGAAATGCAGCTTCACGGTGCCCGTCGGCCCGTTGCGCTGCTTGCCGACGATCACCTCGGCGAGTCCTTCGATGCTCTCGTTGGTCTTGGGATCGACCGGCCCGTCGTAGAACTCCTGCCGGTAGATGAAGCAGACGACGTCGGCGTCCTGCTCGATCGCGCCCGATTCGCGCAAGTCCGAGAGCTGCGGCCGCCGGTGCTCGCCGCCGCGCTGCTCCGGGGCGCGCGACAGCTGCGAGATCGCGACGACGGGAACGTCGAGCTCCTTGGCGAGCGCCTTGAGCGAGCGCGAGATGTAGGAGATCTCCTGCTGGCGATTCTCGACGTTGCCCGGACCTTGCATCAACTGCAGATAGTCCACGATCACGAGCGCAATGTCGTGCTCCGCCTTCAACCGCCGTGCCTTCGAGCGCATGGCGAGCGGCGTCAAGGAGGCGGAATCGTCAATCCAGATCGGTGCGGTGCCGAGCAACCCGGCCGCCCGCGCGAGCTTGGGGTAGTCGTCATCGCGCAGCTGGCCGCGACGGAGCCGTTGCGCGTCGACCAGCCCCTCCGAGCAGAGCAGCCGCTGCACGAGCTGGTCCTTGGACATTTCGAGCGAGAAGAAGGCGACCCTGGTGTTGTGCTCGATCGCCGCGTGCTGCACGATGTTCAACGCCAGCGCCGTCTTTCCCATGGAAGGGCGAGCCGCGATGATGATCAGGTCGGAGCGCTGGAAGCCCGCCGTGTAGCGGTCGAGATCGACGAACCCGCTCGGGACGCCGGTCAGCGCGCCCGCGCCCGACTGGAGCTGCTCGATCCGCTCCATCGTCGGCCAGATCAGCTCTTTGATGCGAATGAACTCTTCCGCCCGCCGGAATTGCGCCACCTGGAAGACGCGGTGCTCGGCGTTGTCGAGCACTTCGCCGGCTGTACCGTGGCCCTCGTAGATGTCCTGGATAATGCCGGTGGCCGCCTCGATCAGCCGGCGCATCACCGCCTTGTCGCGGACGATTTTGGCGTGGTAGTCGACGTTCGCGGCGGTGGGCACGACATCGATCAATGCCGCGATGTACTCCATGCCGCCGGCGCGATCGAGATCGCCGCGCCGGCTCAGCTCGTCACGCAGCGTGACGGGATCGATGACGTCGCCGCGCTCGGTGAGCGCCAGCATCGACCGGAACAGCAGGCGATGGCTTTCCTTATAGAACATCGTGTCGTCCAGGATCTCGGCCGCCTTGAGGGCCGCGTCCTGGTCGAGCAACATCGCGCCGAGCACCGCCTGCTCCGCCTCGTTGCTCCACGGAGTCTGGCGACCGGCGTACTCGCTGGCTCGCTCAGTCGTCGAGGAGGCGAGCGGCGATACGGACGTCATCCCAGGTTGGTCTCTTCCAATGAGGGTTACGCAGCAGCGCGGCCGGGTGGTACGTCACCACGACCGGGATACCGCGGAAACGGTGAATCTGATTGCGCAGTGAGCCCAGCGATTGTTTGGTGCTGAGCAGGCTCTGCGCGGCCGTGCCGCCCATGGCCAGGATTGCTTTGGGCTTCACCAACTCGATCTGGCGATGCAGGAACGGTAGGCACGCCGCGACCTCGTCATACTGTGGCAACCGGTTTTCCGGCGGCCGGCATTTCACGATGTTGCAGATGAACACCTGATCCCGCGGCAGCTTGATCGCTTCGAGAATCTTGGTGAGCAGCTCGCCCGCTCGGCCGACGAACGGGCGTCCAGTCTCGTCTTCCGTGCGGCCGGGCCCTTCGCCGACGACGACGAGTCGAGCGTTCGCGGGTCCTTCACCAGGCACGGTGTTCGTGCGGCCGTCGCACAGCTTGCAGGCGCGACAGGCGGCGATGAGCGTGGCGACGTCCTCGAGGCTCGTGGCCCGTTGGATCGGATCGTTCGCGAATAGATCGGCTGACGGTGGGTCGAACGAAATCCCGGGAGCCGGGATCTTGGAGTCGGGAGTCTGAATGACCGCCGAAGCCGGCGCAGGCGAATCCCCGGCTTCCGGCTCCTGGCTCCCGGCTCCGGTGGAGTCGGCAAGAATCACCGAATCTCCCCCCAAGAGCCGCTGCTGCTTCAAGTATTCGATTGCGAGAGCCCGGCTATCAGTCAAAGCGCCTCTTCCACAACGTCGAGAATTCGGTCGGCCACGTCGCGCTTGGGGAGCAACGGCAGGTCGACTTGCGTACCGTTGCGTCCCAGAATCGTCACGCGATTGGTCGTGACCTCGAATCCGGCGCCGGGCTCAGTGGCGTCATTCAGGATCACGAAATCCAGCGCCTTATTCTGCAACTTGGACCGCGCGTTCGCGAGTCCGTTGCCGGTCTCGAGCGCGAACCCCACCACCAGCATCCCCTTGCGCCGTTTCAGCGAGCCCAGTATGTCGGGCGTCGCCTCCAGCTCCACTGTGAGCGGACCGTCGCTGCGCGGGCGCTTCGTCGTGAACTGACTCTTGGGACGGTAGTCGGCCGGCGCGGCGCTCATGATGAGGGCATCGGCGTTCGGGACCAGGGACGCGAGCGCCCGTTGCATCTCCTCCGTCGTCTCGACGCGCGTGGTCGCGAGACCGTCGGGCGGCGTCAGCTCGGTGGGTCCGGTCACGAGCACGACGTTCGCGCCGCGCGCGCGCGCCGCTTCCGCCAGCGCGTACCCCATCCTGCCGCTCGAGGGGTTCGTGATCACCCGCACCGGATCGAGATGCTCGCGCGTCGCGCCGGCCGTCACGACGACGCGCTTGCCGGACCATTTGCTCGTGCTGTTGTGCGCGCCGCCGAGCAGCCGCTCCGCGGCGGCGAAGATCGCCTCGGGCTCGCTCATGCG
>Ga0066669_10000373_pt1 | contig 13961 bp, 9 predicted proteins | sample GraSoiAngelo_118_FD_133940 | JGI IMG/M metagenome (GOLD analysis project Ga0066669, IMG submission 133940) | Grasslands soil microbial communities from the Angelo Coastal Reserve, California, USA - 14_0919_02_20cm | ecosystem: Environmental > Terrestrial > Soil > Grasslands | place: USA...
GGAACTTGTAACCCTTGCCACAAGCGCAGATTCGGAGCAAAATTTTTCCGATGGGGAAGTGATGGCGATGCTGACCGAATTGGAAGTCAACGGCAAGCGCTATCCGGTCAACTACCCTCCGGATTCTCCGCTGCTGTACGTTCTGCGTGATGAACTCGGCTTGACCGGCAGCAAGTACGGCTGCGGGGAAGGGCAGTGCGGCGCTTGCGCCGTACTGATTGGCGGAGCGCCGCGACGCTCTTGCCAGATCCCCGTGAGCGCGGCCGCGGGAAAACCCGTGGTGACCATCGAAGGCCTGGAAAAAGACGGGCGGCTGCATCCTGTTCAGCAGGCGTTTCTCGATGCCGGTGCTTTTCAGTGTGCCTACTGCACTTCAGGCATGATCATGAGCAGTGTAGGCTTACTGCAAACGAATCCGAATCCCAGTCAGGCGGACATTGTTCAATTTTTGCAAGGCAATGTGTGCCGCTGCGGGACGCACCCGCGCATCATCGATGCGGTCCGTCAGGCAGCCAAAATGATGCGGGAGCAAGGGCGATGAATAACGTCGAAGGAAAACTCTTCATCGAGCCGGAGCGCTACGAATTTACCGCGGCCTCATTCCATCAATTCGAACTGGCGCGCCGCGATTTTTTCAGAATTCTTGGCGCGGGAATCGCCGTCTTCGCAATTGCGAAAGATGCGATGGTGGCGCAGGAGACAGCGCCGGGGCACCGGAGCTTTCACAACGAAGAGCTGCCAAAGGACATTAGCGCATGGCTGCACGTCGGCGAAGACGGCAGCGTAACCGGATTCACCGGCAAAGCTGAAATTGGGCAGAACATTCGCACGGAACTTGCGCAGACCATTGCGGACGAATTGCGCGTACCGTTTGAGAGCGTTCGCATGGTGATGGCAGACACGGCTCTGACCCCTTTTGACGCGGGAACTTTTGGCAGCAGGACGACTCCTACCATGACGCCGCAGTTGCGGCGCGTGGCGGCTGCGGCCAGGGATATTCTGGTAGAGGCCGCAGCGAAGGAGTGGAGCATCCAGGCGGCCGGATTGGTTGCCGTCGACGCGAGAGTCACTGACCCCGCATCGGGCCGCTCGCTTAAGTATGCGGAGCTTGCGCGCGGCAAGGCGCTCGCGCAGAACCTCCCTGCGGAAGATCCCATCACGCCTGCGACCGAATGGACAGTTGCGGGGAAAGCGATTCCGAAAGTAGACGGCCGCGCGTTCGTTACCGGCCGCCACCAGTACACGACGGATTTGCGGCCCGCAAGCACGCTTTATGGGAAAGTACTCCGGCCGCCTTCCTTTGGTGCAACACTTACTTCCTTCCGGCAGGAAGAAACCAAGACCATGCCTGGAGTTTTCGTGGTGCGAGACGGGGACTTCGTCGGCACGGCAGCACCCACGGAGCGCGAGGCCCAGGCAGCACTGGACGCCGTGAAAGCGGAATGGAAGGAGGTTCCGCAGATTTCCAGTAAAGAACTCTTCGCCTACCTTAAGCAAAACGCCGCAGCGAAAACCGAGGATCGTTTTCACAAGCAGAAAGGTTCGATTGAAGAGGGGCTGGCGAACGCCGCGCATCGGCTCGACGCCACGTACACCATCGCGTACATCGCGCACGCTCCGCTGGAGCCGCGCGCGGCCGTGGCTCAGTGGGCCGACGACAAACTTACGGTCTGGACTGGCACGCAGCGGCCGTTCGCAAACCGCGACGAACTTGCTGCGGTATTTCACCTGCCAGAGAGCAGTGTGCGCGTGATTGTGCCCGACACCGGCTCGGCATATGGAGGGAAGCACACTAGCGATGCGGCAATTGAAGCCGCTCGACTGGCGCGCGCGGCGGGGCGTCCGGTTAAAGTTGTTTGGACGCGCGAGGAAGAGTTCACTTGGGCGTATTTCCGCCCGGCGGGCGTTATCGAGATCAAGAGCGGCATCGCTGGTGATGGCGCGCTAACGGCATGGGAATTTCACAACTATCATTCCGGGGCGTCCGGGATCGAGACTCCTTACGTGGTTGCGAACCAGCGAACGGAATATCATCAAGTGCCGCTGATTTTGCGCAGCGGCTCCTATCGCGGGCTTGCGGCCACTGCGAATCACTTCGCACGCGAAACGCACATGGATTCGCTGGCGAGCGCGGCCAAGATGGATTCTCTCGATTTCCGTATGAAAAATCTTGCCGACACGCGAATGCGCGCGGTGCTGGAGGCGGCAGCTAAATCTTTTGGCTGGCCGCGCAAGAAAACGCAAGAAGGACAAGGATTTGGAATCGCGTGCGGCGCAGAAAAGGGCAGTTACGTCGCAACCTGCGCCGAAGTTTCTGTGGATCGCGGCTCTGGCGCTGTTCGTGTGATGCGGCTTGTCGAGGCGTTCGAATGTGGCGCCATCGTCAACCCCGATGGTCTGCAAAATCAAGTCGTCGGGGCGATGATTCAGGGCTTGGGCGGCGCGCTCTTCGAAGCCATCGAGTTTGAAAACGGGCGCATCAAGAATCCCCGTTTCTCGAGCTATCGCGTGCCGCGCTTCCGTGACGTGCCGGAAATCGAAGCCGTACTGCTCGATCGGAAAGACATTCTTTCGGCGGGCGCGGGCGAGACACCGATCATGGCGGTCGCGCCTGCGATCGGTAACGCCATTTTTGACGCCACCGGCGTTCGCCTCAACAACTTGCCAATGGTTCCCAATGGCCTTCGGCTCGCGTAAAATCCAGTCTTGGTTGGAGTAGTCTAATTGAGACTACTACTAGTCCATCTAGTCGTGTTGCGACTAGTTTTTCAGACCGTTTTGTCCTTGGCGAAGCACAGCGATTCCATGTTGCACTCGATGCATTTCGGTTTGCGAGCGTAGCAAACCCGGCGTCCATGCCAGATCAGTTGGTGGGAAAACTGGATCCATTTCTCTTGCGGGATAATCTTCATCAAGTCTTGCTCGACCTTCTTGGGGTCTTCGTTCCGCGACAGGTCCAGCCGCTTTGAGAGACGTAGCACGTGCGTATCCACGACTACGCCGCTGGGAATTCCATACGCGGTGCCGAGCACGACGTTGCCGGTTTTCCGCGCCACGCCGGGAAGCGTGAGTATTTCCTCCATCGTTCGCGGCACTTGTCCGCCGAATTGTTCTAGGATCGCTTTACTCGCGCCCATCACGGACTTCGTTTTGTTGCGAAAAAATCCTGTTGGACGAATGTCTTGTTCCAGTTCGCTAGGCGTGGCGTAGGCGAACGCCTTCGCATCCGGATATTTCTTATAGAGCGTTTGGGCAACCTGGTTCACGCGTACATCGGTGCACTGAGCGGAAAGAATCGTAGAGATCAACAATTGAAATGCGTTCTCGTGCTTCAGTTCGCAGCTCGCATTCGGATACGCCTCATCCAGTTTCGCGAGAATTGCCGTCACGCGCTTGGAATCAGTTCCCGCCGCGCGCGCCATCTTGGCAGCCTTGGCTGGCTTCGGTGCTTTCGACTTTGCCGAGGCGGGTTTCTTCTTTGACGGTTTTTTCTTCGCTCTTGTGGCCATAGGAGCCAAAACTATAGCATGGAGGAAAGTGACGAGAGCAATCTGCGGAACGCCTTCCCCCGGTGACTGCGCTGATTTTTTTCTTCCGCGGGAATCTCCGCAAAAGTTTTCCCGAGGGCAGGGAAGTAAAACACCGGATCATAGCCAAAACCACCCGATCCCCGCGGCGCTTCCAAGATTTCTCCTTCAACGCGATCCGTAACGATGGCCTTGGCTCGTCCGTGTTCCGTCAGCGCAATCGCGCATACGAAATACGCCGCGCGCTCGGCTCCAGTTTTGCCTCGCATCTCTCCGAGCAGCTTTTCAATCCTTTGCGAATTCGTGGCCCGCGGCCCCGCGTATCTCGCGGAATGAACTCCTGGCGCACCGCCGAGTGCAGGCACAACCAGTCCCGAATCATTGGCGAAGACCAATCCGTCCCACAGCCGCGAGTAGTGGAGCGCCTTGCCTGCCGCGTTTTCGGCGAATGTTGGAGCGTTTTCTTCAAACTCGGGAAGTTTATCGAGTCCCAGCAGCAGTGCTAACTCAACTGCTAGGGAAACTCCGGACGCCATTGCAAGCATGCGATATTCGGAGAGCTTCCCTCGGTTGGACGAAGCGAGAAAAAGCTTAGCGGGCGCGGGCACTGAATTTCAGGGGCAGGAGAGCGCGTTGTTCTTCTGTCAGTCGGCGAATCCCTGCGGCAGCAAGCGCCAACAAGTCTTGCATCTCGCTTCCGGAAAACGCGCGTCCCTCCGCGGTCGCCTGGATTTCCACAAAATGGCCGTCGCCGGTCATAACCACGTTCATATCCACTTCCGCACGCGAATCTTCTTCGTAAGCGAGATCCAGCAGCGCGCGGTCGTCCACAATGCCCACGCTCGTGGCTGCGACGGTATCAATCAGCGGCGAACTCTTCAAGATTCCCGCCGCGGTCAATCGTTCGAACGCCAGCGCCAGCGCCACGAACGCTCCCGTGATAGATGCCGTGCGGGTTCCGCCATCCGCTTGAATTACGTCGCAATCGAGCCACACGGTACGCTCGCCCAGCGCCTCCTGGTCCGTCACCGCGCGCAACGAGCGGCCAATCAGTCGTTGAATTTCCAGCGTCCGCCCGGACTGCTTTCCACGCGCTGCTTCACGCGGCGTGCGTTCCTCGGTAGCGCGCGGCAGCATTCCATATTCACTGGTGACCCAGCCTTTGCCGCTGCCCTTCAGAAAACTGGGCACGCCATCATCGACCGTCGCCGTGCAGATTACGCGCGTGTTTCCCAACTCAATCAGGACGCTGCCTTCCGCCGTGGAAATAAAATCCGGCGTGATTTTCAAGGGACGCATCTGGTCCGCGGTCCGGCCGTCGGCTCTCACTCTTCCTCCTGCGGTCGTCACTCCGAGGCTTAAAGATTTCTATGGTCTACTCTCGGTTTGACCCAGTTTGCCGGGGGCCTTATCCGCTGTCAACGTGGCAAGAACTGACGCGGGTGCCTTCGCGGCCCGTGCTGGCGATGCCGGTTTGTCTGTGCCGGCTGGCGTCGGTGCCGGATTCGGCGGCTCTTGAGCTACGTTCGTGTTCACCACAAATGTTCCGGTCAAGTCCAAATGCCCAGCGAGCGTTTCTACTTCTTGCCCATGAATCAGGATTTTCAGCCGTTGCACCTGCGGCACATTGGCTTCCAGAGTCCGTGTGATGGAATTCACAGCCAGCTGCTCGCTCACAATCCCGGACGGAATGGAAGTCGCCAGCGCCTCCGAAAAATCCGCGATCGCCGTGCCATCTGGCAGTAAATAAAACGCCAGCAGCAAAGCGTCCGGCGGCAACGTGCGCAACTCCGTGTCTACGGGCCCCGCGAGCAGCGTGTTCAGAATCTGTTTCGATCGCAGTACCGGGTCATTCGACAGGGGCAGTTCCGCCGTAACCGGTACCAGCGTGGAATCGATCGCGTCGGCGGCCCAGAAGAGTTTGGCTTTCACGCGGGGTTCGCCCGGATTGATGGCAATCGGCTGTGTCAATTCGCGCCGCGCCTGTTCTTCGCTCTGCTGCTGGAGCCTTGCAGCGCGCTTCACTCGCCTGCGGAGTATTGGGAAATAAATCGCGGCCGCAAGCACGGCGACAACTAGCCCGCCAATCAGCCAGAATCTCCAGCTTGGCGTCATGGTAGTGCTCCAGGCGCACTCGGAACAACATAGGATGGCCTGAACGCCGCAGCTCCACGCGCGATGGCGTCCGCCACACCTGGGGCCATGCGGTCCAGGTCGGCGCGGTCCTCCACCGTCACGCTGGAGACTTCCACGGCGATGGCCGGCGCTGCCGTGGTTCGAAGCTGGCGCACGCTGGCGGACTGTGCAGTATCCGGCGAACCCTTGAAACGCTGGGCGAGAAATCCCTGCACCAGATCGCCAAATGACTTGCTCAATCCAAGAAACGGTGCCTGCGCGCGGTCCCAAGGAATCAGGCCGCTGGCATTCGCAACCGCCGGCAAATCCGAGTTCACGTATACGCGCGCCGTGCCCGGCAGTCCCGTCGATGAGATGTGTAGCGTGACGAATACCGCTCCACGTTGCGCGTTGGCGGTTGTGGAGCGATCGTCAAACGAAGGATTCTCATTTCCTTGCCGCGTCTGCACTACTTGAAAGCCTTGCAACTCCAGCGCGCGTCGAACCTGAACCGCAAAATCCAGAACAATCTCGCTTTCGCGGATGCCCCCTGTGCCGCGCGCGCCTGGATCCGTACCGCCATGAGCCGGATCGAGCACAACGATGTTGAGGCCGGATTGTTGCGTTTGCGCGCCAAACGCGGAGGCTGCTGTTCCTACCGCACCCCCGAGGCCAGGAGAGGCCGTGGGGCTTGTCGCCGCCGGCATGCCAGGCGAAGGTTGTTGCGCTTGCGAAAGAGTTGGCGACGCAGAGACCAACACAGCAGCCAGAACCGACACGGACAGCAGCCCAATCAAAGAGAGAAACTTCATTCGGAAGATATTGCTCACCCGTAACAGCATACCAAATCCGTCCCTCGGTTCGCGCCGCCGGCTGCATCTCAGGGATTCATCGGGGCAAGGAACAGCGGCTTCAGTTTGACTTTCTCGAGCAAGGCATTAACACTTGCCAGATCTTCCTTTTGGAAAGCGGCCCAATGTGCCAGCGTCTCTTGCGCAGCCTCTTCCCACCTTGCGCTGGCCGTTGCGGCATCCGTCGTTGGACCCAGTTCGGAGCTGTCCACAATGACCAAGAGCCGAGTGAGCGCTCCCTCAACTTGAGGGAGAGTTTCGTGCTCCTTGTTTGGCAAAGCTTGCCCAAACAATCCAAAATCCGCATCGCTATCGGGCTCGACCGCTTCCTCAACCTTCTTCTCCAGCTCCTGCAAAGCCGTCAGAAGTTCACTGTTGCCGCTGGCATCCTTCTTGCGTACGTCGATTTGCTTTCGTAAATCGCCGATCTGTTGCACCCCCATGGAAACTTCGCCCAATCGCGCTGCAAGTTTCGACGCCAGGCCGAACTGCCTCGTCAGGGCGTCCTGTGGCGTTTTCACGCGCGGATCCAGCCTGATCGTCAGTGGTTGCGTACTGCTCTTGCCCTTCGTAGTAAGCTTCACGGTGTAGTTGCCGGGTGCCGCCAGTGGTCCAGCCGGGCCCCAGAACGATCTGCGCACGCCCTTCGGCATCGCATAGCGAAGGTCCCAGACGAATCGGTGCATGCCCGCCTCCGCCAGAAGAGGTTTCGGATCGCGCACCCACTCCATTTGAATTGGCACGTCGTTGGGATTTGTCTTGTGCAAGACGTCATCGCTCGCGAATCGCCGCACCAGGTTTCCTTCGGAGTCGAAGATTTCCAGCTGAATCGGCGCTGACGCTCTTTCCTTCAAGTAATAATCGAGCACCGCGCCTTCGGGCGGGTTGGCGGCCAAGAATTCATCCATGGGCACTGGCGTGCCTTGGTCCGATCCTGTCCGCATGCGAATCGCGGCTTCAGGCCTAAAGAGCCATGCATCGGCTGCAGCGACATGCGCGTCCATCTGCCGCAGCGGTGTCACATTGTCCAAAATCCAAAATGAACGGCCAAAGGTCGCAATCACCAAGTCGCTTTCGTGTACGACCAGGTCGCGCACCGACGTCACCGGCAGATTGAGCTGCAAGGACTCCCAATCGTCTCCGTCATTCAACGAAACGTAGGCGCCCTTTTCCGTGCAAGCGTACAGCAAACCTTTCCGGGCAGGATCTTCCCGCACGCAATTCAAGAAACTGCCTTCGGGAATCCCATCCGAGATGCGTTGCCAGCTCTTTCCGAAATCGCGCGTGCGATAGAGATACGCCTGATAATCGTCAAGACGATGCCTGTCCACCGCGGCATACGCTGTCCCCGCATCCGAATGCGACGCTTCGATGTGCGTCACTTTGCTCCAGGGCGTCAATTCCGGCGGCGTAACGTTCTCCCAGGTTTTTCCTTCGTCTTGCGTCAGTTGGATTTGCCCGTCGTCCGTTCCTGCCCATATTTCTCCGGCTTGCACATACGATGGTCCAATTGTATAAATAACGCCGCGGCGTTTGCCCCTCGGCGTATCCGCAGCCGTCGTGGCGTCCAGATTTGGCGGCACTCCCGGATCTTCGCGCGTGAGGTCGGGACTGATCACCTGCCACGAGTTTCCTCCGTCCGCCGTCCGAAATAGAACTTGCGAGCCGAAGTACAGTACGTGCTGATCGATTGGCGAAAACACAAGCGGCAGCGTCCACGTGCGCCGGTACTTGCCCGGTTGCCCAAACGTCGGCGGCATCTGCTGGACCTGTTCGTCGCTGAAATCCTGGCGCGCGACAAACCCGCCGAACACGACGCCGGGATTCAGCGGATCCGGCGCGATGTAGCCACTTTCATCGCCGGCGTCGATCGGGCGCCAATCGTGAAAATTCAAGGAGCGATACCTGCTGCGGCTGGGCGTGGCTATCGCATTGCTATCCTGTTGGGCGCCATATACCCAGTACGGAAACTGGTTGTCCGTCACCACATGGTAGAACTGCCCTGTTGGCTGGTTGAACCAGGAACTCCATGTTTCTCCGCCGTTGCGCGTCACGATCGCGCCTTGATCGCAGCTGAGAATCATCCGGCGCGGCTCGTCCGGATCGATCCAAAGTTCGTGGTAGTCATCGCCTCCAGGAGCGCCCTTGAATGCCGCGAACGTTTTCCCTCCGTCATGCGATTGGTAAGCCGTAGTGTTCGGAACATACACTGTGTCGGGGTCTTTGGGATCCACGCTGGCTTCCCCGAAATACCAACCGCGTTGCCAGATTCGCCGATCGTGCGAAACACGTAGCCAGCTCTGTCCAGAATTATCCGAACGAAACAGCCCGCCTTCCTTCGCGTCCACGATCAAATAAATCCGCCGCGGATTGCTTGGTGCGAACGCTATGCCAATTCGTCCAAGCCCTTCCGTTGGCAATCCTTGCCCGCTCACGCGTTCCCAATGATCGCCTCCATCAATCGACCGATAAAGCCCGCTTCCCGGTCCGTTCGAGGGAGGGTAGACGCTCCATGGCGGCCTTCGCGTTTGCCAGAGCGATGCGTAAATCGTTTTTGGATTTCCTGGTTCGAACGCTACATCAATCGCGCCGGTGTTTTCGTCATGAAACAGAATCTTTTGCCAGCTCTTTCCGCCATCCCTTGACCGAAATACGCCGCGCTCCTGGTTCGGCCCGTAAGCATGCCCCAGGGCGGCGACGAAAACCTTGTTTGCGTCCCGCGGGTCCACGAGAATCCGCCCAATCTGCCGCGAATCCTCCAGTCCAATGTGCGCCCACGTTTTGCCGCCATCCGCCGACTTGTACATCCCATTTCCGTACGAAATGGACGACCGCATGTCGGCTTCGCCCGACCCGACATAAATCACCTTCGAATCTGACGGCGCTACTGCAATCGCCCCAATCGATGCAATGGACTGCGAATCGAAGACGGGCTTCCACGTTCGCCCCGCGTCATTCGTTTTCCAAACGCCTCCGCCCACGCTTCCGAAATAGAAAATTTCCGGTTGCCCACGCACGCCCGTCACTGCCAGCACACGCCCTCCGCGCGATGGCCCGATCAGTCGCCACCGCAGTTCCTGAAATAATTTTGGATCGTATTGCTTAGGCGCGTCAGGTCCGGCCAACAGCCGAACCGAACCAGCGAGCGCGAATAGGACAACTAGCAATGCAAAAGCGAAGCGGCGCAGTTTCACGTCAGCAGTCTCCTGGCAAAAGGAAGCTTTCCCAAAGATTGCTGAGTATATCCTAGGCGCCTGACAAAACCGCCCGGCTCTTTCGAACCGGGCGTCAGGGAATAGTTCAGATGAAGAATCTCCTAGGCTGTTTCCAACTCCTCGACGCTTTTCACCAACACCGGTTTCGACCTGCGAATCTTCAATTTGCCGGTGACAAAATACATCAAAACCCCGGCCACGATAATGAGCATTCCGAACAAGAGGCCGTTCATGCCCAGCACGGTCTCATGGTTACTCTCCACCATTGCCAGGCTCAACAGCGCCAGCGGAAACACGCCGGCGAGAACCGCACCGAACATCCCGCCCGGGACGCGGAATCTGCGCTTCAATTCCGGCTCGCGAATGCGCAGCGCCACCAGCGTCACGAATTCCAGCATAAGGCTGATCCCGTACAACACAATGTCCAGCGTCACGAGCCGCTTGAATCCCAGCCCCAGGCACAGCGCCCAGCAGGCCGCGCAAAAAAGAATAGCCACCCACGGCGATTGAGTCCGCACGCTCACCTTGTCAAAAAATCTTGGCAGCATCTCGTCATGCGCCATCGCCAGCGGCAGCCGCGAATAGCTCATCACCAGCGCATTGAACATCCCGAACGCGCTCATCATCCCGCCAAGGATGACCAGGAATCTTAGCCATGCGAATCCCAGGAACTTCCCGCCAATCGCTCCCGCCACCGCAGCCCACGAGCCGTCGCCTCCGAACATCGAAGACGGAACGCCCGTCAAATACACCCCTGCAAAGGGCAGCACGTAGGACAGCGCCACCAGGATCACCGCCGCAATCATGGCCTTCGGATACGTCCTTTGTGGCCGCTCGACTTCTCCTGCAATCGTCGACGCGTTATCCCAGCCCATGTAATTCCACATCGCCACTAGCACGCCGCCGAGCAAGCTCAACCCGCTAGCCGCCGGCACGCCATGGGCTTCTGCCAGTGCGCCCACTTTCAGCGGCGACAGCACTACAATCAGCGCGAACGGCGCCGACAGCAGGAAGAAAAGCCACAGGGAAGTGATTCCCACCACGCGAATTCCCGCAAGATTCAGAACCGCGCAAGTAGCCACTACAAAGAGCCCGGCGTAGATTCCGTGATTCCCAAGTCCAAACCATGGCCACATCTGCTTCAAATAAAAAACAAACAGCGTTGGGTAAATCGCCATGTCAAAAATGCTAGCGGCCAGCGAAAGCCACGCTTCCTGAAAGCCCCAGAAGTTCCCCAAACCGCGCCGCACCCACGCGTAGTACCCTCCCTCTTGCGGCAGCGCGCTTGACAGCTCCCCGATCATGAACGCCGTCGGCAGGCACCACAGCACCGGCAGAAACAACAGGATCAAGATCCCGCCGCCGTACCCCGCGCCGTGAATAATTTCTTCCGTGCCGTAGGTGCCGCCGGACACCATGAAAAAAGTGGCGGCCACGAGCGGCCAGAGCGTGAGCTTAGCGATTCTTTTTCTTGCAATTGGAATTGCCTGGGGAGGTAGCCGAGCGGGAAGCTTTAAAGAACTCAATTTTTACTCTCGTCCTCCTATGGGAAACTCGCTCCTGCTGCTGCGATAAAGCGAGTTCGCATTCGCAGCATACAAGAGTTGCCCGTGCATGCAAGGAAAAAATGCGCCTCAGCAAAAATATTTTTTGTCTCTCCAGCCGTAACTTCTTACTACTGTAGCGCAGGGTTTGCGCTGCTCTGTCGTGTTTAACGTCATCGCAAATGAAACCGAATGGCGGTCAACAGCGTCACATGCAAAGCGGCTGCTTCCCCAGGGTGATTTCCTGACAAACGAGAATGAAAATACAGCGACCGGAGGACGATGGTGCGAAAGTATGCGAGTGCGTTAGCGGTATTCGTAGTCTCCTTGATGGTTTTGCCTTTGGCGGCGCAAGCTCCCGGCCAGTCAGAGTTGTCTGCCATCCATCAAATCAAGGACGAAGGCTTCAACGATTCCAAAGTAATGGAAATCATGAGCTACCTGACCGACGTTTACGGCCCGCGTCTTACGAATTCTCCGGACATCAAGGAAGCCGCCAATTGGACTACCGGCAAGATGAAAGAGTGGCAGCTTGCCAACGTCCATCTCGAGCCTTGGGGACCGTTCGGCCGCGGTTGGTCCAACGAACGCTTTTCCGCCCAGGTGATATCCCCGCGCCCGTTTCCGCTGATTGCCTATCCGAAGGCCTGGACACCGGGGACGAATGGTCCGGTAACCGCAGCTGCCGTCCTCGCGCCAATCCTGAAAGAGGAAGACATCGCCAAGTACCGAGGCCAGCTGAAAGGAAAGTTTGTCCTGACCGCTGCCTTCCCCGAAAATCCCGAGCGCTTCGAGCCGCAAGCGCACCGCTACACGGACAGCGAGTTGGCGGAGCTTGCCACCCAGCCGGTGCCCGTGGCGAACGCCGAAGACCGTGCCGCGCAATTCCGCGCCCAACGCGAATTAAGTCTCAAGATACAGAAGTTTCTCGTTGACGAAGGCGTCGCCGCCTGGATCGAGCCTTCCCGCAGCGACGACGGAACCGTGTTCGTCCAGCAGGGGGGCGGCCGCGATAAGGAGAAAGACCCGCCGGCGCCTCCGCGCGTCGCTATTGCCAGCGAAAACTACGGCCGCATTTATCGCATGCTCGATAAGAAAGTGCCTGTCACCTTGCAGCTCGATATCGAAAACAAGTTCTACGACGACGATCTCAATTCCTTCAACATCATCGGCGAAATCCCTGGCACGGACAAAGCCAAAGCCGACGAAGTCGTCATGCTCGGAGCGCACTTTGATTCCTGGCACGGCGGCACCGGTGCCACGGACAACGGCGCAGGCTCTGCCGTGATGCTCGAAGCCATCCGCATTCTCAAGACCACCGGTCTTAAGATGCGTCGCACGGTTCGCATCGGCCTGTGGACCGGAGAGGAGCAGGGTTTGCTCGGTTCCCGTGCCTACGTCAAGCAGCACTTCGCCGATCCCGAAGTGATGAAGCCCTCTCCCGAACACGCCAAACTCGACGGCTACTACAACGTGGACAACGGCACGGGCAAGATTCGCGGCGTTTATCTCCAGGGAAACGAAATGGTGGCCCCCATCTTCTCTGCATGGATGGAACCGTTCCACGATCTCGGCATGAACACGCTCACCATCCGCAACACTGGCGGCACCGACCACCTGGCCTTCAACGCCGTCGGCCTCCCCGGCTTTCAATTCATTCAGGACCCTCTGGACTACGACTCGCGCACCCACCATTCCAACATGGACGTCTACGAGCGCATCCAGGAGCCGGACATGAAGCAAATGGCCGTGATCGTCGCTTCCTTCGTCTACCTGACCGCCAATCGCGACGAAATGATTCCGCGCAAGCCCCTGCCCAAGCCGCAGCCTGCGCGCCCTCAACCCTGATAGACCGGTGTAGGGGCGGGTTTCAGCCCGCCCTTTTTTCCTAACGCCGCAACGTGACATTCTTGCTCCCCTGTCGTCTTATACTCCCAGGGGGTTGAGATGGCCTCATTCTGGCAAAGCCTTCGCCACGCCTTTCGGCTTCTTCGCCTCAGTCCCGGTTTCACCATCATCTCCGTCCTCACCCTCGCGCTCGGCATTGGCGCCAACACCGCCATCTTCCAGCTTATCGACTCCGTTCGCCTCCGCGCCATTCCGGTCAAGAATCCCCAGCAGCTGGGGACGATCCGCATTGCCGACCGTCATTGGGGTTCCGGACAGTTTTCGAGCCAGTATTCCCAGCTCACCTTTCCCATGTGGGAGCAGATCCGCAAGCGCCAGGAGGGATTCGCCGAAATTGCCGTGTGGTCCGACCAGCGATTCAACTTGGCCACCGGCGGGGAAGTCCGCAAAGCGAAAGGCATCCGCGTTAGCGGCGATTTCTTTCACGTCCTTGGCGTCGAGCCGATCCTAGGGAGGCTGCTTGGTCCCGAGGATGACCAGCCCGGTTGCGGCGTGGCGGGAGCAAACATCAGCTACTCGTTCTGGCAGCGGAATTTTGCCGGTGATCCTTCCGTGGTTGGCAAGCGTTTGACGCTCGATGGCAATTCGTTCGAAGTTCTCGGTGTCACCCCTCCAGGATTCAATGGCATCTCCGTGGGCGATACCTTTGACGTGGCCGCGCCCATTTGCGTCGAACCCATACTTAGCCCGCGCAACAATCGGCTAACGCTTCGCCATGCCTGGTGGCTTGCCTCCATCGGCCGCTTGAAACCAGGGTGGACGATTGCACGCACCAACGCGCAGATGAATGCTGTGACGCCC
>Ga0066669_10000391_pt1 | contig 13686 bp, 11 predicted proteins | sample GraSoiAngelo_118_FD_133940 | JGI IMG/M metagenome (GOLD analysis project Ga0066669, IMG submission 133940) | Grasslands soil microbial communities from the Angelo Coastal Reserve, California, USA - 14_0919_02_20cm | ecosystem: Environmental > Terrestrial > Soil > Grasslands | place: USA...
GAAATAGATCGGCAGCGTGAGAATGGCGCCGAGCTGAATCACGATCGAGTACATCTTCCAGTAGCCGCTGGCAAGATCGATATGCAGCAGCGCTTCCGACAGCCGCAGATGTGCCGTCGAGCTCACGGGCAAAAATTCCGTCAGCCCTTCAACGATTCCTAACAGCAGGGACACGACGTAATCATTCAATTCTTTTCTCCCGGACGCTTATCGGTTTTAGACGCGGGCGGCAGCAAGAGCTTGCGCATCTCGTAAGCGTCAAGGCGGCCCAAATAATAGCGCTTCAAAGTCGCTTCGATACGATAGCCGTGGCGTTGCCAGAAGGCAACCGCCGCTTCGTTGTCGATGGCGGTCTCCAGCAAAACCGACCGCACTCCCCGCGCGGAAAGATTCGACTCCAGCCGTTGTAGCAGGGCGGTCCCGACACCGTTCCTCCTCTGCCGCTCGTCTACATCCAGCGTGATGATGTGCGCCAATGGCGGGTTCTCTTCCGACAGGACGAAGCCAGCGACGTGAATTCCCTCCACCGCGACGACGCAGTCCGCTGACGCCAGCGTCAAAAAGTAGCGCAATGTCGTCTTCGAGTAGGAAATTCCTGCCGGGAAGCACGCTTGGTCCAGTTTATGCAGCGCGGCGAAATCGTGCGGCTCGTACGAACGGAGCGTGAACGCCATGGCGGGATTGTAGAACAGAACGCCCATTCGCAGGTTTGTCTGTGAGCTTGGAGAGGGCCTTCTCGAAATAGCGCCACCCTGCACTTCTAGTGGCTCGCTGGCGGCATGATTCGCCCGAGCGCTTTCACGGTCACTTCATCAGGCACGGGTTGTCCGTCTTGTTTCCTCACCACGCCGAAGCCGCCGCTGTAATCCCACATCGTCCAGCCGATGGAATATTTTTCCAGCGTCGTGCGCACGTCGGAAATCCACGCCGCGCGATCCTGCGGATTCGCTGCTTTACGATAGACGCCAAACTCGTTGCAGGTAACAGGCACCTTCCAGCGCTTAGCCCACGCGGCCACCTGGCCGATTTCGCCGTCGATGCGCGAGGCGTTCCAGCGGTCTAGTCCGTAATGAATCGCTTGCAAACGATTCACCGCATCAGGCAGGAGCGCAGCGGCCTGCTGCACATTCTCGGGAGTCGAAGGATACGGCAGTTCTTTCAGGTAGTGCACGTAATTCGTGCTCCAGGTCGCGCCTTGGTGCGTGAAGATGTGCGGATCGTAGAAATGAAAGTTGTAGATGATGTTCGAATCTCGCAAAGGATCGAAAAACAACAGCTCATTCTCCGAAGACCAGTACGCTCCCGCAACAATAATCGTATGCTGCGGCGCCCCTTCGCGAATCGCCACCGCCAGCTTCGATTGAACTCCCTGCCACCGATAGCGATCGTGAAATTCCGGTTCGTTCAGAATCTCGAAGGAAACGAGGTCGGGATTCGTGGAAGAATAATGCCGTGCGAGCTGACGCCAGTAATCCTCGAACTGTTCGACAAAGCTATCCTCCGCAACGAGTTTCTGTTTGAAGTCACTTTCGGGATGAACGTCAATAATGACGGCCAGTCCACGGTCGAGGATCATCCGCAGCGCACTGTCGAGATACCCCAAATAATCCGCAGGAATTCGGTCGGCCTGTCCGCGCCGGAACATCGGCTGGGGATTCACGCTCAACCGCACGTGATCGAATCCCATCGATTTAATGAGCGCGATATCCTGCGCGGTATTCCACGTTTCAAAGTGTTCCTTGGTGTAGCCCTTCTGGTCGTAAACCTGCGCAAACCACTCGCTCAAATTAATTCCATGGCGCAAATGTTGTAGGTGACGCTGCGCAATGCCCGATTCTGAATCGGATTGCCCATAACCGGCTTGTGCCACGAAAAAGTACGATGCTGCCAGCGCCCCAGCAGCCGCAAGAAAACGCAGGGGCACGATAAATCGTGCCCCTGCGGGTGCTTCGAGCCCTGTCGGTTCGCTCATAGTTTGATGGTGACGGTCTTTACCTCGGTGTAATTCGCCAATCCGTATTCGCCGAGTTCGCGCCCGATTCCCGACTGCTTGTAGCCGCCGAACGGAGCACCCGCGTCGAACACGTCGTAGCAATTCACCCACACCGTTCCCGCCCGCACTCTGCCTGCGATGGCATGCGCCTTGGTGATGTCTTTCGTCCAGACCGCCGCCGCGAGTCCATACATGGTCTTGTTGGCGCGCTCCACGACCTCGTCTAGGTCCTTGAACTTGAGAATGGTCATGACCGGCCCGAAGATCTCTTCTTGCGCGATCTTCATGTTGTCTTGCACGTCGGCAAACACCGTTGGCTCGATGAAGTAGCCCTTATCGCCCACGCGGTTGCCGCCGGTCACCAGCTTGGCCTTCTCCTTCTTCCCGGCGTCAATGTAGCTCATCACTTTGTTGAACTGGTCTTGATCTACCTGCGGTCCCTGCTCGGTGTTCTTGTCGAAGGGATTGCCGACGGTGCGCTTCTTCGCACGCGCCACGCTCTTCTCCACAAACTGGTCGTAAACTTTCTCCTCGACGTACAGACGCGACCCCGCGCAGCAGCACTGTCCCTGGTTGAAGAAAAGCGCAAAATGTGCGCCCTCGATGGCCTGGTCCATGTCCGCGTCGGCAAACACGATGTTCGGGCTTTTTCCGCCGAGTTCCAGGGTCACGCGCTTCAGGTTGGTATCGGCCGCCGCGCGCATGATCAAGTGGCCCACTTCTGTCGATCCCGTGAACGCCACTTTGTCCACGTCCATGTGCCGCGCTATCGCCGCACCGGCCGTTGGTCCGTAGCCGGGCAGCAAGTTCACCACGCCTTCAGGGAACCCCGCATCCAGCATCAATTCGCCCACACGCAGTGCCGTCAGCGGTGTCTGCTCTGCCGGCTTCATCACCACGGTACAGCCGCAGGCCAGGGCCGGCCCAAGTTTCCATGCCTGCATCAGCAGCGGAAAATTCCACGGAATAATTTGCCCCACCACACCCACGGGCTCGTGCTTAGTGTACGTAAAATAATTGCCGCTAACGGGAATCGTCTTCCCCTGATTTTTGTCCGCCCAGCCCGCGTAGTAGCGGTAGCACGCGATGGTCAGCGGAAGATCGGCCGCCCGAGCCACGTGGTACGGCTTGCCGTTGTCCAGTGACTCAAGCTGCGCCAGGTCATCGGCGTGTTTCTCGATCAGGTCCGCCAGCTTGTTCATCAATACGCCGCGCTGCGAAGCACTCATCTTTCGCCACGGCCCCTTGTCAAACGCCGCGCGCGCTGCCGCCACCGCCTTGTCCACATCCGCCGCGTCGGCCTCCGCCACTTGCGTAATTACTTCACCCGTCGACGGATTGATCGTCGCGAACGTTTTTCGCGAAGCGCTGTCCACCCATTTCCCGTTGATCAGAAGTTTTGTCGGGCCAATCTTGACATTCCGTTCCATCACTGTCGTTGCGGTAGCCATTTTTGAATTCCTCCTTATTAGATGGTGCTCTGCCAGAAGGTGGGTGCGGAGCAAGACCCCTCAAGCCCCGCCAGGCGCGAGCATGCTGCAAGGAAGAAGCCTATACCCGCGGACGGATGGAGGCAAGGACGTCTAAAGGGTTATCGCCGCTCTTTCCAGTAGCCCGGCCGCCGATGCGCGCGGGCTACTGCTAGCACTTGGATTAAGGAGGGAAGTTCGCGATACCAGCGTTATCGTGCCTCAGCGATTAGGGCAATGGCACAGTTGAGTTCACCGTCAAAGCTAGCTTCTTCAGTGATATTCTCTTGTCAAACATGAAGCCCGAGAACAAGATGACTGCAGCAGTGGTGGTCCTTGGCGTCGTCATCGTGACGGCCGCGGCCGTGGTGATGAATTCGCCGCGCTGGAGGCAAAAGGCCAAGGAGCAGCATCAGGAAAGTGTTCTCCAGGGCATGACTCCCGACAAAGCTATCGCCCTGTGTGGGCATCCCGTCTTGGACGAGACCCAGACCACCCAGCCCACGGTCACGAGGCGCTTGGTCATCAGGAATGACTACGCCTTGGCCGTCGAGCTGGATTTCGTAGCCTCTTCCGCCGAGCCCCAACAGTGGCGGCTCACCGGAATTCAAGATCCCTCCGGCGAAATTAGGTATCAAACTCCTGCCAGCCAAGTCGGCGTTCTCCCGTGCCTCGACGCGAAGCCAGTGAGAAAGCCCGATCAGAAGCCACAATAGAAATGGCGGCCCGCGTATCCATCCCGGAGCGGAACTTCATTGCTCATACCAGAACTTGGGCCTCAGTCGGCCACTAGGGGAAACACCTGACACGAAATTAGGGTGAACGCTCGATTGCGGCGACCGGAACCGTGATAGAGCATGCTCGCACGGGACAGTCGGTCGCCTCCGTGACCATGACTCCACCCCACCTACCCCGAACAACCGTTCGTCATGGCCCGGAGGCGGCCCGACCCCATCTTGTTGGGAGCCCGGCATTTCTCGCTTTTTGTGGCGTAGCCAACCTCTTCTCCATCGCGTGCTCTTTGCGCGATGAATCCTGGCTGTGTTCCTCCCTCAAGGGCAGCTTGGGCCCTATCCTATAGCCGCCTGGCATACAGCTTCCTTTCGCCCCTTTGCCATCTCTCTCGTGTCTAGATATCCCCGCTTCGATTGGGACGAAAGGATAGGGGCGATCGGACCAAGCACGGAGTTTGGTTTGAAGAAGCCCAGAGCGTTTTCCACGATCCCCATGCGCGCCTGTTCTTTGATCCGGAGAACTCCGAGGGAGGGCACCGCTTCATCCTCCTCGGTGTGAATTCAGCAGCAAGAATGCGTGGTCGCCGTTCACTGTTAACGGGACACCGATTCCATGGTTCGAATCATTTCTGCAAGGAAGGCAACCAAGAAGGAGGTTCGATTTTATGAAGAAGGCATATGACTTTTCCAAATTGAAAGAGCTCAAAAACCCCTGCGCCGACAATAAAAAGGCCGTCGGAATCAACTTGAGTCCTGAGGTCGTGGACTATTTCAAAGGCCTGGCCGACGAAACCGGCCTTCCGTACCAGAGGTTGATCGATCTCTATCTTCTCGACTGCGCCAAGAAGCGCAAGAAACTCACCATGAAGTGGGTGGCGTAGCGCAAGATCAAGGGCTTTCGTTTGGCCCGCCAGCGTTTGGTTAACCAGACACCCGATGAAGGGTGTCTGTCCTGAACGACGAGCGTCCTCTGTGAGTCCTGACCTGGTCGGGACCATCGGGAGTGAAGGGGCTCTCTTCAAATGCTAGGAACCACGTCAACCCCGCCTGCCCGACCATGCCGGAAGGGACCTCTCTTACTCACTTCGCCGCGTTGATGTCCGTGGCTGCTTGAGAAGAGGCTGCTGCGGCTTCGCTCGGCCGCGTCACGTTGGCGGCCATCATGAGGCTGGAGAAGAGAAGCACGGCCGCCAGGAAATACGGAGCACCGGGTAGGTGAAAGCCGCCGCCAGGCGAGATGGCCAGCGCAAACACCTGAGTGAAGAGGATCGGGCCGGCCATACCCGTGATCGCGCGGAGTGAGTTGATCGCCCCTTGCAACTTACCCTGCGAAAAGGGGTCGACATGTCGCGACATCAACGATTGCGTGGCAGGAGCGGCGATGCCCCAGAGGGCAATGAACGGTATGACGGCAAGCATCATCCATCCGCGGCTGGCGAGAGCGAAACCTGCGAAGCCGAGGACGCCGAAGAACAGGCCGGAAAGCAGGCTGCGGCGTTCCCCAAAGTGCTTCACGAACGGGCCAACCAGGACGCCGGACACCACGGCCGCGGAGACGCCTACCACTGCGAGTGAAAAGCCAATGTCGCGCTGGTTCCAGGCGTAGCGATACTCGGTATAGAGGACGTAGACGGTTTGTAAAGACTGGTGCGCAAGATAGTAGAGTGTCATGACGATGGCCAGGCCCGCGAGTTCTCGATGCGACCGGAAGAGATTCATCGAGCCCAGAGGATTGCCCATGAGCCAGGCGGATTTGGATCGGCGTTCCGGCGGGAGCGATTCCGGAAGGATGAATAAGCCATAGAGAGCATTGGCGAGACTCAGCACGGCGGCAGCCCAGAAAGGAAACCGCAGATTGACATTGCCAAGATACCCGCCCACGGCAGGACCGATGACGAAGCCGAGGCCGAAGGCAGCACTGATCAAGCCGAACTTTTGGGGCCGTTCTTCCGGTGGAGTGACATCGGTGATGTAAGCGAAACCTGTGGCCACGTTGGAAGCGGTAATGCCGGATATGATCCGGCCGACAAACAGCCAGCGGAGCGACGGAGCGAGAGCCATAAAAACGTAGTCGATGCTCAGGCCAAAACAGGAGATGAGGATCACGGGGCGGCGACCGAAGCGATCCGACCAGGCGCCCAGGAGGGGCGAGAAAATAAACTGCATGGCGTTCCAGGCGAATCCGAAATAGCCGGTGATGGCTGAAGCGCGGGCGAAGTCACCACCTTCAAAGCTGCGGATCAAGTCGGGGAGCACGGGCACAATGATGCCGAACGCCAGAAAATCAAATGCCACCATGATGAGGATGAACGTGAATGCGGCTCGGTTGGGTCCTTCGTGGGCCATGGTAGGGGCAGCCACTTACAGGTCCAAAGAATTTGAATTGTAGCGTATTCTGGCTCAGCCGGTGGAAAGTGTAATGTTCAAACGGCTTGCAAGATCCAGAGCCGCCCCGGTGCTGATGTTTCGTCTCTTCAGGTCCGCATAAAAACTCTGCAGCATCGAGTGCGCACCTTCTCCTTGCCCTGCAACGTGAAGAATAGCTATGGCGTCGATGAGCGCGCAGCTCCTACTTGGCGGCCCACAATCGGACGTCGCTCGCAGGTTTTCAACTATTCTTGCGATGCCGCCTCAGTGGTCCAGGAAACTCCAGCCATGCCGATCAAACAGCAATTTGATTTCCGAGAACGCCCGAGGTCATCGCTCTTCCACCAGGTGTCTTTAAGGCCTGCGATGCTAGTCAGCCGTCCGTTAACGGAACATTCATAAGCCCGCGGAAACTCCGGCACCGCTAGCGTTGGCCACACGAGGGGTTGGGTTGGATGGCCGGAAGGAATATACCAAGCTCGACCGTGAAACTACCAAGGAGGCTTCTTGCACCCCTTTGGATGGTTACAACGCGAATGCCATCTCCCCCGGTTCCGCTCTTGTTGACTCCGAGCGCTCTCTGCCGGAAACCGCGCTCGCGGATGTGGCCACACGATTTCAATAAGGGCTGGATATTTCGACGCGCGCATATGGTGAGCAGCTAGACTTCGAGAATGACGGGAAGAATCAGCGGCCGCTTGGAAGTCTGCTTGTTGATGTAGCGCTTCAGGTCGACGCGAATCTTTTCCTTGATGACGCCCCAGTCGGATTTTTCCTCGGCATTGGATTCCTCGACCGTCTTCATAATCACCAGCCGTGCGCCCACGATCAATTCCTGGCCGTTGTCGCTCATCAGGCCCCGCGTCACGATTTCCGGATGCGATTCCATTTTGCCGGTGTGCTTATCGATGGCGATGATGGGTACGACGATGCCGTCTTCGGAAAGATGCTTGCGGTCGCGAATCACAACTTCTTCAATTTCTTCCAGCGAGCCGGAATCCACGCACACGCGGCCAGCCGTCACCGGGTCGAGACGGCGTGCGCCCTCCTCCGTGAATTCGATCGGCCGCCCGTCCTCGACGAGCAGAATTTCCTGTGAGACGGCTCCCAGCTGATGCGCCAGCGCGGCGTGCCGGAACAGGTGCCGGTACTCCCCGTGTACCGGGATGAAGTATTTCGGTTTCACGAGTTGCAGCAGCATTTTCTGCTCTTCCTGGCTGGCGTGGCCCGAAACGTGGATGATACCCGCTGAATTGTCATAATAAACCAGGGCGCGCCGCCGGAACATATGGTCCAGCATCCGGAAAATGGCTTTTTCGTTCCCCGGAATGATGCGCGCGGAGAGAATCACGCTGTCGTTTTCATCCACGGAAACGAAGCGGTGATTGTCCACCGCGATCCGTGAGAGTGACGACATCGGCTCGGCCTGGGTTCCGCTGGCCAAAATAATGATGCGCTTGGGATCGAATCCGCGAATGTCCTGCGGCCGCACCACCATTCCGTCGGGGATGCTTAGCAGTTCGAGAGAATGCGCAATCTCCACGTTGTCGACCATGCTGCGCCCGACGAACGCCACTTTTCGGTTCACCCGCGAAGCAATGTCGATGACCTGCTGAATGCGATGAATGGACGAAGCGAAGCAGGACAAAATCACCCGCCGCGGCGCCGAGCGGCACAGTTCCTCGATGCGTGGAACGATGGCCCGCTCCGACGGCGTAAATCCGGGGCGCTCCACGTTCGTCGAATCGCTGAACAGCGCCAGCACGCCGTCATTTCCATACTTGGCGAAGGAATGCAAATCGAACGACGCACCGCCCACGGGGGTCTGATCGATTTTGAAATCGCCCGTGTGGATGACCACGCCGAGCGGCGTTCGAATCGCCAGCGCAACGCAATCCACCGTGCTGTGCGTCACAGAAATAAACTCAACTTCAAACGGCCCGATCTCCACCAGCCGCCCGGGAATTACTTCGCGAAGCGTGGTCGACTCCACCAGCCCCGCTTCATCGAGGCGTTTTTTCACGAGTGCGAGAGTAAAACGAGTTCCATACACGGGAACATTCAAATCGCGCAGGATATACGGGAGTGCCCCGATGTGATCTTCATGGCCATGCGTCAGCACGATCGCGCGAACCTGCGTGCGGTTCTGTTTCAGGTAGGTGATGTCGGGAATGACCAGATCGACGCCCAGGAGTTCCGACTCCGGGAACATCATGCCCGCATCGATGACCATGATCTCGTCACCGAGCCGCAGCGCCATCATGTTCATGCCGAATTCGCCGAGACCGCCAAGGGGGATAGCCGTGAGGGATTGCGAGGACTTGCTCAATGAGGCGTCAACTCCGGGACGCAAATGAGAATCCTATCACAGGACGCCAGACAGCCACGCCCCGAGAACGCTGTTGCTCGAGGTTGCAGAATGCGGACGCCTCAGCGGTCCGAGCCGCTGAAAAGGTGCGCGATAGAGACGAGAATCACGGCGCCCAGGGTGGCGGCCGCCAGCGAGTACAAAAAGCCCCCGCCGAAAATTCCCAGTTTCGTGAAAATCCAGCCGCCGAGGTAGGACCCGATCAGTCCCAGGACAATGTCCGTGATGCAGCCGAAACCGCGGCCGCGCGCAATTTTTCCCGCGAGCCAACCGGCAATCAGGCCAAGGAGAAGCCAGGAGACGAAGCCGTGCGATTCGAACCAGATTCCGACTGTCCTTTGTGTAGGCACTTGTGCGGCGAACATGAGGCCTCCTTTGGGAGCAAGGATTGTATCTGAGTTTTCGGTTTAGACAATCGCTGAAGCGCGAAGGAAAGGCTGCGCTACTGGGAAGCCGGTTGCTGCTGCGTCATGCAGTGCAAGGTCCCCAAACCTAGCGCGAGATCGCGGCAGGCGATTCCCACCACTTCACGATCTGGAAACAATCCCGCAAGTGTATTGAGCGCAACGCGATCGTTAGGGTCATTAAAAGTGGGCATGATCACGATCTTGTTGGCAATGTAAAAATTCGCGTAACTCGCGGGAAGCCGCTGCCCGTCGAAATAGACAGGTGCTGGCATCGGCAGCGTCTCCACGCGAAGCGCGCGGCCGTCCTGATCTTTCATGGTTTTCAGCAGGGCGAGATTCTCTTGAAGGGCGGCATAGTTGGGATCCTTTGGGTCGTTTTCCAAAATGGTTACGACCGTTGCGGGATTCACGAACCGCGCGAGGTCGTCCACATGGCCGTGGGTGTCGTCACCGGCGATTCCATTCTTCAGCCAGAGAACATTGGTCACGCCGAAATATTCGCGGAAGACCTGCGCGTAATCCTCTTTGGTGAAACCCGGATTTCTTTCCTGCACTTTGCTTAGAAGGCACTCTTCCGTAGTCAATAAAGTTCCGCGACCGTTGACATCGATGCTTCCGCCTTCGAGGACGACGCGGCGGCCCTTGTGAATGGGTCGCCATAAACGGCGCTTGAGTTTCTGATTGGCTTTCGTGACCACGGCTGCATCGTTCTTGTGATTCTTGTACTTCGCCCAGCCATTGAATACAAAATGGTTATACGCAACTTCTCCGGCTTCGTTGTGAACGCAAATGGGACCTGAGTCGCGCATCCACCCTCGATCTGTCGGCACGCGGAAGAAATCGACCGCATCGAGATTGGCGCCTGCCTTCTTCAAAATCGTGCGGACGCGGGATTCGGATTCGCGATTTTCCACGAGCAGAAAAACTCGCTCAACCTTTGCCAAGTGCCGCACGATTTCGCCAAACGCCCACGGAATGGGCGCAAATTTTCCGGGCCAATCGGTCAGCTCGTGCGGCCAGCCGAGCCAGGTCGCTTCGTGGCGTTCCCATTCGGCGGGCATGTGGAAGCCCAGCGCGTGCGGCGTTTTGCTTTGCGGCGGTGTCTTCATTGGGAAAACGAATTTAACACAGAGATCACGGAGCACACAGAGACCGCGTAGAGGAAAAGGTCGAATCGATTGAGCAAGGCAATATTATTTTTTGTCCAGCCAGCGGTTCAGGATGGGTTGATAGGCGTCGATGCGGCGGTCGCGGAGAAATGGCCAGTTGCGGCGCGTTTCCTCGCTCTTTGCGGGGTCGCATTCGACGACAAGGATTTCTTCTTTGGCGTTGGAGGCTTCAGAGATCACCTGGCCGAAGGGATCGGCGACAAAGGAATTTCCCCAGAACTCCAATCCCGGGTCACCCTTTTCGGGTTTGCCTTCGAATCCGACACGGTTGACCACGGCGGCGTACACGCCATTCGCGATGGCGTGCCCGCGCTGGATAGTTCGCCACGCCTCGAGCTGCGCGGCGCCGAATTGCGATTTTTCGTGCGGGTGCCAGCCAATACTCGTCGGATAAAAAATCACCTGGGCGCCGCCGAGCGCGGTGATTCGTGATCCCTCCGGATACCACTGATCCCAGCAGACTTGCACCCCGATGCGCGCATACCTGGTGTCGAAATTGGGAAAACCGAGATCACCCGGCGTGAAATAAAACTTTTCGTAATACAGCGGATCGTCGGGGATGTGCATTTTTCGATATTTGCCGAGGAAAGAGCCGTCGGCATCCAGGACGGCGCAGGAATTGTGATAAACGCCGGGAGCTCGTCGCTCGAAAAGAGAGACGACCAACGCGACTTTCTTTTCCTTTGCAATGTGCGTCAAGATTTCGGTCGTTGGTCCGGGCACGGACTCGGCCATGTTGAAAAGCTCCGGGTCTTCCGTGCGGCAACAATATTCGCCGTGAAATAGTTCGTGCAGCGAAATGATTTGAGCGCCGCGCGCGGCCGCTTCGCGGATTTTCTCCGCGGCCCGCGCTAGATTCTCGTCCGCGTTCGCCGTGCATTTCATCTGCACGAGTCCGATGGTAAATTTGTTTGCCATAATTTTTAGTTTAGCATGAGCGAAAAACAAATATTTGAGCGTGTTTTGTATTATCCTTTGCGCTGTATTTGTACTATCAATCCGCGAGACGTTTTAGCATTTTATTCGCAAAGCGGAAATTTATTTGCAGCGTGCGATTCATCGGCAGTTGAGGAGACGCGATGGCGAAGCGGCGAGAAAAAACTGTGACCGGGAGAGTGCTCCACGATCCAGTGAAGGACAAACTCCGGCCGATGTTCCCGCTGGACTTATCCAAATGCCGCACCGTCGACGAACTGGTTCGCGCCATGGGCGACACGGCGTTCACCGGCCGGCAGATCGGCGACGCCGCCGATGTGTTTGAAGCGATGGCGAGCGATAAGGATTGCTTTGTGGTGATGACGCTATCCGGCGCCCTGACGGTCGGCAAAATGGGACTCATTTTCTGCGACCTTATCGAATCAGGCGTTGTCAAGGCCATCGTTTCGACCGGCGCGCTCATGGCGCACGGGCTGGTCGAAGCCGCGGGTTACTCTCATTTTCGCTACAACCCCAAGATGGGTGACAGCGAACTTTTCCAAGCCGGGTACAACCGCGTTTATGATTCGCTGGAGCCGGAGACGAACCTCGATCACGTCGAAGAGGTAATGGACCACGTCTTCAATGAGTGGGAAGCGGAAGACATCGCTTGCAGTTGGAAAATCCACCGCCGCATCGGCGAGTATCTGCACAAAAGCTTTCCGGGGCGGGGAATCCTAAAATCCGCTTTCGAGCACAACGTTCCCATTTTTGTTCCGGCATTCAGCGATTCCGAGCTGGGCATCGACTTCGCGCTGCACAAGATCGCCCGGCAGCAAGAAAAGCGCCCGCTGCTGCGTTTCGATCCCTTCGAGGATTTTGAGAAATTTGCCGACACCATGCTGGCCACGAAACGCATGGGGATTTTAACGGTGGGCGGCGGCGTCCCTCGCAATTGGTCACAACAATTCGGCGTTTACGCGGAACTGCTTGCGCGGCGCGGCTACAAGAAAATCCCGCTGAAGCGCTACAACTACGGCGTGCGCATTTGTCCGGAGCCGGTCCATTGGGGCGGCCTCAGCGGCAGCACGTACACGGAAGCCGTTTCTTGGGGCAAGTTTGTCCCGCCGGAAGAAGGTGGGCGCTTCGCCGAAGTCTTCGATGATGCCACGGTGGCGCTGCCGTTGATCGTCAGGGCAGTGCTCGAACGCATCGGGTATTTCACACGACCATAGAAGCGCAGCAGAGGAATGCGTCGGTGGAGAATCGGCAGGCGAGATTGCCATAGCGATTGCAAAGGCGGCAAGAACCGCTTCGTTGTATGGCGTACATCCAGGCGTTGCCATGGTGCAGAAGTGGGTTGATGAGCTGAAGGAGAAAACGGGGCGTTCGCTGGAAGAGTGGATGGCGCTGGTGAAGAAAGAAGGACCGGAAGAGGAAAAGTCGCGGCGCGATTGACTCAAGACCAAGCATAAGATGGGCATCAGCAGCGCATGGTGGAATGCGGCGCGCGCGGAAGGAGAGGGCGGGCAGGAAGACGCGCCGCAAGCGTACTTGAAGGCGGCGGTCCGCTATGTGGATGAAAATACGCGGGACCGAAAGAGAAGCTAAAGCCGATTTATGAAGATCGGCTAAGGCTCGGCGAATCGCTTGACGACGATGCGAAGGCCTGTCCATGCAAGACGATTGTGCCGCTGTATAGCGAACACGTGTTCGCACAAATCAAGCCGACCACCAATTCGCGGATTGATCTGGGACTCGCGCTCACGCATACAAGGGCAAATTGCCGAAACGCATCATCGACACGGGAGGACTGGCGAAGAAGGACCGGATTACGCACCGGATCGAGCTGAAATCCACAGATCAAATCGTTAGCGAAGTAAAGAAGTGGCTAAAGACGGCGTGCGACGTAGACGCTTGAGTTCCCCGCGACGGAAAAACAAAAATGCCATTCTTCACGGGCGTTTCCGTTACAAAATTGATTCAGAAAGCTAGTCGTCTTCACCGATAAGGATGGCGGCGCCGAGAACGGTGGTCCACAGGCCGCGCTTGTCGCCGACGGCGGATTGCGTGACGTTCATGGTGCGCACGATCTTATTAGAGATGCGGTAGACCTCTTTTTTCTCGTCAAAGGACAAATCCGGATCGAATTCCACGTTTAAGGTTGTCGCGAGCATTTCCGCCGCGAGCTCTTCGGCATATTCGCCGGCGACTTCTTCGGTTTCACCAAACGAGTGATGCTCGGACAAATAGCCATACATGGA
>Ga0066669_10000400_pt1 | contig 13615 bp, 10 predicted proteins | sample GraSoiAngelo_118_FD_133940 | JGI IMG/M metagenome (GOLD analysis project Ga0066669, IMG submission 133940) | Grasslands soil microbial communities from the Angelo Coastal Reserve, California, USA - 14_0919_02_20cm | ecosystem: Environmental > Terrestrial > Soil > Grasslands | place: USA...
AACAATTAAGAGTTCGGCGGACGCTCTGCTGCTCCTGATCAATGACTTACTCGACATTTCGAAGATCGAAGCCAAGAAGATGGTGCTCGAACAGGCGCCATTCAACTTGCGCGCCACACTCGAGAACAGTGTGCGTGTGCTGGCTCCGCGGGTTCACCAGCGAGGTCTTGAACTCACTCTACATGTCGGACGAGAGATCCCTGAAGTATTGGTGGGCGATTGCGCACGCCTGCGCCAAGTCGTATTGAACCTGATCGGCAACGCGATCAAATTTACTGATAATGGAGAAATTGCAGTCCGAGTTGAGCTGGAGTCGCAGGATGAAGACGCGATCGGCCTTCACTTCACAGTGAAAGACACCGGTATCGGAATTCCTGCGGAGAAGCAGGCATTGATCTTCGAAGCTTTTGCTCAAGCCGATAGCTCTACTACCCGCAGGTTTGGCGGTACCGGTTTGGGATTGGCCATCTGTTCCCAGCTTGTCGAACTCATGCGAGGCAAGGTGTGGGTGCATAGCAGTCCCGGAAAGGGAAGCATCTTCCACTTCACAACAAAATTTGGGCGTGCTGATGCTTCTGCGGTGGCTGGTCCGGCAAAAATGCTCAGCCGTATGTCCGTGCTGGTAGTCGATGACAATCAAACCAATCGCCGCATTCTGCAGGAGATCTTAGCCCGCTGGAACATGCGTCCTGTCACGGCGGACTCAGCGAAATCGGCGATGGCTGCAATCGAGGCTGGGCTCGCATGGAAGGATCCGTTTGCACTGGCTCTGCTCGACGGGCATATGCCTGAGATTGACGGGTTCATGCTGGCAGAACAGATCGCTCGTGATCCCCGGCTTGCTGGCATGAAGCTGATCCTGCTTACTTCTGCCGGACATTCTGAGGATGTGAAGCGGGCGCAACAGGCTGGAGTGTCGGGATATCTGGTGAAGCCGATCAAGCAGTCCGAACTCTTTGATGCGATTATCGCCTCCACATCGGAGTCGGTGAGCAGACAGCCGCGCAGAGCGAAAAGGAAGAAAGCTCCATCGACTCGTGGCCTGCGCGTACTGTTGGCGGAGGACAATCCCGTCAATCAGAAGCTTGAGAGTCGTCTGCTAGAGAAGCTCGGACACGAGGTTACGATCGTCGAGAACGGGAAATTGGCAGTCTCCGAATCGGAATCGGGGAACTTCGATCTAATCGTAATGGATGTCCAGATGCCGGAGATGGACGGATTGGAAGCTACGCGCGTGATCCGCAGTCGGGAAAATGCCGGAAGGAATCGATTGCCAATTCTTGCTCTTACCGCGCACGCAGCTGTTGAAGATTGCGAGAGGTGTCTTACTGCTGGAATGGACAGCTATGTTTCCAAACCCATTCGACTCGCCGCTTTGCAAGAAGCAATTGCGCAGGTTTTTGCGGGACAGGACCAAGATGCAATAAAGCTTCTCGCGGAGACCCAGCAAGACACAGCTTCCCTTCCGCCCGGACTCATCGACGAAAAGAAGATACTGCAAGGGCTTGCCGGAGATCGCGAGTTAATGGCCGACGTGCTTCGTCTGTTTATTGAAGACAGCGTTCGCCTGTTGCGAGAGATGCATACCGCAGTTGCGCGAACGAATCCTGAAACAATCCGGCACGTTGCACACGCGCTAAAGGGCTCGATTGCCAACTTATCCTCAGGTCCTGCCCGGGAGCTTGCGGCGGAAATGGAACAGATGGGAAAGCGCGGCGAATTAGAGAGCGCTCCCGTGAAGGCTAAGGAGCTGGAGCACGAATTGAGCCTGCTGCAGCAAGCAGCGAAGCAGCTGCTCAACGGGACTCCAGAGTCTCGACCCCAGTCGCGGAGTCAAGGCATGAAAACGGCCACAGGAGTGGCTTAGTACCTGAACATCTAACTTCGCGCTTGCAATCTCATTCCACTTCAAGCTAAAGTGAAGGTGATGTTTTTGCGGATTTCCAACCCGCCGATCCCGTGCCTGCCTCCGGCGTGTGCGCGATGGTGCGGTTGCTTGGAAGACGCCTAATAGCTAAATAAATTCGGCATCAACCAGAACCCACATCGGGAGAGCGATGTGGGTTTTTCTTTTGGTCAACGACTAGAAGACGAAGCTGGAGGAGAGATTTATGAATAGCGAAGATAAACGTGGATCGGTTGCAGTGCTTGGGGCTGGGAAGATGGGCGGAGCCATTCTGGCGGCTCTGGCGAAGACCGGAGATTCGCGATTTGCCGATATTCGTGCCACCGTGCAGCATGCCCACCGCGCTGCGACTGTGAGCAAACAGCTTGGCATGAATATCACCATCGACAACTCGGCTGCCATCCGCGATGCTGACGTAGTCCTGCTCTGTGTGAAGCCGACTTACGTCCGCAGTGTTCTGCAGCAGATTCGTTCGGAGTTGCGCGAAGACGTATTGCTGATCTCGATTGCCAGCGCGGTAACTACGCAGGCGATCGAATCCGCTCTGGGAAGGCATCTGGCGGTAGTTCGGGCGATGCCAAACACTGCGTGCCGGATCGGGAAGGGAATGACTGCGCTATGTCCTGGACGCTTTGCCGGTGGAGAGCACTTAGTCGAGGCTTCTTCGCTGTTTGGTTTGATGGGCCGCACCGCCGAGGTAGAGGAGTCGATGATGGATGCGATTACGGGACTCTCTGCCAGCGGGCCAGCATTCATTTACACGATTCTGGAAGCATTGGCGGAGGGAGGCATCCGTGTCGGCTTGCCTCGCGACCTGGCGACTACACTGGCTGCTCAGGCAACGCTGGGAGCTGCGTCGATGGTACTTGAGACCGGTCAGCATCCTGCGATTCTGAAGAGCGAGGTCACGACGCCGGGTGGATGCACAGTAGAAGGCTTGCTCGAATTGGAAACGGGTAGCATTCGCGCTACGCTGATTCGTGCGATAGATACGACGACGCGGAAGGCGAGTACGTTGGCGCGAGCGGCGCCGAATGGCGGAGCGGAGCAGGATTCGTGGGCGAAGGCGGAGTCTGCCAGCGCGATAGGCAGTGGGGATGTGCGTCGGGTGTGAGGAACGTTGTCTGACGCATTAGTGGCCTCTCTGCAGTCGAAATTGAATATGACTCGTCGGCATCCGAGACAACAGCAGATTCCTCATTCCGCTTGTACTTCATGGAGGTCGCAACACTTTTGGGGTGAGTTCGGGATGACAGTCTCTTTTTGGGCTCCGGCATCTATCGATTTGGGCTCCTAGCTGCAGTCTAAAAATCCTGACTGTAGTCTGGGTTCCTGAGATAGGCGAGTTCTGGTTGCAGTCTCACGCCTTGACCGCCTGTCTCCCAAGCAAAGTATGAGTGTGGCTACACATCTCGGTATCGATCTGGCTGAATACGATGCTCGTATTCGTACGTTCATTCCTCATTATGAGGAGATGCTGGGTGTGGCTGCGGCTGCGATTGATCCCAAGTCGAACATAATCGTCGATTTGGGAATTGGGACTGGGGCGCTCTCGGCGTGTTGCTTGCAGACTGCACTGCTGGCCAAGGTGGTTGGCATTGATGCAGACGCCGAGATTCTGAAAGCCGCGGCGCAGCGTCTGCCGGCCAGCGCAGAGTTCATCCTCGGCTCATTTCTGCGGATGGAAATCCCGAGTTGCGACGCTGTGGTGGCGTCCTTCGCCTTGCATCATGTCGAGACGCGGCGTTCGAAGGCGAAGCTCTATTCGCGGATCGCGAAGGCACTGCGAAACGGAGGGCAGATCGTGAATGTTGATTGCCAACCGGCCAGCAGTGCGACCCTGGCACGGCGTCAGCGAGAAGCATGGAAGGCTCATTTGACGAAAAGTTACTCTCCGACGGAAGCTGATGGCTACCTTGAGGCGTGGTCTCAGGAAGATGTCTACGTGCCATTGGATGAAGAAATGGAACTCATGCGGAACGCAGGGCTCGCTGTCGAGATACTATGGAGAAAAGATGCCTTCGCTGTGCTGCGGGGAAAGAGATAGAACGGAGCGCCCAGACTCCTGGTTTTCAGTAGTTGAATTTTTCAGACTAATTTCCAATCCCCTTGGCCGCGCGGGGCGCCCGGCGCTCCGCTTTGGAAAGATGGCACTCTGCTTCTCAATCGATTATCAGTCTCATCTCGTTCGTTGTCTCAAATCCCATCGACTCGTAGAGCGGTCGTCCGTACTTGCTGGCGTGTAGCCAGAGCACGTTGAATCTTTCTGCTCGGCAATAATCGATTGCTTTCTGCGTGAGTTGCCGAGCGAGGCCGCGCTTGCGGAATTCCGGATAGGTATAGACATTCAGAAGATACGCGCGATTTATATTCTCAGGAGCCAGCGGCCCGCTGACCAATGGGGTAATCAGAAGGCCGACGCCTCCTGCAACTCGTCCCTGCTCAGCGATTGCAAACCAGCCCCGATAGAACCGTCAGCCAGGTAGCACTGGATAGACGGTCTGGAGCTTTCCACAATTCGATCCACCACTGTTTCGGCATGGCCCATGTCTAAGAACATCTGGCGGCGATGATAGAGAACCTCTTCCAGATCTTCGGAAGTGGTTTCGCGAATCGTGATTACAGAAGCCCTTGCCGGAGCATTCATCTTTGCAGCGATGTCACTGCTTGCCATCGCTCTTGGATGTTACTTCGCGGGTCGCGGTCGCTCCATTTGTGATGGGTACTACTTGAATGTTGGGAGTACCGGAGCCGACGAGTCGCAGGCGTGGTTCCTGAGCCAGGGCAGCAAGCAATTCGCGTGTGATGCGATCATCGATCTCTGCTGCATTGTCCAGCTCTACTGGATATCGGATGACGACTTCAAGGCCGCTCTGCGCCAAACGTAATCTGCTTACCGGCTTTGGCGCGATTGTACGGATGTTCAGCTGCGTCTGCATCTGCCGGTATTCCTGCTCTATGCGGTCCTTGTAACTGGCGTACACCTTCTCGACGGCGCCCAATAGCCGGGATTCCGCCAAGCGGATATCGCTTTCGGGAGCGAGGGTGAGAGAGACTTCATGCCAAACGAAATTAGTCCCGGGAATTTGCTTGTAGAAACTTGCGGTGGGTTGGAAGACGATAGAGTTCGAGAAGACGACTACGCGGCCTGTGGGCTGAATGTAGTTGCCGCTGCCGCCCATCTCCATGAGATGAATGCGAACGAGGCCAATATCGAGGACATCGCCGGTGACTCCGGAGATCTGCACACGATCGCCGACGCGGACTCCGTAGCGTCCGATCAGGAAGAAGTAGCCGGCTACGGCGAGAATGACATTCTGCAGTGCGACTGCTATGCCGGCGGTGATTAGCCCTGCGAAGGTCGCAAGTGAACCAATTTCAGTTGCCAGCGCAAAGGCGACCGTAAGCGCGATGACGAACCACAGAAGGATGCGTCGCAGAAGTAGAAATTGGTAGCGGCGCCGAAAGTCGTGCACATAGCGGAACGTGGCTCGCTTCCACAATTCACCCAGGATCAAGAACGTTCCCAGCACCAGCGTGAGCAGGAGCAATCGCAGGCCAAGGTTCTTGAGATCGATCTGGTACTGCGTTTTGACGTCGTCCCGCCAACGCCTCAGGTTGCTCTTGTAAAGATCCAGGAGCACGCTCTGCTTGCTGAGTGGAAGCATCAGGCTGGAGGCCTGTTTGAACTGTGCGGTCAGGGCGTCGAGTTCGCGCTTTTGTTGTTGGAGGCCGGCGATTTCGCTCGTGTCGGCTTGCTGGGCCAGCTCATTGCCGCGCTGAACTAAGGCAGAAAGATTCTTGATGATCGGAGTACGCAGGTCCTGCGCAGTCTGTGCCAGAGCATTCGTGGTTTTGATGCTATCGTCAACTGTTCGGATTTTGCGCGTAAGGGAGAACAGATCTGAAACCAGGGCGAGCAAACCTTCTGGCTGTTGTCGGCGAGCTTGTGTAGTTGAAGTAGCAGAGGAAGCAGTGGCTGTGGTACTTGCCTTGGATTGTCCATCCGCGGTCGCAGTAGGGGGATTGGTCAGAGTGGTTTCTGGGACTGAGCGCTGCAGCTCCTGCACCTGCGCTACAAGATTGCCTCCCGTCGCACCGGCCGATCCACTGCTCGCGAACTGCAAGATGTTATGCAGAGCCTCGCTACGAGCTTGGGCCAAAGCTAGTTCGGACTTAAGTTCGTCCAGTGTTGCCTGCATTTTTGGCCGCTCGCGGGGAGTTGCGGTCGGAAGCTTGTCCTGTAATTGATCGATCTCAGTCTGGGTATCACGCACCAACTGGTCTGTCTTGGCGGTTGTTTGAACCAGATTCTGAAGTCTTGAATTCGATGGATTTTGAGCAGAGCTTGCTGGGGTTTGTGCAGCAATCAGCTGCGCGGCTGCACGTCCGAAATCGAAAGACAGGCGGACAATCTGGTTCGCCATCTGGCGATCATCATTGACGAACAAAAGATCGGCGGGATCGGTGGCACTGCTCTCTTCGATGGCAAGATGACGGTACCAGTCGATGCTCTGGTTCAGATAGTCGAGTAGCAGCTGTCCGTTCGGCTGACCTGCAGGTGCTTGCGACTCTGTGGGAGGTGTGTCATCGCCAGAAACCATACCGCACAGGAGTAGGGGGATCAGGACCAGACTGACGACGCCGCTTACTTTAGCGAATTGGATAGTAGGGTTCCTTAGTTGATGTAGGGAGTGGCCACTATCAGTTTAGACGCGACCGGAGATTTTGGGTTGTTGTGGGTGGGAGCCGCGGGCCGGCATTGTCACTCCCAAGCCAATATATGTCTTTCAAAATCGAACGCGAGGCGCCGTACACCGAGAGCTTTAGGTCCAAGTAGTCCGTCAAAGCCAGGCTCCCCTCCGGGTATCTCGTCGGTTACATATGCGGGAAAGCCTTTGGTTTTCCAGCCACCAATTTGAAATTATCGTATCTCGGCCAGCTGTGCTCGCAGTACCAAGCCGAGAGCTGCCTCGTGGGAGTCGGATTGAAGGACTGCAGATGCGCGCACCTTTCCGCCATAGATGAGGACCGCATTGAATCCGGTGTCCACTTGAAAGCGCAGCATCTTGCCGTCGGCGGTTGCGTCGAGCAGTGCGAACCGCCTTCCTGGGAGCAGAGTGGCGGAATGCGGGAGAGATGGGACAGTTCCAAACGTGATGGTCTTGGCTTTGTAGTCGATGAGGAACTTGCTCATTCCTAGTAGGTCCATGCCAATGAGCACGTCGGGACGAATTCCCATGGAATGCGTCAAAGGAGAGAGGTCACCCGCGATTCCTGACAGGTGTTCGGAGCGAAGTGGACCAAGTTCAATCTTCGGGATCGAAACCGCTTGTACCACGACGTTACGGGTGCCGAAACTTGCAGCTTCTGGTCTCATGCTTAGCGAGAGCCGCTTGGCAATGCGGAGATCCAAGGTCGTTTCGGTTACTCCGGTGTCAATGACGGCAACGAGGTTTTGTAGCGTACCAATTGTGCATTTGGAAACGATCAAGAAGTCGTCATGAAGCTCAAATGAAACGGTTTGGGAACTTGCGCGTAAAGATAGACAGAGCCAAAAAAGAAAGGACCGTTTCATGCTGACTTCGCACCGGCGGCGCGAGTCGCAAGCTATTGGGCGGAAGCGGAGGAAGTCCTGAAGACGGCCTCAAATTTTCGTGAGATGTCGGGCCACGTGTGAGAATTCGGATTTTCATCGGAATTTCTTCGGGAACCAAATAGCCACTCGTGCGGTCATAATCAGCACTAGCTTTATGTCTAGAAGATGCAATGGACGATAACTTCCAGATTCAAGAGTGGGTCGTCTCGCCCAAGCTCAACAGCCTGCGCCGCAACGGCAAGATGGTTCACCTCGAGCCGAAGGTGATGCAGGTGTTGGTGTGCCTGGCGAAATCTCCCGGCGTTGTCTCCAAAGAAAAGCTAATGCAGACCGTGTGGACGGACACGTTTGTCACCGATGACGTGCTCACGCGATCGATCTCGGAACTTCGTAAGGCCTTTGACGATGACAAGAAGAATCCTCGCTTTATCCAGACGATTCCCAAAGGCGGATATCGGTTGCTTGCTTCGATCGAACAAGTTCAGAGTTTGGAATTAAAAGAATCCCACGTTTCATGTTCTGGATCGTCCCTTGCGCTGCCTGAGATTTCTTCAAAGCCTTCTCATCGCAAAATTTGGATAGCGGGTTCAGCGCTGGCGCTCGCCTCATTGCTCGTTATCGCTTACGTGATTGGCAGGAACACCGCCACCCCAGTTCCACCAGGCCGAGCGATGTTAGCTGTTCTCCCTTTTGAGAACCTCAGCAAAGACTCGGCACAGGAGTTCTTCGCAGATGGTCTGACGGCTGAGATGATTTCGCAATTTGGACGGCTCCCTTCTGACCGGCTCGGCGTGATTGCCTGGACCTCGATGGCCCGGTACAAAGGCACGTCGAAGCGTGAGGACCAAATCAGCCGGGAGTTGGGCGCGAATTACCTGCTGGAGGGAACCGTCAGACGTTCGGGCAATCGGGTCCGGATCACGGCCGAACTGATCGAGAGCGGCAAACGCGATCATTTGTGGTCGAACAGCTATGACGGAAATCTGGAAGATGTGATTACGCTGCAAAACCGAGTGGCCCGGGAAATAGCGTCTGAGATCCGCGTTCAATTGACTCCACAGGACGAGGCGCGCTTGTCAGTCGCCAGCACAGTGAACAGCGAAGGGTACGACGCATATCTGAAAGCAAAACTTCGGTTCGATATACCGGGAACTCAAGCCATGCTGGCGAACATGGAACACCTGCGAACTGCCATTCGGCTGAATCCCGGGTACGCTCCGCCCTATGTCTCGATGGCTGTCATGAATCGTGCCATGGCGAGCCAGGGCGCTGCAGATCCCAAATCGTCGTACGCTGCGGCCCGTAGTCTGCTTCTAAAAGCGCTGGAACTGGACCCCGACTCCTCAGCAGCCCACCGCGAGTTAGCCTGGGTTGAGTGGCGCTACGAGTGGAACTTTACCGAAGCCGAGAAGGAATTTCGCCGTGCGATTCAACTCAGTCCGAATGACGCTACTTCCCGGGATACTTATGGCTTGTTTCTGAAGAGTATGGGTCGGTTTGAAGAGGCTCTTGTTCAGTCCAGAGAGTCGGTCGAACTCAGTCCCATGGAATCGTTCGGCCATACCAATCAGGGATCTCTGCTCGCGCTTATGAGGATGTTTGAGGAAGCGAACGCCCAATATGAAAAGGCGGCCGCGATCGATCCCCGACAGCCCTACGTCTATGAACGCATGGGGCCGGTGTTACTTATGCAGGGAAGAAACGCAGATGCGATCGCAGTGCTGGAGAAAGCGAGAGTCTATTCGGGCGGCCAGCAAGACAAACTCGCCTGGCTCGGATATGCATATGCGGTGAATGGGAGACGTCTTGAGGCTCTGAAAGTGCTCGATCAGCTCCAAAAAATAGCCGAGGCGCGTATGTATGTGTCGCCGCTCCATGTGGCCCTCGTCTTCAACGGACTTGGGGAGCGTGAAGAAGCGATCACCTGGCTCGAGAAGGCCTACCAAGGACGCGATGAATACCTGGTGTACTTAAACGTATATCCCGAGTTCCAGAACTTGCACTCGGATAAGCGTTTCCAAGCTCTCCAGCGCCAAATCGGGCTGCTGCAGTAGTTACTGGTTAGGCAATAACGGATGGTTACTTCCAGATTACTTTTCTCTATCGTGACAGCACGTTTGTGACCTGCGTAATTACCCCGCCTCAGCCAGATGAGCCCATCATTTCAGCATGAAAGTGCGCATTTGCTTTCTCGTAATTATGCTTGCGCCGCTGTTCTATTACGGGGCAATTCACTTAGCTCCAGCGGGGCACGCTGCGACTGTTTCGTCTAACTTCCACCAGCTGGGAAGAGTTGCGTTTGAGAAGATCGAGAAAGCCCAGCAAGCCCAGTCCGAGACGGATGCCGTCTTCGATCCTGGCATCGCTGAGGCTGAGCAAGCGGTTGCGGTCGCGAACACGGCGGCTGTAACCCCAGCCGATCGGCGCGAATACACGCAGCTCGTTAACTACCTGCATTCGGTCAAGCAGGATCGATTGTTAATGCAGGCCAGCGCCGACTCTGGTCCCGTGGACCAAGGGGCAAGTAACGCGGCCAGGAGCAGCGCGGAAAGAATTTTTCGGTAGGCTACTGGTGGAAGCTGACGGTGATACGAGTCTCCGCTTCCACAGGTTTCCCGCCGAGCATGTAAGGCGAGTATCGCCATTGCCTTGCCGCATCCAGCGCGGCTTCACGGAGCAGCGGGCTGCCGCTTAGAACCTTCAAGTTGCGCAACATTCCATCTGTTTGGATAATCCCGGCGATTACGACCTCGCCGGATACACCTGCACGCCGTGCCATTTCGGGATACTGAGGCAGCACTCGTTTAATTAGCTTGCCTTGGACTACGCCCTGAGATTGAGGGACTACGCCCTGAGATGGAGGCGGTCCAAGCTCTGGAGTCGCAGTCTTCGCCAACACAATCGATGCAGGCAGCGCGTTTGAGCCTCGCGCCAGATCCGCCATGTTCATCGGTGAAAGCTCGGGAGCAGCAGGCTCTGCTGCCGGCTTGGGAGTCACAGTGTGCCCTTGAATCACTTCGAGCTCTGTCACCTCGGCATTGTTAGTACGGCTCGGAGGAACCGAAGCTGGGCGAATGGTGCGAGCGGACACTGTACCTCTCGCGATATTTGGAGATGATCCCGGATTTGAGCTAGGCAAGATCGCTGGGGAAGGTGTAGTTGTCGCACTCCCGCTCGGTCCAACCACTGGTGCGTGGTTGCCTGTTTGAGCCGCTGCACGGCTATTGCGGTAATAGATATATCCAAGCACCAGCAGGACGCCTGCCAACAGGATTCCAATGAAGGAGATGCGCGTGCCACGTGCTGGCATGCGGATGTGCATTCCCCCTTCAAAATGCTCGGGCTTTTGTTGCGCAGGAGCTGTTTGCTCCACGCGAAGACTCGAGACAGGAGCCCTCTGGGCGGAAGGCGGCGCAATCGCAGTTGCTGCCGATGGCATAATCGCGCCGGGTAGTGGTTCCAAATGGGGAACGAGAAACGGTTCCAGAGCCTCATGAACATCGAACGGGGTGTATTCAGGTGCTGAAATCTCTTTGGGTGGCGCCGCAACGCTGGCAATTAGATCGGTGAGGAAGCTCACTACCAGAATGTCGCCACCTTCGAAGTTATGAGGATCCGGCGAAAGGACTTCGGCGATGCCAACGATTTCCGTCCCCGCATGGATGGGCATGATCAGCAGGGAACGGAAATTCAAGGAACGGCAAACTTCCGGATTCACTCGCGAATCATTCTCGGAATCCTCGAGCATGACAAGCGTGCCGGAACGCAGACACTCTCCCGACAACGAACTCGAAGAAAGCTTTACACCGACGTCCGGAGCGTTGCCGAAACTGGCCTGACAAAAAACGTCCTGACCTTCGCGCAGAGCGATTGCCGCACCCGTTGCGCGCGTGAGTTCGGCCATGCGTCGCACAACCACGTCCAGTGCCGTGCTGGTTTCCAGATGCTCGGTGGAGATGATCGCCTGCAGATCCGCTACTTCGCGTAACGCGGCGATCTTGCGAGATAAATCGTTGTCCACGTGAGCACCATCCGAGTGCGATGGATGTGTGTTTGCGCCCGAATTAAGCCATTTGCGGAGAGCCGCCGTTGATGCGGGCTCGATTCGCGTGAAACGAATCCCTGCTCTGCCGTCATCGCCGCTCCACGTGATCACGCCAGTGGCATCGATCACAGAGCCAGTCTCCGGAAGCTCAAATCTCAGAGAGGCAGGCATCCCGAGCTCCAGCAGCGAGCTGCTCGCAATGCCAAGGCCGCCTTCACCCAAGTCTTGTATCCAAACCTCTCGGTCCGGCTGCAATTCTAACCGGATGGGCTCGGAAACAACTCTTCGAGCAGACTGCCGCTGATCGGATCCAGATTCTTCGTCTCGCCCAATCGGGCTGGCGGAAGTACCCATGAACGGAAATTCCTCACCGCATCCTATGGAAACTGTTTAGCAGAAGCCCATGTGGTGGGGGTGGCAACGGGCTGTGCAGGAAGAGGCTTAGGCGCGGGACTATATACACTCGTAGCCGCCGAAGCAGCCGCCGCCTGGACAGGAGTGCGTCCGCTCTCTTCCAGTAATTTGGCGCTCAGACGCAAAGCATCAATTTCGCGCTGGATGCGTTCCAAATCGGCTTCCTTGTGACGAATCAGCTCGTAAAGATCCTTCATTTGCTTCGGTTACTCACTGGCTAATGATTTTTGAGGGGATGTAGAGCGCATCATTACCCAGCATTCTGAGAAATGCAATAAGGATTTTGCAGCGGTTTGGGTCAAGGGAGGGAATCCTGACGGGTCACTTCGACAGGTTACTCGTCTCCGGGAAGGCGGTAAGTTCCCGTGATAGAACTAAGTGCGTGAGTTTCTTCCTGGGAATTGACGGTGGTGGAACCAAGACCGAGTGCGTCGTTGGGGACAACTCGCGTGTCCTAGGCAGGAGCGTCGGAAGCACAATCAAGATCAAAAAGGTCGGCGAAGATGCGGCGGGCCGGGCTCTTGAGAGCGCAGTAGCAGAGGCCTGCCGGTCCGCAGGCGTTACTCCACAGCAAATCACGCGGACCTGCATCGGCATTGCCGGTTCCAGTATTCCCGAAGTTACAGACTGGACCTATAGCGTCCTCAAACAGCTCGTAGCCGGAGAGGTACAAGTTGTGAACGATGCGCTCATTGCCCACCATGCGGCATTTCGCGGTCGGCCTGGGGTTCTCCTGATCGCGGGCACGGGCTCAAACGTTCTCGGAATCAATGATTGTGGCGAGTCTGGGCGCGCGGGCGGCTGGGGACCGATGATTTCGGACGAGGGCTCCGGATTCTGGATCGGGCGTAGAGCCGTGGCTTACGCGATGCGAGCCTACGACGGCAAGCAGCCGACCAGCTTGTTGGACGCTGTCATGAGAGCTTGGGATTTGAAGACCATTGAAGAACTCGTCTCGATGGCGAACTCGAATCCACCACCGGACTTTTCATCGCTGCTGCCCGCCGTTCTTCAATGCGCCGATGGTGGCGACAAATTGGCGGGCGAGATTCTCATTTCGGCAGCTGAGGAACTCGCACGGCTCGCGACCATCGTTGTACGCAAACTGTGGCCCGAAATCTCGAAAGTTAATGTGGCAGTCACGGGTGGCGTATTTGCACATTCTCCACAAATCCGGCAGAGGTTCGGCGAACTGGTGCGCGCTAAACACCCTGGCGCAGCCGTGAACCTTGAGCCTGTACATCCCGTAATGGGAGCACTCTCGATGGCGCGGAAGTGTAACAGCGCATCTGCCTCATGAGGGTAAAGTTCCACACCCCGCCAGTTGATTACTTGTGACGAATAGACGGCCGATCTCGCTCGACAATCCGGACGCCAACCCAGAAGAGTTGATCGCCAGTTCGTTTGTCGAAGATCTTGTAGTTGCGGCTAAACATCCTGCCTTAATGGAAGATCTTGCGCTGGCGATTCTTCGCCGACGCGATTTACCAGCTGTAGCCCTTGAGGAAATTGCTCGTAATCACTCGGTAATTAAGCGGCGCAAGGTGCTCGTCGGAGTCGTTGAACACCAGCGCACTCCGCGTCACATTTCCTTGCCTTTGCTCAGAAGATTGTTCACCTTCGAACTGATGCAGCTGGCGTTGACGCCGTC
>Ga0066669_10000405_pt1 | contig 13538 bp, 9 predicted proteins | sample GraSoiAngelo_118_FD_133940 | JGI IMG/M metagenome (GOLD analysis project Ga0066669, IMG submission 133940) | Grasslands soil microbial communities from the Angelo Coastal Reserve, California, USA - 14_0919_02_20cm | ecosystem: Environmental > Terrestrial > Soil > Grasslands | place: USA...
AGCTCGACCTCCTCCGGCCGCACGATCAAATCGGCGTCGGGCAGCTCCCCCAGCTCCTTGATTTCGGGATTCGTGAAGGCCGCCTGGGCGGCGCCGCGACGCCCCAGCAGGTAGACCTCGCGGACACGGCTGTGGCAGAGCGCCTCCAGCGCGTGGTCGGCGATGTCGGTCGCCGCCAGCTCCTCGGGCGAGCGACACAAGATGCGCACCACATCGACGGCGACGTTGCCGACGCCCACCACCATCGCGCGCTCCGCCGACAGGTCGAAGACACGATCACGATAGTCGGGGTGACCGTTGTACCAGGCGACGAACTCCGTCGCCGGGTGACTGCCGACCAGATCCTCACCGGGAATGCCCATTCGACGGTCGGTCTGGGCGCCCGTCGAATAGAGGATCTGGTGGTAGTGACGTCGCAGGTCGTCGACCGTGACGTGATGCCCGAGTTCCACGCCCCCGAAGAATCGGAAACGCGGATTGGCGGCGACCTTGTCGAATGCAGCCGTCACCGACTTGATCTTCTGATGGTCGGGCGCGACGCCGAGACGAACGAGCCCGTACGGCGTCGGCAGGCGATCGAAGAGGTCCACTTCGACCGGCACGGCATCCTGGCGGAGAAGATGGTCGGCGGCGTAGTAGCCGGCGGGGCCGGCTCCGATGATGGCGACGCGGAGCGCGGTCACGCGGCAGTCGACCCGAGCTTCACATTGTGATCTTACCGCGTTGTCGCACCGCCGCCATCCAACAGATCGCGGCCGCCACACCGTACGCACCGGCCAGCTGCACGGTGATCGGCCGTGGCGGCGACCAGGGCAGGAAGAGAGCGCCGCTGGGCAACGGCGAGTGGATGAGGCCGCAGAGCACGGCGAGGCTGCCCGCCGCCAGCAGGGCCGCCGCCAAGTATGTCCGGCCGTCCAAGATCGCCGTGAGTGTCCAGGCCCACAGCACTGCGGTGAGGATGAAGCCGTTCCCGAGCACGAGCAGCGCTTGCCACATGAGCGCCCCGTCCCCTGAGAAGTCCGCCGGCGATCGCCCAAGCGCCCCGAGCAGGCTGCCCGCCTCGATGACGACGACCGTCGCGGCCACCGGAACGAAGGCCAGCGCGACGGCGGGCCCGTGATGACGAGGCGACGCGTGGAATGCCTGGGCCGTGATCTCCAGGCCGATGAAGATCAGGATCGGCGCGACCGCGGCTTCCGGAAGCACGGCGACGAGCCTCGACAGCACGCCGAGGGCTGCGCCAACGCCGATGACGAGCCCGGTCACGAGCGTGTACCCCGCCCGCGCGCCCATCGCCTTGTAGGCTGGATGTCCGATGTAGGGAGTGTTCTGTACGACGCCGCCGCAGAGCCCCGCCACGATCGTCGCGAGGGCTTCGGTGAGCAGGATGTCGCGCGCGCGGTACTCGTCGCCGGCCGCCGCCGCCGATTCGGTGTTGTCGATCCCACCGATCACGGTCACGAGCGCGAACGGCAGCGCCACACTCAAGTACCCGGCCGTTTCGGGAAGCGCGTCGAGCCAGGCCAGTGTGGGCCACGGCACCGCCAACCTCAGTGCGCCGAGCGCTGGGCCGTGAGTCTCCCCCGTCCATGCACCGCGCAGCCAGAAGATGGCCGCGCCCGCGACCACGGCGACGAACGCGCCGGGCAGACCCCAGGGCATCCTCACGCGACCGAGAAGCGCCACCAGCAGAATCGTCAGCGTCGGCAGGCCGACGAGCGGATCCCGCATGACCTTGAGCGCCGGAAGGAAGGCGATCAGCAGAATCGCAATCCCGGCGATGGAGCCGAGGAGCGCCGCCCGTGGGACGACGCGTCGGGCGAAATCCCCGGCGAAGCTCAGCACGGTCTTGACCAGGCCGATGGCGATGGTCACGCCCATCCCGACTTTCCACGCGAGCATGGCGTCTCCCGTGGCCATCTTCACGGGCCCCACCACCCCGAACACCATGGCGAACAACGTGGGCGTGTCGATGCCGAACGGCATCGCGGTCACGTCGTCACGCCCGGTCCGGGTCATCAGCTGGAGGGCCAGCCACGTATAGGCGAGGTCGCCCACGAGGACACCGAGCGCGGTGCCCGGGACCATGCGGTAGAGCACGAGGTCGGCCGGGAACTGAAAGACGCCGATGAGCACGCCCGCGAGGATGACGAGCTGGGTGATGTTCTCGAGGGCGAGCCCGAGAAATCCGTTGAGGTCCCCGCTGCGAATCCAGCGGGGCGGCGGCAGATTCGCGGTCCCGGCCGGGATCAGGAGCCGGTCAGCTCGCGCGCGAGCGCACGCGTGCGCTCAGCCATCGATCGGCCCCACGCCAGGCTGCCGCGGTTGTCGGCAACTTCTTTGTAATCGAACTCGATCGGCCTCGAGGTCTTGTCGCCGAATCGAAGGCGAGCCGCGTAGGACTTCCCTTCCCGCTCGTCACCCGACTCCAGTTCGACCTCGATCCGTGGATTTTCGCGCTTGGCGTGAGAGAGGAGGAAGTTGTGCAACCACCGCGCGACCTCGTCGTAACTACCGCCCGAAAACATGCGCGGAGTTTAGCACTGGCTGTGGCGGCGCTTTGCGATTCAAATCGCGCCCTATGATCATGAACAACGGGGGGAATGAGACATTCCCCCCGTTGGCCCCCCTGGTTTGCGCTGTGTGTCTACACCACAGTTCGGATCGCCACCTCAGCACTCGTTGAAGCCACAGCTCAGGCACTTCTTGCAGCCTTCCTCGTACACGAACGTCGCCTGGCCGCACTCCTTGCACAGATCGCCGATGGCCTTCTTGGCGTTGGCCGGTGTCGACGGCGCGGCCTCCGTCACCTTCACCTGACCGATGTGCTCGGCCAGCGTCCGGGCGATGGCATCGGGCAGCGAGAGGATCTTCGACGGCCCGAAGCCCGTCGGCTGGGCGCCGCCGATGCGCGAGAGCTGGCTGATGACCTCCTCGAGCCGGCGCTGAGCCGAAAGGGGCGAAGGGAGCCTCAACGTGAGCGAAATCAGCCGGCCGAGGGCTTCGGCAACGGCCATCGTTTCAGAGCCGCCCTTGCCGACCTGGGCGAAGACCTCGAAGGCCTCGCCTTCCTTCGTCTCGTTGATCGTGATGTACGCCGTCCCGATCGGTGTCTCCATCCGGTACGTCGTGCCCTTGAGGCTGTGCGGGCGGGGCTTGATCACCATGGCCGCCATCGGCGGCGCGGCGGGGGCCGCCTTGTCCTTCTTGGCGCCGACGCCGACGTTCAGCACCTGCTCGCCCTTGCAGCCGTCACGGAACACGGTGATGCCGAGACAGCCGAGCTCCCACGCCAGCCGATAGGCGCTGGCGACATCGGCTTCGCTGGCGCCGTTGGGCAGGTTGATCGTCTTGGACACGCCATTGTCGGTGGAACGCTGGAACGCGGCCTGGTGCCGGACGTGCCACTCGAAGCCGATCTCGTGCGAGGTCTTGAAGACCTGCTGGGCCGCCTCGGGGACGCCCGGAATGCCGTGGATGGTCCCGCGGCGGGCGATCTCCTGCATCAGTGCGTCGGAGAACCAGCCCTGGTCTCGCGCGATCGCCTCGAACGTCTCGTTGACGAAGGTCAGCACGCGCTCACCGTCGGACTGCTTGACCCGATGCTCGAAGGCCAGGGCGAAGATGGGTTCGACGCCCGACGAGCACCCCGCGATCATCGAGATCGTGCCGGTGGGCGCGATCGTGGTGACGGTGGAGTTCCGCATCGGCCGCGCGTCCTTGTAGATGGACTGCGCCCAGTTCGGGAACGGCCCGCGTTCCTCGGCCAGCTTGGCCGACTGGTCGTGCGACTTCTCCTTGACGAAGGACATCAAGCGATCGGCGAGGTCGATGGCTTCCTTGCTGTCGTACGGCACGCCGAGCAGGAACAGCACGTCGGCCCAGCCCATGATGCCGAGGCCGATCCGCCGGTTGTCCTTCACGGTCTTGTCGATCACCGCCAGCGGGTACGGGTTCATCTCGATGACGTCGTCCAGGAAACGCACGGCGAGCCGCACCACGCGCTCCATCTCGTCCCAGTCGATCGTCATCTCACCGTTCTCGGCCCGCCGCGCGAACTTGGAGACGTTGAGCGAGCCGAGATTGCACGCCTCGTTCGGCAGCAGGGGTTGCTCGCCGCACGGATTGGTCGCCTCGATCTGGCCGATCTCCGGCGTCGGGTTGGCCGGGCTCGCGTTGATCCGATCGAGGAAGACCATCCCGGGATCGCCCGTGCGCCAGGCCGCCGAGACGATCCGCCCGAAGACCTCGCGCGCCGAGAGCTGGCGCACGATCGCGCCCGTGTGAGGATTGACCAGATTGTAATCCTCGCCGCGCTCGAGGGCCTCCATGAAGGCGGTGGTGGCCGCGACCGAGATGTTGAAGTTGGTGATGCCACCGTCCAGCTTGCACTCGATGAACTCGAGGATGTCGGGGTGGTCGACCTTGAGGATCCCCATGTTGGCGCCGCGTCTGGTGCCGCCTTGCTTCACGGCCTCCGTCGCGCTGTTGAACACGCGCAGGAACGAGACGGGGCCGGACGCGCGACCGCCGGTCGAGGCGACGAGGTCGTCCTTCGGACGCAAGCGGGAGAACGCGAATCCCGTCCCGCCGCCGCTCTTGTGAATGATCGCCGCGGCCTTCACGGAGTCGAAGATCTCCTCCATGGAGTCACCCACGGGCAGCACGTAGCAGGCCGAGTACTGAAGCCCGTTGCCCTTGCCCGCGTTCATGAGCGTGGGGGAGTTCGGCAGGAACTCGCCCTCCACCATCATGTCGTAGAAGGCCTCCGCGATCTCACGGACCGCTGCCGGGGTGCGTCCGTACCGCGCTTCGCCCGCCGCAATGGACGTCGCCACCCGCCAGCACATTTCCTCCGGCGTCTCCGTCACCTCGCCGTCCTTCCTGCTGAGGTAACGCTCGCGGAGCACTCTCCGCGCGGGCTCGGTCCACTTACCGACCTTCGACGGGCGGGTTTCAGGCAACATCCCGACTCCTTCCTCTGAGGGCTTTTCGAGGCGGTTTCACCGTTGGGAAGGCGAACCTCTTTCCTCGAGGCGGCAGCCCTCAAGACAACTATATCTTGTGGTAGGCGGGAATCTACCACTCAGAATCTAGGGGTCGTCAAGTAAAAAGGTGTCCACCGATCGTCCACCGTGAATCCACACGTCGCCCACCGCGTCCAAGCGGGCGCGAAGGCCGGACTCGTCAGGCGCTCATGGTATTCTCGGGCCGGGCGGCAACGAAGGAGGACCGTAACCTCACCGATGACGACACGTCTGATCGCCAGTGCGGTGGCCATCTTGCTCTCGGTCGGTTCTCCCCTCACCGTGAGCGCCCAGACGCCGGAGGCTCCCGCGCGGCAGCCCATCGCCGGGCGCGTGCTCACGCTCGACGAGGCCGTCGCCATCGCGCTCGAACAGCAGCCGCAGATCACCGTGCTGCTCTTCGCCTACGCGGCTGCCCGCTACCGGGTCGACCAGGCGTTGGCGCCGCTCCTGCCTCAGCTCACGGGCTCGGTGTCGACCACGAAGAGCGAGAACCCGAGTCTCAGTACCTTAGGTGTCGCGTCGACGGTCTTTCGGAACTTCGATCAGACCGTCCTGGCCCAGGTCGCGCTCAGCCAGCTTCTCTTCGACTTCGGAAAGAACCTGGCGGCCACCGAGGCCGCGCGCAAGCTCCAGGACATCGCGCTCGAAAACGTCGAGCTCCAGCGCCAGCTCATCTCGCTCTCGGTCAAGGAGGCCTACACCAACATCCTCTTCGCCCAGCGCCTGATCCGCGTGAACGAACAGGCGTTGCAACGGGCCGACCTGAACCTCAAGTCTGCGCGCGGATTCTACGAAGTCGGCACCCGGCCGAAGTCCGATGTGGCTCGCGCCGAGGTCGACGTTGCCAACGCCAAGCTCGCCGTGATCCAGGCCCGGAATGCCGAGCGGCTGGCCCTCGTGGCGCTGAACACCGCGATGGCGATCGACGTCGATACGCCGACGACGATCCAGGACAATCTCGTGTATGAGCCGGTCACGCTCGATCGCCAGGCCATTCGCGCCGAGGCGCTGCGCCAGCGTCCGGAGTATCTTCAGGCCAAGCTCAGCGCCCAATCCGCCGAGGCCCTGCAGCGCCAGGCCTTCCGCAACTTCTTCCCCGACATCACGGGGAGCGGAATCTACGGCGGCGCCCGTAAAGACCTGCAAGAGTTGTGGGCGGTGACGCTGTCGCTCTCCTGGACGATCTACGATGGTGGAGGCCGCATCGGCCGCTACCGCGAGGCGCGCGCCAATTACGAGAGCGCGCTGGCCAACATCAAGGTGACCGAGCTCAACATCATCCAGAACGTCGAGCAGGCTCAAATAGCGGTCACCGATGCGGCCGAGCGGATCCAGGCCGCCCAGGCCGCCGTCGCATCCGCCCAGGAAAACTTTCGACTCGCCCAGGGCCGGTTCGATGCCGGCGTGGGAACGATCCTCGAGCTGACCGACGCGCAGCTGGCCCTCACCCAGGCGCAGAACACCGAAACCCAGGCGCTGTCCGACTACCGCATCGCCCTCTACCGTCTCGATCGCGCACGCGGCCGGCGGTAAGTTGTCATCGCGGTAAACAAAAACCGCTGTCTATACGTCTAATCGGCGATGAAGCGCATTCTCGGTCTGTCGGCCGTCATCCTCCTCGTCGCCGTCGGTGTCTGGGGCTACTTCTACGTCCAGAGCCGGGGCCAGGGTCAGGGCTATCGCCTGGCGCGCGTCGAGCGCGGTCCGCTGACGGCCGCCGTGTCCGCCACGGGCAATCTGAACGCGGTCATCACCGTGCAGGTCGGCAGCCAGGTGTCGGGCCAGATCAAGGAGATCTTCGTCGATTTCAACTCGCCGGTCACGAAGGACCAGCTCATCGCCCGCATCGATCCCGAAACGTTCGAGGCCAAGGTCAATCAGGCCAAGGCCGAGGTCAACTCCGCCGTGGCGATGGTCCTCAACCAGCAGGCCCAGGTCGAGCGCTCTCGCGCCGACGTTCAGAACGCCAAGGCGGCGCTGGCCGAGGGAAAGGCCCAGACCGCCAAGGCCCAGGTGGCCGTCGTGGACACCAAGCGCGACTTCGACCGCAAGTCGGCGCTCTTCAAGCGCGAGCTGATCGCCAACAGCGATCTCGATAGCTCCCAGGCCGGCTACGACTCCGCGGTCGCCGCGCTGGACGCCGCCAGGGCCAAGGAGGACTCGCTCGCCGCCGGGATCGGTTCGGCCGAAGCACAGCTCCGCGTCGCCCAGGCGCAGCTGGTGGCAAGCCAGGCCACGGTGGAGCAGAAGCAGGCGGCGCTGGCGCAAGCCCAGGTCGATCTCGACCACACCCGGATCACCGCACCCGTGAACGGGATCGTTGTCTCACGTCAGGTGGACGTGGGGCAGACGGTCGCAGCCAGCCTCCAGGCACCGGTGCTCTTCACCATCGCCCAGGACCTCACGCGCATGCAGGTGGAGACGAGCGTGGACGAGGCCGACATCGGCCGCGTCCGTCTCGACAACCCGGCCACGTTCTCCGTCGACGCCTTCCCGAACGAGACGTTTCGCGGGCAGGTGACGCAGATCCGCAAGGCCGCGCAGATCGTTCAGAACGTCGTCACCTATACGGTCGTCGTCGCCGTCTCCAACCCCGAGGGCAAGCTCCTGCCGGGGATGACCGCCAACGTGAAGCTGGTCGTGGCCGAAAAGCCCAACGTGCTGAAGGTCCCCAACGCCTCGCTGCGGTTCCGTCCCCCGGGCGAAGGCGCCGACGTGGTGCCCGCCGCCGGTCGGGGCAGCGGAGGGCAAGGCGGTGGCGAAAGCCAGGGAAGCGGTCAGGGTGGCGGCCAGCAGATGCGAGAGCGGCTCGTGAAGGCCCTCGACCTGACGCCCGAGCAGCAGGCGAAGATCGACCCGATCCTCGATGACATGCGCCAGCAGATGATCGCGCTCAGGAGCGCCGGCCTGTCCGAGCAAGAGCGCCAGGCCAAGGCCCAGCGGCTGCGCGAAGCGATGCGCGCGCGCATCCGCGAGATCCTCACGCCGGCGCAGCAGACGAAGTACGAGGAATTCTCCGGCGGTGAGGGCGGCCGCGGCGCGACGGCCGGCCGCGTGTGGGTCATCGGCCCCGATGGCAAGCCCAAGGCGGTGGCCGTGCGGCTCGGCATCACGGACGGCACGTCCACGGAAGTCGTGAGCGGCGATCTCCACGAAGGCCAGGAGATCATCGGCGGCGCGCTCGGAGGCGGGAATCAGCCCAACCGGCCTTCGGCGCCCGGTGGCGGCGGAGCCCCGCGCCTCAGGCTCTGACGTGAGCCTCATCCTCACCGAGGACCTGGTCAAGGACTACCACCTCGGGCCCTACACCGTTCACGCGCTACGAGGTGTGTCGCTGTCCGTGGGCGCCGGCGAGTTCGTCGCCGTGATGGGACCGTCGGGATCGGGCAAATCGACGTTCATGAATCTCCTCGGCTGCCTCGACACGCCGACGGCGGGGAACTACCTGCTCGACGGCGTCGACGTCAGCGCGCTCTCGAAGGACGAGCTGGCGGGAATCCGCAACACGAAGGTCGGGTTCGTGTTCCAGCAGTTCAACCTGCTGCCCCGGACGACGGCGCTCGAGAACGTCGAGCTGCCCCTGCTCTACGGTGGTCTTCCCGCGCGGGCGCGTCGTGAGCGCGCGCTGGACCGTCTGGCCGCGGTCGGGCTCGCCGATCGCGCCTCCCATCATCCGAGCCAGCTCTCCGGCGGCCAGCAGCAACGGGTGGCGATCGCGCGCGCCCTCGTCAACGAACCCGCCGTGGTCCTCGCCGACGAGCCCACCGGCAACCTCGACACGCGGACCAGCGTCGAGATCCTCGCGCTCCTGCAACGCCTGAACCGCGAGGGCATCACGGTGGTGCTCGTCACGCACGAGCCCGACATCGCCGGCTACGCCAAGCGCGTGATGACCTTCCGCGACGGCCGGCTGCTGCGCGACGAGCGGGTGGCCGAGCCGCGCGATGCCGCCGAGGCGCTGACGACGCTGCCCGCCGAGGAGGAGGTCGTGACGTGACGATCGTCCAGTCGGCCCGCATCGCGCTCCGGGCGCTGCGCGTGAACAAGCTGCGGAGCGCGCTCACCATGCTCGGCATCATCATCGGCGTGGGCGCGGTGATCGCCATGGTCAGCGTGGGCGCCGGCGCCCAGGCCCGCGTCGCCGAGCAGATCCAGAGCCTCGGCTCGAACCTCATCATCGTGATGTCGGGCAGCATCACCTCGAGCGGCATCCGGCTCGGCCAGGGCAGTCAGCTCACGATCACCGAGGACGACGCGAGCTCCATCGCCCGCGAGGTCCCGGCGGTGCAGGTGGCCGCACCGTCCACCCGCGGCACGACGCAAGTCGTCTACGGCAACCTGAACTGGTCGACCGTGATCCAGGGCGTGACGGGCGACTACCTGGAGGCACGGGACTGGCCGGTGACGACGGGGCGATCGTTCAACCCCGAGGACAACGACGGGGCCTCGAAGGTCGCCCTGCTCGGACAGACGACCGCGTTCAACCTGTTCGGTGATGCCGATCCGCTCGGCCAGGTCATCCGGATCAAGAAGGTCCCCTTCACCGTGATCGGCCTGCTGTCACGGAAGGGCCAGAGCTCCTGGGGCCAGGATCAGGACGACCTGATCATGATCCCGCTCTCGACGGCCAAGAAGAAGGTGCTCGGAGTCAGCCAGGCCAACCCGCGGTCGGTCCAGGCGATCTCGATCAAGGTGCGCGCCGGGGAGGACATGGCCGACGCTGAGCAGCAGATCCGCGGGGTCCTCCGCCAGCGTCATCGCCTGCAGCCGTACCAGGACGACGACTTCTGGCTCCGGAACCTGTCCGAGGTCCTCCAGACGCAGGAAGAGTCGTCCAAGGTCATGACGTATCTGCTGGCGGCGATCGCTTCGGTCTCGCTCCTGGTGGGCGGGATCGGCATCATGAACATCATGCTGGTGTCGGTGACCGAGCGGACGCGCGAGATCGGGCTGCGCATGGCGGTGGGCGCGCGCGGGCGCGACATCCTGCTCCAGTTCCTCGTCGAGGCCATCACGCTGTCGCTGATCGGCGGCATCATCGGTATCGTCTTCGGCCTGGGCGGCTCACGCGCCATCAGCTATCTCGCCGAGTGGCGCACGCTCGTCTCGATGGAGGCGATCGTGCTCGCCTTCGGCTTCGCCGCGCTCATCGGCATCTTCTTCGGGTTCTATCCCGCCCGCAAAGCCGCCCGGCTCGATCCGATCGAAGCCCTGCGCTACGAATAGCGAAAGGCCGGCAGGGCGACCAACCCTGCCGGCCTTCTTCCTTGTCGGAGGAAGTCGCGACGGGGCCTGCCTGGTCGATGCGTGCTCTCTCGATCCGCCCTGGAGCCGCACAGGCTGCGGGGGCATCGTGGGGCTGGGCGTCGTGGTAATGACCTGCGGCGTGCCGGGCGTCGTGGCGACCGACTGGCGCTCCTCGAGATGACCGACGCCCAGCTTGCCTCACTCAGGTGCCCTCTCCGACTATCGCCCTCTACCGTCTCGATCGCACTCGCGGCCGGCGCTAAACGGTAAGTAGGGCTGCGCGCCGGATGGTCTAAAGGACGGACCTGGCGAGGGCGCTACTCGTAGCGGAGTGCCTCGATGGGATCGAGGCGCGCCGCCTTGCGTGCCGGGTAGAACCCGAAGAAGACTCCCACTGCGCCGGCAAAGCCGAAGGCGAGCACGATGGCATCGGGGGCGATCACCGTTCGCCACTCGGCGAAGTAGCTGATCGCGTGCGAGCCCGCGATGCCCAGGCCCACGCCGATGAGCCCACCGATCAGCGACAGCGTGACGGCCTCGACCAGGAACTGTGCGAGGATGTCGGACCCCCTGGCCCCGACCGCCATCCGGAGGCCGATCTCGCGCGTCCGCTCCGTTACGGACACCAGCATGATGTTCATGATGCCGATGCCGCCCACCATCAGCGAGACCAACGCGATGGCGGCCAGGAGGTACGTCATCACCCGCGATGATTCCTCCTGGGTCTGGAGCACGTCCGCGAGGTTTCGCAGCCAGAAGTCATCGTCCTGGTCGGGCTTGAGCCGATGGCGTTGCCTCAGGCCGGTGCGACTTTGAGTCTCGACCTCATCCATGTCTTAGCCAGCCCGGATCTTGACAGCGATGGCATGCACGGCGCGGGGACTCGACTTGCTCACACCGAGGATCTTCTTCTTCGCGGTCGAGAGCGGAAGGAGAATCACGTCGTCCTGATCTGTTCCACCCGTCGTCTGTCCTTTCCGATCGAGCACGCCGACGATCGCGAACGGCACACCGCGGATCCTGATCGTCCGACCGACCGGATCGGTGTCGCCGAAGAGATTCATCAGCGCCGTCTGCCCGATCAGCGCGACCTTCGAGGCGCCATCGACGTCCTCCGGCGAGATCGTCCGTCCAGCCACGAGGGACCAGTCGCGCGCGTCGAGATACTCGGGCGTGACGCCCTGAATGACCGTCCCCCAGTTCAAGGTCGGCGACAGGACTTGCTCGGAGCCCCGAACCGATGGGGCGGCCACCTGCACAGCGGGGACCTCCCGCGCGAGCGCTACCGCGTCGTCCTCCGTCACGGTGCGGCGGCTTCCGTGCCCGAGCCGCGTCCCGGCCGCGTTGATGCTGCCTTGCCGCACGATGATCAGGTTCGAGCCAAGACTCTGGATCTGCTCAATCACTCGGGCTTGGGCGCCGGAGCCGACGGCCACCATCGCGATGACAGCGCCGACGCCGATGATGATGCCGAGCATCGTGAGGATGCTCCGCAGCATATTCACCCGTAGGGCGCGAATGGCGATGCGCACGCCTTGCCATGCCGTCATGCCGGAAGCTCCTCGGTCCGCGCGACAGAGGCGGTCAGGGCGTCGCGGCGTGAGTGGTTCGGCTCGTCCTGGCGTAGGCGGCCGTCGAGGCGATCGTCCGTCGCCAGCTCTTCAGTGACGACCAGCGGCGCCATGGCCTCAGAGCCTCAAGCGTGGCTCGCGGCCGCCACCCGCTGGACGGTTGGGCCCCGCCGCGCTGCCAGTGCCGACGAGCACCGACTGACCTTCCTTCAAGTCGCCCTGCAAGACCTCGGTCGCACTTCCGTCGGTGAGTCCGAGCGTGATGGCAACCGGCTTCGGCTTGCCGTCGGCACCCAGGACCCAGACGCGTCCGGGAGTGCCGGAGTCCGTTTCGGAGCCAGACTCTGCAACGATCTCGTCGTAACGGGCGCGCTGCTCTGCCGTGAGGACTTCACGAATCCGCGCCCGCGCTCCTTCGCGTAGCTCCCGGGAGCGCGCCTTGCGCTCGGTCCCGGACAGGCTGCCTTCACGCAAGGCGCGGCGCTGCTCTCGGCTCGTCTTGAGGATCGAATCGATGCGCGCCCGTTGTTCATCGCTCAACCCGAGCTCCCGAGTGAGTCGCTCGCTGGTGCTCTCCGCTGAGGAAGCGAGCTGGCCGCCGTCTGCCCGTGCGTCGCCGGCAACGAGCTCCCTGGGCAGCGCGGCTCCGGCCGTGGCTCCGGTGCCGGCGCCGGCTTCGCCGGGCCGAAATCGAAGCGCCACGTTCTGGACCTTCAGGACATTGGACTTCTCGGCCACGATCACCTTCACGTTGGCCGTCATACCGGGCAAGAGCTTGCCGCCAGGATTGGCGACGTCCACCACGACCGTGTAGGTGATGACGTTCTGAACGTTCTGGGCGGCCTGCCGGATCTGCGTGACCCGTCCGGTGAACGAGGCGTTCGCGAACGCGTCGACCGTGAAGGTCACCGCGTCGCCGACCTTGATCCGTCCGATATCGGCTTCGGGGACGCTGGTCTCCACCTGCATCCGAGAAAGATCCTGCGCGATGGTGAAGAGGGTCGGGGCCTGGAGGCTCGCCGCCACCGTCTGGCCCATGTCGACCGAGCGCGCCACGACGACGCCGTCGATGGGCGCACGAATCGTGGCGTTCTTGAGGTCGACCCGGGCTTGCTGAAGGGCCGCCTCTTTCTGCTTCACCTGGGCGCGGGCGGTCTGGAGCATCGCCTCCGCGACACGGCGTTGCGCCTCGGCCGACCGGATCGCTGCCGTCAACGACTGTTCTCTGGCGCGTGACGCGTCCAGGAACGCGCCCGCCGCGTCGTAGGTGGCCTGGGCGGTGTCGAGGTCGCTCCTGGCGATCAGCTCACGACTCGCCAGCTGGCTCTTTCGATCCAGGTCGCGCTTGCTGTCGAGCGCGGTGACCCGGGCCTTGAGCGTGTTGGCCTTGCCTTCGGCGAGCGCGGCCTCCGCGTTGTCGACGTCGGCTCGCGCTCGCTCCAGCTGCGCCACCTGGTTGATCACCGTCGCCCGACTCGACTCCAGATCGGCCTGGGCCTGGTCTACGCGCGCCTGGAAGAGCTCAGGGTCGAGGCGGGCGATCACCTGGCCTCGCTCCACCCGCGTGTTGAAGTCGGCCAGCAACTCCTTGATCTGGCCGGACACCTGACTGCCCACCTGCACGGTGAGGACGGCGTTCACCGTTCCGGTGGCCGAGACGGCGACGGTCAGCGGGCCTCGCTCGACCACG
>Ga0066669_10000408_pt1 | contig 13518 bp, 13 predicted proteins | sample GraSoiAngelo_118_FD_133940 | JGI IMG/M metagenome (GOLD analysis project Ga0066669, IMG submission 133940) | Grasslands soil microbial communities from the Angelo Coastal Reserve, California, USA - 14_0919_02_20cm | ecosystem: Environmental > Terrestrial > Soil > Grasslands | place: USA...
ATGTCGTTGCCTGCATGGGAGACGTGAAGTCCCAGCTCGCTTCCGGCGGAACGGTTTTCCTGACGGCCGCAAGCACCGGAGAGATCGAACGCTTTGCGGACATCTGCCGCGAGTATGAAGTGCCCTACGTGCTCGGCGAATCGGAAGACGCCGCCGCCGGCTTCACGGCAGAGGCCGCGCACGAATCCGCCGCCATGTTGCTGATCCGCGCGCCCTTCGCGGAAGGCGTTACGTTTCCCGGTGCTCGGCTTACGCTCTTCGGCCACGCCGATCTTTTCGACGTCACACCCACAGTCGAGCGGCCCAGTCGCAAGATTCGCACTTCCGGTTTCTTCGGCGATTTTGCCGAGTTGAAGCCTGGCGACTATGTGGTCCATGTCGATCACGGCATCGGGCAGTTCGAGGGGCTTCGCCAGATCGAATCCGGCGGACACAGCGGCGAGTTCATGCTGCTGAGGTACGCTGACGATGCACGCCTCTACGTTCCCCTGGAACGCATGGACCTCGTTCAGAATTACCGCGTCCTCGAAGGCACCCATCCGCCGCTCGACAAACTCGGCGGCACGGTCTGGAACTCGCGCAAGACGCGCGCCCGCAAATCCGTCGAAGACATGGCCGACCAGCTTCTGGCGCTTTACGCGCAGCGCAAGACGACAGTAGGCTTTGCATTTTCACCGGACGGCAATTTCCAGCGCGAATTCGAGGATGCCTTCGAATTCGAGGAAACCACCGACCAGATCACCGCCATCCGCGACATCAAATGCGACATGGAACGCGCCGAGCCCATGGACCGCCTCCTGTGCGGCGACGTCGGCTACGGCAAAACAGAGGTCGCCATGCGCGCGGCGTTCAAAACCGTGATGGACAACAAGCAGGTGGCTATTCTCGCGCCGACCACCGTGCTCACCTTCCAGCATTTCGAAACGTTCAAGAAAAGATTCGCCGCCTTCCCCGCGCGCATCGAAATGCTCAGCCGCTTCCGCAGCGCCGCGGAGCAGAAAAAAATTCTCGCCGATTTGGAAGCGGGCAAGGTGGACGTGGTCATCGGCACCCACCGGCTGCTTTCGAAAGATGTGAAATTTGCCGACCTCGGTCTTCTCGTCGTAGATGAAGAACAGCGCTTCGGCGTTGCCCACAAAGAGCGACTCAAGGAAATGCGCAAAAACGTGGACGCGCTCGCCCTCTCTGCGACGCCTATTCCGCGCACGCTGCACATGTCCCTTGTTGGCCTTCGCGACATGTCCGTCATCGAAACGCCTCCGCGCGACCGCTTGGCCATTCAAACTGTCGTCGCCCCCTTTCAGGAAGAGCTGCTGCAGAGCGCCATCGAAACCGAACTTGCCCGTGACGGCCAGGTCTTCTTCATTCACAACCGCGTCGAATCGATTTATTCGCTCGGAGCCATGGTGGCCAAGCTTGTCCCCAAGGCTCGGGTGGTCGTGGCCCACGGTCAGATGGCCGAAAAAGAACTCGAAAGCGTGATGTTGAAATTCATCCGCGATGAAGCGGACGTGCTGGTGGCGACGACCATCGTCGAGAACGGACTGGACATCCCGCGCGCCAACACCATTTTGATCAACCGCGCCGACCGCTTGGGGCTGGCGGAGCTCTACCAGTTGCGCGGCCGCGTCGGACGTTCCGCCCAGCGCGCCTACGCCTATCTGCTTGTCCCGCCGGACACCTCGCTCTCCGACATCGCCCGCAAACGCCTCGCCGCCATGAAGGAATTCAGCGAACTGGGTGCCGGATTCCGCATTGCCGCACTCGATCTCGAGCTTCGCGGCGCCGGCAACATGCTCGGCCGCCAGCAACACGGCCACATCGAAGCGATCGGCTTCGATATGTATTGCCAGATGCTGGAGCGCGCCGTTTCCAAGCTGAAGGGCGAAGAAGTCGCCCCGGACTTGCGCACCACGCTCAGCCTGGGCTTTGACGTGCGCATCCCTCAGGACTACATCCCTAGCGAAAATCTTCGCCTGCGCACCTACAAACGCATCTCCTCGATCGCTTCCGAAGAAGACCAACTGGACGTCCGCAAAGAACTCGAGGACCGTTTCGGCACGCCGCCTTCCTCCGTAGAAAACCTTTTGGAGTACGCCGCCCTCAAATCCATGTGTGAGCGACTGCGGATCTCCGCCGTAGAGCGCCAGGGGACCCGCATCGCGGTAAGGTTCCATCCCGAGACAATGCTAGACCCGGCCAAACTGGTCTCCGTGGTACGCTCTCGTACAGGCATCAAACTCGACCCCGGCGGCGTGCTCTGGATGGAAGTCAAACGGGGAGAATCGATCCCCGCTGCTTTGAGAAACGTATTGCTCGGCCTTCAGGGGCAGGGCTAAACTTTAGAGGTGAGGGAATTGATGCGAAAACTTGCTGTAATCGCGGCGCTCTGCGCCGCCTTGCCGATCGCGGCGCAGGACAAGCCGCAGGGCACTCAGCCGAAACCAGTGGCGGGTCCCGCTCTTGAGAAGCCGGGGATGGCCGCGCCCGACGCAAAATCCGAAAAGCCCGCGAAACCCGCCGCTCCGAAAACGGCTAATCCGGATAGCGGAAAAACCGTCGAGGAGATTATTGCGCGCGTCAACAATGAAATCATTACGCGCTCGGAGTACGACAAGGCGCGCCAGAGCGCCGCAGAAGAAGCCAAGTCCGAATGCCAGAACCGCTGCACGCCGGAACAGTTGCAGATCGCCATCGAGGACGGCCAGAAAAACACTCTGCGGACCCTCGTTGACCAATCCCTCCTGGTGCAGCGTGCCAAGGACATGGGCGTGAGCGTCGAACCGGAGCTCATCAAGAAGCTCGATGCCATCCGCACCGAAAACAAGCTCGCCAGCATGGAGGAGCTTGAAAAGGCGGTTTCCGGACAGGGAATGAACTGGGAGGATTTCAAAAACAACATTCGCAGCACTCTGCTGACGCAGCGCGTGATCAGCAGCGAGGTTGGTTCGCACATCACCATCAGCGATGAGGAAGTGACGAAGTATTACGAAGCGCACAAAACCGAATTCGTCCGCCCGGAACAGGTGGCGCTGCGGGAAATCGTGGTTAGCACCGAAGGAAAGAAGCCGGAAGATCTCCCCGACCTGAAAAAGAAGGCGGAGACCGCGCTCAAGCGCGTCCAGGACGGCGAGGACTTCGGCGAAATCGCCAAGCGGCTCTCCGATGGCAGCACCAAGAACCAGGGCGGCTTTCTCGGCATCTATAAGCGCGGAGAACTTTCCAAGGAACTCGAGGACAAGGTCTTCAAAATGAAGCGCAAGGAGCTGACCGAAGTCATGGAAACCAAGCAAGGCTTCCTGGTTCTCGAGGTCCTGGAGCACTACGACGAAGGAGAACAGTCACTCGCCAAAGTCAAAAATGAAATCATGGACAAGCTCTACGGCGGACGCATGGAACCCGCGATGCGCGAGTATCTCAAGACCCTGCGCGAGCAGAGCTACGTGGTGATCAAGCCCGGATTTCAGGACATCGCCGGCGGCGGAGGCTCCGAGATTCAGGAAGTGAGCGCCACGCCGGAAGTCAGCAAAGCCAAGAAAGGCCACAAGAAATTCCTTTTGTTTGGCAAGAAGTCAGGATCGGTATCGGGAACATGAAGACGCCGTTTGTCACCGATCTCAACTCCGAACAAAGCATCACTACGTTTTTCCTCGTTCGCGAAAAGGAGATTCGCAGCACCCGCGAAGGCAAGCCTTACTTGCGCCTCGAACTCGGCGACCGCAGCGGCACCATCGAAGCGCGCATGTGGGATCAATTCGACGTTGCCGTGAAGGATATCGGCCGCGACGATTTCGTCAAGGTAAGCGCGCGCGTCGAGATTTACCGTAACAAGCCGCAGCTTGCCCTTCAGCAGCTTCGACTCGCAAAACCCGAGGAGGTTGACCTGGCCGATTTTCTTCCCCACACCAAGGAGGACGTGGGAAAGCTGTACGCGCAGTTGCTGGAATATGCGGGCTCGATCAGGAATTCCTGGCTCAAGAAGTTGGTGACCGGAATCATTTCGGACCCTGGGATCGCGGCGAAGTACAAACGCGCTCCCGCGGCAAAGGTCATGCACCACGCCTATCTCGGCGGCTTGCTCGAGCACGTCATCGGCTTGTGCAGCCTCGCGAAGCAAATCGCCGCTCACTATCCGGAGCTCGACGTGGATTTGCTGCTGACCGCCGCGATTTTGCACGACGTTGGGAAGCTCGAAGAACTGTGCTACGAGCGCGCCATCGGCTACACCGTCGAAGGCCAGCTCCTCGGCCACATCATGATGGAATTCGAAACCGTCTCGAAGGCGATGGATGCCATCGAGGGTTTCCCGGCCAACTTAAAGACCGTCGTCCAGCATCTCCTCATCAGCCATCATGGCCAATACGAATTCGGCTCCCCCAAGCTCCCCATGATCCGCGAAGCCATGGCCTTCCACTACATGGACGACCTCGATTCCAAGCTCGCCGCCGTGCGCGCAGCGCTCGCCGTCGAGTCCGGCGAACCCGAGTGGTCCGCCTACAGCGGCGCCCTCGGCCGCAAATTCCTCCGCCTCGATGAATTCCTGAAGCCGCCTGCCGGCACTCTCGCCGACCCCCAATAGTAAGTTCTTCCGACAATGAAATATTTCACCAAAGAATTTATCAAGGCGGATGACGAATCCTCTTTGAGTAAGGCCCGGCGCCAGGCGATTGATCGTAAATTTGATCGTAATTGCAAAGCGTACAGGAGACAGCTGGCCAGACTTGAGTCGCGTATTTCGAAGCAAGCCTGGAATTTCTTTTACTTCGGATTTGCCCGATGGGGATTGCACGACGCGAGACTGATCTCTTTTACTGCGGGAGACGGGCTTGATTACCGGGCGAATGGCAAGCAACCGTTCCGAATCAACAAGCAGAAAGCGAAGGTCCGGATACAGATACTGAACCATGATCAGAATCTTTTCTGCACTTTCAACTGCAGCGGCATCCGCAAGGCTGTTTTTGACTTTCCCTCGGAGGATCCTCTTTGGAACGCTAATCAAGTCGATAATGTACATAGCTATGAACTCACTCAAGCCAGTAAACATTTCATGTGTTTGGAGTTTTTGTTTACATCGGGCGCAACGATTCTGGTTGAGTTCGCTCAGCTGAGGTTTGATCGGACACGGATCCACAGGAGCTACGCCACACAAGCAATGTATTCTTAGGTCTTCTGTCTTGCGTCCTGGCCTAGCCAGCTACTACACTGAATCCAGGTTCCCATGATTCCCACATCCTTCCAAATTCGCGACCTGACCATCCGCCCCGCCGCAGTCCTGGCCCCCATGGCGGGCGTGACGGACACGCTCTTCCGCCGCGTCATTCGCGGCCTCGGCGGCTGCGGCTTGCTGATGACGGAGTTCACCAGCTCCGAAGGCATCACGCGCAGCGCGAGAAAAACTCTGCGCTATCTTTATTTCCAGGAAGACGAACACCCCATCACCGCGCAGCTTTTCGGCGCGAATCCGGCCGTCATGGCCGAAGCCGCAAAAATGGTCGAAGACCTCGGGTATGACGCCGTGGACATCAACCTTGGCTGCCCCGCCAAAAAAGTCGTGAAGTGCGGCGGCTCCGGTTTACTCCGCGATCTCCCGCTCCTCGAAGATATTTTCAAAGCCGTACGCGCCGCCGTCAAAATCCCTCTCACCATCAAGCTGCGCGCCGGTTGGGACGAAAATTCCATCGTTGCCGTCGACGTCGCGAAAATGGCGGAGAGCCTTGGCGTCGAAGGCGTCGCCGTCCATCCGCGCACGCGCACGCAGGGCTACGCCGGCGCCGCGGACTGGAACATCATCGCCGCCGTCAAGCAAGCGGTGAAAATCCCCGTCATCGGCAACGGCGACATCAACAAGCCTGACGACGCCGCGCGCATGGTCCGCGAAACCGGGTGCGACGCCGTCATGATCGGCCGCGCCGCCGCCACCAATCCGTGGATTTTTTCGCAGATGCAACAACACGCAGAAACTGGCTGTTACGACACGCCCACCGATGCCGTCCGCTACCGTTTACTGATGGACTACTATGGGCAAATTAATGCCGCCAACCTGCCCGATGGTGTAGGCAAAATGAAACAGTTTGCTTGCTGGTTTACTCATGGTGTGGGGAACGGCAGCGAACTTCGTGGAATTGTACATGCAGCGCGCACGCCCGCGGAGATCCTCGAGAGTGTAGAACGTTTCTTCGAGGGCCGAGTCACCGCGCAGCAAGAATCTGACCCCGACCCGGTCGAGGTCACCAGAATTGTTGACCGCTCTGCGGTCACCAGAATTGAGGACTCAGCCCATGGTCGCTCCCAGCACCACGGCATCGAGGCAACGCTCGGAACGTAGAATCGCCGTCCGCCTGCCGCTCAAAGTCCGGGGGCGCGACGCCCGTGGGTTCCCCTTCGAAGAAGATACCGCCAGCGAAAATCTTTGCCGCAATGGAGCCGCCTTCGTGACGCGTTTCGACGTTGCCATCGGCTCCGACCTCGAAATCCACATCCCCTTTTCGCAATACGCCTCGCGCCGCCCCGGCAGCTCGGCGCTCTCCCGTAGCGCTGACGCGGACTTCTCCACCCAGGGCCGCGTCGTGCACGTCGTCGAGGCCCAGTCCGAAGGCGAAAAGCTCGTCGGCGTCCAATTCACAGGCCCCCGCTTCCAGCGCGTCTTCCGCTCCGAATCCCCCGCCTGACTTCTTCCGTTTGTAGTGGCGGGTCTTTAGCCCCGTCCTTTTCTCCTCCGTTGTTAGCGCCCCAAATGCGTAGCGATAAACCAGCTATTGCCCCACGCATCTTTCACTCCCGCCGCCCGGTCCCCATACGGCTTATCCTGCGGCGTCTCAATTGACGTCGCCCCCGCCCGCAGCGCCTGCGCGTACACCGCGTCCGTGTCCGGCACGTAAACATGCAGGTGGCAAGGCATCGGCTGGAACTCGCCGTGAGCTTCGTCGATCTCCAGCGTCGCATTGCCGATGCGGATGGTCGCATGCAGCACCGCGCCCTCAGATGATTTGTGCACGCCCATGGCCTCGGCCCCGAACGCTGCCTCCAGGAACGGAATCATCTTGTGCGCCTCGCGCAGGTGCAAATATGGCTGCACCGAGCGCAGCCCCTCCGGCCTCGGCGTCCATCCACGGGGCTTAGCGATGTACCAGTGATTGCCGAAGGGGTCTTTGACAGCGCCCCAGCGGTCGCCTGAGGGATGGTCGTCGGTCGGCGCGTAGAAGGAGGTGGCGCCGGCTTGCAGGGTACGAGCGTACGCGGCGTCAGGGTCGTCCACATAGAGGTGGACCGCTGCGGGCGCGGTCGGATACTGCTCGTTCCCGTCGCTCACTTCGATAGCGCGGTTGCCCACGGCTACCTCCGCGTGCATGATCGAGCTGTCTGGCGCCGGCATCCTCATCCGCTCCACACCCTCGAAAGCCGTCTTTAAGAACTCGATGAACTGCGCCGCGGGCCGCACGATGATGTACGGCGTGATCGACGTCAATCCCGGTCGCTGGTAATGAACCGCCCCGGCCTGTGCCTTCCCCGTCCTTGCTGGTGGTGCTGCTGCTCCTTCGCTCATGATTGCTCTCCTTTGCAAATCGGACTTGAGTGTTGCTCGAAACTCTTCGCGCGGAAGCTCGCGCAATTCCTGCGCAACACGCATCAGGGCCGCGAGGTTGCGGTCTGGCGCTTCCTCGGGGCGAGGCCGCAGCGACACTAGCATCGCCTGCAGCACCTCATCAAGCTGCTCTGCGAGGGAGCGTTTAGCCATGGCCGCCCGCCATCTGCGCCCGTAAATTTTGCACCGCGCGCAATTGCAGTTGCTTGATCGCGCCCGGGGCCTTGCCTAGCCGCTGCGCGATTTCCCGAATGCTTCGCTGTTCTACAAATCGCTCGTACACCACCTGCTTCTGAACCTCCGGAAGCTGCCCCACCAGCCGGAACAACTGCGCGCGATGCTCAATCGCTCGTATCTCGGAGGCTTGCAGATCGAGATCAGCGGCGGGCTCTGGCGGATCGTCCGGGGCAGGGAACTCCCGCGCGGCGCGTTTGAATTGGTCCGCGATGGCGTTCGCCGCAATCCGCAACAGCCACGCCGCAAACGGCACTCCGCGCCACTCATAACCCGGCAAGTTCGCCAGCGCTCTGTGAAACACTTCGGAAGTCAGCTGCTCAGCGGTAGCCCGGTTCCGCACACGGGTAGCAACAAACGCGTAGACCCGCTCGAACTGCAGCTCGTACAGAGCATCGAATTTCGCCGGATCACTCTGCGCGGCCTCCACGAGGACCCGCTCCTGGGAACTGTCCTTTGATGACACAAACGACGAGAATTCCATTTTCAATGCAGCGGCCCTCGGCGCTTCCCTGACGGTGTCCCTGGTTCTCGCGGCTGTCGCGTTTCCGCAGAACCCTCCCGCGCAAGGTTCCGGTGGTGACGAAGAGTCGAGACTCCCCGGCACATGGCGAGGCGATTCTCTCTGCGCGGAGAAAGGGACCTCCTGCCATGACGAGATAGCCGTCTACCGAATCGCCAGCATTCCCGGCAAGCGCGGCTATCTCATGGTCACCGGCGGAAAAGTTGTCGATGGAAAGGAAATCGTAGTGGGAACTGGCGAGTGGCGCTACGACACCGCGAAGCACACACTCACGGTTGAGCTTCCAAGAGGAGTCATCACACTGAAGGTTGATGGCGACAAGCTCGAGGATGTCTTTATTCTTCCCGACAAGACCGTTCTCCGCCGCATCACCCTTAAGAAATCAGGCTGACCTTGCCCGCGGTTTTGTTGCTATCTCCAGGAACATGGGAAGCCTCCCCGATTTTTCCGGTACCAACTAATTTAACTCTTTTCGCTCATTTCTTCCCCGCGGGTGCTAACTATTTCGTCATAAGCCGCCCGCCGCGTGAGGCCGCGCTCCTTAGCGGCCAGCTTCAGCGCTTCCTTGCGGTCGAGCTTGGCCTGGCGGATGAGCTCCTCGACGCGGTCGGCGAGGCTTTGCGTGGAATTGGCCTGGGTGCGCGCGTCGGCGGGGGCCTCCGGGCCGATCAAGAGCGTGATTTCGCCGCGAGCGGGGCGTTCCTCGAGAGACGTGGAGAGTTCGGAGAGTTTGCCGCGGCGAAACTCTTCGTGCAGCTTCGTCACTTCGCGCGCTATGCAGGCGCTGCGATTGCCCAGCACTTCGCGGGCGTCGGCAACACACCCCGCGACCCGGTGCGGAGCTTCGTAAAGGATGATCGTGCGGTCCTCGATGCGCAGGTGTTCAAGGGCGCGCCGCCGTTCGCCACTTCGCGCGGGCAAAAATCCGACAAACAGAAATTCCTCGTTGGGCAGCCCCGAAGCTGAAAGCGAAGCCAGCAACGCCGACGGCCCGGGAATCGGCACCACAGGAATTTGATGCCGCAGGCAAAGCGTCACGAGACGGTGGCCTGGATCCGAAACCAGCGGCATTCCCGCGTCGCTTACCAGCGCGATCTTCGCGCCTTGCTCCAGCGCTACGAGCAGTTCCGGCGCGCGGGTCAACTCATTGTGCTCGTGATAGCTGACGAGCGGCTTGTGAATGTCGTAGTGAGTCAGGAGCTTAAGCGTATGGCGCGTGTCCTCGCAGGCGATTCGATCGACTTCCTTCAGGATGCGCAGCGCCCGCAGCGTGATGTCTTCGAGATTGCCGATCGGCGTACCGACAAGGTAAAGACAGCCCCCGTCTGCCGGATTCACAGCGTCAGCCGCATTCGCGGCATTAGTCGCCTTGGGGGGAGGAGTCTTCGCACTCATGCTCACGAGTCTAGCACGCGTTCCGGGCACGCTACTCGCGCTCGCGCGCAAGAGCAATGCTATACTTTAAGTTTTGAGCACCACATTGGAGGAGCGTCAGTGCCCCTGTACGAGTATAAATGCTTGAAGTGCGGCCGCAACACGGAAAAAATTGAAAACGTCTCCGGCCGGCACTTGAAAAAATGCCCCCACTGCGGCGGAAAAGTCGAATCGGTGATCACCGCGCCGTCGATTCAATTCAAAGGCGCAGGTTGGTACGTGACGGACTATGGTGGAAAAAAGTCCACTGGCGGCGACGGCGACAACAAAGCAGACAAGCCCGCCGCAGAAACAAAAGAAGCCGGGAACAAAGAGAAAGATTCGGCGAGCACGGAATCGGCGAGCAAGGAAGCGGCTTCCAAAGATACGAAAGAGAGCAAAGAAAAAAAGTCCGCGAAGAAAAAGTAGCAGTTCTGAACGAGGTCCTTCATTTAGAGTTTGAGAGTTTTCAAGTAACTGCGAAACGCGGCGCCGAATTCAGGATTCTGCAAAGCGATTTCAACGGTTGCTTTTAGAAAGCCGAGCTTGTCGCCCGCATCATAGGAAATGCCTTCGTAAATGTAAGCCCAGAGACCTTGCTCCTTGGCGAGAATGCGCAGCGCATCGGTAAGCTGAATTTCATTTCCCGCGCCGGCTTTCGTGCGAGCCAGGCAATCGAAAATCGCGGGCGGTAAAACGTAACGGCCGGTGATTCCCAGGTTCGATGGCGCGTTTTCCGGTTTGGGCTTTTCGACAAGGTCGCGAATGCGCAGCAATCGTTCGCCGAAAGGCGGCTGGGGAGCGGGTTCGCCATCCACGATGCCGTAGAGATTTGTTTTGTCTTTGGGGATTTCTTCCACGGCTATGGCGCCGACGCCGGTAGATTCATAGACCTTGATGAGTTGTTTGGTGGCGGGATTCGGGCCGGGAATTAATACGTCGCCGAGCAAGACGGCGAACGGTTCATCGCCAACCAGATCGCGCGCGGCGAGCACGGCGTGGCCGAGCCCAAGTGGCTCTTTCTGCCGCGTGTAGCTCACCTGCACCATGTTGCTGATCTTTCGAACCATCTCCGCTTGGTCTTTTTTGCCTCTTTCTTCCAAAAAACGTTCGAGCGAGGGAGCGGAATCGAAGTGGTCTTCGATGGAATTTTTTCCTTTGCCGGTAACGATGATGATGTGCTCGATGCCGGAGGCGACGCACTCTTCCGCCACGTACTGAATCTGCGGCTTGTCGACGACGGTGAGCATCTCTTTCGGCTGCGCCTTGGTGGCGGGCAGAAATCGCGTGCCAAGCCCAGCGGCAGGGAGCACCGCCTTGCGGACTTTGTTGCGGCTGTTCGTGGGGCCGGCAGCACGCGCAGAGTTGGGTGTGGCGGAGGCGTTGTTGGTCATAGGCTCGGTTTCTTACACCCTCTAATTCTTGCACACTCAATAGGGTGGAGACCATTCTTCGATGCGGATTCGAATCCGTCAATGTTTTTTGCATTCGAACGGGCCCGTAGGGTTGCTTCCTGTGGAGTTGTCCGATGCGCGGGCGCGCTTGTGCTAGCATTGGTTGAGAGCAGGGAAATAATTCTCGCGGCAAAGGACCATGAGAATCCTGGGGATTGAATCTTCGTGCGATGAGACCGCGGCGGCGGTAGTCGTGGACGGGCGAGAGATTTTGTCGAGTGTCGTGGCTTCGCAGATCGAGATTCACCACAAGTATGGCGGGGTGGTGCCGGAGCTGGCGTCGCGGGAGCACTTGCGGCAGATCGTGCCGGTGGTGCGTGAGGCGATTGCGCAAGCGGGGATGGAGCTTTCGAATGTGGACGCGATTGGTGTGACGCAAGGGCCGGGGCTGGTGGGGGCACTGCTGGTCGGAATTACGTACGGAAAAACGGTGGCGCAGGCGCTGGGGAAGCCGCTCGTACCGGTGAATCATCTTGAGGGGCACGTGCATGCAGTTTTTCTGGAAGCGCACAAAGCGGGGCGGGCGGCGAGATTGCCGGCGGTGTGCTTGATCGTTTCGGGGGGGCACACGGTACTTTATGAAGTGAAGCCGGAAGATTCGAACGTGCAGGATTCGAATGCGCTCTTGCGCTACCGCAAAATGGGTCAGACGCGGGACGACGCCGCGGGGGAAGCATACGACAAAGTGGCGAAGCTGTTGGGCTTGGGGTATCCGGGAGGGCCGATTCTCGACCGCTTGGCGGCGGTTTCGAATGACGCACCTGCACCCGTGAAATTTGGTCCGACGAAAATGAAAGGGAACGCGCTGGACTTCAGCTTCAGCGGACTAAAAACGGCGATGCTGTATCACGTGCGTGAGCACAGCGAATACGCCGAAGAGATCCGCAGGCGCGAAGAGGCGCTTACACGAGGCAAAAGAAAATTCGAAGAATTGCTGCCGCTGTGCAGTCCGAAAACGCTGGCGCTGGTGCGGGAGTTTCAGCATGCGGTGGTGCGCGATCTGGTCGAACGCACGATGAGCGCCGCGGAAGAACTGGGCGTGGAAAGCGTGCTGGTTTCAGGCGGCGTTGCGGCGAACAGCCAGTTGCGCGTGACGTTCGAAGAGCGCTCGAAAGCCGCCGGCGTCGAGGTGTTTTTCCCGAGCCGGGCGCTTTCGACCGATAATGCTGCGATGATCGCGGCGGCGGCATATTCCCGCTTTCGCGCCGGCATTATCGCGGACTCAACCCTCAACGCCGATCCCAGCCTCGCCCTTGCTTGAATGATGGTTTTGTTTTCCGTTGATGGCTGTGCTCAGCACAGAGTTCACCGAGAACACATAGGAATCACGGCGAAGAGACAGGCACGAATGCCTGTCCCACTTAAGGCAGCGCGGCGTAAGGTATACTTTCGCGAATATGGCCACGGCGAGCGGCGGGGCGCGATTCGAATTTGCCAGCGATCAGTCGCTGCTAGTTTATTTTGATGAACTGAAGGAAACGGGCCGGGCCGAATCTGGACTACCGCAAGGCGAGAAGAGCCGGGCCCAAGCCCGTCCTCTACAGAGTCAGATCGCACTCCAAGCAAATGAAAAGGTCAGGAAGCTGCTTCGGTTGCTCGAGATGGATCCCATTGCGGGTGTCCGCAATGTTCATCCTGCGTATTGCTCGTTGCTGGTCAAATTCGATGGACTGCGGTTGCGACACGACGAAGTGGAAGCGGTTCTGCGGCGATATCTCGAGCGGCTTGAAGAGATAAAACTGCCTGAGCCGCGGCTGGTGGAAATCCCGGTGTGCTATGGCGGAGAGTTCGGTCCGGATTTGGCTGAGGTGTGCGCCATTCACGGAATGAGGCCCGCGCGGGTCGTCGAGCTGCATGCTTCGGCCGAGTATCTTGTTTATTTTTTAGGATTCGTGCCGGGATTCGCGTATTTGGGCGAATTGCCGGAAGCGCTGGTGACTCCGCGGCTTGCGGTGCCGCGGCGAAGGGTGCCGGCGGGCAGCGTGGGGATCGCGGGTAATCAGACCGGTGTGTATCCATTCGCCACACCCGGTGGGTGGAGATTGATCGGACGCACGCCTGTTGCGATGTTCCGAGATGAGCGGGCGGGTTTCAGCCTGCTGGCAATCGGAGATCGCGTGCGATTTGCGCCGATTTCAGCGGAGCGATTTGGGGAGTTGGAGAAAGAATGGGCGTGATTCAGGTGCAGGAGCCGGGGCTTTTCACGACCGTGCAGGATTTGGGGCGAGAAGGATTCGGGGCGATGGGCGTTTCGGCTTCCGGAGCGGCGGATGCGGTTTCGTTGCGGCTCGGAAATCGAATGGTCGGCAATC
>Ga0066669_10000410_pt1 | contig 13514 bp, 12 predicted proteins | sample GraSoiAngelo_118_FD_133940 | JGI IMG/M metagenome (GOLD analysis project Ga0066669, IMG submission 133940) | Grasslands soil microbial communities from the Angelo Coastal Reserve, California, USA - 14_0919_02_20cm | ecosystem: Environmental > Terrestrial > Soil > Grasslands | place: USA...
GATGATTTGCACGGTCGTGGCAGTTCCTGCCGGCATGTTCTTCATCAGCATGCCGAGCAGGCCGTTGTAGACGTCGGTCGGCAGCTCGATCTTGCCCTTCAGGATCTCTTCCGCCGCGTCCTCGTCACCCTTGTACCGGACCTCGTAGCGACCGGTCTCGCGATCGACCCTGGCCTCGATCGACTCCGGGAACGAGGGGCCCTTCTGTACGATCTGGTAGGACATCAGCGTGAACGTGTCCTTTTGCGAGAACACGACCCGCTCGTCGTAGACCGAGCCGTCGCGGAACCGGAACGTCAGCCGATTTTCGACGCTATCGCCACGCGGAATCTGAACGAGTTCGCCCTGAGCGAGCTTTTCGCCGCCGACCGAGCGCAGCACGGGGAATGCGTGGCTGACACCCTCCGTGAACTTCACCGAGACCGGCTCGGCGAACGCTGCATTGGCGGCGAGCGTCAGCGCACAGGCAAGGACGGCGAGGGCCTTCATGATGGGGTGGCCTCCTGAACCCGTGCTCCCGAGCCGGGCTCAGGCTTCCCCTAGAGCAAGGCGCGTGCCGGGCTAGGAGGGATGCGGCTCCTGTACGGCAGAAGGCTTTCGGTGTGTGCGGCGCCGGACGAACTCCTCGTTGAGTGGAACGCCTTTGCGACAGTACGGGCACTCGTCGGGACTGTAAGTGGGAAAGTCCCTGCTTACGAGGCTGAAAACCGGCCGCCCCCCGAGATCCACCGATGTGCGCCGCCATAGGCAGCCAACGCCGACGATCTGGGCGCCGAGCTGTTCCGCCAGCTCGATCAGCAAACTCAGCGTGCTGCCGGTCGAGACGAGATCCTCCACGAGTAGGACCTTCGTCCCGGGGCGGAGCAGCCGATGGAACTCGACCGGAAGGCTGACGCGTCGCTTACCGCCCGACAGGCCCTTGGTGCCGTACACGACGACGGGTCGTGAGGGGTGCGCGCGCGCGACGCAGTGGGAAAGGATCAGCGCGCCGGGACCGGTGGAGAGCACGAGGTCCACCGGCCACTGCGCGAAGTGCTTCGCGATCACCGCGCCGAGTCCCTCGGTGAACGACGGCTCGGTCGTCACCAGCGTCTTTTCGATGTATTCGCTCGTGTGCTGACCCGAGGGAAGCAGAACGTGATCGTTGGCGTGATAGGCCCCGGTGCGCTTGAGGATCTCGAGGTGGATCTTCTCGCGGACCTCGGCTTCGACGGCGGCGGGATCCTTCTTCGGCGCAGGCGCGGCGCTCATCCGGGTCCTCCCGGCGGCCATTATCGCACGGGTCCACGGGCGCTTTGAGGGCGCGTGCTAGACTCCCGGCTATGCGCGTGCTGGCCCTCGAGACCTCCACGCTGGCGGGCGGGGTGGCGCTCGTGGACGGCGAGCGACTCGTCGCCGAGTACCTCCTCGATGTCAGCGTCACGCACTCCGAGCGCCTCATGGCCGCGGTCGATCGCGTGCTCGCCGACGCGCGCTGGGCGCCGCGCGACCTCGACGGCATCGCGGTGTCTATCGGCCCGGGATCATTCACCGGACTGCGGATCGGCGTAAGCACGGCCAAGGGCCTGGCGTGGGCGTTGGGCGTGCCGGTCGCCGCCGTGCCGACGCTCGACGCGATGGCGGCCGCCATACCGTGGGCGGCGCTTCCCGTGTGTCCGGTCCTCGCGGCGCGGCGAGCCGAGGTCTACGCCTCGCTGTACCGCCACGACGGCGACGGGCTGCGACGCGAGTGGGAATATCTCGCCCTGCCGACCGCCGAGCTCGCGGCGCGGCTCACCGAGCCCACGTTGCTCATCGGCGACGGCGCCGCGGGAATCACGTCGCCGCACGCGCGCCGGCCGGCGCCTCCGCGGCGGGTGCCGTCGCCGGCCTGCGTGGCCGTGCTCGGACGCGAGCGGCTGATACTGGGCGACGGCGTCGGCGCCGCTGAGCTCGCGCCGCTGTACCTTCGACCGTCCCAAGCGGAGCTGCGACACCGTGCCGCAACGATCCGTTGAGCCGATGCGTCCCGGGGACCTCGACGAGGTCCTCGCCATCGAGCGCGCCTCGTTCACCATGCCCTGGTCGCGGGGCGCGTTCCTCTACGAGATCGAGCAGAACCGCGTCGCCCGTTGCCTCGTCGTCCGCGAGGACGGCGTCATCGTGGGCTATATGTGCGTATGGGAGATTGCCGACGAGGTGCACGTCACCAACATCGCGATCCATCCCGCCTACCGACGGCGTGGCATCGCGCGCAACCTCCTGCATGGCCTCGTCGCGAACGCGCGTGCCCGCGAGCTGCGCATGATCGTGCTCGAGGTGCGCCCCAGCAACCACCAGGCGATCGCCCTCTACGAGTCGTTCAACTTCCGCGTGACGGGTCGCAGGCGCGGCTACTACTACGACACCGGCGAGGACGCGCTGGTGATGGAAACGCGCCTGGCGGCTGTCCCCTCCGCCGCCGGCGGGAACCAGCGGGCCGGCTAGGAGGTTCGTAGCGCGGTGGGGCTCGCCCGCGTCACGCTGTTCATCTGTATCAGCATCGTGGCGCTGGTCAGCGCGCACCCCGGGGTCGCCGCTGCTCAGGCCAATGCGCAGGAGATCGCGCGGGGCCGCTACATCTTCGGCGCCACCGGCGGGTGTGGCTGCCACACCGCCAAGGACCAGCCGGTGAACGCCGGCGGCCGTCGCTACGACGGTCCGTTCGGCACGGTGTACTCGAGCAACATCACTCCGGATCGGGAGACGGGGATCGGCGGATGGACGGACGAGCAGATCATCACCGCGACGCGCCTGGGGCGTCGTCCGAACGGCGAGAGGCTGCTGCCCGTGCACCCATACCCCGTCTTCAACGGGATGGCGGCCGACGACCTGAAGGCCCTCGTGGCGTTTCTGCGGACCGTGACCCCGGTCAAGCGCGCCAAGCAGCCCAAGCGCATCACGGTGCCGCTGTTCGAATCGGTGTTCCTGCCGGCCTGGCTCGCGGCGTTCGCCCCGCGCGAGACGCCGCCCGCCGCCGCGCCGACGGCCGGCGTGCCGAGGGGCGAATACCTGGTGCGCGCGGTCGCCCACTGCGGTGAGTGCCACACGCCGCGCACCATGACCATGGCCACCGACAACAGCCGTTTCCTTGCCGGCAACCCCAAGGGGCCCGAGGATCAGGCGATGCCGAACGTCACGCCCGACGTGGACACCGGGATCGGCAAGTGGACGGTGGAACAGATCGCCGACTACCTGGGCACCGGCAACAAGCCCGACGGCGACGTGGCCGGCGGTCTCATGGGCGAGGTCATCGACGGCACGCTGGCCGGCTACAAGGACCTCACCAAGGAGGATCGCGTCGCGATCGCGCAGTATCTGAAGACGCTGCCGCCGATCCGGAACAAGATCGTCGTCCCGAAGTAGCCCGAGCGGTCAACCCGCGGGATGCGTTCCCGCACACGAGGAGGCGACATGAGCCGACGCATGTGGGTCCTGACAGCAGCCGCGCTGGTGCCGGTGGTGGCGGTGGGCTGCGCCTCGATGCGAAAGATGAAGCCCGAGGAGGCGATCGAGGCCCGCCAGAAGCTGATGAAGGAGCAGGGCGAAGCCTGGAAGCAGATCCAGGAGAAGACCAAGGCCGGCGACGTCGCTGCGGTGGTGCCGGAGGCGGAAAAGCTCGTGCAAACCTCCAAGGAGATTCCGAGACTGTTCCCCGAGGGCTCGCTCGATCCCAAGAAATCCGCGGCGAAGCCGGAGATCTGGGCGAAGTGGTCGGACTTCGAGTCGGCGGCGAAGAACCTCCAGACGCAGTCCGAGAAGCTGCGTGATACCGCGAAGACCGGCAATGCCGCCGCCACGCAGCAGGTCGTGCAGACGTTCGGACGACAGGCATGCGGTACGTGCCACACGCCCTTCCGCGTTCCACCCAAGCAGAGCTGAGCGGCGCATGATCAGACTCCTGCTCGTCGCCTCCGTGCTCCTGGCGCCTGCAGTGCCGCCCGCCGCCGCGGAGTCGATGAACTTCAAGCTATTGACGAATTACTCGCAGGCCAGCTTCCGCAGCGACGCGCCGCTGGAAACCTTCGTTGGCACCTCGGCGCTCGAGAGCATCCAGGGAACGCTCACGCTGGATCCCGCCAAGCCCCAAGACGCGAAAGGCCCGGTGAAGGTGGACATGAACCGCGTGACCACCGGTGTCGAGAAGCGTGATGCCGACATGCGCGGCAAGCAGTATCTGGACACCGAGGTCGAGGGCAACCGTTGGGTCACGTTCGAGATCAAGAACGTCGAGATTGCCGGGCCGCTCTCGCCCGGCAAGGAGATGCCGGCCAAGGTGCACGGTGTGCTGACGATCAAACAGAAGCCGGTCGACACCGCCGCCGACGCCACGGTGATGTACATCAAGCTCACGCCGGAGCAGGTCGAGCAGCAGAGGCGCTTCGGCTTCGCGAGCGACAACGTCAAGGTCAAGGCGAAGCTGAGCTCGACCTTCACCGCGCACGGCATGCAGGTGCCGCAGCTGCTCTTCCTCAAGGTCGCCAACGAGATCCAGATGCTGGCCGACCTCGTGTTCGTTCGCCAGTAGACGGCGCATCGGAGAGGGTGGGGAGCCGCCCTCTCCGATGAGCATGCTAAAATCCGGCCGCTCGCCGATGGCCGCCTCCGAAGCGACTCCCCGCCGCGCCGATCCCGCCGCGCTCGTCGAGCGCATGCTGGCCGGCGATCGTCTCGCGCTCGCTCGCCTCATCACCCACGTCGAGAACCGCAGCGCGGCCGTGCCGGCGATCATGCAGGCCGTCCATGCGCGCGCGCGGGACGCCTACGTGCTCGGCGTCACCGGCCCGCCCGGCGCCGGCAAGTCGACGGTGGTGGACCGCCTCACCGCGCTGCTGCGCGCGGAGGGGGACACGGTCGGCATCGTCGCCGTCGATCCGTCGAGCCCGTTCAGCGGCGGCGCGGTGCTCGGCGATCGCATCCGCATGCAGGCGCACGCGCTCGATCCCGGCGTGTTCATCCGAAGCATGGCCACGCGCGGCTCGCTCGGAGGGCTGGCGCGCGCGACCGGCGAGGTCGTCAAGCTGCTGGGGGCGGCGGCCTACCGCTGGGTGCTGATCGAGACGGTCGGCGTGGGTCAGACGGAGCTCGACATCATGAAGATCGCGGACACGACGATCGTCGTCCTCGTCCCCGAGTCCGGCGACGCCATCCAGACGATGAAGGCCGGTCTCATGGAGGTCGCCGACGTGTTCGTGGTGAACAAGGCCGACCGCGCCGGCGCGCCCGCGCTCATGGCCGAGCTGAAGTTCGCCGCGCACCTGCACCACGCCAGCACGGCCTCGCGCCACGACGTCGACTGGGAGACGCCGGTGCTCTCGCTGCAGGCGCAGCACGGTGTGGGCATGCCCGAGCTGCTGGCGGAGGTGCGCCGCCACCGCGCGGCGCTGGAGACGAGCGGCGCCTTCGCGACACGCCGCCGCGAGCGCGCGCGGACGGAGCTCGAAGCGCTGCTGATCGACGCCTTTCGCGGCCGCGTCGACGCGGCGCTGCACGGCGGGCGCGTGAAGGCGGTCTTCGATGAGGTCGTCGCGGGCGCGCGCGACCCGTACTCCGCGGCGGCCGCCATCCTGCCCGTGATATCGTTGGAGCCCTGATGACGCCCGCCGGCGTCCCGATCCGGGACACGTTCTGGAATATTCCGTCGCTCGTGCAAGGCGCGCTGTACCTCGGGGGGATCGTCGCCGTCGCGATCTTCGTGTACGGCGTCTATCGGCACGTGCGGCTCTGGCGCGCCGGCGGGCCGGAGCAGCGCTTCGATCACCTTCCGCAGCGCGCGAAACTCGTCGCGAAGCACGCGCTGGGCCAGGCACGCACGCTGTCGCAGGCGTATCCCGGCATCATGCACGCGATCATGTTCTGGGGGTTCCTCGCGCTGTTCATGGGGACCGTGCTCGCCACGATCGATTACGACATCACGCTGCCGCTGTGGGGCTACAAGCTCCTGAAGGGCCGCTTCTACCTGTTCTACGAGACCGTGCTCGACCTCTTCGGCCTCTTCTTCGTCATCGGACTCGGCATGGCCGTGTGGCGGCGCTTCGTCGTGCGGCCTGCCCGCATCGATCCGACGGCGCGGTTCGCGAACGTGCTGGCGCTGTTGTTCCTCATCAACCTCTCGGGCTTCGTGATCGAGGCCTGCCGGCTGGCCGTGACGCAGGTGTGGTGGGCGCCGTGGTCGCCGGTCGGGTGGGCGCTCGGGCGGGGGATGCTCGCGGCCGGGATGAGCGAAGGCGCGCTGCGCGGCACGCATCTCGCGGTGTGGCTCGGCCACTCGGCGCTGTCGCTGTTCTTCATCGCGGTGATCCCGTACTCCTACTTCGTGCACCTCGTGACCACGCCGCTCAACATCTTCTTCTCCAAGCTCACGCCGCGCGGGGAGATCCGGAAGATCGACAACATCGAGGAGGCGGAGTCGCTCGGTGTCAGCAAGCTGGAGGAGTTTTCGTGGAAGCGGCGGCTGGACTTCTCGGCGTGCGTGGAGTGCGGTCGCTGCCAGGCGGTGTGCCCCGCCTCCATGGCGGGAACCGCGCTGTCACCCAAGCAGATCATCGTGAAGCTCAAGCGCCACATGTACGGGCAGGCGCCGGGACCGATCCACGGCGAGCTCATCAAGCCGGACGAGCTCTGGGCGTGCACGACCTGCATGGCGTGCGTCGAAGAGTGTCCCGCGTTCATCGACATCGTGGACACGATCATCGATCTCCGGCGCTATCTCACCCTGTCCGAAGGCGGGTTGCCGTCCACGGCGCCGCAGTCGCTGCAGAACATGCAGCGCGCCGGGAACCCCTGGGGGCTACCGTCCGGCGAGCGGCTGGCGTGGGCCGAGGGACTCGACGTGCCGCTGATGGAGCCGGGGAAAGAAGTCGAGTACCTGTACTGGGTCGGCTGCTCGGCGTCGTACGACAAGCGCAATCAGGCCATCGCACGCTCGGTGGTGGCGATCCTCAAGCGCGCCGGCGTGTCGTTCGGCGTGATGCCCCAGGAGCGCTGTCACGGCGAGGTCGCGCGACGTCTCGGCGAGGAGTACCTCTACCAGACCGTGCAGGCCGAGAACATCGAGGCGATGAACGCCTACCGCTTCAAGAAGGTCATCACGCACTGCCCGCACTGCTTCAACACGATCAAGAACGAGTTTCCGCAGTTCGGCGGCACGTACGAGGTGCTGCACCACTCGCAGGTCATCGACGACCTCGTCCAGCGCGGCCGTATCAAGCCGATCAAGCCGCTGACGACGACGGTCGTGTTCCACGATTCGTGCTACCTCGGTCGCTACAACGGCATCATGGACGCGCCGCGCCGCGCGGCCGCCGCCATCCCCGGCCTGCGCGTGATCGATCCGCCGCGCGCCCGTGAGCGCGGGCTCTGCTGCGGCGGCGGCGGCGGACACATGTGGATGGAAGTGAAGTCCGAGAAGCGCGTGAACGTCATCCGCACCGAGGAGCTGCTGGCCACCGGTGCGCAGACCGTGGCCACCGCCTGCCCCTTCTGCCTGGCCATGGTGGATCTCGGCCGCAAGGTCGTCGGCGCCGAGGAGCGGCTGGCCGTCAAGGACGTCAGCGAGCTCATCGCCGAAAGCCTCGGGTGAAGAAGCTGCTGCGCGCGCTGCCCGACCTCGTTCGGCTCATGGCGCGACTTGCCGCCGATCCGGTGCTCCCGCGCTCGGCCAAGGTCGCGCTGGCGGCGGCCGTCGTCTACCTGCTGTCGCCGGTCGATCTCATTCCGGACTTCGTGCCGTTCGTGGGCTATCTCGACGACGCGCTGCTCGCGGCCGTCGTGCTCGACGGCGTGCTCAACTACGTCGATCGCGCCGTCGTGCTGCGCTACTGGCCGGGCTCGCCGCAGTCGCTCGACAAGCTCGCCCGCGCCGCGCGGCTGCTGGCGATCTGGGTGCCGCGGCGGCTCAAGGCGCGGATCTTCGCCGCCCGCTGAGGCGCGGCGCTAGTTCATCCGGTACGCGACCTCCGTCACGCTCCAGTCACCTTCGGGCTCCGAGAGACCTTCGGGCAGCGCCGTACCGAGATGCCGGGCGTAGAGGCGTGCGGCCACGTCACGTACCGTTTGTCCTGGCTGCATGGCGACGTCGGACTCGATGACGAGGCGCAGATTCCAGCACCAGATCGAGGCGAGCGTCTCCAGCGGATCCTCGCGCTTTTCGATCGCGCCGAGCAGGTCCTTCGCCATCGCCGCGGCCCAACCCTCGAGCTGCGAGCGACCGAGCGGCCCGACCGTCTTGAGCTCCTCCGGCGTGAAGCCGGCGCGCGGCGCCTTGCCGGCGAGAATGCTCTGCACCCGGTCCGCGCTATCGGTGAGCACGACGACGCCGAGCGGCACCGGCCGCTGCGGGGTTCGGAGATCGAGCTGGTACTCCACGCGCGCCCATCGCATCCTCATCGAGATCGACATGTCGGCGGGCCATCCTTTCGGCAACGTTCAACGGCCGGCACCGCGCACGGCGCCGGCCCGCGGTGCTACTAGGCAAGGTCTACGCCAGACCGCAGAGCGCGCAATGTCGCGCAATTCGGTGCGACACTGCGTGCCGCCGTCGTCGGCGTGCTGACGCAGGGTGTCGCTCTGGCATGTCGCCGCCGTGCGGACTGCAACGTCGATGACGACATATCTAAAACGTGGCTGACGACCATCTGAAAATGGCGGCGGCGGGAGTGACGATGGTTCGTCAATATGGGCCGGCCGTTGCAGCGGCGTAACGTCGCGTGACGCGAAGCGAGTTCATCCGGCTTCTCGCGGCGGCGGCCGTCGCGGGATTCGCGCTGCATCCGCGACGCGCGCAGTCGGCAGCCGACGCGCTCTACGATCCGCCGACGTTCGGCAACGTGAGCCTGCTGCACTTCACGGACTGCCACGCGCAGCTCGTCCCCACGTATTACCGCGAGCCCAGCACCAACCTCGGCGTGGGCGGAGCGGCGAATCGACCGCCCCATCTCGTCGGCGAGCGGCTGCTGCGCCACTTCGGTGTCACCCCCGGCACGCGCGAGGCACACGCGCTCACGCATCTGGACTTCGCGCGCGCGGCGGCGATGTATGGGCGTGTCGGGGGTTTCGCGCATCTCGCCACGCTCGTCAAGCGTCTGCACGCGAGCCGGCCCGGCGCGCTGCTGCTCGACGCCGGCGACACGTGGCAGGGCTCGGCGACCGCGCTGTGGACGCGAGGGCAGGACATGGTCGAGGCGGCGCGCCTGCTCGGTGTCGACGTGATGACCGGGCACTGGGAGTTCACCTACGGTGCCGAGCGCGTCCGCGAGATCGTCGAGCGCGAGCTCAAGGGCACGATCGACTTCGTCGCCCATAACGTGCGCACGCTCGACTTCGGGGATCCGGTCTTCCCGCCCTCCGTGCTGCGCGAGGTCAACGGCGTGCCCGTCGCGGTGATCGGCCAGGCGTTCCCGTACACGCCGATCGCCAACCCGCGCTCGCTCGTGCCGGACTGGACGTTCGGCATCCAGGAGGCGAATCTCCAGGCGGTGATCGACGCCGTGCGGGCGCGCGGCGCGCGCGCCGTGGTGCTGCTCTCGCACAACGGCACCGACGTCGATCTGAAGCTCGCCTCGCGCGTGCGCGGGCTCGACGCGATCCTGGGCGGCCACACGCACGACGGCCTGCCCCGCCCGCTCGTCGTCGCCAGCGGCGCGGGGCGGACGCTCGTCACGAACGCCGGCTCCAGCGGCAAGTTTCTCGCGGTGCTCGACCTCGACGTCCGCGAGCGCGGCGTGACGGACTATCGCTACCGCCTGCTGCCGGTGTTCGCCAATCTGTTGCCCGCCGACGCCGACATGCAGGCGCTGATTGCGAGACTGCGCGCGCCGTGGGCCACCCGCCTGGCCGAGCCGCTCGCGGTCACCGAGGGGCTCCTCTATCGGCGCGGAAACTTCGGCGGCACGTGGGACCAGCTGCTCCTGGACGCGCTCATGACGGTGAAGGGCGCCGAGATCGCCCTCTCGCCGGGATTCCGCTGGGGCTCCACGCTGTTGCCCGGACAGACGATCACGCTCGACGATCTCATGAGCCAGACCGCACTCACGTATCCACAGACGACGCTGACGGACATGACCGGCGAGGCGCTCAAGCGCGTGCTCGAGGACGTCTGTGACAACCTTTTCAATCCGGATCCCTATTACCGGCAGGGCGGCGACATGCTGCGCGTGGGCGGCCTGACGTACGCGTGCGAGCCCGCCGCGCGCGCGGGCCGACGGATCTCGGATCTGCGGATCGGCGGCCGGCCGCTCGACGCGAGCCGACGCTACCGTGTCGCGGGCTGGGCGCCGGTGTCCGACGAAGCGCGCGCCGCGGGCGGTGAGCCGATCTGGGACGTGGTGGCGCGCTATCTGCGCGCGCGCAAGACCGTGCCGCCGCTGCGCGCCAACGTGCCGGACCTCCGCGGCGTCGCGGGCAACGGGGGGCTCGCGCCCTGATCCCGATCGCCACGGACGCCGCGCGCGCGGCGATCAGGCCGACCGTCGGCGCTTCTCGACGAGCTCCTTGACGAGGGCGGCGAGCGCCGCCGGCTCCACGGGCTTGGTCACGTACGCATCGTAGCCGGCGCCGAGCGCGCGCTCGCGATCCTCGCGTCGCGCATGCGCCGTCAGCGCGATCGTCACCAGGCTGCGCGCCAGGCCACGGGCGTGCAGCGCGCGCAGCAGCGCGTAGCCGTCGCGCGCGGGCATCGCAAGATCACTGACGACGACGTCCGGGGCGCCCTCGTCGGCACGGCGCAGCGCTTCATCGGTCGAGCCGGCGCCCGCCGCGTCCGCGCCGGCGCGTTGCAGGATGACGGTGACCATCTCGCGAGTGTCGGGATCGTCGTCCACGACGAGCACGCGCAGGCCCGCCAGCAAGTCCTTCGCCGTCGACGCCGGCGTGCGCGCTGTCGATGGCGCATCCGACAACGGCCCGCCGATCGGCAGCATCACGGTGAACGTCGTGCCGCGGCCGACGCCCTCGCTGGTGGCCTGCACGCTGCCGCCGTGCCCCTCGACGATGTGACGGACGATCGAGAGCCCGAGGCCGAGACCGCCGTGCTGGCGCGTGATGGTGCTGTCGGCCTGGCGGAAGCGATCGAAGATGTACGGCGCGATCTCGGGCGCCAACCCGTCGCCGGTATCGGCGACGGTGAGGCACATCGAATCGCCCGCGCAGCGAACGGCGACGTCCACGCGGCCGCCCACGGGCGTGAACTTGACGGCGTTCGACAGGAGGTTGGCCAGGACCTGCTGCAACCGGTTGGCGTCGGCCTCGATCCGCGGCAGGTCCGGCTCCACGTGGCGGGTGACGGTGATGGATTTGCCGACGGCCGACGCCGCGGTGCTCTCGATCACCGCGTCCACGAGGGGCCCGAGCGCCACCGGGCGCAGGTCAAGGCTCAGCTTGCCCGCGATGATCCGCGAGACGTCGAGCAGGTCCTCCACCAGCTGCGCCTGCAGACGCGTGTTGCGCTCCACCGTGTCGAGCGCGCGTTCGGTCGCCTCCGGTGCCAGCGTCCCGGAGCGCAGCATCCGCACCCAGCCGAGCACCGGCGTCAGCGGTGTGCGCAGCTCGTGCGAGAGCACGGCGAGGAACTCGTCCTTGGCGCGGCTCGCGTCCTGCGCCTCGCGGTAGAGTCGCGCGTTGTCGGCGGCGAGCGCGGCGCGCTGCGCGAGGTCCTCGGCCAGCGCGAGGTCGGCGAGCGTGTAGCGTCGCTTGCCGTTGGCGACGGCGAAGGACACGACGCCCAGCGTGCGGCCGCGCGCGCGCAGCGGCACCAGCATGAGCGAGGTGGGCGGCGTGCCGCTGTCTGCGCCCAGGTACTCCGCATCGCGCACACGCGTGGCGAGCCACTCGTCACTCACGTCGCGCACGAGCGTCGGCTCACCGCGCTCGATCACCGCCTCGAGCACGCCGTCCCCAGTGGAACCCGAGGTGCGGGCCAACGGGCGCTGGCTCGCCAGCCGCTCCTCGATGAGCGGATCGGTGTGGGCCGCGGCGAGGCGGCGAAGCACACGACCGTGGGTCTCGAGCACGTCCACAAGCACATAGTCGGCGAGGTAGGGGATGGCGACGCGCGCGACACTGCGCAACGTCGCCTCGTAGTCGAGCGAGGCGGCGAGCACGCGGCTGGCCTCGGCGAGAAACGACGCGCGGCGCCCCGCCTCCTCGGCGTGAGCCCGCGCGATCTCCGCGCGGCCCCGCTCGGTATGCTCGTCGTCGTCGAGCCGACGGCGATCCGTGACGTCGCGCACGACGGCCGTCACCAGTTTCCCCACGTCGGTGTCGACCGCGCTCACGCTGATCTCGGCGGGAAAGCGGCTGCCGTCACGACGGACGCCGTAGACGTCGCGCTGGACGTCGCGTGCGGCGCGCACGTCGTCGGGCAACAGCATCGTCGCGGACCGCCCGAGGAGTTCGCGACGCGAATAGCCGAACAGCGCCTCGGCGCGCGCGTTCACCAGCCGGATCGCGCCGTTGGTGTCGACGAGAAGCATCGCGTCGGGCGCGGCGTCGAGCAGGGCGCCGGCGGCGCCGAGGCCGAGCGCCTTGGGAGCGAGCGGCGGCAGCAGCAGCGCCACCGCCACCGCCGCCACCGCCGTCGTCAGCTTGAGGGCGGTGGCCAGCCAGAGGCTCGGCTGCCACAGGCTCCACACGGCGGCGAGGTGCGTGGCGCCGTCGGCGACGACGAAGCCGGCGAAGGCGACGAAGACGCGCGCGTAGGGCACGCCCGTCGGCCGCCGCGCAAAGTGCAGCAGCGCGGCCGCGATCGCCGCGCAGGCGAGGCCGATCGAGAGGTCGCTGACGAGGTCCAGGACGAGCAGCTGGCGCATGGCTACCTCAAAAACGGGAAAAGTATACGATGAAGGCCCCATGAGCGAGGGATCGGCGATCGAGGTCAATGGCCGCCGGTACGCGCCGCCGCGCGCGCCCGTGGTCGTCGTCTGTGTGGACGGCTGCGAGCCGGACTACCTGGATCGCGCCGTCGAGCATGGCGCGATGCCCTGGCTGGGGGCGGCGCGCGCCGCCGGCACGTCGCTGGTCGGCGACTGCGTGATGCCCTCGTTCACGAATCCCAACAATCTGTCGATCGTGACCGGCGCGCCGCCCTCGGTGCACGGCATCTCCGGCAATTACTTCTGGGATCCGCAGGCGGGCGTCGAGGTCATGATGAACGATCCCAAGTATCTGCGCGCGGAGACGCTGCTGGCGCGGCTTGCGGCCGCCGGCGCGACGGTGGCCGTGGTCACCGCCAAGGACAAGCTGCGGCGGCTACTCGGCCACGGGCTGAAGGGCATCTGCTTCTCGTCGGAGAAGGCCGACGAGACGACCGAGACGGAGCATGGCATCGCCGACGCGCTGCGCTTCGTGGGCCGGCCGCTGCCCTCCGTGTACAGCGCGGACCTCAGCGAGTTCGTGTTCGCCGCGGGCGTGCGCCTCATGGAAACCCGGCGACCCGACGTCATGTACCTGTCCACCACCGACTACGTGCAGCACAAGCACGCGCCCGGCACACCGGCCGC
>Ga0066669_10000417_pt1 | contig 13432 bp, 10 predicted proteins | sample GraSoiAngelo_118_FD_133940 | JGI IMG/M metagenome (GOLD analysis project Ga0066669, IMG submission 133940) | Grasslands soil microbial communities from the Angelo Coastal Reserve, California, USA - 14_0919_02_20cm | ecosystem: Environmental > Terrestrial > Soil > Grasslands | place: USA...
AGCGGCGCGGCCCCTGCCGGGAATGCGAACAGAAGCGCGACGAGCAGGCGCACGGCATGCACCTTACACGCCGATTGACTTCGCGGGGGAGTTCCGCGAGAAAAGCGCGTCCTGCAGGAGGCATTCGAGTGGCCGAGAAGATCGATCGCAAGCAGCTGAAGCGACCGGACGAATTCCAGGTCGTCGCCGGGCGGGCGATGAGTTGGATGGTCGCGAACCGCGGGCCCGTGCTGGGCGCGGCCGGAGCGGTGATCGCGATCGTGCTGATCGCCTGGGGAGTGACGGCCTGGCGATCCTCGCGCGAGGCCAAGGCCGGCGGAGAGCTCGCGGAGGCGCTCGAGCTGCAGTCGCGGCCCATCTCCGGTGACACAGCCTCCGAGCCAGGCCAGCAGACGTTCGCGACCAAGGAAGAGCGGGAAAAGGCGATGATCGCCGCGCTGGAGAAGGTGCGGGCGGATCACGGTGGCACGACTGCGGCGCGGACAGCAGCCGCCGAGATCGGGTTCCACAAGCTGAAGTCCGGCGACGCGGCCGGTGCGCAGAAAGATCTGGAGGCATTCCTCGGCGGCGCCGCGAAGGATCATCCGCTGCGCCCGTTCGCGCAGGAGTCGCTCGGATACGCCCTGGAAGCGCAGAACCATCTCGATGATGCGCGAGCGGCGTTCGAGAAGCTCCGCGAGCTCGATCTTCCGGCCCGCGCCGATTACCAGGTCGCCCGGCTCGCGCTGGTGCAGGGCAAGCCGGATGCGCGCCAGCAGCTCGAGAGGGTGGCGAAGGATCACCCGAAGGAAGCGGACGTGGTCCGCGACGCGAACGAACGGCTGGAGCTGGCTTCGCTTCCGCCGTCTCCCCCGAAGGCACAGGCGGAGAAGCCGCAAGGGAAGAAGCAGAAGTGATCCTGCTCGCCCTTTTGGCCTTCTCCTGGACGCCTCTCGAGCATTCTGCGCGTCCGTCGAATCGCGGCGCAGCGCTCGATCCTCCATTCTTCGTCGGCGAGATGCAGCACATCGTGCCCCAGGAGAAGTTGCCGTTTTCACCCGCGGAGACCGCCACCCCGGTCCTCGACAGCGCACAGACGCGACTCTACGTGGGGACACGCAATGGTGCGGTGCGCTGCCTCTTCCGCGGCAAGACGGCATGGACGTTCCAGGCGGGTGGCGCCATCCTCGCGGCGCCCTTGGTCGACGGCGAAACGCTCTACGTGGCCGGCGGCGACGGCGTCGTCTACGCGCTCAACCGCTTCTCCGGCGCCTTGCGCTGGCGGGCCGATCTCCGCGAGGAGTTGACCACGCAGCCGACGGCTTCCGAGGGCCGGCTTTTCGTGATGTCGAGCGAGCAGTCCGTCACCGCGCTCGCCCTCAAGGACGGCAAGCGGCTGTGGAAGTTCCACCGCGACGCTCCCGGCGGTTTCACGATTCGCGGCGACGCGCAACCGAAGATCGCGCGCGGGTCTCTCTTCGCCGCCTTCGCGGACGGCACCGTGGCGGCGATACAGCCTGACAACGGCGTCGCGCGTTGGACGCGCCAGGTGAGCGGTACCGGCGACTACCTGGACATCGACGCGATCGACGCGCCCGAGGCGGATACGCGCATCTATGTGGCCAGCGCCAAGGCTGGAATCGTCGCCCTCGACGCGACGAGCGGCGAGCCCGCCTGGACGTACGCGCTCGCCGGGGCGAATCACGTTGTCGTCGAGGGCGCCCGGGTGGTGGGCGGCGGCCGCGGCGAGCTGGTGGGGCTCGATCGCTCGACCGGCATGAAGCTGTGGACGCTCCAGCTGGGCAAGGACCGCTATCCCACGCAGCCCGTTGCGGTGGGCGGAATGATCATCGTTGCCCTCGATCGCGGTCCCCTCTTCGGCGTGGATCTGGAAACGGGCGAAGCGCGCGGCGCCTTCGATCCGGGGAGCGGATTCTCCCAGCCGGTATACGCGTTGCCGGGCGTCGCGTATGTGCTCTCCAACGCCGGGACGCTGTTCTCCCTGGGCCTCCTTCCATGACGGCGCTCCGCCGCGTGCTGGTGGTCGCGGCGGTGATCGAGCGCAAGGGCAAGGTGCTCGTGTCGCTGCGCCGTCCCAAGGGCGAGCGTGCATCCCTGTGGGAGTTCCCCGGCGGGAAGGTGGAACCGGGCGAAGGCGAGCGCGCGGCGCTTGCGCGCGAGCTCCGCGAGGAGCTGGGAGTGCGCGCGTCGATCGGTGAGGAGTACGCGCGCGTCGAGCACATCTACCCCGACCTGCAGGTGGAATTGGCTCTCTATCGCTGCGCGTTGCACGTGGGTGAGGAGCCGCGGCCGCTCGCCTGCGAGGAGATCAAATGGGTGTCGCGGCGCGATCTCCCGGGGTTGCCGTTCTGCGAAGCGGACATTCCGCTCCTCACGCGGCTGGCCGAAGAGGAGCTCCCGTGATCACCGCCTCGTTCCGCCACATCGGCGGAATCGGTCCGCTGCGCGAGCGGCAGCTCTGGCTGTCTGGCGTGCGCAGTTGGGCGGAGGTACCGGCGGAGGGAGACATCCTCTCGCCACGGCTCGACGGAAAGCTGCGCGCAGGAGTGGCCGCGTCGGTGCGGAGGTTGGCCGAGCGCGATCTCGAGTTCTTTGGCCGCGCCCTGCCTCAGACGGAGCACTGGCGGCTGCTGCCGCAGGTCATCGAGGAGGCAGCGTTCCTCGACATCGAGGCGGCGGGCGACAAGGTCACCGTCGCCGGCGTCCTCGACGCGGATGGCCTGGCCAGCTTTCGCGGAGACCTCTCCCGATTCCTCGAGCGATCGCGCCGCTGGCGCGCCCTGGTGACGTTCAACGGGACGATCTTCGACGTGCCGATCCTGCGCCGCGCCCTGCCCGGGTGGGAGCCACCGGCGGTGCACGTCGATCTGCGCCACGTGTACCAGCGGTTGCGGGACAAGGGAGGCCTGAAGCAGCTCGAAGTGCGGGTCGGCTTCTTCCGTCCGCCGCACCTTGCTTCCCTCTGTGGCGCCGACGCGGTGGCGCTCTGGCATGCGCAGAGGGAGGGTGACCCGGCCGCGCTGCGCCGGCTGGTCGAGTACAATCTTTACGACGTCTTCCATCTCCGGCCGCTGGCGGAGCTCGGCTACAACCGCCTCCTGCAGCGCACGCGCATGCCAGCGGGGCCGATGCCCGTGAGCGACCGCGGTGCGATGCTCTACGACGTCAGCCGCGCCGTTGCCGCCGCGTGCCCCTGATTCACGCCGCCCTATCGGAGGCTACGGGCGGAGCTCCGGAGTGGCGGAAGTCGCGCTCGTAGATGCGCACCATGGCCAGGAAGAAGGCGACGATCAGCGGACCCAGGAGGATGCCCAGCAGGCCGAACATCGCGAGGCCGCCGAGCAGCGAGAGGAAGATGAGCCCGGTGTGCATCTGCACCTGGCCGCGCATCAGCAGCGGTTTGCCCACTTGCTCGGCGCCGACCACGACGATGAGGCAGAACAACGCCAGCGCCACCGCCGCGATGGGGCGACCTCCGATCCAGAGAGAGGTAGCCGCTGGCGCCCAGACCAGGCTCGTGCCGACGCCCGGAACGAAGGAGACCATCGCGGTGAGCAGGCCGAAGAAGGCCGCGTGTGGAATGCCAACCGCGAGGTAGCCGCCGGCCGCAGCCATGCCCTGGAAGACGGCGGTGGCGAGGATGCCGATTACGGTCGCCCGGGTCACCCGCCGCATCTCGGCGGTCAGCTCCTCGGTCTGGCGGGCATCGAGGGGGGACACGCGCCATGCCCACTGCACGACGCGCGCTCCGTCGACGAGCAGGAAGTACAGCGCGATGAGCATGATCGCGGTGGACAGCACGGCCTTGCTTCCCGAGGCGACGATTTCCGGGAGAGCGTCCTGAACGATCTCCACGACCCTGGTGACCAGATCGAACACCTGCTCGCGGCTGACGTGGAGCATCTCGAGCATCCGTTGCAGCGGCATCGGCAGCTCCGCGCCTTGCAGCTGGGACACGGATGTGACGCCGAGCGTCCCGCGCAGATACGACAGTCCCGAGGCGAACTCCCGCGTGACGAAGCCGACCAGCGCGGCAAAGGGGGCCACGATCAGGATGAGCACCGCGAGCGTCACCACCCCGCTGGCGACGGTGCGCCGTCCGCGCATCGCGATGGTCAGACGCTCCAGGGGATCGTGAAGCACGGCGGCGATCACCACCGCGAGGAAGAGCGGGGTGCGGAACGGCCAGGCCACGTACAACAGCAGTCCCGTCGCCAGCAGGAGGAGCACGACGAAAGGTCTGGAGGGCCGCGTCACCCTTCGAGTGTATCAGGAGGAGCGCCGGCGGCGGAGCGCCGGCGGACGAGGGATTCCGTTTCCGGCTCTCTCGGGCGCGCCAGCGCCAGGAGCGCGGGGAGGAGGATGACGGCGGTCAGGATGGTGGTGACTTCACCGGCCATCGCGTACCACCCGAAGCTGCGCAGCGCGCGGTTGAGCGAGAACAGCAGCGAGCCGTAGCCGATGATCGACGTCCAGGAGCAGAGCATCACCGCCGGTCCGACTTCCGCCACCGATCCGATCACGTCGCCGCCCCGCTCGCGGTTGCGGGCGGCGATGTTCGCGCCGTAGTCGACGGCGATCCCGAAGGTGATCGGGTAGACGATGAAGTTGAAGAAGTTGATCTTGAGATCCACCGCCGCGGCGATCCCGCACATCAGCACCACGCCGATGAAGAGGGAGCCCATCACCTCGGTGGCGGTCCGCAGCCTGCGGAAGAAGACGAGCACCAGTGCGCAGACGCCGGCGAAGGAGAAGAAGGTGGTGCGGGGACCCTCGCGATCGATATTCGTGAGCAGGTCGGCGAAGATGACGTTTTCTCCCGTCGCGTCGAAGGTCTTGCCGCCGATCTGCACGTCGCGGACGCCGCGGACGAAGTCCTCGAGGTTCTGAGCCAGCTCGAGCCTCGCCTGGGGCTTGGCGGTCACCGCCGCGAGCCGGCCGACGGTGCCGTCGCGCTCGCGGAAACGATCAACCAGCGCCGGATCGGCCTGCTCCACCGTGACCGGCTTTTGCGCGGCGAGTTGATCGCGGACCTGGCGCACGCGGTCCCGCTGGACAGCGTCGAGCCTTCTGATGACCCGGTCGGGCAACTCGGCGACGATCTCCCGGATCACCTTCAACTTCTCGTCCTGATCGCGGGGCACCACCGAGGAGAGCGTGTCGCAGGAGTCGATCAAGCGGTCGTAGGGCGATTGCTTCATCCGTTCGCCGATGATGGCGCAGAATTGATCCGCTTCGGGCCAAGAATCGAGCAGCGCGATTGCGCCGGAGATGGACCTCCCGAGCGCCGAGTTGGCTCGATCGTGATCGGCCTTCAGCTGATCGTGGCCCTTCAGGTCGTTGGTGAGATTGTCGAGGTTGCGCTCCATCGCAGTCGGGATCTGCCGGATGAAGAGCGCCGCGGAGATCACCGTCAGCACGGCGAAGGCGACGATGATCGGACGGCGCTGCTCGACGATGCGCGCGACGATCGGGCGCAGCTTCTCCTGCGTCGTGTCGGGACGGACCTTGGGAGCGCCGCGCAGCTTCTCGTACAGGGTCAGGAGCGCCGGCACCAGCAGGAAGGTGCAGAGCCAGCAAAGCAGCATGCCGATCCCGCCGATGAAGCCGAAATGGCGGAATCCCCGGTTCGCGGCCACCACCAACACGCCGAAGGAGACGCTGGTTGCGGCAGAGGCGAGCAGGGTGGCTCGCGCCGTGGTCTCCGCGCTCTCCAGGCACGCCTCGCGCAAGCCCATTCCCTGCCAGCGCAGCTGTTTGAGACGGGCGAGGTAGATGAGACCGTAGTTGATGCCATTGCCCACCACGATGGCGCCGAGGAAAGCGGTCTGCGTGTTGAGGTAGCCGATCACCATCCGGGTGAGCCCGAAGGTGACCGCGACGGCCATCAGCACCGCTAGCCCGAGCGAGAAGACGGAGCGCGCGTCGCGGAAAAAGAGGAGAATGGAGATCAGCACCAGCGAGACGCAGATCAGGGCGGTGCTCGCCACGTCGTTGATGATCGCTTCGTACTCGGCGATGAAGAGCGGGAAGGTGCCGGCGAGGCCGACGCGGAGGTGGTCGCGATCGAGCTCCGCCTTGTGCCTGGCGACCACCGCTTGCATCTTGTCGACCATGGCGCGCGCTTCCGTTACCCCTAGGCTCGTCCCGGCGGGCCGGACAATCATCGTGAGCGATCGGTGGTCGGGCGAGACCATGAAGCCGTCCACGTAGCGGGCGAATCGCTCCGCGACGCGCTCGCGCGGCAGCGGTTTCTTCGGGTCGAGGAAGTCGGCGGCTTGCGGCAACGCCGGCGGGGCCGTTTCCTCCTCGTCGTCGAGCGATACCGCCAGCGGATTGGCGGCCACGGTGCGCCGTTTGATCTCGTTCCGCACGGCGTCGCGCGCCTTGCGCAGCTCCTCGACCGGAACGAAGAGCGGCCAGTGGCCCTCGTACCAGTCGCGGATCGGCGCCATGCTCGACTGGACACTGCGGATCTGGCTGGGACCCATCGCGATGAAATCACGCGCGAGGGCCGGCGCGAGCGCCTCCGCCTTGGGAAGGCCCGCGGGACCGTCCATCGACTCGACCACTACCAGCACCGTTCCATCGCCGCCGACCCGCTGGATGAGCTGCTTGATCTCTCGGACGGAGGGAACGTCCTCGGGCAAGAGCTCCTGGAAGCTGGAGCGGATCTCCAGTCCGGACGCGAGCTTGACGCAGACGGCGACCGCGAGCGCGGAGAGGAGCAACACCGGCACCGGGCGGTTCAGGCCGGCCCTGGTCAACACAGCGACGACTCCGCGCCGCTGCGGGGGAGCGTTCACAAGCGCTCAGTACCACAAGCCCCGCGGCCGAAGCGCCTTTTGCGCTGCGAAGCGGATGTGAGCGGTTCACCCGCATCGAGGTCTATGCCAAGGGCTCCCTCGTGCGACTCGGAACGCGATGGTAGACGCCGAAGAGGACACGCTCGAGCTCGTCGTCGTGGTCCCCTGTTTCAACGAGGGCCGGCGGCTGCGGGCGGAAGGGTTTCGGCCGCTTCTTTCGGAGCCGGGGACCCGCATTCTGTTCGTCGACGACGGTTCTCGCGACGACACGCAAGACGTCCTGGCCGCCATCTGCGCGGAGCTCGGACCGCGCGCCTTGCGCCTCGATCTTCCGAGGAACCAGGGGAAGGCAGAGGCAGTCCGGCACGGACTTCTGCGGGCAATCCAGATGGGCGCGCGCATCGTCGGGTTTCTCGACGCGGATCTCGCGACGCCGGCAAGGGAGATGCTGCGCCTGGTCTCTACGCTGCGAGCCTCTCGCACGCAGGCTGCGTTCGCAGCCCGCGTCGCGCTCCTCGGCACGACCATCGAGCGCCGTGCGGCGCGCCACTATCTGGGCCGCGTCTTCGCGACCGCAGCCTCACTCATCCTCGACCTGCGCGTCTACGATACCCAGTGTGGCGCGAAGGCCTTCCAAGTCTCGCCACTGCTCGCGGCAGCGCTGGAGGAACCGTTCCACGCGCGCTGGGCTTTCGACGTGGAGCTGATCGGGCGCCTGCTGGCAGGCGCACCCGGAATTCCCGGACTGCGGGCTACGGACATGGTCGAGATGCCGCTCCGGATGTGGACGGACGTGCCCGACTCCAAGCTGCGATTCACGCAGTTCCCGCGGCTCGGGCTCGAGCTCGCGCGCATCCGGTTTGCGCTTTCACAACGCCGTGCTCTCGGCACGGCCCGCGCTCCGCCGCGGCGGTGGGCCGTCCCCGCGCTCTTCGCCGCGATCGTCGTCCTGCGCAGCGCCGGATTCGTCTTCGGGATGCTCAACATCGACGAATCGGATTTCGCCGTCATCGCCAAGCGCATGCTCCAGGGTGCCGTGCCGTTCGCCGAGATCGCCGACATCAAGCCGCCGCTGGCGTACCTTCCGTTTGCTCCCGCGGCTTTGTTCGGCCGCTTGTCCATCCTGCCGGTGCACGTCCTCGGCGTCTTCTGGGTCCTGGCGACGTGCCTCGTCCTGGGTCGGGCGGCGCGGCGCCTGACGAGGAACGAGGTGGCTGCGGCTGCGGCGCCTTGGCTCGCGCTGCTCGCTTCGCAATGCGAGGTGCCTTCGGTTTCCACCGAGGTGCTCATGGCTCTCCCGGCGGCCGGCGCGCTGTTGTTCTATGTCCGGGCCGAGACCGGAGGAGGGCTCGCTGACGGGCTTCTCGCCGGCATCTGTGTCGGCGTCGCCTCTCTCATTCGCCAGCAAGCCGGCATCCTGCTGGCGGCGTTTGGCCTGGCGCTTTGCTGGCACGCGCTTCGAAACAAGGATCTTCGCCGGCTGCTCAGGCCGCTCGCGCTCGCAGCAGGCTTTGCGCTCCCTTGGGTAATGACGGTCTTCGCCTTCTCGAGGATCGGTGCGCTCCCGGAGTTCTGGGATTGGGTGATCGCCCGAAACATGCATTACGCCGTGGGCACGGCGCGCGACGCGTTTCTTCTCGCCGCGCAGTCAATTCCACTCTGTGTCGGTGGCGCGATCATTCCCTGGGTACTCGCGACGCGGGAAACGGTCCAGCCAACCGTCCGCGGCCCCGCGCGCACCGGCGTCGTGCTCGCGCTATGGCTCACCTGGATTGCCGTCAGCGCCGGCGGCCGCTTCTACGAACACTACTTCCTGCAGTTCGTCGCACCCTTGGCTCTTCTTGCCTCGCCGCAGGCCGCCTCGCTCGTCCAGAGATGGCCGGCTTTCTCACGGCGCCGGCGCAGGCTCGCCTTGGTGGCCTGTGCGTTTCCGGCGCTGATCCTCATGGCCTTCTCCTTCGGGCGCGGGATGGCAGGCAGGTATCCCGATCAGGAACCGCGCGCCCGTGCGCTCGCCAGTTGGCTCGCCCGCAATACGACGGCAGACGAGCGGCTGTTCATCTGGGGCCACTACTCGCCGATCTATTTTCTCGCCGGACGATTGCCCGGGACGCGTTACGTGACCACCTCCGTCCACGTCGGCAACTTCGACCCGGCGCACCTGCCGGACGGCATCGATCTGGCGCCATTCCGCTCGGACCGAGACGTCGCATTCACGCTCCGCGATCTCGAAACGAACCGGGTGCCCGTCTTCGTGGACACCGCACCCGCGGGCATCCACCATTGGGAGAGAGTTCCACTTTCCGTGGTCCCCGCGCTCGACCGATACCTCCACGAGCACTACGCGCTCGTTGCGGACGTTGCGGGGTCCCGGGTCTATCGCCGCCGCTCCCGGACGACATGGCACCCGTGAGCGCAGTAGCGCAGTTTCCTTGTCAGGCCGGCGATCTTGCATAGGGGTTCGAGCGACCGGTTCCGAATTTGCGACGGTACTAGTATCGCGCTTGTAGTAAGACCCGGCCCTCGTATACAGCCGCAGCGGACTGTAGTTTCCGTGGCATCTCGGCTGAGACGATGACGTCGATTGCCCCCGAAGCGAGCAGGTCCACGCCGACTGGCACGTAATCGGCCGTCGCATACGCGCCGAACGTATGCCGGTACCCGACGCGCAAACCTGCCGCCACGCCTGGAGCAAGCTGCACCAGCACGCCGATGGGCACTCCGACGGAGCCGGTCAGCCCGAGGGCGTTCACGTCGACTGTGATCAGATCGTCGGCGAATGAAAAGGACGGCCACGGCGAGAAGCGCGGGCCGATGGGCGGAAGGCCGGTGAACCGGCCGCTGGTCAGCACAATGAGGTCCGAGATCAGCGGGATCCGCAGGGAAACACCCATGCCACCGGAGAACCCCGGTGTCTGCCCGTAGATTTTCGTGTCGTACACGCCGCCATCGACGCGGACCGCGATTTGGTCGTGCGCGAGGTACGCGGCGCGAACAGCCAGGCGGTCAAAGCCGAGGTTCGGAGTGACCCGCTGCACCAGGGACAAACCGAGTTGGAGGCCTCCGGGGACGCCGACTTCGAAGCCGAGAAGGACCTGATGTACGGTCGTTCCGACGTCATCGAAGCGGAGATCATATGCCGTGTGGATCTGAACGACGTGCTCGGGCAAGACAAGGGCCCGCTCCAAGAAAGACGCCTTCGCGACGTCCGCACGCACCGCCGATGGCGCCATTACGGCGAGGACAGCGAGGCAGAATTTCATCGCCGCACCATCAACACCTTGTTGGCCTCCGTCCAGTACACACCGCTGTCGTTGACGGCGACAGCCGGAAAGACGGTGCCGTCCTCGCTTACAGTGCGGCCACTGCCGGTCGGGATGTTCACCTCGCGCAAGCAGCCGAAAACCACTCCAGGAGAATTGTCTTCGGGAGAACCGCCGCCTGCGCTCTCCCATCCTGTCCACCAGGCCCGGCCGCTCGCGGCGGCCATCGACTTCACCCAGAGCGACGTTTGCATCAGCTGGACGACGCGAAAGGGCGACTGTTTGGGCAGCATGAAAATCCGCGTCTTCGACGGCTCAGGCCTTGTCGCGAAGACAATGTGCTGCGAGTCGACGGCCATCGCGAGCGGATCGCCAGTCGTTGCGAAAAGCTCTTCGACCGGACCGCCCTGCTTGGGCATGCGCGCCACGCGCGCGCCTGCCAAGAAGACAAGATCATTCCCGTCGAGCGACAGCGCTGCGACCAATCCACCATAGGGCGGCGGGGTCGTAACGTTGATCGACAAGACCGGGATCACCGGTCCTGCGCCGTTCACGTCGATCGCCTGGATCAGGTCCACGATGTCGCCACGGTACTGGTAGGTGCCCCAATAGACGAATTGCCCATCCGTCGCCATCAAACGTGAGGTATCCGGAACCAATCGCATTGGCGGCACGGCCCCGTTTTTCGAAAAGCGCCACATTCCAAATTGCGAAGTCGCATAGACGAATTGGTCATCGACTGCGATAGCTGTGATGCGTGGCAGAGTGAGGTCACCCTCTGGGCGCGGGTACCCGACGAGTACCGGGTCGCCTCCGGCGATCGGCACGGCGAAAACGCCACCTGCTCCGGAATAAACGTTGGTTGCGTCGACGGCGAGAGGCGCGCCTTCGCTCGTGAACGGAAGCCGGGCGAGTTCAATGATGGGTGAGCAGGCGCAGATCAGTCCCGCCAGCGATATCAGCCAACGCATCATCGGTCAGGATAGCGGTTCGAAGACTCGCAGTCATGAAATCGATACTGGCACTATCGATTGGGGTGCCGATGCTTCTGAGCGGAACACCGGCGGCGCACGTTCCCAACCGAACCCCATCCGCTTGGCCCGGCATTTCGGAGTGAGCGACATCTTCCTTGTCACCACCGGCGTTCTTGCATAGGGTTTCCCGACCTCTTTCGCCGGGAAATGAAGGGGTGAGGGCATCGTCGACAGGATGAGAAAGCTTCTCACCTCCCCATGGACGCTGCTCGCTGTGATCGCGCTGCTGCGGTCGCCGGGATTCGCGTTCGGCGTGCTCAACATCGACGAGTCCGATTACCTCGTCTACGGCGCGGGCATCCTGAAGGGGCTCCTGCCGTACCGCGACCTGGTCGAGATCAAGCCTCCTCTCGGATATCTCACGTATACGCTGGCCGGCGGTCTGAATCTCTGGCCGATCCGGATCCTCGGCGTCCTCTGGGTGTTCTGCACGGCGCTCCTGCTTCGCGGCGCTGCCCGGCGATGGACAGGCAGCGAGGAAGCGGGATGGGCGGCGGCCTGGATGTCGCTGCTCGCCGGCCTCGTGGAAGTGCCGGCGTTCGGCGGCGAAGTGATGATGAACCTGCCGGTCGCGGCGTCGATCTACTTTTTCGCCCGGTCCCGCCGGGCAGGCGGGTTGCTCCTCTGCGGCATCTGCGTCGGGCTCGCCACGCTGTACCGCCACCATGCCGTCATCGCCGCGGTGGCGTTCGCGGTAGCGCTTCTGGTGCGCCCGGCCGATGGTTGGCGGCGCGCACTGGCGGGCGTCGCGGCGCTGGCGGCGGGCGGGATTGTTCCATGGGTGGCCGTTGCCGCGGGCTATGCGGCGCTCGGCCAGCTCCCCGCGTTCTTCGAATGGACGATTGCGCGCAATTTCAAGTACGCGTCCGCGGGAAGCGCGGGCTCGGCGCTGGGCCGCGGCGCGGCGGAGATCGCGCTCTGCCTGGCGGCGGCGTGCGTTCCGTGGGTGCTCGCAGCGCGAGAGAGTGTGCGGACGCGCGCGGACGTGGTGTGGCGCGCCCTATCGGTGATGCTCTGGCTGACCTGGCTCCCGGTCGCCGCGGGCGGAAGGTTTTACGAGCACTACTTCCTGCAGTTCGTCCCTCCGCTGTCGATGCTGGCGGCTCCGGGCGCTGCCGCGCTCGCTGCGCGCTGGCACGGCATCGCGCCGAGGGTGCGTGGTTTCGCGCTCGCCGGGGTCGCCGTGCCGCTCGCGGTCTGGCTGGCGTTCTCGTGGGGTCGCGGCATCGCGGGCGCGTACCCGGAGCAGGAGCCGCGGACACGCGCGCTGGCGCAATGGCTGCGATCGAATACCGCGCCGGGCGATGCCTTGTTCGTCTGGGGCCACTATTCGCCGATCTACACGATGTCGGATCGCCTTCCCGGCACACGCTACGTCAACACGTCGCCGCACATGGGCAACTTCGATCCGGCGCATCTGCCGGCCGGTTTCGATCCGGCGCAGCACCGGGCGCGCGCCGACGTCGAGGCGACACTCGAGGACCTCGAGAAGCGCAGGCCGTCGTGGTTCGTCGACACTTCGCCGGCGGGCATCCATCTCTGGGACCGGATTCCACTCTCGGCGTTCCCCGAGCTCGCCCGATACCGCGAGGAGCATTACGTCGAGGTGGCTCGCCCGGGCGGTGCGCCGGTCTACCGCAGGCGCGACGAGCCGGCCGCGCAGGCGCGCGGCGAGCGCTGAGGCCCGCGTCAGGCGGTCAGGACAGCGAACATCGACGACGCGCGGCGCGCCAGCGTCTCGATCAGCGCGAACGGATACCAGGCCGGCAGCAGCGCGAGGCTGTACCAGGCGGTGCCGGCTCGTGGCGGCCTGCCGGTCCGCTTCATCCCCTGGATGAGGTTCTGGAACGAGAGCGTCCAGGAAGCCGGGTCCGTCGGGTACACCATCTCCAGGTTGCCGAAGCCAATCTTCTCCGCGAGCAGGCGCAGGTTCCCGGGATGGAAGAGCTGCGTATGCCTCGGCGCATGCAGGCCCGACCAGTAGCGGCCGAACACGCGATGGCTGATCGCGCGGCTGTTCGGCGTCAGGAGCAGGACGCGGCCGCCGGGAGCCAGCGCCTTGCGGCAGGCGCGCAGGACCGCCTCCGGGCTGACGAAGTGCTCGATCACATAGTTCATCACGATCGCGTGGTACGGGCCGCCCAGGTCGAGGGAACGGTCGAGGTCGAGCGCGCGGTAGCGGATGCGCGTTCCCTCCAACGCCCGTCCCAGCTCCGGCGTGCGATCGATGCCGGTGAGATTGGTGTAGCCGTGGCGATCGAGCGCCCGCAGGAAATGACCGCCTCCGCAGCCGAGCTCGAGGATGGGCTGGTCGCGCGGCGGGAGGAAC